>Ga0207687_10000455_pt1 | contig 27908 bp, 17 predicted proteins | sample KBSM54metaG_FD_184399 | JGI IMG/M metagenome (GOLD analysis project Ga0207687, IMG submission 184399) | Miscanthus rhizosphere microbial communities from Kellogg Biological Station, Michigan, USA - KBS M5-4 metaG (SPAdes) (version 2) | ecosystem: Host-associated > Plants > Roots > Rhizosphere >...
TATTCGGCCGGCGTCGTGTTGTACGAGATGCTCACCGGACAGCTGCCGTTCAACAGCCGCTCGCTGCCGAAGCTCATCGATGCGATTTATCGCGGCGAGAAGATTCCGCCGAGCCAGGCGCGTCCCGAGATCGACAAAGAGCTCGAAGCGATCGTGCTCAAGTCGATGCAGCCGAAGATGGAGAATCGCTTCGAGACCGCGCGCGAGTTCTACGAAGCGCTCGAAGAGTACGTGGCGAAGCAGCCGATGCGTCCGACCGCGAAGCAGTCGGCGCAGGGCGCGGTGACGCCGGTCGTGATTCAGGAGCCGACGGCGCAGCACGCGATGACGAAGGCGCACTGGGCGCTCGTCGGCGTGAAGAGCGAGACGAACGAGTCGTATCCGATCAACGGCGAGGTGATGGTCGGCCGCGACCGCACCTGCTCGATCGTGTTGTCGCATCCGGCAGTCTCGCGCAAGCACGCGAAGATCACGTTCAGCGGCCGCGAATGGGTGCTCGAAGATCTGAAGTCGGCGAACGGAACGTATGTGAACAACACCCGCGTCGAACGAGCGAATTTAAAGGCGGGAGACGTCGTTCGATTTGGTGCCGATCCGAGTTGTAGTTACGTGTTGCGTGATCATTGAGGCTGGCGGCTAGCGGGTTGCGGGACATTTGAGCAGGAATGTCCCGCAAGCCGCAGGCCGCAAGCCGTGAGGAGCCCACATGAGTGCCATCACCTGTATGCGCTGCAAGGAGCAGATCGACTCGCAAAACGAGCAGTGCCCGCACTGTGGCGAGAAGGTCACTAGTTTCCAGCGCACGTACGCGGCCCGGCTGATCGACGGCAAGTACCAGATCCTCGATCGTCTCGGCGTCGGCGGCATGGGCGAGATCTTCAAGGTTCGCCACATTCACCTCAACGAGCTGCGCGTCATCAAGATCATGAGGCCCAACGTCGCGGCCGACGATCAGGGGATGCAGCGCTTTCTCCAGGAAGCGCGCACCTCCACGATGATCAAGCACAAGAACCTGGCGATGCTGTACGACTTCGCCCAGCTCGAAGACGGCTCCTACTACATGGTGTGGGAGTTCATCGACGGCACGAACATTCAGAAGTGGATGTCGCAGAACGGCGCGATGCCGTCGCGGCTCACGATCGAGATCTCGATCCAGGCGCTCCACGGACTCGACCACCTTCACTCGATGGGTCTCATCCATCGCGACATCTCGCCCGAGAACATCATGCTGTCGCAGGACCATCACGGAAAACTGCTCGTGAAGGTCATCGACTTCGGCATCGCCAAGTCGCTCGCCGAAGGCGAGTCCGGACAAGGCCTCACGCAGACCGGCATGTTCCTCGGCAAGCTGAAATACGCGTCGCCGGAGCAGGCGGGATTCCTCAAGGAAGGCGAGCACCTCGATCCGCGCTCGGACCTCTACTCGTTCGGCATCGTGATGTACGAGATGCTCGCCGGCAAGGCGCCGTTCCAGGCCACGAACCCGCACGGCTACATCCTCAAGCACGTCACCGAGAAGCCGATGCCGATCGAGGCGATGAACGCGGAAGTGAAAGTCGCGCCGCAGCTCGAAGCGATCATCATGAAGTCGCTCGAGAAGAATCGCGAACAGCGATTCGCCACCGCCGCCGACTTCGCCGAGTCGCTCGAAGGCATCCGCAATGCGATCACGCCGGATCAGAAGTACGGACTCGGCGAGAAGATGATCACGCTCAGCGGCGCGCAGACGCTCGCCGATCTGCCGAAGATCACCGGAACGTACACCGGCGTCGGCGGCACGATGGCCGGCGGCACGCAGCCGGCGGGCAAAGTCGGACCGACGGGAACGCGAGCCGGCAGCGACGAAGCGACGATCATGGAACGCGGCATCACGCCGCAGACGCTCTCCGGATCCGCGCCGACGCAACTCGAGCGCAAAGGAACGATCGGCAGCGACGAAGCGACGGTGATGGAGCGCATCGGCGGTCCCGCCGGCGCCGCGCCGACGGTCGCCGAGCGGAAGTGGGCCGGCGACGCGCAAGCGGAACCGACGGTGCTCGAGCGCCAGATGTCGATGGCGCCGCCGCCGAAGAAATCGAACACGGCGATGATGGCGGCGATCGCCGCGGTGGTCGTGATCGTTCTCGGCGTCGGCGGATTCATGATGTTGCGATCGAAGGCGCCGGTTGTCGCGACAAACACCGGATCGACGGCAGGCACGCAAGTCACGACGACCGGCGCGACCTCAACGCCGATCGCGGGCGGCAAAGGCGCGTTGCTCCTTTCCGCTTCGCCCTACGCCGACATCGAGAAAATCATCGACGCGAAGGGTTCGTCCGTCACGCTTCCGGAAGACACGTCGACGCCGACGCGCGTCGATCTGTTGCCGGGTAGCTACAAGATCACGCTCAAGAGTCCCGAAGGCGCATCGAAAGAGATTCCCATCGACATCAAGGCCGGCCAGCGACTGGCCAAGCACGTCAACATGACCGACGTGAACGTCGATGACCTCGCGAAGGAAATGAATCAGCCATGAAAAAGCTCTTCTTCGCCGTCGTGCTGTTGTTCGCCGCGAACGCGGCGATGGCGTCGTGGTACGACGATTACGATGCTGGCACCGCCGCCGCGAACAAGGGGCAGTGGGCCGTCGTGATTCAGAAGATGACCGCGGCGATCAACGGCCATCCGAAAGAAAGCGATCACGAGCGAACGTACGGTGCGATCTTCATCAACTACCACCCGTACTACTACCGCGGCGTCGCGTATCTCAACACCGGCAAGTACGAACAGGCGATCTCCGATTTCGAAAAGACCAGCGGTCCCGGCGAAACGAACCTCGGCGGTCTCAGCGAGTTGATGCAGCGCGCGAAGTCGAAGCTCGAAGCGTCGACCGCCACGACGCCGGAACCGCAGCCCCCCGCCCCGCAACCGCGCCCGCCGCTTCCCGTTCCGGTTCCCGTCACGCCGGTTCCCGCGGGGCCGACGATCGATCCTGCGCTGCGCCAGCGCGTCGCCGCGGCGATCGGCACCGCGAACACGAGCCTCGCCAACGCACGCAATCGCAAAGCGGCGTCGTCGCCGATGTACGCGCAGGCCGTCGCCGCGATCGCCGACGCGAACACGAAACTGAGCACGGCGAAATCGAATGACGATCTGAATGCCGCGATGGCATCGGCGTCGAACGCGCAGACGTTCGCCGACTCCGCGGTCGCTCCGGGCCAGCCAACGCCGGTGCAGGTGGCGACGACGACGCAACAGCCGAAAGCCGCCGCGGCGACCGCCGCGGTCTTCTCCGACTACATGCCGCAGCTGCGCACCGCGCTGACGAATTACTTCAACGGCGACTTCGACTCGGCCGCGATCGGATTCGAATCACTCACGCGCGCGCTCCCCAGAAACGGTTGGGTGTGGGCCTTCCTCGGCGCGTCGCGCTACTCGCAATACGCGTTCGAAGGCGACGAGAGCATGAAGGCGCAGGCGGTGGTCGCGTTCAAGAACGCGAAGGCTTACCGCAAGTGGAACAACGGTCTGCCGGATCGTTACTTCTCGAAGAAGATTCGGAAGTTCTTCAGCACGATGAGCTAGGTGTGGGCCAGACATTCTTGTCTGGCCCCACGAAGTTTTCTACAGCGCCGGGCTCGGCGTTCCACCGCCGCCCATGTCGCCACCACCGCTGCTGCTGCCGCTGTTGTCGGCAGCCGTCGCCGGCTCGCTGCTGCTCGCACCCGGCAGGTGCTCGCGCACTTCTTCGACGACGCGCTTGATCACGCTGCTTCCGCTGGCCGCAGCCTTCTTCGAAGCTGCCGCGATCGCGGCGGCGGCGCCGCTCGCTGCTGCAGTCGCCGCGGCGATGCCGGCGGCGCGCTTCGCACTCTTCTTCGGAGCTGCTTTGCGAGCGGGAGCTTTCTTGGCGGCCGCTTTCTTTGCAGGCGCTTTCTTCGCGGCTGCTTTTTTCGGAGCAGCTTTTTTCGCGACAGCTTTCTTCGCGGCAACGCGCTTCGGTGCAGCCTTCTTGGCCGCGACTTTCTTCGCGGCTTTCTTCGCGGGCTTCTTCGCAGCTTTCTTGCTGCTGCTCTTCTTGGCGCTGCTCTTTTTGCTCGCCTTCTTCGCCGACGACTTGGAGGAGGACGATTTCTTCGAGCTCTTGCCGGACGATTTCTTCGACGCTTTCCGGGATGAAGCCATTCGATGTCTCCTATTCGAAGTGTGTGCGGTGGTGGGAACGGCTGTTGCGTTGCACGGAAAGCAATTTAGACGAACATGTTGCGATTGTCACGCCCGGTTCGGCACCCGCGCATCGTCATCGTCGTCGCCGTGTTGTTGTGGATCGGATGCGAGGTCGCAGCCGTCTATCTTTACATCCTCAACCGCCGCCTGACGCACGAGTTGGTGCATCACACGTGGCGCGAGCCGACGGTGATTCTGACCGAGGCGGGAGGCTCGCCGCGGGAGGTGGCGAAGCTGTATGGAGTGGACTGGCGCATCACGCCGCCGGTTTCGCTGGACGCAATTCCGCGCTACGTCAGCGACGCATTTTGCGCCGCTGAAGACGTTCGTTTTCGCCATCACCTCGGCATCGATCCGATCGGGATGGCGCGCGCGCTGATCACCAACGTCCGCGCCGGCGGCATCACGCAGGGCGGCTCGACGATCGATCAGCAGATCATCAAGCCGCGCCTCCTCTCCGCGGAGCGCACGTGGCGCCGCAAGATCCCCGAGATCCTTCTCGCCGTCGTGCTCGACGCGCGGCTGACGAAAGACGAGATCCTCGAGATCTATCTCAACGAGGTCTACCTCGGGCACAGCGGCGGCAAGCCGGTCCTCGGCATCGACGAAGCGTCGCGGCTCTACTTCAACAAGCGTCCGTCGCAGTTGCGCGTCGACGAGGCCGCGCTTCTCGCCGGAATCGTGCGCGCGCCGAATCGCGACACGCCGGAGAAGCGTCCCGACATCGCGCGCGCGCGCCGCGACGCCATCCTCGACGTGATGCGCAAACACAAATGGATCGACGACGCGCAGTTTCGCGACGCGGTCCGTCACGACGTCGACTTCGTCAACGGCTCGATTCCGCAGCCTCCGTATCCGTACTATCTGCGCGCAATCCGGTCGGAGCTCGTGCGCGAGATCGGCGTGCGCAGCGTGATCGAAGGCGCGCTGACGGTCGTCTGCGAGATCGATCCGCGCGCGCAGCGCGTCGCCGAGAACGTCGCGCGACGTGCCGGAGCGACACTCGAGTCGCGCTTCTCGTGGATTCATGATGCGTCGCGCACGGAGCCGCTGCAGGTCGCGATCCTCGCTGTCGATCCGCGCACCGGCGGCATTCGTACGCTGGTCGGCGGATCGAACTACGACGTCTCGCCGTTCGACCGCACGACGAACATGCGCCGCCAGCCCGGCTCCGCGTTCAAGCCGTTCGCGTATCTGCCGGCGATCGCGTCGCATCGCGTCACCGCCGCAACGCTGCTCCTCGACGCGCCGCTCAAAGTCGCGAACTGGGAGCCGCACAACTACGACGAGCGCTATCGCGGACGCGTGACGTTGCGCGAAGCGTTCGAGAAGTCGCTGAACGTGCCGACGGTGCGGCTCACGGAAGACATCGGCGTCGGTCGCGTCATCAGCACAGCGGAGAAGTTCGGATTCGACGAGCCGTTCACGAAGATTCCCGCGCTCCCGCTGGGGGTGACCGAGGTGACGATGCGCGAGTTGACGGCGGCGTACACGCCGTTTCCGAATCTCGGAAAACGCGTCGAGCCGTTTTTGATCCGGCAGGTTTCGCAGAAGGGGAAAGTGCTCTTCGACTTCGTGCCGCAGTCGAAGGTCGTCGCGCCCGCCGATGTTTCGTACGTGATGCACACGCTGTTGCGCGGCGTCGTGCAACGCGGCACCGCGTCGCGATTGAAACGATGGGGACTCGGCTACGTCGCCGGAAAAACGGGAACGACGAACGACTATCGCGACGCGTGGTTCGTCGGGTACACGCCGGACATCGTCACGACTGTGTGGGTCGGCTTCGATCACGGCGCGCCGCTGCGACTCTCATCCGCCGAAGCGGCGATTCCAATCTGGGCCGCGTTCATGGAAGCAACGCCGCATCAGCGCGGCGAGCCGTCGCCGCCGAAAGGGGTCACGTTCCGCGACATCGACCCCGAGAGCGGAATGCTTTGGGATGAAGGATGTCCCGGCCCGGTGCACGAGGTGTTTCTCGACGGCACCGCGCCGACGCATCACTGCCCGCGCGGCTGGTTCGGCGGCATCGTGCGCCGCATCTTCTTCGGCCGCGAGAACTTCGATGAGCCGCCGGCGATTACGTACGATCAGTTTCGAAAGTGGGCCGCGGAGGCCGATCGCGACCGGCAGCAAGTCGAAAGCGCGCTCGATCGATTGCGGCGTTTTTTCAACCGGTGACGGCGCCGCTTCGAACCGCGCGGAGGCGAGGGCGCCGCCGTGCGCTCACGGCTTGATGTGCACCACATTCAACGCTGCGCGTAGTGTCGTCGCGAGTTTCTTCGCGTCATCTTTCGCCCAAAAATGCATGAAGAAGAGGCGCGGTGTCTCTTCGAGCATGTGACTGTGCAGCGCGGTCACGGCGATGCCGCCGTTGCGAAGAATCCGGATCACGGGATTGACTTCCGACGCCAGCAGAACGAAGTCACCCGTGATTGCCGCGCGCCCCTCGCCGGTTGGCTGAAAGTTCATCGCAATGGCCATCCCCATCGCCGGTGGGACTTCGGTTCCGTGCTCGATGATCTTCTCGGCGCGGGGCACGGCGAACTGGTATGTCCCGCCCGCGATCTTTCCCGGTTTGCCGATGATCCGATCGAGGTCCGCGGTCGGAAGATCGATTGCCGGCGCCGTTACCGAAGGCGTTGCCGCCGGCCCCATCGGCGTCTTCGTCAGCGCGAGCGCGTCGTGCAATGTGCGCGCAAGCCTGGCCGCGTCGCCGTGTCCGTCGAAGTGCATGTACATCACGTGCGGCGACTCGCCGATCAGATGATTGTGCAGCGCGCTTTGCTGAATGCCGCCTTCCTGCAGTGCGTCGAGGACCGGCGTGACTTCCGTTTCCAGCAGGACGAGGTCGCCCATCGTCATCACATGGCCGCCGCCGATCTCTTTGAAGGCCGCCCATGATCCGAGTGCCAGTGCCGGTTTGATCGTGACGCCATCGAACGTTACAGCGAGATCCTCGCGCGGGAAGCTCACTTTGTACACGTCGCCCGGCTGCATTGATCCTGCGCGCCCGATCGCCTGCTCAACATCCTTCCAGTCCGTCAATGCGGTGGTCGATGTTTTCTTTGCTGCCGCGACGAGCAAGAAAACGGACGAAACAATCAGCAGTGTTTTGCGCATCGAAGTCTCCTTCGTTCCTTCGATCATCATGGCGCATTTGAACCGCGGCGACGGGACAGGCCTCACGTTAACAAGAGCGGTTTGACAATCGCCGCGGCGCGTCCTACATTCGCTGTCGCTGGACTGATTTGGGGCCGCTTGCAACCAGCTTAAAAAAAGCTAAATTGCCGCGATCGAACTGAACTTCCTTCGGCCCCACGTCGTTCCGGCGCGGGGTCTTTTTCTTTATGCAGGATTTCATACAAGCAGTCGCCGACGAGCACGTCTACCTCTTCGATGGAGCGATGGGGACGATGCTCTATGCGAAGGGCGTCTTCATCAACAAGTGCTACGACGAGCTGAATCTTCGCAGTCCGGAGATCGTGCTCGACGTCCATCGCGACTACGTCCGCGCCGGCGCGGAGATTCTCGAGACGAACACCTACGGCGCGAACACCGTGAAGCTGCGCGCGTTCGGCATCGAAGAAGAGCTGCGCGACATCAACCTCGCCGCGGTCAAGATCGCGCGCCAGGCCGCGGGCGACTCCGTCTACGTCGCCGGCGGCATCGGTCCTCTCGGCATTCGCATCGAGCCGTACGGACCGACGTCGACCGACGAAGCGCGCGAGTACTTCCGCGAGCAGGCGAAGGCGCTGCTCGAAGGCGGCGTCGATCTCTTCGTGCTCGAGACGATGTCGAACATCGCCGAGATCGAGCAGGGCATCGCCGCGATTCGCGACCTCTGCTCGCTGCCGATCGTCGCGCAGATGACCATCGGCACCGACTGCCGCACTGCGTACGGCGACACGCCGCGAACGATTGCGCAGCGGCTCGATCGCGCCGGCGCCGACGTCATCGGACTCAATTGCAGCGTCGGGCCCGACGTCATGCTCGACGCCATCGAAGAAATGACCGCGGTCACCGCGAAGAAGATCTCGTGTCAGCCCAACGCCGGTCTGCCGCGCGAAGTGAACGGGCGGCAGATGTACATGGCCTCGCCCGACTACATGGGCAAGTACGCGAAGCGCCTGATTCACAAAGGCGTGAAGTTCATCGGCGGTTGCTGCGGCACGACGCCCGATCACATCAAGGTGATCGCCGACGCCGTTCGCCCGCTCTCGCCGCGACGCAGCTTCGTGATCATCGAGCGCAACGGAAAAACGGAATCGGATGCCGGCGTTCAGCCGCAGCCGATGGCGACGCGCTCGAACTGGGGATCGAAGATCGCGAACGGCGAGTTCGTGACGACGATCGAGATCACGCCGCCGAAGGGACCGAATCCCGACACGATGCTGCACAACATCGAGTCGATCCGCGACGCCGGCGTCGACGCTGTCAACGTTCCCGACGGTCCGCGCGCGCAGAATCGCATGGGCGCGATCGCCGTCGCCGTGCTCGTGCAGCAGCGCGTCGGCATCGAGACCGTTCTCCACTACTGCTGCCGCGACCGCAACCTCCTCGGCATGCACTCCGATCTTCTCGGATGCGCCGCGCTCGGGCTGCGCAACTTGCTGTTGATCACCGGCGATCCTCCGAAGATGGGACCGTATCCCGAAGCGACGGCGGTGTTCGACATCGACTCGATCGGCTTGACGAACATGGCCTCGCTCATGAACCGCGGCCTCGACCTCGGCGGCAATCCGTTCGGCGAGCCGACGAAGTTCACGATCGGCATCGGCGTGAATCCCGGACATCTCGATCTCGACTACGAGCTGCGACGCCTCGACTGGAAAGTGAAAGCAGGCGCCGAGTACGCGATCACGCAGCCGGTCTTCGACGTCGCGCAGCTCGAGCACTTCCTCGGGCGCATCGAAAACATGCATCTGCCCGTGGTCGCCGGCATCTGGCCGCTGCTCTCGTACCGCAACGCGCAGTTCATGAACAACGAAGTGCCCGGCGTCTCCGTGCCCGACGATGTGATGGAGCGCATGCGCATCGCGAGCGAGAAGAGCAAAGAGCACGGATTGCGCGAAGGCGTCGCGATCGCGCGCGACACACTCGCTCGCGTGCGCGATCGCGTGGCCGGAGTGCAGGTGTCCGCGCCGTTGGGACGCATCGATCTCGCGTTGCAGGTGTTCGAAGGATTGGTCGAGCGCCGAGCGGTGACGGTCTAACGCTTCCCGATCACGGCGACCGACACATCGTCTTCGACCGGACGCCGGCCGCTGAACTTCTTCCACTCGGCAACGAGCGTGTCGACGAGTGACGTCGCTCGCGCGCGCGGATTCCATCCGATGACCGCGTCGACGTACGCGTCGCCGAACTCGCGGCCTTCAACGTCGCGCGATTCGGTCAGCCCGTCGCTGTGGAGCAGGAGACGATCTCCCGTCGACAACGACCCGCGGATCTCTTCCCACTGCAGCCCGGTCTTGATGCCGAGGGGATAGGCGCCGCGGCCGATGCGGTCGACGTGGCCGTTGGCGTCGATGCGCACCATCGACGGATGTCCGGCGAACGTCGCGCTGAACGAACCGTCGGGCGAAACGAGCAGATAGCAGCACGCGAAGAATGAGCGTGAGCCGCCGGTGCGGCAGAGGATGCGATTGAGACTGCCGATGATCGCGGTCGGCGACGGATCGATGTCGAGCTGCGTGCGGAACGACGCATGCGCGACCGCCATCACGAGTCCGGCGGCCATCCCGTGTCCCGATGCGTCGCCGAAGAGAATCGCCACGCGTCCGTCGTCGAGCGGGACGAAGTCGTAGAGATCGCCGCCGACCGTGTTCGCGATGTGATTGAACGCCGCGATCTCGTACTCCGCGACGTCCGGCGCCTGCTTCGGAATCAGCGTGGCCTGAAGATCGCGCGCGAGCGCGAGCTCGTCGCGGAAGCGGAGCTTGTCGATCAGCTCCATCGCCAAAAGCACGTTGAGCAGGATGAACGCGAACGCCATCTGCGTGAACGGCCAGAGCGGCGGATGACGAAGCGACGTCGCCAGCGAGAAGAGGCAGAGGAAGAAGAACGCGAAGTCGAGAACGAAGAGCAGCCGCCGCACCGGGGAGAGCCGGCGCACGAGGCCGTGCATCATCGCGCTGACGATGCGCAGCCAGCGGCGGAATCGGCGCCGCTCTCCGTCGATCGCTCCGCGGTGATCGGCGAGGAGGACGTCACGCGTCTCGGCCCACTCGGTCGAGTAGAGGCCCGTCACGTCATCGGTCGTCAGAGACTCGATCGTGCTTTTGCCGAGGGCGAGCCAATCGCGAAGAACTGCCACGTTTCTCATTCTACGTAGCGGGCTTCAGCGGGTTCTGTGGCGCGGGGCGGATTCGGGCATTACATTACTTATCACCCGAAGTCAGTAACGACGTAGCGGAGGCAATATGAGGCGACAGTTCACTCTCGCGTTGGTCTTTGTCTCCCTTGGCTCGATCGCGGTGGCGCAAATGAAGGATCCGCAGCGCGAGGCGCCGCCCGTGATCCGGCTGTTGTCGCGAACGTTCGTTCCGGAAGCGGGAGTGGACTACAGCCTCATCGAAGGAGGGAACGCGGGTCGGCGCCACGTGCTCGTTCAGTTCACGCGCGTTCCTTCACTGGACGAACGCAAGCGGATGGAGGAATCGGCGAAGCTGCGCATTCTCGATCCGATTCCGGAGCGTTCGTTCTTCGCGTCCGTTCCGCTCGACCGCGAGCTGCTGAATCGGATCACCAAGGACTTTCCGGTGCGATCGATCGGGCGGATTCTCCCGGAGGACAAGATCCATCCCGACCTGAAGAAGGGTCCGCCGGCCGACGCGCGACGCGGAAAAAATGCGGCGGAGTACATCGTCGAATTCTTCGGGGACGTCGAGGACAAAGACGCGGGAAAGATCCTCGATCGATATGACGCGAAAGTTCTCGAGTTCCTCAGGCCGATCCACGGCTTTCGCGCGGTGCTCTCCGACGATGCGGTGCGCAGACTGACCGGCGAAGACGGAGTGAAGTGGATCGTCGCTGCGCCTTCGCGGCCGACGCTCGACAACGACAGTGCGCGCGGTGCCACCGGCACGAACGCCAACGCTGTGACGAGCGCGCCCTACAGCCTGTCCGGCAATGGCGTCGTGATTGGACACTGGGAGCCAATTCGCCCGAGCCTCACGCATCTCGATTACTCGGCACGCGTGACGGCGCCGCTCGGTGTGATCGCGGCGAACGAACGTCCGCTGCGATACGTCGACGCGAATGCGAATGCCACGTTCAACGCCGGCGAGGCGTTCTACATCGACATGGACGACTCGCTCACCGTGACGGCGGGCGACATTCGGGGCGTCGCCGTCGGAGCGTTCGCGTCGGGCAGCATCGTTGCGGCGGGAAACCCCGACGTGGGGACGAATCTCCTGCTCGTCGATCTGCCGGCCGAATACTTCGATGCGGATGCCGATTTCAGTTACACCGTCGGCGAGCCGCTGTACAACGACGCTAATTTCAACTTTCAGGCGGATGCCGGCGAAACGCGGTTGACCGCCGTCGCTCCGTTCGCCGCAGGTTCTGTCATCGCCGCCGGCGACGCGGATCAGAATCGCGTTCTCGCGCAGTGGGGCGACGTCGATCTTCATCCCACGCACGTCGTCGGCACGGCCGTCGGCAACGGATCGCAGAGCCTCGCGAATGGCGGCTCGGCGAATCAGTGGAAGGGTATGGCGCCATCGGCGTTGCTCCGGGTTTATCGATCGGGAGCACTCAACGCCGGTTACACCGACGCGGCGGCGAACAACGTCACGATCTCCACCAACTCATGGGGATCGACGCACTGTCATCAGACGACCGCGAACAACTGCTACAGCGTCACGAGCGAGTTCTACGACTCCGTCATCAGCGGAACGCAGACGAGCGGTGCGCCGTCCGGCCTGGCGCGCCGCATTCTGATCTTTGGATCCGCCGGCAATCGCGGCAACGCCGAACGGCACAACGAAAGCGTCACAGCGAACGGCCAGTACGACAACGGCGAAGCGGTGTACATCGACAACGACGACAGCGGAACCGTGTCTCCCGGCGACAGGCGGCGCAACGCGGTCGGCGCATTCGCCGCGAACTCGTTCGTCAACTTTGGCAACGCAGATGTCGGAACGGCACTCGTGAACTTCAACGCGAACGAACGTCACGTCACGGGAAATGGCGCGTACAGCAATGGGCAAGCGATCTTTCGCGATGTCGACAACTCCGGAACCGTGACCGCAGGCGACACGCGCATCAACGCGTCGAGCGGTTTTGCGGCGGGCTCCGTTGTCGCAGCCGGCGACGCCGACGTCAGCACGATCATTCGCTGGTTCAGCATGTTCGGAACCGTGCGCGTGCCGAACAGCGCGAAGGACACGGTCGAAGTCGCGAACATCTCCTCGGACACGAACGTGCCGGATCCGAGCTCGAGTCGAGGCCCGACCGCGGACGGCCGCATGAAGCCCGATCTCGCTGGGCCGGGAACGCAATTCGGCGGCGACTTCAACGTCACGTCATCCGCGCCTGGGAATCTCTACGCCGGACTCTCCGGAACGTCGATGTCGACGCCCGCCGTCGCAGGGTCTGCTGCTCTTCTCACCGAGTGGTACAAGACCGCGTGTGTGGCTGCCGGTCCGTCGCCGGATGCCGTTCGCGCGATTCTCATTCACACGACCGAAGACAAGACTTCGATCCCGACCGTCACGGGAACGTTCACCGGTCCCGATTTTCAATTCGGCTACGGCCGCACGCGCATCGATGAAGCAGTGAACGTCGTCCCGAATCACAAACAGGGATCCTTCGCCGCCACCGGCAATCAGGACACGACGATCACCGTCGGCCGCGTCATGCCGTTGAAAGTCACGCTCGCGTGGGACGATCCGCCGCATACCGGCAACGCCGCTCCGTCCGCCGCGATCGGACTCCTGCAGAACGATCTCGATCTTCTTCTCATCGCTCCCGACGGCACGCAGTACACGCCGTGGCAGCTGAACGCGCAGAATCCGTTCGCAGTCGCGACGACGACGTCGACGCCGGCAGCGAGTCCGATTCCGGCATCAGCGATCGATCATCGCAATACCGTCGAACAGGTCGTCGTGCCGAATGCAATGCCGGGCACGTGGACGATTCGCGTCACCGCGTCGACGCTCAATCTTCCGCCACAGGGCTACACGATCGTCAACGAGCATCTCCCGCCGCAGGCCGGCGCGTGCACCGCCGCACCGGCGGCCGACGTGTGGATGATGGACAACGCGGGCGATGGCGGCGGCATCCCTTCGCCCGGAACGATGTGGCAGAGTCAGGCGGTCTGGAACCGCACGCCCACGGCGGACGGCGTCGTATCGCATCAGAATCCGGTGCACGCGATCGTCGGAACGATTCCAAACTTCCTCTATGCGAGCGTTCGCAACGACCTGCCGGGATCGGTGAGCACGAAAGCCGCGCGCGTCGATTTCTGGATCGCCGCGGCCGCGCTCGGCCTCTCGTGGCCGAACGACTTCACCTTCGTCGGCAGCATCCCAGTCGCAAATCTGAATCCGGGCGAAGTGCGCCAGGTTGGGCCGCTGTCGTGGAATCCGCCCGATCCGACGCCGTCCGATCACTTCTGTTTGTACGTGCGTCTTCAGAGTCCGCAGGATCCGATCACGCTCGTCGAGAACACCGATCTCGATCACAACGCGCGCAACAGCAACAACATCGTTTGGAAGAACGTGAACATCATCTCGATGTCGACGAACAGCGCGACGTTCCTCGTGCGCAACATCACGAAGGAACGTCAGAGCGTCGACGTCGTCATTCGCGTCGAGCCGGAGTTCCTCGCCAACGGCGGAACGATTCGCGCGGCGTTGTCGGCCGGCCTGGAACGCGCGTGGCGCGAGCGGGGGAAAACGGAAGGACTCGAGACCGTGAGAATGCCGCAGGTGCCGAATGCATCGGGCAATCTCGACGTGCTGCCGCCGAAGACGACGCTCACGTTCCGCATGAAAGAACCGGTTGCCGTAATCCGCGACATTCCGATGGGAGCGGCCGAAGCGGCGCCGATGCAATTGACGTTCAGCTCGCGCGATGGAGACACGCACGAGTACAAAGTCGAGGTCGTGGAAATGATCGGAGGGAAAGAAGTCGGCGGCATCGCCTACATTCTTCGTCCCGGCAAGCACGAAAAGTAGAGCGGACGGCGAGTAAACTCTCGCCATGCGCAGGCTCCCGGCGATGGCGCTCCTCGTGTCTCTCGCTGCGAGCGCGCAGGAACTGCCGTTCACTCATTTCACGCCGAACGATCAGGTTTCGCCGCTTCCCTCGGCGAGCGTTCAGAAAATCGTTCAGGACCACCTCGGCTTCATCTGGATGGGTTTCTATTCGACGGGACTCACGCGCTACGACGGCCACGCGATGGAGACGTACAGCGAGGACGACGGACTCGCCGACCTCACCGTGCGCGAGATCGTCGAAGACTCCGCGCACCGTTTGTGGATCGGATCGGACGCGGGACTCGTTGTCTCCGAGAAACCGCTCGATGCTTCGCGTGCGCGATTCAAGACGCTTCTTCGCGCGCGCGTCCGGCGCAACTGCCTCGCCGCCGATCGCAACGGATGGGTGTGGGTCGGCACGCCGGACGGCGTGACCCGCTATCGCATCGACGGCAACAAGCTCACGACGCAGCGCGTCGACGAGCGCGGAGTCGAATGCATCGCGCCGCGGCGCGACGGCTCGGTCGCGGTCGGATTCGCGCGCGGCGGCGCGGCGATCTATCGCGCCGACGCATCGAAGGAAGCGGAGATCATCGTCGCGTCGCCGACGGCGATGCGCGAGACGAGCGACGGCACGCTTTGGGGCGGCAGCAGCGACGGGAGCGTCTGGCATGTCGTGAACGGCGACCGAGTCGCCGGCATCGATCACGAGTTGACCGAGCTGATCGTCGGCATCGCCGAGACTTCCGACGCCATCTGGATCGCGAGCCTGGGCAGCGGCGCGTTGCGCATCGATCGCCGCGACACGACGCAGCGCCTTCGCGTCACGCGCTCGAACGGACTCCTCGGCGACACGCTGTGGGGACTCTTCGTCGATCGCGAAGGCAATCTCTGGTTCGCGCAGAACGGCGGCGCCTCGCGGCTGCGTCCCGACTATCTCGCGTTCGAAGCATTCACCGGACAACCGCACGGCGGCGCCGGGCCGCCGCTTCCCGATCCGAGCGCGTTCGCCGTGCAGCCGCGCGTCAGCGATCCGGCGTTGAAGCCGTTCGGCGACTACCTGTGGGTCGGCACCGGCGGCGGACTCGCCGCGATCGCCGCGGACAACACGACGACGTCGCTTCGCGCGAGCGACGGCTTGAACAGCAACTCGATCTACACGCTCGCGTACGGCGCGCGACCGCGTCTTTGGGTCGGCACCGTCGGCGGCATCAACTGCATCGCGCTCCCCGGCCAGGAGCCGCCGGAGCTGCCGGGACTCACGCATCGCGTGCGCACGACGCTTCGCGGACAGCCGATCGTCGTCAGCGGTTACAAACTCGCGGTCACGTATTCGGCGCGGCGCATCGGCGACGCGATGTGGTTCGTGAGCAACTCCGGCGCGAATCTCCTGGCGGGTGAGGAGTGGTTTCTGTTCCGCACCGCGGCGGGATTGCCGTCGACCGGCGGGACGAGCATCGCGGTCGATGACGCCGGATACGCGTGGGTGAGCACCGTCGATAGAGGCTTGTATCGCTCGACGTCGCCGATCGATCTCGCGACGTTGCGCGCGTCGCTCGGCGGCACGGCCGGACGCGAAGTGATGACGCACATCTTCGCGCCCGCGTGGACGACGGCGAACGGCGCGCCGACGAACTCGATGCGCGCGCTGTTGTGGCATCGCGGAAAGCTGTGGGTCGGGACGAGCGTGGCGCTGGCGGTGCTCGACGTGCACAACGGGTTGAAGTCCGTGCTCCGCTCGCGCGGCGAGCTCGGTGGCGGACTCGTAGTCGGGATGGCGGCGGCGCCGAACGGCACCGTCTGGGTGGGCAACAACGCCGGTCTCGTAGCGATCGATCCGGACACGTATCACGTCGTCGCGCGCGTCACGAAAGCAGACGGCTTGATCGACGACGAGGCGTGGGCGTACGGCCCGATTTCAGTCGGCGCAGACGGCCGGGTCTACTTTGCGACGCCAAGTGGTTTATCGATCTTCGATCCGTCGTTGCGCCGGCGCGATCTCACGCCGCCCGACGTCCGGCTTCGCTCCGTCGACTTCAAGGAGACGCGCAGCGGCAACGAAGTCGCCATCGAATACGCGGCGATCACGTTCACGGACGAATCGCGTGTTCGCTACAAGACGCGGCTCGACGGCTTCGATCGCGACTGGTCGCCGGAGAAGAGCGACGTGAAGATCCGCTACACGAATCTTCCCGCGTATCTGATCCCGCGCAACTACACGCTGGAAGTGATGGCGCGCAACGCCGACGGCGTCTGGTCGCGCGCGCCCCTGCGCTACTCGTTCGTCGTCCAACCCGCGATCTGGTTCCGCTGGTGGGCGGTCATCGCCTACATCGCGCTCATCGTTCTCATCGCGCGGCTCGTGAATCAGATCCGCATCGCGCAGCTGCGCCGCAAGAATCGCGCGCTCGAAGATCTCGTCATGGCGCGCACGGAAGAGATCCGCGCGCAGGCGAAGGAGATCGAGACGCTCGACAAGATGGTCGAGGTCATCAATCGCGAAGTGGCGCTCGAGAACGTGCTGAAGAGCATTCTCGATCAAGGGATGAACCTCTTCCCGAACGCGGACAAAGCGGTGTTCGTCAAGTTCGATCACGAGCAGCATCGTAGCGAAGTCGTGGCCAGCACCGGCTACGCGCCGGACCTGTTCAAAGGCGTCCATCTCTCGCTCGACGAAGCGATGCGCCGCTACTCCGAGCACGCGGAGCAGCTCGAGGAAGGCATCTATCTCGTCAAGGAGAGCGACCTCACGACGCTCGCCGGCGATGACACCGTCGGTCATTTTCCGAGACCGAAGGCGATGCTGGCGATGGCGGTGACGCTCAACGGCCGCGTCGAAGGCTTCGTCGTCTTCGACAACTTCAGCAATCCGGACGCTTTCAGCCGCTCCGACATCAAGAAGCTCGCACGCGTTCGCGAGCATGCCGTTTCCGCGATCGCGAAGGCGCGCATGATGCGCGAGCTGCAGATCAAGAACCTGCAGGCCGAGGAAGCGAATCAGGCCAAGAGCCGCTTCCTCGCCAACATGAGCCACGAGCTGCGCACGCCGATGAACGCGATCATCGGCTTCTCCGAGATCCTCGTCGAACGATTGCAGGAGAAGCTCGAGCCGAAGTACGTCGGCTTCCTCAACTCGATCCTGAGCTCAGGACAACATCTGCTGGCGATCATCAACGACATCCTCGATCTGTCGAAAGTCGAAGCGGGGAAGATGGAGATCTTCCCGGAGACCTTCCCGCTGCGCGGTGCGATCGAGAGCACGTGTCAGGTGATGAAAGGTCTCTCCGCGCGCAAGGGAATCACGTTCGACATCGACATCGCGCCCGACGCCGGCGAGATCGAGAGCGATCACGCCAAGTTCAAGCAGATCCTCTACAACCTCCTGTCGAACGCGGTGAAGTTCTCGCGCACGCACGGCGTCGTCACGATTCGCGTGCGCCGTGTTCCGAAGACGGCGACGCGACCCGAGGCCGTCGCGGTTTCCGTGATCGATCGCGGGATCGGCATCGCCCGCGAGCATCTGCAGGACATCTTCGACGAGTTCCGCCAGGTCGACACGAGCGCGACGCGGCAAAGCGGCACAGGACTCGGCCTGTCGCTCGTGAAGAAGTTCGTCGAAGTGCAGCGCGGAACGATCGACGTCGAGAGCACGCTCGATGAAGGAAGCACGTTCACGTTCACGCTGCCGGTGCGATTCGGAGGCGCGTCGATTCCGAGTCCGATCGTCAATCCTGACGGTAGCGTGATTCCGCCCGGCAATCGCGTGCTGGTCGTCGAAGACGACGACGCTTCGTACGACTCGCTCAGCGCGTATCTGCAGTCGGCCGGTTACGTTGCCATTCGCGCGAAGAGCGGCGAAGAAGCGCTGCGGCTCGCGAACTCGATGCAGCCGATGGCAATCACGCTCGACCTCGTGATTCCCGGCGTCGAAGGACTCGACGTGCTGCGCCGCTTGAAAGGCGACAGCAAGACGGCGTCGACGCCGGTGATCATCATCTCGATGCTCGACAATCGCGAGATCGGCCTCGCGTTCGGCGCCGACGACTACTTCGTCAAGCCGGTCGACTGGCCGCGTCTCCTGCGCCGCCTCGCCGACATGACGTCCGACGGCTCGCGCACGAAGCGGCTGCTCCTCATCGATGACGACGTTTCCATCCACGACATGCTCGAGCACGAGCTGTCGCGCGAAGGCTACGAGGTCGACAAGGCGTTCTCCGGCGCGGAGGGTTTGGAGCGCGCCGAGGCGGTGAGACCGGACGTGATCATCCTCGATCTGGCGATGCCCGGCATGAGCGGATTCCAGGTTGCGCAGATTCTGCGGCAGCGGGAGTCGACGGCGCGCATTCCGATCGTCGTGCTCACCGCGAAAGAGTTGACCGACGACGATCGCGCGCAGCTGCGCAGCGCTACGAGTCTGACGGTGATGAAGGGATCCGCTGCCGCGGCGCGATTGATTCGCGCCATCCGATCAACTGGCGCGTGAGCTTTACTTCGAAGCGGTCTTTCTCTCCGCCGCGCCGAGGACTCGCGCGGTCTCGATCAACTCCTGAATCGTGACCGGGTCTTTCCCGCCGGACTGCAACAGAATGATTCGCACCGCGCTCGACACCGGAATCACGGTGTTGGCGCCGTCGGAGTAGAACTTCTCGAGCGAGGAGACGAGCTCGAATCCGTTGATCTTTCCTGCGGTCGAAGTGGAGCGTTCGGCGCGTGCGGCGACTTGAACGCACGATGAGTTCGTTCCCGACGCCACGTCGACTTTCGCCAGCGCTTCCTGGTAGCCCTGCGAGTAGCCGAGCGCCCAGAACAGTTTCTCGGTGCTGCTGAGACGGAGCCATTCATCGCCGTTCGCAGGCGGTTTGATTTCAGGAATGGCGGCGTCTGCTAATGCGGGTAATGCGCACAGCAGGAGGGCAATACCGAGAAGGAACTTTCTCATGAGTCCACCTTCCGACACGACGTGACGGCGAATTTGGGCGCGATTCTAAACCAAAACAGTTTACTCGATCGCGCCATCGATCTTGGCGCGGTAGCGAGCGACGTCGCGCGTGATCTCGATGAACGGCAGTGCCGCGGCGAGCTCGCGCTTCGCGGCGGAGTACTTGCCGCTCTCATAAAGCGCGACGGCAAGGTAGTAGCGATAGGGCTCCTCGCCTTTCCGCAGCGCGCCGGCGCGATCGAACGCGCGGATCGCCGTAGAGAAGTCGCGCGAGCGATACGAGCCCTCGGCGATGCGAAGCGCGGTCGCGTGATCGACCGAAGAAGCGTCGAGAAGCGAGCGATAGATCGTGCGTGCAGTGAGCAAGTCATTACGCGAGAGCGCCGCCTCGGCATTCGCGAATGTCGGCACCGGCGCGGGAGTCGGTGGCGGAACCGGAATGGGAGCGATGACAACGGGCGCCGGCGTCTTTGGAGCCGGCGCAGGAGTTGGGGCCGGAGTCGGTTGCACCGTGCGCGGCGGAACGGTCGGAGGCGACACTTCGCTTCGCGGAGCGGGAGACGGCAATTCGATCGGCGAGATCGGCGCCGGGCTCTTCGTGGTGATCGGAGCGGGCGACTTGGGAGTCGGCGCCGGAGTCGGAACGACGATCGGAGTCACCGGCTGCGCGACGATCGGCGCAGGCGGCTGAGGATTGATCGGTGCCGGCGGCGTCGGCTTGATCGGCGCGGGTGTAACGGTTGCGCTTCCCGCTCCCGCGTGCAGAACCGCGACTTGATCGGACGTCAGGATGCGCGTCACGATCGATTCGAACGAATTGCGAACGTCGGTGGGGATGTCGAGCTTTGCGTAGCGCGCGTCGATCCGTTCCGCGGCGAGCACGCGTTGCGCGGCGTGGCGCGCGTCGGTCTCGCGTCCCAGCTTCTCCGACGCGATCGTCGCGTAGATTTGCGCGGTCTCGAAGAGGGAAATGCTGTCGACGAGGCCGAAGGCCGCGATGCGCAGCTCCTTCGACGCCTGATCGAAGTTGCCGGACTTCACGTGATTGATGCCGCGCTGAAGAAGCGCCATGTAAAAGTCATTCGGAGCGGCTGAAAGCGGAATCCACGCGACGAGCGACAGAACGGCAGCTACAGCGGCACTCTTGATCGATCGAGTCATCGTTTTCCGGGGGCGACGCAAGCCTGCTCTCACGTCGCAGCGACGTCGTACATTCGCAAACTATAACTGCTAGAACTCGGACCCGCTCAGCATTCTGCCACACGTCCCGCCATCGTGCACCGCCCATCTGCGCTACCATCTCGCCTCCGTGAGCAAGCGTGTCGTGATCGTCGGCGGCGGAATGGCGGGGCTGGCGGCGTCGATTTATCTCGCCCGCGCCGGATGCGCGGTGGCCATCTTCGAGCGACGCCGCGTTCTCGGCGGGCGCGCCATCACCCATCTGCGCCAGGGCTACCGTTTCAACCTCGGGCCGCATGCGGTCTATCGCGGCGGCGCGTCGTCGATCGTGTACCGCGAGCTCGGGATTCCGGTGCGCGGCGGAACGCCTGACGCGAGCGGAATCGCGATCTACAAAGGATCGCGCTATCGCCTTCCCGCCGACGCGCTCTCGTTCATGATCACATCGCTCCTGTCGCTGTCCGCGCGAGCCGAGGCGGCGAAGCTGCTCGTGCGCATTCGTTTTCTGAAGGCGGAGGAGTTCGCGCACATGACCGTGCGCGAGTGGCTCGACGCCAACATCAGCGACGAGCGGTTGCGGCAGACGATCGAAGCGCTGATCCGCGTCGCGACGTACAGCGATGCCGCCGATCACCAGAGCGCCGCCGCCGCGCTCAAGCAACTGCAGATCGCGTTGAAAGGCGTGACGTACGTCGACGAAGGCTGGCAGAAGATCGTCGACGCGCTTCACAGCAACGCCGTCACCGCGGGCGTGAACTTCATCACCAGCTCGCACGTCGTCGGCGTCAAACACGAAGGCGGCGCGGTCAAAGGCATCGAGCTCGGCGAACTGGAGCTCGATCTGCGCAACGACACGATGTCGGTCGCGCTGCCGCCGATGCCCGAGGATGGCGAACAGGGGACGCGGATTCCCGCGGACAACGTGCTCCTCGCCGTCGATCCCGAAACGGCGCGCTCGCTCGCCGGCCCCGACGTCATCGAAGGCGATTACTCGCCGGTGACCGCGACCTGTCTCGACGTCGCCCTCTCGCGGCTGCCGAAAGAGAAGAACCTGTTCGCCCTCGGCATCGATCGCCCGCACTACTTTTCGGTGCATTCGAGATGGGCGCAGCTCACGCCGAAAGGCGGCGCGCTGATTCACGTCACGAAGTATCGGAAAGAACGCGCGCCGATCAACGACGACGAGATCGATCGCGACGCCACGAGCCGTCGCGCGAGCGTCTCGACCGACGAAGCGGAGCTGGAGATGCTGCTCGACGAACTGCAGCCCGGCTGGCGCGACGTCCTCGTGCATCGCCGCTTCCTGCCATCGATGACCGTCTCGAACGCGCTCGTCACGCCGACGACGAAGCGCCACTCGCCGCAGACGAAAGTGCGAGGGCTCTACGTCGCCGGCGACTGGGTGGGCGAGACAGGATTGCTCTCCGACGCCGCGCTGTACAGCGCGCGCGAAGCAGCGAAGGCCATTCTGGCGTCGTAATCACTCTCTCCGAATCGTGATCCCGCCGCCCGACGTCCGCAGCACCAGCCTCGGTCCGCCGCCGCCGATCTTGCCGACGAGCGAGTCTTCGTCGTGCGATCCCTGAATCGTGATCGGCACGTCGGAGTGAACGCCGCCGCCGCTCGCGTGTGCGTCGAGCTCCGCGCCGATGTTCGCCGCCAGCGCGACCGTCACACCGCCGCCTGACGTCGAGAGCCGCGAGTCGCCGCGCGGCTGACGCGAGAAGCGCGCGTTGATCGAGCCGCCCGACGTCACCGCTTCGACGGTGTCGAGCGCGTCTTCGATGCGAATCCCGCCGCCGCTCGTGTGCGCATTCACGGTTCCGACGGCGCGGCGGATGTCGATCGATCCGCCCGACGACTTCACTTCCACGCTCGACGCCGCGTCGCGCACTTCGATGTCGCCGCCGCTCGTGTGCGCGTCGATCCTGCCGCCGGCGCCGCCGATGGTGATGTCGCCGCCCGACGAGCGCGCGACGAGGTTGCCGCTGACGCGGCCGGTCTTCACGTCGCCGCCGGAGGTGTGCAGGTCGGCGTTGCCGCCGACGTCGCCGCTCGTGACGTCGCCGCCGGACGTGTGAAGGTCGAGGTTGTAGCGCGAGGGAACGTGAATCGTGTACGTGATGTCGGAGCTCGACCACGAGATGTGCCAGCGATATCCGAACGCCGAATGCTCGGCATCGCGCGCCTTGACGTAGACGTCGTTGCCCTTCTGCTCGAACGTCGCCTCGTTGCGTTTGAGGTCATCCGCATCGCGCCCTTTGCGAACGATCTCGACCGACACGTTTCCACTGCCGCTGCTCGTGACGTGAACGTCGCCGGAGTCGGCGTCGAGGTGAATCGTTCCTCCGTCGCCCACATTGAATGACCGTCGGACGGTGTCATGAACCTCGGCGCGAGCCGTGAGTGCAGCGATTGCGAAAGCAGCGATAGCGATGGAAGCGCGGCGCATCAGAAAGTTCCCCCTGCACCTCATTACGCCGCACCCGCCAAAAAGTTTGTAAACTCCGCCGCATGTCCGTTGATGACGCCCAGTTCAAGCTCGCCATGTCGCATTTCGCGAGCGGAGTCACCGTAGTAACGACCGAACACGACGGGAAGCTGTACGGCATGACCGTCGCCTCGTTCGCGTCGCTCTCGCTCCATCCGCCGCTCGTGTTGATCTGCATCGAGAGGACGGTGAAGACGCACGACGCCATCGCCGCCTCCGGAAAATTCGGCGTGAGCATCCTGAAGAAAGAGCAGGCCGAGATCTCCGGCCGCTTCGCATCGAGGAGCGACGACAAGTTCAGCGGCGTCGACGTCGTGAACGCGAGCGTTCCGCTCATCGCCGGCGCGCTGACGACGCTGGAATGCACGCTGGCGGATCAATTGCCCGGCGGCGATCACACCATCTTCATCGGCGAGGTCGTTGCAATCACCACCGCCGACGGCGCGCCGCTCGTTTACTACCGCAGCGGATACCGCGACATCACGTAAAACCATGCCCGATCTCAGCCGCACCCTTCGCAGCGCGTTCACGCGCGTGCTCAACCGACGTACTGCCGTGCGCCGCGGCCGACTCGACGTCGTTCCCGATTTCGAATCGAAGATCCTCGACAACAGGCGGCAGATCTCGATCTACGTTCCGCCCGGCTACGACGACCGCAGCGATCGGCGCTATCCCGTTCTCTACATGCAGGACGGACAGAATCTCTTCGACGACTTCCGCGCGTTCGGCGGACGCTCGTGGCGTTTGCGCGATGCCGCCGATGAAGCGATCGGCGCGCGCACGATGAGTCCTGTGATCATCGTCGGCGTCGATCACACGGAAGCCAATCGAGTTCACGAATACACGCCGACGCGCGATTTGAAGCGCGATGCCGGCGGCAGCGCCGATGACTACACGAAGATGCTCTGCGAAGAACTGAAGCCGGTGATCGACGCGGCGTATCGCACGCTGCCGGAGCAAACCGCGATCGGCGGCTCATCGCTCGGCGGACTCGTGTCGATGGACATCGTGCTCAAGCACCCCGACGTTTTTCGCAAGGCGATGGTGATGTCGCCGTCCGTCTGGTGGGACAACCGCACGATTCTGAATGCGGTCGAGCACAACTTCAGGCCGCCGAGAATCTGGCTCGACATCGGAGGCCGCGAAGGCCACGAGGCGATCGCCGACGCGCGAGAGCTACGCGATCGGCTTCGCGCCAACGGCTGGAGCGACGCGACGCTGCGCTACTTCGAAGACCGCCGCGCGGAGCACAGCGAGCGCGCCTGGGGCGCGCGCGTACGGAAGGCGCTGGAGTTTTTGTTTCCGCCGGAGTAGTTCTTCTCGGCGTGAATCGAGTCGAAGACGCGCTGGCGCGTCCGATGTACGACCTGCGGATCTCGGTCACCGACCGCTGCAACTTCCGCTGCGTCTACTGCATGCCGAAGGAAGTCTTCGGCAGCGACTTCCAGTTCCTGCGCCGCGACGAGCTGCTGACGTACGAAGAGATCGCCCGCGTCGCGCGCGCGTTTGTGCGCAACGGCGTCGAGAAGATTCGCCTCACCGGCGGCGAGCCGCTCCTGCGCCGCGATCTCGAACGGCTCGTGACGATGTTGCGCGACATCGACGGCATTCGCGATCTCACGCTCACGACGAACGGTTCGCTGCTCACGCTCGCGAAAGCGCGCGCGCTGAAGTCGGCGGGACTCGATCGCGTCACCATCAGCCTCGACTCACTCGACGACGCGACCTTCCGCGCGATGGCCGACGCCGACTTTCCCGTCGCGCGCGTGCTCGATGCGATCGATGCGGCCGACGCCGCGGGCCTTCATCCGATCAAAATCGACGCGGTCGTGAAGCGCGGCATGAACGAGGATCACGTCGTCGATCTCGCGCGCCGTTTTCGAAACACGCCGCACATCGTTCGCTTCATCGAGTACATGGACGTCGGCAACACCAATCAGTGGCAGGCCGACGAAGTCGTTCCCGGACGCGAGGTCGTCGCGCGCATCCACGCGGAGTGGCCGATCGAGCCGGTGAATCCGAACTACTTCGGCGAAGTCGCCGAGCGATGGCGCTACGTTGATGGCGCGGGCGAGATCGGCGTGATCACGTCCGTGACGCAGCCATTTTGCGGATCGTGCACGCGCGCGCGGCTCTCGAGCGACGGCGAGGTATTTACGTGTCTCTTTGCGTCGAACGGCTTCGACCTTCGTGCGCGCGTTCGCGGCGGCGCGAGCGACGACGAGCTCGCGGAGGTCGTCGCCAACATCTGGCGCGCGCGCAGCGATCGCTATTCGGAGATTCGCGCGTCAGCGGGTGACGTGAGGAAGGTGGAGATGTTTCATATTGGGGGCTAGCGGGCGGCGGCCAGCGGGTCAGTTCGGCGCTCGCGATACAGCCAGCCACGACGATACCTTCCCGCCTCCCGCAAGCCGCCAGCCTAATCGTCCTTGCCGCCGTTGTACTTCTCCTTCGACGAGCTCGGCACCGTCGACAGATTCACGGCGTTCTTCGTCGGCAGCGGCGCCTTCGGACCGAACGGCTGCAAGCGTCCGCCGTACGTCTTCTGCCGCATCGCCAGCCCTTCCTTGATCTGTTGTAGCTGCGCTTTCTTCGTGCTCTTCATCATTCCCTCCACGAACATTCTCTTCCCACCCTGCGACGGATGCCGCACGCGATCGTGCTCGATGCCGAGTCGTGTGAGCGAAATCGACGCCTGATTGCCGATCGCCACGACGAGCTCGATCGGAAACAGCCGCGTCATCCACTCGATGAACGGCGCGCCGATCGCGAGCTCGTTCGCCGTCGGCATCCGATTCGAGTCCGGCTCGCCGGCGTGAAACGGATGAAACGGAAACGCGTTCCACAGAATCGGCAGCGGCGCGATTCCGCGAATCGTTCCCCACACCATCGTTGCACTCGCTTCGGTCGACAACTTTGGGCCGATCGTCGCCTTTCGATAGCCGCGATCGGCGCCCAAGATGTCGAACATGACGGTTTCGCTGACGAACGGGATGCCGGTAAGACGTCCGCCGCGATAACTCGGCGCCTCGCCGATCAGCAGCATGCGCGGACCGATCGCCTCGAGGTCGGACAGATACAAGCGCAGATTGCGCCGGCGAATGGCGTTGCCGCGCAGATCGCCTTCGAGTCGCGAGTACTGATTGCACGCGCGCTCGGAGACGATCGTGTTCGACAGCGCGTCGATCAGGCGGTCGAAACGTCGCGACATCTACGAGGCGAGCCGCTGCGCCGCCGCCATCGGGAACGCCTGATCGAACGACGCGTTCGCGCTGCGGCGGAACATCTCCTTCGCATGCGCCTTGTCGCCGTGCGCCATCGCGCCGACGCCGAGGAAGAAGTAGGCGTGCTTGATCATGAGGAGATCGTCGCGCATTGCGTGCAGAGTCGCCGTGTCCTCGCGGGCCGCCCGCGCCGCCGCGGCGAGCTCGAGGAACTGATCGCGCGTCTCGGCGTCGAGATCCTTGTCCTCGTTCAGCCACGAAACGATCGTGTTCATGCGATCGAGTCCGCCTTTCGCGTCGCCGTTCAGGATCATCGCCGCCGCGCCGTAGAGGCTCGACATGTACGCATTCTTGCCGAGCGGCTCCGCGAGTTTGGCGGCGTCGCTCCACGCGCCGTTGTCGATCGCGTCTTCGACGCCTGCGACCTCAGCCCAGATCTTCAACGGCTTCGTTTCGCGCGCGTGAGCGAGATGTTTCTCGTACGCGGCCGTGTCGCCGCTCGCTCGGAACAACTCCGCGCCGAGCGACCAGACGTTCGGATCGTCTTCGTCATCCTTCGCGGCGGCCGTGTACATCTGCCGCGCGACGGGCCATTTCTGATCCGCGAGCGCGAGCCGCCACTTCGCCATCCATCGCGCCGACGTGCGTGCGTCCAACGGATCGATGACCGCGTGCGCGTCACTGGTGCGATGCGCGGCGATCGCCGCGTACGTGTAGTAGAGCACCGCCGAGTCATCGCGATCGGACGTCTTCAATGCTTCGCCGAATTCATTCATCGACTCGGCGTACGCGCCGTCCTGGAGAAGCGTGTAGCCGAGCGCGCCGTGCGCCCATCCGAACTTCGGATCGATCTGCAGCGCGGCGCGCTGCTCGGCGATCTCGACGCTGTGATCCTGTTGCAAACGGCCGAAGAGATAGTGAAACGGCGCGGACTGCGGATGCGCGTCGAGCGCGGCGCGATACTCGCTGATCATCCGCTCGGTCTGTCCGAGCCGGCGTTCGACGTCCTGATAGACGCGATGCGCTTCGATCGAGCGCGCGGTGCACTGATCGATGCCGCCTCGCGCGACTTTCGTCGCATCTTCGACTGCATTTTTCGTCGCGAAAATGCCGGCGAGCATGCGACGCGATTCGATGTCGCACGGATCGGCGTTGATGGCGGCGCCGAACGCCTTCGCCGCGTCGTCGAGCTTGTTCTCGCCGAGACGCATGCGTCCGTAGGCGGTGATGGAGGCGGACTCCGCTTCGAACGCGATCTTCGTCGTGCGCGTCGAACCGGAGGAAAGCTGCACCGTTTGCGGCGGTGCGGTGAAGAGGTAGTCGACGCCTTCGACCTGGAAGAAAGGATCGCCGGCGATGAACTCCGCGGACGACTGGCCGTCGTTGCTCGTCGCGTATTCGATGCGCGAGCGGCGATACACGCGCAGCGCTTGCGTGTTGTAGACGTACGCGCGATTCGAGAAGTCGATCGGCGACGTCGAGTCGATCACGACCCGGCGCCTCTCGATCTCCTTGTCCTTTCCGTCGAGCACGACGACTTCGTGCAAGCCGGGCGTCATCGTGTACTTCACGGGCGGAGTGTCGGTCGTGAGCCGCTTGCCATCGACGAGGAACGTCGTCTTCGGATGGACGCTGTCGAAGTAGACGTCGATGTAATGCGCGTTGTA
>Ga0207687_10000463_pt1 | contig 27664 bp, 20 predicted proteins | sample KBSM54metaG_FD_184399 | JGI IMG/M metagenome (GOLD analysis project Ga0207687, IMG submission 184399) | Miscanthus rhizosphere microbial communities from Kellogg Biological Station, Michigan, USA - KBS M5-4 metaG (SPAdes) (version 2) | ecosystem: Host-associated > Plants > Roots > Rhizosphere >...
CGGTACCCTGGGTGCGGTGAGCGCGCCGTCGTGCACGACTACGCTGGGGGTGACCACCTGCACGGCGACGGTGAGCTATAGCCCGGCTCCCAACTACAACGGTCCGGACAGCTTCACCTTCAAGGCCAATGACGGGGCGCTCGACAGCAACACGGCGACTGTCACGATGTGCGCGGTTCCTGTCATCACACAACAGCCGGGCGATGTCCCCGCCAGCTACGCGCCGGCCACGCTCACGAAGAGCATCACGGCGACGGGCTCCGGAACGCTCACGTATCAGTGGTACCAGGGTGAGACCGGCGACACGCATGCTCCGATCACCAGCGCGACCTCCAGCAGTTACTCCTACAACCTCGGCACGAGCCTGAAAGTGTGGGTCCGCGTGACGGGACAATGCGGCACGGCGGACAGCAACGCGACGTGGTTCAGCGTCATCCCTCGAATTCTCGGACAGCCGCAATCACAGACGGTGAGCTCCGGGTCGTCCGTGACGCTCACGGTCGGCGCTCAGGCCAACGGTTCCGTGATGCACTTCAAGTGGAAGTACGCGACGAACGGCGTCGTCGTTCCCGGCTCGGCGGATGCGCCGACATTGACTACGGGACCGATCACGTCGTCGACGTCCATTCTGGTCGAGGTCACGAGCGGCGCCGCCATGGTGACGAGCCAACAAGCGGACATCACCGTCTGCAGCGGTCCGCAGGTCACGTTGAGCACGAGCGGCAGCAGCGGTTGTCGCTACATCACTGCGAACATCACCGGCAATTACACGGACATCGAGTGGTACAGAGGACAGCCCGGCGATACATCGTGGCTCGTGCAGACGGGCAACACGTATTACGTGGCGTGTCCCAGTGCGCCGTCGACGACGTACTGGGTGCGCGTTTACGGCACGGACTATTACAGCGGCGCGGAATGCGACGCGAGCAGCGCGGGAATCACGCTGTCACCGTAGCGTCAGCGGCGCAACGCGGCCGACGACGATGAACGGAGCCCAATAGAAAGGATGGTGATAGCGCGTCGTTCTCATGAGCTTCAATTCGGCGCGGCGCAACGCCTCGGCGATCGACCGATGCTGCTCGAGCTGCCGGTGGAATTCGATCATGAGCAACGACGTCGCGCGCGAGTCGGTCCGCCACTGGCTGACGACGGTGGTCGGGCATCCCGCGCTGAGAAAGGCCCACGACAACCCGACGATTCCTTCGCCGCGAAGGACTGTGCCACGCGCGGTATCGCATGCGGAGAGGACGACGAGATCGGCGTCGAGATCGAGGTCGCTGATTTCGCGCATCTCCAGGAGTCCGTCGTCGGGATCGTGGGCGCCGGTCGCGAGCACGAGCGCCGAATAGAGCGGCGAGTCGTCGTCGACGATGCCATGCGTGGCGAGATGAAGGATTCGATAGTGACGCGCGACGCGCTTCAAGAGCGACTCGCGCGCGGAATCGCCGGTGACCACGGTGCTGTGAACGCGTCCATAGAGGTTGCCGATGGCGCGAACCTCTTTCTTCGCATCAGGAAGCGCGCCGAGATGCAGGTTGCGATACGTCGCGGCTTTCATCGTCGTGGGCGCGGCAATGTATGGATCTCCGAGGGCGAGGAGCGTCTTGCGGCGCTGGTCGCGAGCGGGACGGCTTGCGGCGCGCTCGAGCGCGGTCACTGACGGCGCGTAGGCAACGGCGTAATCCTGGAGCAGATAGTGACCGCGCGGTGTGCGCAGTAACTGAAATGGGAGAGCCCAGAGCGCGCCGTCCGGAATGAACGTGAGATCGCCGCTGTGCGGAAGAAGATCGGCGATCGGCGCAATGAGCATGCTGTAAAGGGCGCGCGCCGGCGCCGACGCGTTCAGATTGCGCTGCTCGATTCTGTCGCCGAGAAGTCTCACTTGCTCTTCGATTGCGGTCGAGGACGCGTCGAGGCGGCGTGCCTGGACGCGTCCATTGCGCACGACGAATGCGAGGACCGGATACTGATCGAGCATCTCGTACTCGATGGCGGTGCCGTGGAAATTCGCCGCCAGCGTTTCGAGTCCGCCGGTCGAGTGCGTCGCTTCGCCGCGCGTATGCCGCGCTTCGAGCGTGATCTGAAATGAGTCGAGGTCCGAGCGCGCGGCGTGCAGCCGTTGTCGAATGGCGGCTTCGGCGTCGCGGTTGCGCGCCGCAATCAACGCGCGATTGAGATCGACGATGCGCTGGTTGAGCGCTTTCTCGTCCGCGGCTTCGGATTCCGACAACGCCAGTGATTGGCCTCGCACCGCGACTGCGTCTGCCATCGCGCGCGCCTTGATCTGCTCCGAGACTTCCAGCGCCTCCTCGTACCGCTTCTGTGCGACGAGCGTCGCCGCGAGGACCGTATAGATCTGCGCGCGGCTTTGCATGTACTCCGCGCGGATGATCGGATTCGACGTCGTCAACACGCGCCGCGCCTCGATCAGGTCGATCGATTCGCGCAATTCCTCGATGCCGCTTTCGACGTCGCCGCATTCGATGAGCATTTCCCCCAGCTCGTGCTTGAGACCCCACGTGATCTGCAGTGGCGAGTCGTTGCTCTCGATCGCCGTGTGCGCGGCATCGATTGCTTCCTTGATCTTCCCCTGCGCTCGCCACACGATCATCGCCGCCCAATAGACGTTCGTCGCATACGACGGGCTTGCCTTCATCGCTTCGAACGCCGGCGGGAGATGCGCGGCTGCTTCGGAAATGCGGCCCGCACGCTCGAGACGCACGGCGAGATTCGCGTGATTGAAGGCTTTCAGTCCCGTCGCCGCTTTCGGCGCGTAGCGGAGCGCGTTCTCGTAACCGTCGATATCTCTGGCGATGAACGCCACGAGCGACCAGGCGCGAGAAGCGATGTTCGAATACCCTGCATCGGCGGCGAGCGCGCCGCATTTTCGCGCGCGCTCGACCGCGGTCGGATCACTCACGGTCGTCGCGACCGCGATCCGGCCGTACAGCGCGTCGAGCTCGGAATCGCGCTGGCCGAGGCGGCGCGCTGCTGCTTCTGCATTCTCGAAAGTGCGGATGCCGGTCGGTATGTCGGAGACGCCGAGGGCATCGAACCCGCGGTCGTAGGCCGCGGCGAAAGAGGTGCGCGGATCGTCGACCGCGTCGGCGGCCGCGGCAACGGATTCGAGGAGTGCCGCCCGCTGCGGATCGAAGTCCGCCGCCGTGTAGTCGGCCATCATCATCGCGTCGCAGCTCCCGCGTGACGCAGCGCTGCGCGCGAGCTCGGCGAATGAGCCCGCGCTCTTGTCGTGCGCGCGCTTCAACGCGCGCGCGAGCGCGCAGAGCGCGTACGTCAGCGTGTCCGCGTCTTCGCCGCGCTCGAGAAGACACGTGGCGGCGGCTCGAACGGCATCAGGGCTTTCGTGTGGTGCGTCGACGGCGATGGTGCGGGCGATCGCTGCCATCGAGTCGCGGTGGGTTTCGGCGATCGCCGCGCGCTCGGTGTCTGAGGCCGCGTCGAGCATGGCGCGCGCTGCCTTCGTTCGATCGTCGTCGACACGCGCGACGTTGCCGGCCGCGTCGAGCGTCAGGTACCAGCGTGGCGGAATCGTCCGCCGTTCTCGTCGCGAGTTTCTCGTGATCCCGCTGCCGTCGACGTCGATGACGAGCGTTCTCGTCTCGGCGTTGAATGTCGTCGCATACGACGAAACCGAGATGCAGTCGTAACCGGCGACGAGATCGCGCACGCTCTCCCACGACCATTCCGCGAGCATCACCGGGTCTTCTGTGACGCCGGCGAATTCGCGTAGCCGGCCGCTCGTCATCGCCTCGCAGAAGTGCTTCGCAACTGCCGCCTCGTGCGGCGGCGGCAGCGTGGATGCCGCAAAGAGAGCGGCGGAGAGAAACAGGGCAGTCATGATTGCGTGGCCATTCGCGATGACGGTTTGACGCCGCGATGGGACGCCGCGTTACCAGCGTTGGACGCTGTCGAGAATGCGAGAGGAGTCCGGTGTATGCGCGGCGCGCAGTTCCTCCTCGGCTCGCGTCTGCAATCCGGCGCGCGCGTAGAGGATGCCGAGGAGAAGATGATCGCCGGGATAGAGGGCTCGCGCGTCGTCGAGCTCGCGCGCCGTGGCGCTGTCGACGATGCGAAACATCGCCGGCGGACTGGGAGGGGCGGGAATGACGTCGCTCTTCGCGCCATGGAAGACCTCGACTTGCCAGGTGAACGTTCGTCCCCGTGCAAGATCCTTGCGAGGCGTCCACGCTGCGATCGCGATGCTACCGCTGGTGGCCACGGCGCGATCGCGGTCGTAGACGCTGACGACGTAACGCGCGTTGTGTGAAGCGGTCCAGGTGAATGCGGGTCGTGTCGATTCGATAAGGACTCCGGCCGGAGCGAGCGTCGCAATGCTCGCGTGTGTATTTCCGCGAAACGCATCGAGCGACGAGCGCAGGTCGCGGACGACACGAGGTGCAGCGACGGCGCCCGAGTGCACCGCGTCGTTCACCGCGGTCTCCCACTCGGCACGCTCGTACGGTGCGCGCGCTGCGACGCGCGGTGGCGGCGTGCCCGTTGGCTGATGGCGCGGCGGAACGACGCGCGCCGGCGCGCGCTCGAAGAACGTAACACCGCCGACGGCAATGATCGCCGCGGCGGCGGCCGCGTAGACGAAGGGCGTTCGGCGCGCCTTCCTCATCTGCGCGCGCATGGCGAAGAGATCGTCCGCATCTTCGCGGCAACTCACGCACCATTCGAGATGCGCAGTGATCGCCTCGCGGTCCGCGCCGCCGCCGTCGACGTAGTCATCGAGATCGGTCGGATGTCCGACGTCGTCGAGTCCGAAAGCCTCCGGCACGTCGTGCGCCTGCATCGTGCGCCGCGCGTATTCCGCGCACGCCGCACACTCGTGAATGTGCCGCGCGACCGTCATGACGGTATCCGGCGCGAGCTCGCGCCGCGCAAGCCTCCCGAGATCGTCAATGCTCACGTGATGGTTGTCCATTGCTAAAGACGCTTGATCCGATTCATTTATGGCCTCGGTTTTTGGAAAACGGCCATTCTTCTTGCCAGCCGCTCGCGTGCGGCTTTCCTCAAGTTGATCACTTGTTGCCGCGACAGGCTCAGAGTTCCTGCGATCGTGTTGTCGTCGAAAGGAAGTTCGTTCCAGATTTCAGCGAGGCGTTGCGGCGTCATTCCGATCGCCGACGCGATCTCGTCAAACGACGCGGCTCCGGACACGATCAGCAGCGCGAGCCCGTTCGTTCCTCGCACGTCGCGGAGATTCAGCAACAGCGCGGCGCGTTGCGGCTCGCGCAGCTGCAGCACCTCGCGCCAAAGCGCCTCGACGTACTGGCGCGTCTCGAGATCGACGGCTACATCGCGTGATGCGGAGTGCCGGTCCTCGCGCGCGGGCACGCTCTTCACATCGGTGATCTGCCACAGATCGGCGGCGAGGCTCACCACGTCCTCGAGCGTCAGAGGCGCGTTCGCCATCGAGAACAGCGCGAGCAGCGCGTTCGCGGGCAGGCGGCGATCGCGCATCACCGCGCTCGCATCATCAACCGTCATCAAGCGGCGGAGCGGCGCGCGTCCGCGCCACGCGGCCAATCCGCAGACGACCGTGCCGTCCACGTCCCACAACGCGAAACGCGCATCGCGCGTGAAGAGATACCTCAGCCGGTTCTTGAGGCGCGTGCGTTCCGGATATTTCCGGCGCAGAAACGCGTGAACGACGTTGTAGGCGACGGCGGCGACGTAATCGTCGAATTGAAGAATCGGAACGTTTTGATCGATCTCCTGCAGTCGCCGGACGATCCGCAGGTTGATCGTCGACGCGAGATCGTCCGCGTCGTGCTGTGGCAGTGCCTGCGACGCATAGCGAGACAGCACGCGCGCGACGACCGGCTGCACGTGGTCGATGATGAGCTTCTCGAGCGCACACTCCCTCTTCGCCGCGTCGCGCGCGTCGATGAGGGGCGTGAGAATCGGGTCATGCAGAGCCAAGACCGCTTTTCAGATGAAGATGCCTGAAGGCTGTCTTTATTACCAGGGCAGAGCAGAATTCTCGAGTCTCCAAAGCAGAGCCGGATTGGCTCTGGCACAGCCTGCGCTTCCCCTCCGTCCGGAGGTCTCATGAAACTCGTTCTCTCTCTCGTTTTTATCGTCTTGGCGACGTCAGCATTCGCGGAAGTCGTGCAGCCGATCGGCGCCTCGCCGCAGGTCCTGATTCCCGCCGCGGGCAACATCGCCGGTGCGAACGGCACATTCTTCAAGTCCGACATCACGATCGTCAATCTGCGGAACAGCGATCAGAACGTTTTGCTGCAGTGGCTGCCGCAGCCGGGCGGAACCGGTCCTGCGATCCTGATCACGATTCACGCGCTCAGCGGCATTCGTTCCGCCGATTTCGTTCACGACACTTTCAACCTGACCGGCCTCGGCGCCATCATCGTCACCGGCATCGTGGATCCGGTCGTTCTGCGGCCGCCTTCGCCTGACCCGGGCGCGCGGCTGTTCGTCGCCTCGCGCATCTGGACGCCGCAGCCGGGAACGAACGGAACGACGTCGCAGAATCTCTCGACGGTTCCGGTGTCGACGATCAACACGCCGGCCGCGACGATCTTCGGTGTCGGCGGTGCGGACAGCCCGGCGGACTACCGCGTGAACGTCGGCATCGTGAACGTCGATCCGAACAAGACGCAGACGTTCGTCGTGAGCTATCCGGCGGGGTCGGGGGCACCGCCGACGTCGATCACCGTCGTGCTGCCTCCGTTGACGATGCAACAGGTCGCAGCCGCAACGCTGTTCGGCGGCCAGCAGATCTCGATCTCCAACGTGACGTCGTCGGGATCGAATCTGTGGACCGCATACGCGTCGACGGTCAACAACGTCACTGGCGACGCATGGTCGGAGCTGGCAGTGGCGGGGACGGCACAGTAGCGGACGGCTAGCGATCCACGCGTCTCAAGTTGTCCCCTCGATTCCGGTCGATCCGCAGCCGTTGCGGGTCGACTTCGACGCTCACGAATTCGCCGGGGAACGTCAGTTCGTTCATGCCGCTGTGCATGCGGACGCGATGCGACGAGTCACCGTCGAGCGTCACTTCGATCACTTCGTCGAGCGGAACGTCGTGCTCGGTGCCGTCGGGCGCGGCGAGTAGTTTTGCAGCGTCGATTCGCACCGTCGTCATGTGATTGCGCGCAACGGCGCTCTTGATCTCGAAGTCGTAGAGGACGATCTCGCGCATCCACGAATCGATGAGCGCGTACTGCGCGTCGTTCGAGACGGCGCGGAGTTGCGCGAGGAGATCGTTCGTCGTCGGCGACGGCGTGGCAATCAGCCGACGCAATGCGAGGTTGAGTGCCGGCTCGCCGATCAGATCGCGAATGGCCATCATCGTGATCGCGCCTTTGCCGTAGTAGAGATATGGCTGCTCGCCGGCGTTGACGAGCGGTTGCTCGCGCTGCTCTTCGCCGGAGCGTCCTTTGAGATAGCGATCGAGCTCGTAGCCGAGGATTTGCGTGACTTGATGACGCGAGCGCAGGCGCTCGATCACGACGAGCTCCGCGTACTTCGCCAGCGACTCCGTCAGCATCGTCGCCCCTCCTCGGCTCGCCGCGACGAGTTGATAGCCGAACCACTGATGCGCGACTTCATGCGCCACGCGCCGGGCGACGAGATCGGGAAGATCCTGATCGTTGCGCGCGTCGACGAGGAACGTGCGCTTCTCGGAGAAGAGAATCGTGTCGGGCAGCGCGTAGCCGCCGAAGTCCCACGCCGACGGCACTTCGACGAGCTTCAGTTGATGATGCGGATACGCGCCGAGCTCGCGATTGCAGTAGTCGAGCGTCGCGACCGCGGTGTCGAGCATCGCCGGAACATTCGCAGAATGGCGCGGATCGTACGCGACGGAGACTTCGCCGCGTTTCGCGATCGCGTAGCGCGCCGACGCGAATCCGAATCGATTCACGATCGGCGCGTCGCTGCGATAGTGGAAGAGATGGCGATCGCCTTCGCGCCACTCGCGGACGAGCGTTCCGGGCGCGATCGCGATCTGATCGCTCGCCGTCGAGATCGTGGCGTCGAAGTTGATGCGGCCGGCGTCGTCTGAGGTGACGAGATCGGGATCGCCGCTCTCAGGCGTGCTCGATGGGCCGAGGTGTCGCTTCGCACGCTCGCGCGGATCGGTGATCTCGTAGTTGGCGCGGTAGCCGAGGAGTGGGTAGGTGAATGGACTGACGATGAGCGCGCCGTTTTCGGGGACGTCGTCGACGGTGAATTCGAAATGCAGCGTCGTCGATTGGCCTGGCTGAAGCGGTTGATCGAGCTGGATGAGTTTTGTCTGGCCGAACCGCGAGATGAGGAACGACGCGATCGGTACGCCCTTGTCGTTGAGTAGTGTGTAGTCGCCACTGATCAACGCATGAGGCGGCCGAAGATCGACGCGCGTGACGACGTCCGTGATTCTCGGCTGCGGCATCGACGCCATCGGGCGATAGCGCTTCTCGTACTCTGCTTTTCGATCGAGCCGTTCTTCCGCGCTTTCGCGCGTGTGGCGAATGTTCGTGTCGTAGTAAACGCAGCCGCCGGTCAGCAGCGCGATCGCGACGAATAACGCGAGCAACGCACGATGTCGAAGGAGAGCGCGGATGCGGATCGTCGCCGCGTCGCGCAGCTTTCGCCACGTGAGCGCGGCGATGGCGATGAATGCGACCGCGATCGCGGTCCAATGCAGCATGAGAAGCGAGAAGAGCGACAGCGAATCGGAGAAGCCGCTCATCGCGGAGTAGGTGACGCGCGGTCCGGCGGCGAAGTGCCACAGCGGATGATCGGGCGCCATGTATGACGCGACGACGAACAGCAGCACGAGCGCGAGTCCCGCGTACTTGTTCGGACTGAGCGCGTGGATCGCCACGGCGGCGGCTGCGGTCAACGCGAGCGGCAGTCCGGCGAGATAGAAGAGTGAGAGATACAGAAGCGGCTCGAAGTGAATGTAGCCATGACTCGCCTGCACGAGAACGCCGGCGGCGATGCCGATGACGATCGTGACGGCGATCAGCGCGACGATCGCGCTCCACTTCGCGAGCACGATCGCGGCGCCGCGGATCGGTGTGGCGTCGATGATCGCGGCGATGCGGAAGCGCTGCTCCCGCCAGAACACCTCGGCGCCGTAGTAGATGATGAGAATCAGTCCGATGATCGACAGCGGCTGCTGCAGCGAAGATGCGATCAGGCCGGTCGTCGGATAGAGCGACGATCCGTATTCGCCGTCGAAGAGATCGGAGCGCAGCGTCACCAGCGCGAGGACGAACCAGAGCGCGAGCAGCAGCAGAAACGGCAGGCTTCGCAAAAGCGCCGCGACTTCGAACTCTAGCGTCGATGCGTACGATCGGAAAAACGTGTGCTGGACGCGCTTCCTGTGGAGGACAGGCGCCCTCGCCTGTCGGTTTGCTCCAGCGGGACAGGCGAGGCGCCTGTCCTCCACTTTGCGAAGGAGTCGAAACGCGAAGAGGCGGTACGCAATCGACCAGATCGCGATCGCAACTCCGATCCACACCGCTCGATTGAGCAGAAGCGCGCCGCTGAACGCGACGCCGCGATGATTCTTCTCCGCGATCGTCCAGTAGCGCGTCACGGCGAAGAAGCTGGAGAGTCCGAAGGGATCGAGCAGCGACTCCATCACGCCGCTGCCCGCGCCCGGCGCCGATGCCGCCATCAGCGGTGAGCCGTTCACGGCTGCGCCGATCAGATAGAGAACGTAGATGAACACCGACGCGGTGTACGTCGCGAGCGAGCTGCGCGTGATCGTCGCGATCGCGAAGAGCAGCGCGGTCGCGAAGAGCAGCGACGGCACGACGAGCACAAGGAACGCGGACGCATACGCGCCGATGTGCAGCGGTCCGACGCGCGCGCGATCGAGAAACGGCATCGCCGTCGCGAGAATCATCCCGACCGGCGCGAACGCAATCGACGTCGCCGCTGCTGCGAACGCGCCAGTGAATCGTCCGAAGACATAGTTGAATCGACCGATCGGAGTCGTGAAGACGATCTCCTCCATCCGATGCTCGTTGTCGCGGATGACCGCGTTCGCGACGAAGATCGCGATCGCGAAGACGGAGAAAAGCGACACGAGTCCGAGCGTCTCCGTGACGAGAAACGGCGACGTGATCGCGACGTTCTGCGCGCCGAATCCGCTCGCCGTCAGGCCGAATCCGATGAGAAAAAAAAGCGCCGACGCGGCGAGGAACGACGGCTGGCGCGTGTGATAGCGCCACTCGAAACGGACGATCTCCTTCAGCACGCCGCGCGCTCCGCGAGCGTCGAGAAGTAGACGTCTTCGAGATCCGGCGCGACGAGCTCGAAGCCTGACTCGGGACGCTCATTCGCGATGACGTGTAGTTGCGTTTCGCCGGCGAACAACTTCGTCGAGATCACCGCGTAGCGTTTCTTGTAGTCATCGACGGAATTCTTCTTCACCGTTTTGCGCCACAGTCGTCCATCGAGTTGACCGATCAGTTGCGCGGGCGAGCCCTCGACGAGCACACGGCCGCCGGCGAGGATCGCCATGTTCGGACAGAGATCGCTCACGTCTTCGACGATGTGCGTCGACAGCAGCACAACCGCGTCTTCGCCGATCTCGCTCAGCAGATTGTGAAAGCGATTGCGCTCTTCGGGATCGAGTCCCGCGGTCGGCTCGTCGACGATGATCAATCGCGGCGCGCCGAGGAGCGCTTGCGCGATGCCGAAGCGCTGCTTCATGCCGCCGGAGTACGTGCTCACCGCGTTCTTGCGGACGTCGTAGAGATTCGCGAGCTGCAGCACGGCGTTCACCTGCTCGCTGCGCTCGCGTTTGTCGATCACGCCTTTGAGCACGGCGATGTGATCGAGGAGCGCGAGCGCGGAGATGCCGGGATAGACGCCGAAATCCTGCGGGAGATATCCGAGGTGGCGGCGCAGGGCGTCGGGTTGCGCGAGGACGTCGATGTCGTCGAGATGGATCGAGCCTGCGTCGGGCTCCTGCAGCGCGGCGATCGTGCGCATCAGCGTCGACTTGCCCGCGCCGTTGGGACCGAGGAGGCCGAAGAGGCCGCGTTCGATGTTGAGAGTGACGCCGTTGAGAGCATGGACGCCGTCGGGATAGGTCTTGGTGAGGCCGCTGATCGAGAGCATCGACACTTGTACGTGAGCACGTTAAATAAGGTTCATCGGCGCTTAGAATCGCCTCGTGGATCCGAAGGTCGCGCGCTCGATCGGGTGGCAGATTGCTGGCGGTCTCGTCGCGCTGATCGTGATCTTCGCTTCGATCGGCGAGCTGGTTTGGTGGTGGCTCTACCTCAGCGATCCGACGAACGTCGCGCCGTATTGGACGCTGCGCATTCACGCCCTCGGCGCGGCGGCGATCGTCGCGCTTGTCGCCTATCGCCTTTCACGAAACGCGCGCGAGCGTGCGATGCAAGCGACCGGCGGACCGGCGATGGTCGACGACGTCGCGTGGAACTTTCGCTTCGGACCTTTCGACGTCGAGGTGCAGCTGGCGTTCGCGGTTCCGATCGTGCTGCTGGCGTCGACGTCGGGCGGCGCGTTGCGAGCGGCGTTCATCGTGGTCGTCGCATTCATGGCCATCTTCGCGCACGAATTGGGTCATGCCGTCGTCGCTCGGAAACGCGGACGAAAGGACGTCTCGATCCTGCTTCACGTCCTCGGCGGCTCGACGTTCTTTTCGGAATCGTGGCCGGCCCGCGGCGAACAGATCGCCATCGCTCTTGCAGGTCCGGCGGTCGGCGTCTTCCTTGGACTGCTCGTTCTTGCATCGAGCAGCGTGCTGCGCGGCGATTTGCGCAACGACGCGTTGATCGCGACGTTCGGCTGGTCGGCGTTCAATCTGCTTCCGATCTGGCCGCTCGACGGCGGCACGATTCTCGGCGCGCTGGTGCGGCGTCAGCGGACGATCACGGCCACATCGCTCGCACTCAGCGCCGCCGGCGCGATTGCCGCGTTGTTCGTTCCGGCAGCGCGCATCCTCGCGATCGCCTTCGCGTTTCTCTTCGTCGCGAACGTGCTGCTCGCGTTCCCGGCGCTGGGGTTACGGATCGGTCGCCTGAATCAGCGCGTCGGATGAATCACGGCCAGATTCCGCGCATCAGCGCCGCATCCGCCACTCGCTTGATCGCCAGCGCGAACGCGCTCGTGCGCAGGTCGACGTTGGCGCCGTTGCGGTCCTTGATCGCCAGCTGCATCTGCAGCACGGCGTCGGTCGCCGCTTCCATTTTCTCGCGCAGCTTGCTGTTCACGTTTTCTTCGGTCCAGTGCTCGTTCTCGATGTTCTGCACCCACTCGAAGTAGCTGACCGTGACGCCGCCGGAGTTCGCGAGGATGTCGGGCAGCACGGGGATGCCGCGCGCGAACAACTCCTGGTCCGCGTCCGGCGTCGTCGGTCCGTTCGCCGCCTCGGCGATCAACTTCGTCTTCACGCCGGCGACGTTGTCGGAGCGGATCTGATTCTCGAACGCGGCAGGGATGAGGATGTCGCATTCGATGTGCAGAAGATCCGCGTTGGTGATGTTCATCGTGCCGGCGAGGCCGACGACGGACTTCGTCTGCTTCTTGTGCGCGAGCGCGGCGTTGACATCGATGCCGTCCTCGGAGAACACGCCGCCGGTCGAGTCGCTCACGGCGATCACTTTCGCGCCGGCGTTGGTGAAGAGCGTCGCCGCGATCGAGCCTGCGTTGCCGAATCCCTGGATCACGACGCGCGCGCCGACGAGTGAGTTGAGTCCCGGCACCGCGCCGGCGTCGATGGCGCGTTTCGCGACGAAAAGACATCCGCGCGCGGTCGCTTCGTTGCGGCCGAGGGAACCGCCCATGGCGACGGGCTTGCCGGTGACGACAGGAAGATTGTTCTTGCCGGCGTGCATCATCGCGTACGTGTCGTAGATCCACGCCATCGTGCTGGAGTCGGTGTTCACGTCGGGCGCGGGGATGTCGGTGTGCGGGCCGATGTCGTCGCCGAGCTCCACGATGAATCGGCGCGTGATTTTGCGCAGCTCATTTTTCGAGAGCACTTTCGGATCGCAGAGGATTCCGCCCTTCGCGCCGCCGAACGGGATATCCGCGACTGCGCACTTCCACGTCATCCACGACGCGAGCGCGCGCACTTCATCGCCGTTCACGTCGGGGTGATAGCGGATGCCGCCCTTGCCGGGGCCGCGGACGCGCGAGTGCAGCGCGCGATATCCGGAAAACGTGCGGACCGTGCCGTCATCCATCTCGACCGGGAACTCGAACTTGATCAGGCGCGCCGTCGAACGGAGATAGTCGCGAAGCCCGTCGGGAAGATCGACGACGTAGATCGCCGCTTCGTCGAACTGCCGTTGTGCGATGCGATACGGATTGAGGTCTTCGGTGGATGCAGCGACTGAGGAAGCGGAATCACGCGAAGAATCACGCACGTCCATGGGCGAAAACCATAGCACACGTTTCGTTGCGGTCAGGGTGCGCCGAGCATCGAATCACCCTGGCCAACGACGATGAAGGGCGCCCAGTAGAACGGATGCCGATATCGCGGCGTCTTCATGATCTTCGACTCGGCACGCCGAAGAGCCTCGGCGACGGACCTGCTGGCGACGATCTGCCGGTGAAACTCGATCATCAGAAGCGACGTCGATTTCGAGTTCGCCTTCCATTGAGTGACGACGGTCGTTGGACAACCGGCGCTGAGAAATGCCCACGACAGTCCGACGACGCCTTCACCGGGATACACCTTTCCACGCGCCGTGTCGCACGCGGAAAGGACGACGAGATCCGCATTGAGTTGAAGATCCTGGATCTCTCGCATCTCTAGGAGTCCGTCGTCAGGATCGTCTTTCGCGGTTGCGAGGACGAGGGCGGAGTAAAGCGGGGAGTCGTCGTCGACGATGCCGTGTGTCGCGAGATGCACGATGCGATAGCGGCCGGCGATCGTTTTCAATGCCGATTCGCGAGCGTCGGCTCCCGTCAGGACTTCGCTGTGGTCGCGGCCGTAGAGGTCACCGATCGCTCGGACTTCTTCTCGAGCGTCGGGTAATCCTCCGAGACCGAGATTGCGATAAGTCGCTGCCTGAAGGCTCGTCTTGCTCGCAATGAGCGGATCGCCGAGCGCGAGCAATGTCTCGGGATTCCGAGATCCTGCACGCTCCTTCTGATTCAGCATCGCCAGCGACGGCGCATACGTCACCGCGTAGCGCTCGGCGAGATACTTGCCGTCGCGATCGCGCAGCACCTGAAACGGCAGACTCCAAAGAAACGAGTCGGCGATGATCGTAATGCGACCTCCCCTGGGCAGCGCGAGCGGTGCGATGAGCAGGTCGTAAAGACGTCTCGCGGTTGCGGGATAGTCGAGCCGCCTGGTCTCGATCCGCGAGAGAAGGTTCCGGCTCATCGCCTCGACTTCGGTTGGTCGTGCGGACAATGTTTGCGAACGCACGTTTCCGTTGTGAATGACGAAAACCACGATGCGGCGATCGAGGATCGCAAACTCGATGATCGTCCCCTGGCGCGGCAAGGTCAGAGACGTGACGTCATTCGCGTCGGTATGGTCCGATGAGCCGTGCGCGAAGGCGATGCTCGCGTCGAACGCTTCGAGATTCTCTCTCGCGTCATTGAGCTGATGTTTGACGATGCCGTTGTCGAAGTTTGCCGCGACGAGCGAGCGGTTGAGATCAACGACGCGCTGATTGAGCTCTCGCCTGCGGCTTTGCTCCGCGTCGGTCGTTTCAACGGGAGGCGATCCGCGCTTCCTGGACGCGATGTTGTCATCGACTTCGCGAGCTCTCATCCTCTCGCTCCAGTCGAGTGCCGTACGCGCATCCCCCTCGCGAGCGAAGATTGCGGTGAGCTCTCGATACGGAGTGAGTAACCCTCGAAAGAAACCGGCACGATGCACCGGATCGCCGGGATACGAGTGGCGCAACGACTCGACGTTGGCGACCGCCTCGATCAGCACTTTCTTCGCGCCGGCGTTGTCCCCGCGAAGGCGCAGAACGCGAGCGAGGATGCTCTGCGCGCGCACGATGATGTCGATGTCATCAGGGTTCGCGACCACCATGGCCTCGTGAGCGTCTGTCTCCGCCTCCTCGACGTTGCCGGGCGTGCGGAGGAACATTTCCGCGCCCGTGACGAGTGCTTCGGCCAGGTTGCGGCCTCCGAGATGACGGCAGATCGGGATTCCTTCGCGCATCACACGCTGCGCCTCGATGTGATGGCCTGCCGAGTCGAGTGAGTAGGCCAGGGCAAACAGAGCCGCGAAGCGATTGACGGTCTCCGCCGGCCCGACGACTTCCAGCGCCTTCCGTGCGGCCGCTTCGGCTTCTCTTGGATGATGAACCGTCAACTCGGCCAGCGAAAGGGAGGTCAGCACGGCCGATCGTCGGTACGGGCTGGTTTGTTCTGTGAGGCTGCGATAAGCGTCGCGAAAGTATTGAAGCGCGATCTCGTCGTAACCGAGGGGCTGATAGATCTTCGCGATGTTGTAGCGCGCGATCGCGGTGAACTCCGCGTGCTCGATTCTCAACGCGAGGCGCTCGGCTTCGTGCTGCGCGTTCAGTGCTTCGGTCCATCGGCCGAGCCAACCCGCCATCGTTCCTTCGGTCAAGAGCAACTCGACGTTCAGATCGGGTCGTTCGCCGGCTTCAGCGATCCGCAAGGCCTCTTGGATTTCATCGAATTTCTCGAACTTCGTGCCGTCGGAGCTCAACGCGTGCTCGAGGAGTGCTGCGGCGATCAGGCCGGCATCGCCGATCTCACGGGCAAGCTGCAACGCCTCGCATGTCTGATCCCTCGAAACACTCCAATCGCCGATGGCGCGCGTGCTCCGCGCGAGCATCATCAACACGAGCGCCTCGTCTGCGCGATTCGAAGCAAATTCGCGACATCGGTGGATGAAATCGACTTTTTGTCGTGACGGTAATTCTCGCTTCAGGCGTGTGATCACGAGTCGGAGCAAAACCGGTGAGGAGATGTCCGCGCGAGCCGCAGGCCAGCGATCGGCGTCGCATCCACTCGGCGGGCAGATGTCATCAGCAATGGCGGATTCTCGCAGCGCGATTCGATCGATCCGCCAGTCGTTCTTGAAGCGCTTGAACGACAACGTCCAATGCGAAGGCAGCGGCGCCGCCGAGCCACCTCGCAGGTGTCCTTGTCCAGTGATCGCGACCTCAACGAACGCGGCGCCTCGATTCTCCTGGATCGAATCGAAATGAACCTCACTGATGCTCATCGCATCGAATGCGGACAGAACGTCCAGTACGGCCGAACGTTCATCGTCATACAGGCTGCCGGTGAGAACGCTTCGCATGACGACGAGGTCGCGCGACTCGACCGCTTGCCAGAAGCGCGCGTTGGTGTCCTGCCATGTTGCCTGTGCCGATGACGCACAGAGGAGCGATACGAATGCGAGGAGTCTGATGCGCATGACGAGCCGAATCCGGCAGCGTGATCATGCATCAATCGGGTGCGACGTAAAAATGGGCTCGCCTGAGCAGGGCTGACAACTGGTCATTGCCAGCGACGAATGTCGTCGGCGAGACGCTGTGCTTCCGGTGATCCGACTTGCTGCAGCTCGTCTCGAGCGCGTTGCTGCAGGCCGGCGCGCGCGGCGAGAACGCCGAGGAGGAGATGATCGTTGGGGAAGCGCTGCTGTGCATCGGCGATCTCGTTCGCGGACCGCGCATCGAGCACGCGGAACATCGCCAGCGGATTCGGTGGTGCAGGGATGATCGAGCTCTCCTTTCCGCGGCGGGGAACCTCGACCTGCCACGTGTACGTCACGCCGCGGCGCAGAGGCTTCGCCGGCGACCAGAACGTCGTCTCGATCGCGGGACTGCTCGCGACTTCGCGCTCGCCGTCGAAGATGCTGACGACATAGCGCGCGCCGCGGACCGCCGACCACGTCATCCGCGGCTGCGTCTCTTCGATGACGATGCCCTGCGGCGCGAGCGTGGCGCTCGACGGGTCCAACAGACCGCGAAGTCGATCCGCAGAAGGTCGGACGTCCGCAAGCACTCGCGGCGCAGCGATGTGCCCACTCTGAAGCGCGTCATGAACGAGCGCGTCCCAATCTGCGCGTCCGTAACTCGACGTCGAGATCGTGCTCGCGGCCGCGATCGGATGCGCGACCGACGGACGCTTCTGATCACGATCTTTCCGCGGCGTGATGAGCACGACGACAAACGCAGCGGCTGCCGCGGCGGCCATCGTGGCAGCGAACGCTGCGCGCCATCCCCAGCGACGGCGCATCAGGCGGTCTCGTTCTTCACTGAGATCGGCAACGTCTTCGCTGCAGCGCGCGCAGCTGTCGATGTGACTTGCGATCGCCGCGCTTCGCTCGGGCGTCAACGTACCGTCGACGTATGCAACGAGATCGGTTTCGACATTGGGGTGTTCATCGTCGCCGGCCAGCAACTCCGCGCAGCGGTCGAACGATGCCTGGCGTTGCGCGAGCTCCGCGCACGCGCCGCACGTTGCGAGGTGATGCGCGACGTCGATGATCTCCTTCGGCGTCAGCGCGCCGCGCCGAAGCCTCTCGATCTCATGGATGCTCAAGTGTTCCGATCTCATGACTGAAGACGCATGAACTGACGCGTTATTGCCTTCGCTTGTGAAGTGCGACCATTCTCCGTGACAAACGCTCCCGCGCCGACTTTCTCAAATTGATCACCTGCTGCCGCGTCAAGTGAAGCAACTCACCGATCCGGAGATCGTCCAGCGGCAATTCGTTCCAGATCTCCGACAACTCCTCGACCGACATGTTGATCGCCGCCGCGATCTCTTCGATTGTCGCGACGCCGGCGATCAGCAGCAGCGCGAGACCGTTCGTTCCGTCGAGCTCGCGGAGGTTCATCAGGAGCGCGACTCGCTGATTCGAGCGCAGCTCCTGTACTTCCTTCCAAAGCGCTTCGACGGACTGGCGCGTCTCCATTTCGACGGCCGGACTCCGCGCCAGCGAACGGGCTTCGTAGTCGGCGCGATCGCCGGCGGCACCGTCGGTGATGTGCCACAGCTCCGCGGCGATGCGAACGACGTCGTCGAACAGGATCGGTCCGCCGGCGCGGTCGAACATCGCGCGCAAGGCGTCGCCCGGTTTGTCGCGCTCGCGCATCGGCTGCGTGGCGTTTTCGGCGAGGAGCGTCGCGGCGACAGCCGGATGATCGCGCCACCGCGCGAGTCCGCAGATCGTCTCGCCCTTCAAATCCCAAATCGCGAAGCGGTCGTCATGTCCGAAGATGTAGCGGAGCCGATTGCGCAGCCGCATCCGCTCGGGATAACGGCGGCGGAGATAGTCGTAGATCGCGTTGTAGGTGAGCGTGGCGACGTAGTCGTCGAGATGCTCGATGACCTCGAGGGACCCGGCGAGACGCTGCAGTCTGCGGATCAGACGGACGTTGATGTTCGCGGCGAGATCGTCGTTGTCTTCGCCGACCGCCGCGCGATAGCTGCCGAGGACGCGAGCGACGACGGGCTGGACGCGCTCGAGGAGGACGATCTCCAACGCCTGCTGGCGCGAGGCCGCATCGTTCGCCTCCAGTAAAGGCGTGAGCAAAGGGTCGTTGAGAGCCACTGGCCTGCCCGAAACCGGTCGCGGTTCCTTTTCAACAAGACGTTGCAAACGCTCTCGTATTACCGCGTCACGCTTCTCGTTTACGCCACGTCCACGCATACCAGACGACGAGCGAGGTGAGCACGACCTCGATGACGCCGAAGAGGATGTAGAACTTCCAGCTCCACATCGTGATGAGAATGATGATCGTGTAGATCGTGCCGAAGATGATGTTGAGCCAGCGATTCACGTTCGCCGCGAGCGCGACGGAGAGAAAAATCATGACGCTCGGGATCGCCATCATGACCGAGGTTCCGAGCAGCACGCCTTGCGTCGTCGGTCCGAGCGGCCCCATTTTTCCGGCGATCATTTTCTGCAACGCGCCAGGAATGTAGAGACCGAAGTAATCGGCGTAGATGTAGCAGAACATCACGCTCGTCCACAGCGCGGCGAGCTTGATCTTGACCGGGATCTCGACGTCGTTCATGACACCTTTGCCCCTTTCACAATCAGCCAAAGCGTGAGCGCGAGCTCGCCGATTCCGCCGAGCATCGTGAAGTCGGGCAGACGAACCGACACCGCGGGCAACAGGAAGAGCAGGAAGCTGTCAGCGAGATAGCTTGCTCCGCCGATTGCCATCAGCACGCCGACGGTGCGCGGCACGAAACCCGACTTGAACGTGAGGTAGCCGATCAGGATGCAATACGTTCCGAAGAAGACGCCGGAGATGCTGTAGCCGCGCGCGTGGAGTCGCAGAGCGAGAAGCGCAAGGCTCTGCGACTGAGTCGAAGAAGGATCACGAGCAAGAAGGAGGAGCGGCGCGACGTGGTTGAGGCAGTTGACCGCCAGAACGGCAATGCCGATCAAGCTGAAAAATGCGGCGAGCAGCGACAGCGGCTCGTTCACCGGTTTGAGCAAGAGATAGAGAAGCAGCGTCACCGCGACATACGCGAGGAGCATGATCAGATCGGCGACGAGGCCCGATCGATACAACGCCTCGTGCGTCAGGATGTTCGTTGCCGTAGCCGCGGCGTCGTCGCGCACGACGAGCCTCCCGCGAACGAAGACTTCAGCGAACACACCGGCGACGATCGTGATCAGGTAGAAGACGCCGGCCAGTCTGGCCCAGCGATTCATCACCGCCGCGATCCGACGATCGCGCGCAGCGTGCGCAGTCTCACGTCGAGCTCTTCGGGCGTCATCGACGCGTACTTGGCCGGCAGCAGACGGCGGCTCGACGTTTCGAACACGGCGAGCAGTTCCATGTACTCGAGCAGCTCGGCGTCACGGCTCGGGAAGTAGTCGGATGCGGCGTGCGTGAAGTTGTCGGCGGACACGGTCGCAATGCCCGAGCGTGCAGCATCGTCGTTTGCCATCAGCACGACCGCTTCGACGTCGGCGTTGCTGTAGCCGATCAACTTCGTCGAGAACGCATCGCGGATCGACGCGAAGTCGACATCCGTCTTCACGCGATTCTTCTTCACCACCGCTTTGGCGATGTTCTCCACTTCCTCAGGCGTCTGCGAGTAGAGGAACGGGATCTTGCGATCGAGGCGGCCGGCGCGTTTGAGATCGACGTCTAGCTTGTCGGGACGATTCGTCATCACGAGGAAGAGAATCCGTCCGCGGTTCGACGTGTCGGACATGAACTCCTTGATGCGCGCGATGACGCGCGACGACGTGCCGCCGTCGCCTTCGCCGTCGGTGTTGCCGAACGCGCGATCGCCTTCGTCGATGATCACGACGACCTGTCCGATCGCCTTGATCACATTCAGAATCTTTTCGAGATTGCCTTCGGTCGCGCCGACCCACTTCGATCGAAAGTTCTTCAGCTTGATCGTCGTCAGTCCGCACTCGCGCGCGAACGCCTCGGCCACGAACGTCTTGCCCGTTCCCATCGGGCCGGTGAAGAGCACGCCCATCGGTACGCGCGCGCTCTCGCCGTTGCGGATGCTGTTCGCGATCACGAGCAGATCCTTCTTCACTTCGTCCATGCCGCCGACGACTTCGAATCCGTGCGCCGGCTCGACGAACTCGACGAGGCCGAAGCATTCGCGCTCGAGGATCTCGCGCTTGCGGTTGGAGATGAGGTTGTCGACGTCGCGGCGCGCGCGCTCGTCGCGATCGTGCGCGATCGTCGATGACGGCTGCGCGCCGGGCGCGATCAGCTTCGCGATCTCTTCGGGATTGAGTCCCGCCGTCAGCGCCGCGATTTTCTTCGCGCGCTCGGCGGTGTCGGGACCGGTGAGGATGCTGTTGATGAACTCCTCGCGCTCGCGCGTGTCCTGCTCGCTCGCGGGCGGCGGCGTGAGGATCGAGATGATCTGAATCGCCTTCAGTCCCGCGGTGATCTCCGCGTAGCGCGCGACGTCTTTCTCGTCGAGCTGTTTGTTCGCGACGCGCACCGCGGCTTTGCGCTCGTCGCCATCCGGCATCGGCAACTCGACGACGGCAATCTTCGGATTGGCGACGAGCTTCGGTGCGAGCTCGGTCAGGTTCTCGGCGATGAGGATGACGATGTTGTCACCCTTCTCGATCTCTTCTAAGAATGACCAGCGATGCAGCGTGACGATCGCGGCGCGATCCGCCTCGCTCTGAAAGTTCGAATCCCCCGCCGGCGTAATCGCCTCGGCGTATTCGAGGATGACCGCCGCCTTCGTGTCGCTAGTGAGCAGATGCTCGAGACTGATCAACACGTGCTCTGTGTCGATGGCATGCTTGCCTTTGAGGAACCTCACGCCTGTCGCGACGTTGTAGACGGCGATCGTTTCCTTCGATTGATCGAGCAGCACTTCGCCGAGGAATTCGGTGAGCGTGACGATGCGTCCGTCGCTGAGCACGGCGTCGTACACGTTGCCGTGAAGCACGAAGATCGACGATTCGCCGCGCAGGTAGCGGCGGCGCAATTCGTCGGCCCATTTCGGAAGGATGCGGCTCACGCGTTCTCCATCGTGTTCAGCAGTTTCTCGGTGTCGAGCGCGGTCTGGCGGATGGAGTCGACGCCGTCGAGGAGATCGTCGAGTTGTCCGGACAGTTCGTTCGGCGACTGCATCGTCACGATCTGATCGGCGATGAGCTGGAACGAGTTCTCGATCAGATCGAGTTGCGCGCGCGCGACGCCGAGGTAGCGGGTGATCTCGTGCACGCGCTCGACGCGTTTCTGAATCACCGCGAAATTTTTCTGCGCGATGGAGCGCTCGGCGTCGCTGGACTGCTCCGCGGCGGCGCGCTGATGCCATCGCTCGCGATCGCGCTCGAGCGCTTTCACGTCGACGCTCTCGAGATAGTTCTCGTATCGGTTGACCGTCAGCGCCATCTCGAGAAACGCCTCAACGAGCTTGTGGGTCTTCACCAGCTCCGTGCGCAGCAGGTCGCCGGTGAACGACGGATTCTCCGACGCGAGCTTGTTGATCTGGCGCTCGCGGTCCGCGAGTCCGCGCACGCGCTCCTGCTCGGCGTCCGGAAGATTCTTCATCTTCTCGGCGCGGTCCTGCTCTTCCATCGCCAGGCGCACTTTCTCGAGGCGCGGATCCCAGAGGATGCGTTTCAGATACTTCGAGTCGGATCCGTGCAGAAGCCACAGCGCTTCGCCGCCAAGAGCGACGAGGCCGGGAATCGGATTGCCGGTCAGCACGGATGCAGTCACGCCGCCGAGAAGGAGCGAGAGGTTGTAGGGATTCGCGAAGGCCAGCTTGAGATACGGCCGCTTCTCGAACACGGCGTTCTTGGCCATGTCGGTCGCCGTCTCGCGAATGGCGCGATTGATCTGCGCCTGCGGATTGCGCGCGGGCGCCGGCGGCTTCTTCGGAGGATCGGGCACGTTCTTATTCTATGAGGATGGCGCGTATAGAAAGTCGAGCAGCTTCTTTTCGACGTTGCGGAAGTCCTTCGACGACTTGAGCGCCATGTCGCGGTTCTCGAAGAACGGGACGTCGACGCGATGCAGGATCGTCGTCGGCCGCGGCGCGAGAATGTAGATCGTGTCCGCCAGATACACGGCTTCGGAAACGTCGTGCGTCACGAAGAGAATCGTGTTGTCTTCGGTTCGCGAGACGTCGAGCAGAAGGCTCTGCATGCCCCATCGCGTCTGCGGATCGAGCGCGCCGAACGGCTCGTCCATCAGAACGAGTTTTGGTTTGTTGATCAGCGTGCGCGCGATGGCAACGCGTTGCTTCATGCCGCCGGAGAGGTCTTTCGGATAGCGATCCGCGAAGTCGGCGAGTCCGACGGCTTCGAGGTACTTTTTCGATCGTTTGCCGCGCTCGCTCTTCGCGATGCCCTGCAGGCGCAAACCGTATTCGACGTTCTGGCGCACGGTGAGCCAGCCGAACGATGTGTACGTCTGGAAGACCATGCCGCGATCGCGGCCGACGTCGGTGACCGGCGCGCCGTCGACGAGAATCTCGCCGCGTGTCGGCGCGAGCAAGCCGGCGACCGCTTTGAGGATCGTCGACTTGCCGCAGCCTGACGGCCCGAGGAAGACGACGATCTCGCCGACGCCGGGCTTGTCGTCGATGTCGAGCGTGACTTCTTTGACTGCTTCGGTTTGATGTCCGTCACGGCCGATGTAGGTCACGCCGAGATCGGCGAGGCGCAGCCGCGGATTGGCGGATTTCTGCGAGACGTAAGTCGCCTTCTTCGCTTCGCCGACGGTGACTGCGACGGTCCCGAGCTCGCCGGCTTGCGGTTGCGGGTCGGGTTGTTCGTCGCTCATTCCGCTTCCTTCCATCGGAAGAACACGTTCGAGATCGTGCGGATGACCTGATCGGTGATGAGCCCGATCCCGCCGATGACGATGAGACCCGCGAACGCCCACGACGCCTTCTGGTGCGTGCGCGCCAGCTCGATGATGTATCCGAGTCCGCCCCCGGGGTTGACCGCTTCGGCGAGGATCACGTAGGTCCACAAGATCGCGTTCATGACGCGGAACGAGTCGAAGATCTCGGGCAGCGCGGCCGGAACGAGCACCGTTCGCACGACCTGCCATTTCGAAGCGCCGAGAGTCAGCGCCGTTTGCACCAGCTCCTCCGGCACGGCTCGAATCGCCGATACGACGACGGGAAGCAGGTAGACGAACACGCCGAGAAAGAGAAAAGCGATCTTCTGCTTTTCGTAGATGCCGAACCAGAGAATCAACAGCGAGATGAACGCCGAGATCGGCATGTAGCGAAGGGGCGCGACGATCGGCTCGAACAGTGAATGGATCGGGGTGAAAGCGCCCATCAGAATTCCGAGTGGAAGCGCCACCGCGGACGCCAGCAGAAACGCCAGCACGATTCGCATCGTCGAGATCCTGATGGCCTCGAGCAGGTCGTACTGAATGAAGAGCTGCAGCGTTCCGCGGATCACATCCGTCGGCGACGGCAGAAAGTCGGCCGGCGCGAGATGGCCGTAGCTGATCACGCACCACGCCGCGAGCACCACGATCGGCATGACGAACGACAGCACCATCGCCGTGCCTCGGGGCACGGGCTGGCGAATCGACCAGATGGAGTTCTTGCGGCGCGTGGCCATTGTTGTTAGCCCCTCATCCGCCGCTTCGCGGCACCTTCTCCCCGCGAGCGGGGAGAAGGGCAACGGCATTGTTTCCCCTCGCCCCGCGAAGCGGGGAGAGGGTGGCCGAAGGCCGGGTGAGGGGCGAGTCCATCACTGCGTGCTCAGAACGACCTTGATCTCCGTGCGTCGATTCAGCTGACGTCCCGCTTCCGTCGCGTTGTCCGCGACCGGATTCGACGATCCTCGGCCGATGGTCTGGAAGCGACTCGGCTCGATGTTCGGGAACGTCTTCACCACGTAATTCTTCACAGCGAGTGCGCGGCGTTCGGAAAGCGTCATGTTCTTCGTCGGCGATCCCGTCGCGTCGGTGTTTCCTTCGACGCGCAGGTACGTGTTGCCGAACGACGTCATCGTGTCGCCGAGGGAGTCGAGGACGAAGAAGGAACCGGGCATGATCTCGTCGGATCCCGGCGTGAAGTGAATCTCGATCTGCTTGTTGATGATGGCGCGGTCATTCTTCGACGGCGCTTTCGCGGCAAGCTTCGGCTCTTCGACCTTCTGCGTGCCGTAGTCGGCGGCGAGCGCTTTGAGGAAGCGCGAGTCAGCCCAATCCTTCGCGTCGACGTTGCGCGTCACGAGTCCCTTTTTGCGCCAGATCACGAACGCGGTGTCGAACAGCGTCTCGTAATGCGCCTTGCCGCCGGCGAGGCCGTAGAACTGCGCGTTGTCAGCGTACGGCGTGAGCTTGAGGCCGGAGAGCATGCCGCTGACGGTATCGGTGTCGAGCTTGAGCGCTTTGCCGACGACGGCGTACGCGCCGGCGGGATCGCTCTTCATCATGTCGATCCCTTCGAGCCAGCCGTGCACGAAATCGCGAACGCTTTCGGGCGCGCGATCGATGACGTCCTGCCGTGCGCAAAGCGTGTCGGCGATGATGTTCGTCGCCGCGGTCGTCGACACGAGCACGTGCGCTTCATCGCCGCGCGCGGTGACGGCGCCGGAGAGATCCGGCTCCCACGTCACGGCTGCGTCGACCTGTTTTGCTTTGAACATCGCCGCGGCTGCCGGCGCGTCCTGCGTGAAGATGATGTTCTTTTCGACGCCGGCGCGATCTTCGGCGTTGAGTCCCGATTGCGACAAGAGATAGAGCAGCAGGAAGTGCGACGGCGTGAACTGCGTGCACGCGACCTTGTGACCCTTGAGCTGCTCGATGGAGTTGATCGATGCGAGCGACACGATGCCGTCGCCGCCGCGCGACCAGTCCTGCATGATCACCGACTTCGCGTGCTGGTTGTTCTCCGCGAGGATCGATGCTTCGCGCGCCCAGTTGTCGACGGTGTTCCACATGATGTCGACGTCGCCTTTGCGGAACGCGGCGAGCTTCGCGGCCGGATCTTCGATGAGCACGAACTTCACATCGAGTCCGTACTTGCTCTTGTAGCGCGAGCCCGAGTTCGGATCCATGCCGTTGTTGAAGACGATGCCGGGAGAGTGGCCGGCCCATGTGTTGATGGCGACGACGAGCGGCCGATCGAGCTTGCCGCTGTTGACCGCGACAGTGTTGACGCCGGTGACGGCGGCATCGCGCGACGGATCGGCTGGCGCGTTCTTCAGCGCGTCGAAGTCGTTGTTCGTGACTTGCGCGGAGCCGGTGGTCGTCGTGCCCTTGTCCGAGCCGGTCGCCCATTTGCGGATGTCGGTGCCTTTGTAGTGATAGGCGGCGTATCCGACGACCGCGAGCACGACGACGGTGATGAAGAATTTCGCGAAGGGAGTGAGTCTCATGATGCCTCCGAAATCTACAGGTCAGAAGGCAGAAGGCTGAGGGCAGAAGTCTTCATCTCATCCTTCTGCCTTCTGACCTCTGCCTTCTGACGTCAACTACATCGTCTTCTGACCCTGCTGTTGCGCGGCTTTGCGCGCTTTCATCGCGGCGAGCTCCTGCTTCGCCTGAACGTCGCCGACCTGGCTGCGCAGTGCGCCGAGGCGGGCGTCGAGCGACGAGTCGGAGAGCTCCTTGCCGAGGTTCGCTTCGGCGATCGTGTTCTTGATGTGCGTGCGGACGGTGTCGAGCGCGCGCACTTCGTCGTCGACCGACAGGCCGTCGAGCTGTTCCTGAATCTTGAGCCGCGCCTGCGCCGACTGCATCTTCGCCAGCATCGAGTCGCGCTCCGATTTCAGCTTCTTGATCTCGGATTGCACGCCGAGGAGCGAGGATTTCGCGGAGTCGGCGTCGGAGTGCGCGGTCTGGAGGTCGCCCTGCAGCTCCGCGGCTTCGGTCGCGAGCGCATTCTTTTTCTGAATGAGCATCACCGCGAGATCGTCCTGATTCGTCTCCACCGCGGTGTTCAGTTCCGCGTCGGTCTGCGCCAGCTCGGCGTTCACCTTCTTGAAGCGATCGTCGAGCTCTTCACGCCGGCGGATGATCGCGGCGGTCGCGCTCTTGAGCTTCGCGTACTTCGTGATCATCGAATTGATCGCGTTCTCGTACGCGATCTCCGGATGCTCCTTCTCGATGTCGGAGATCCAGAGCGAGAGAAAACCTTTCCAGAGATTCCCCAGTCGCGAAAAGACTCCCATTGTTCTCCTCAGTTCTCAGCCGGCTCGTGCAGCTTCGGCGAGTCGCGCACCACGCGCGCCACGGCTTCCTGTCCGAAGAATTCGAGCACCTTCTGCACTTCGAGCTTCTTCTCGTTGCACGATCGGATGACGCTTTGCTGCTCGGCGACTCGATCCTGCATCACCGTCTTCAGTTTTACGATTTCCTGTTCATATTGTTTGATGCGGAGGTCGGCTTCGCTCGTCACCTTCTCCGTATCTGCTGCTCCCGCACGGATATACGCCTCGAGCGCCTGCAGCTCCTGCGCGCCCGCCTCGATGATTTTCTCGATCGGAACGCCGAACGCGCGGAGCGACGCCATCACGATCTGTTTCTTGACCGCGTCGGCGGTGTCGGGCGGGAGTGAGGTGAGAAGCTCGAGCGTCTTGCCGACGCGTCCGCGCTCTTCTTCGTCGATGCCGGCAGCCTGAAAGACCTGCTCGAAGTCGACCTTGCCGCCGGGCGCGGCGGGCGGCGGCGAGTTGAAGACCGGGATCTGCTGCTGCTGCGCGGCAGCGCTGATCAGCTCTGCGTCCGACGAGTCGTCGGATGGCGCTGCGGAATCTTCAGCGACGCCGGCGTCGTCCTTGACGACGAACCAGCCCATCACCGTCGAACCCCACTTCTTCTTGTCACTCATCGCGGAACGCGGCGAATGTTACGACATCCAGTTGACGCCCGCCTCTTTGTTCCACTTCGTGGTCATCTTCTTCGACTTCGTCCAGAACTCGATCGAGCCGCGGCCGGTGATGTCGCCGACGCCGAACTTCGACTCGTTCCAGCCGCCGAATCCGAACGGCTCGCGCGGCACCGGGACGCCGACATTCACGCCGACCATGCCCGCGCTGGCGTTCTCCATCACGTAACGGGCGACGCCGCCGCTCTCGGTGAATACGCTCGCGGCGTTGCCGTAGCGCGAGCGCTTCTGTACGTCGAGCGCTTCGTCGACGTCCTTCGCGCGGATGATCACCATCACCGGTCCGAACACTTCTTCCTGCGCGATCTTCATGTCGGGAGTCACGTAGTCGATGAGCGTCGGTCCGACGTAGTAC
>Ga0207687_10000465_pt1 | contig 27650 bp, 20 predicted proteins | sample KBSM54metaG_FD_184399 | JGI IMG/M metagenome (GOLD analysis project Ga0207687, IMG submission 184399) | Miscanthus rhizosphere microbial communities from Kellogg Biological Station, Michigan, USA - KBS M5-4 metaG (SPAdes) (version 2) | ecosystem: Host-associated > Plants > Roots > Rhizosphere >...
TGCCGGAGGGCAACATCGGCAGCACGTCGACCATCGCGAGCGCGCGAGGCCGCGCATGCGGGGCGAGCTTCGCGTGCCACGCGGCGAGCGCGGCGGCGCGATCGAAGCCCGGCCCGGTCACGATCGCCGCGGCGACGATCTGCCCCCAGCGTTCGTCGGGCAGTCCGAACGCGCACGCGGCGACAACGCCGGGCGTCGCGGTCAGCACGGCCTCGACATCGAGCGGCTGGACGTTCTCGCCGCCGCTGATGATCACGTCGTCGCGGCGGCCGAGCACGGTGAGAACCTCGCCGGAAATCTCGCCGAGGTCTGCGGTCACGAGGCGCGGCGCGATCGGCGTGCCATCGAGATATTGCGTCGCCAGTTGCGGCGCGCGGATCTCGATCGTGTCGGCGCAGATCACCTCGACGCCCGGCAGCACGACGAGCGGACCGCCGGGCTCCTTCGCCGTCGCGACCTGACCGAACGTCTCGGTCAGGCCATACGTGCGGAGCACCGGCCACGCACGCGCCTTCGCGAGCAATGCGGGTGGAGTTGCAGCGCCTCCGAGGAGCACCGCGCGCAGCTTCGGCGGCGGTGGCTGGTCGACGAGCGCGGCGAGCTGCGCCGGCACGAACGACGCGAGCGTCGCGCGCCCGAGCATCTGCGGCAGATCCGCATCGCGCTGGACGAGCACGATCGGCCTGCGCGCGATCAGCCCGCGGACGACGATCGACAATCCGCCGGCGTGGGCGAGCGGCAGCGCCAGTAGCCATGCGTCGTCGGCATGCCAGCCGAGCCGGGTTTCGCTCGCGAGCGCCGCGGCGATGATCGCACCGCGCGACAGCACGACGCCGCGCGCTGCGCCCGTCGAGCCCGACGTGAACAGCACGAACGCGCTATCGCGTGGCAACGTCGCGGCTTCGACCTGCGCGCGCTGCTGCGCCTGCGCTTCGTACGGCAGCTTGGGGTGGACCATGCCGACGGGTCGCTCGGCCTCGAGCGCGCCATAGATCCGGAGGATCGTCGCGATCTCGGTCGTCGCGACCAGCGTCGAGCTCGGCGTCTTCGCGAGCCGTGCACACTCGCCGAACGTCCACACGCGGTCGTGCGTGATGATCGCCGGGCGATCTCCCGCTTCCGCCGCCGCACCTTTGATCGAGAGCTCGTTCATACGTGGTTCCAAAACTGATCGAGTGCCGTGTGTGGCGCGAGGCCGACCGGCACGTCGGCCCCGACCGTACGCGCGAGCTCGCAGCACGCCGCGTATCCGATCGGACCTTCGAGACTATGACTGATGATCGGCGCGACGCCATGGCGATGCGCGAGCGCGGCCAGCTGCACGCACCGCGCGAACCCACCGAGCAACGTCGGCTTGCACACGAGCGCCGCGAGCTCGGGCGACGCGAGCGCGCGCTCGAGCGCCGCCGGCGCCAGCTCGATCAGGCTCTCGTCGAGCGCGAGCCGGCACGGCAGCCGCTGGGCGAGGAGCTCGTGCGCGTCGACACACGGCTCCTCGACGAAGTCGATCGGCAACAGCGCGATCCGTTCGAGCCAGCGGATCGCGTCGGCGCGCGGCCACGAGCGATTCGCATCGACGCGCAGCCGGACGTTCGGCACCGCCGCGGAGACTCGCAGCACGATGTCGGGGTTCGTCGCCTTGACCTTCAACACCCGCGCGCCGCGGGCGACGGCTGCGCGCGCCTGCTCGGGATCATCGACCACGACCGCGCTGCGCAACTCGCCATGCGGGATCGCGGACCACAGTGCGGAGATCCGGGTGCGCGAGTGCTGCGCGAGCGCCGCGAGCAGCGCAGTCTCGAGCGCGAAGCGTGCCGCAGGTGCCGCCGTGATGCGATCGGCGATACTCGTCGCATGCGCGCGCGAATCGATCTTGTGCGGCGCACTCGCGGCGAGGTCGGCGACCGCGCGCAATGCATCGTCGAGCGTGTCGATCGACATGCCGGGCAGCGGCGCGGCCTCGCCGAGCCCGGTCGCACCATCGTCGCTGCGGACGGCGACGATCACGCTCTCGCGCTCGCTCCACATCCCGCGCGCAGCACCGCTCGACTCGAGCGGCCAACGCACGCTGCGAGCGGTGACGGCGACGATGCGCATTACAAGCTCAGTCCGACGCTAAACAACACACCGTACGCTAGCAGTAACTGGCCGGTCGCGGCGAGGCACGCATTGAACTCGGGCCCGCCAACCGCGCGAACCAGTGCGCGCATGCGAGAAATCGCGAGCGGGAGCGAAGCGAGGGGCAACAACACCCACCAGTTACGCGAGGTGACGGCGAGTCCGATTGCCACGGCGTAACTCGCGGCGAGGAGGAGTGCGTACTCGACGAGCGCGCCCGTGCGACCGAGGCGTACCGCGAGCGTGCGCTTGCCGACGCGGACGTCGGTGGCGCGGTCGCGCAGGTTGTTGACGACGATGATCGCCGTCGCGAGCGCGCCGACCGGCACCGCGGCCCACACCGCGAGGCACGGCACGGCTCCGAGTTGCACGTACGCGGTGCCGCACACGGCGACCAGGCCGAAGAACACGAACACGAACAGGTCGCCGAGCCCGTGATAACCGAGCGGCCACGGGCCGCCGGTGTACGCGATGCCCGACAGGATCGAAGCGACGCCGATCGCGACGACGGGCCAGCCGCCGACGCTCGCGAGGTAGAGGCCGAACGCGGTCGCGATCGCGAACGCGAGGATCATCGCGCGCTTCATCGCGGCCGCCGAGATCAACCCGGCCGAGACCGCACGCACGGGACCGATCCGATCCGGACCGTCGGCGCCTTTCTCGGCGTCGAACACGTCGTTCGCGAAGTTCGTGCCGATCTGGATCGCGAGCGAGCCGGCGAGCGCGGCGAGGGCAGGGCCCCACGCGATGTGACCCGCTGCGCGCGCGACCGCGGTGCCGACGACGACCGGCACGACCGCGGCGGGCAACGTGCGCAACCGCGCGGCTCCGATCCACACGCTCGCCATCAGTGCGGCCCCAGGTGCGCGAGGACCGCCGCGCGGAAGTCGCGCGCGCCGTGCGGGACGACCGGTGCGTGGATCACGGTCGGGCCGACGTCGGCAAACGCGGTGGCGACGGCGCGCGCGACCGCTTGCGGCGATGCCGCTTCGACCGCGCGAACGCCGAGCGCGGTGGCGACGGCGAGCACGTCGACATCGGGACGAGTGACGAAGTGGCGCGCGAACACCGCGGCCTCGGCGGTCTTCGCGATCGGCAAGCCGCCGAAGATCCGTCCGCCGCCGTTGTCGATCACGAGGATCGCGAGCGCGTGGCGTGCGCCGCGCGCGACGAGCAGGCTGCCGAGGTCGTGCGCGAAGCTGACATCGCCGAGGACGAGCAGCGTCGGTGCGAGCGACGCTGCACCGGTCGCCGATGCGATCAAACCGTCGATACCGGCCGCGCCGCGCTGGGTGAGCACGGTGCGCTCGCCACCGGTCGCGACTTGATCGATCACCCGGATCGGCAGGCTGTTGCCGATCTGGATCGCGCCGGGCCACGCCGCGAGCGCGGCCTTGAGCGCCGCTGCTTCGCCTTCGGGATGCTCCGCGAGCGTCTGTTCGACCGCTGCGGCTGCACGCGCCTCGGCATCGCGCCATGCGCGCGTGAACTCCGAATCGCCGCGGGCCGGGACTACGAGCTCGACCTCGCCGGTGATCACGTGCGCGCCGCCTTCGGGGTCGCGATAGCGATCGGCGATCACCCAGCGCTCGGCATCGCGGAATGCGGGCCAGCTCGCGGCGACCGGCGCAGCGCCGAGCTGGATGATCAGCTTCGGAGCTGGTGCGAGCCCGCGCGCGAGGACGAAGTCGAAGTGATCGATCGCGGTGACACCGGCGCGCGTCGCGAACCGCAGCCCGCTACCGGCCTCGGCGAGCAACGGATACCCGGCGCGCGCGCACACCGCGAGGATCCTCGCGTCGCACGCACCCGCGCCTGCGACGACGATCCCGTTCGGCTCGGCCGCGATCGCCGCTTCGAGCCGTGCGACCGCTGCGCGATCCGCGACCAATCGCGGCGGCGCGATCACGAGCGGTGCAGGGGCCGGCGCTTGGGCCGCGACCGGCTCGAGCGGCTTCACGAGCGGCACGTTGATGTGGACCGGCCCCGGCAGCGGGCCGAGGCTCGCCGTCACCGCTTGCGCGATCGTGCGGCGCACCGCCGCGACCGCGTCGCTCGGGCGGCCGAGATCGAATGCGGCGCGGACGAACCCGCCGTAGATCCCGATCTGATCGATCGTCTGTGCCGCGCCGCAGTGCTGGAGCTCCGGCGGGCGATCCGCGGTGACCGCGATCAGCGGCACGCCGGCTTCGCTCGCCTCGACGATCGCCGGCAAGTAATGCGCGGCGGCGCTGCCGCTCGTGCAGACGAGTGCGACCGGGCGATGGCTCGCGCGCGCGAGGCCGAGCGCGTAGAACGCCGCTGCCCGCTCGTCGATGATCGTCGGCAGCTCGAGCCGAGCGGACTTCGCGAGTGCGGCGACGAGCGGCGTCGAGCGCGACCCGGGGCTGATCACGCACGTCGTCACGCCTGCATCCGCGAGCGTCGCGACGATCGTATCGGCCCACCGGGTCTGGATCACGCACGGATTCCGAGCGCGCCGAGCATCGCGCGCAGCTTGACGTCGGTCTCCGCGAGCTCGCGATCCGGATCCGAGCCGGCGACGATGCCGCTGCCCGCGTACAGGTGCGCGCGCTCGCCCGCGACGACGCCGCTGCGGATCGCGACCGCGAGCTCGCCGTTGCCTTCGAGATCGAACCAGCCGACCGGCGACGCGTACCAACCGCGCGCGGCTTCGCGCTCCGCGATCCAGCGCTGCGCGACCCGCGTCGGTGTGCCGCCCATCGCCGGCGTCGGATGCAACGCGGCTGCGAGCTCGAGCACGTGACGGCGCTCGTGCAACCGGGCGCTGATCGGCGTGTGGAGGTGGAGCACGTGGCGCAGCGTGCGAATGCCGGGCTGTGCCGGCGCATCGACATCGGCACCCATGCCACGCAGCGTCTCGGTGATCGCCGAGACCACGAGCGCGTGCTCGTTGCGATCCTTCGCGCTCGCGAGCAGCGCCGCCTGATCTCCCGCACCCGGTGCGATCGATCCGGCGAGCGCGTCGCAGCTGACGTTCATGCCGTCGAGTGCGACCAGCCGCTCCGGCGTCGCCGCGACGAGCGTGCCGGCATTCGGCGGCCGCACGAGCAAGCGCGCGAGCTCCGGATGCCGCGCATCGAGCTCGGCGAACAGATCCGCCGGCCGCGCTTCACCCGCGAGCTCGACGAGCACGTTGCGCGCCGCGACGACCTTCTCGCACTCGCCGCGCGCGATCGCATCGGTGATCGCGCGGACGTACGCGCGCCACGTCTGGGTATCGCCCGGATCGAGCTTCAACATCGCCGGCTGCGGCCGGGCTGCAAACCCGTTCGCGATCGCGACGCGGAACGCGGACAGCTCGTCGCGCCAGCGCGCATCTTGCTTCGCCTCGCGCGCGTCGACGGCGAGCACGAGCCAACCGCCGCCGATCGTCCAGCGCGGCAGCGCGAACCACGCATCGCCGAACCCGGTCCACGGCGCCCTGTCGGCACCGCCCGGCGCGAACGCAGCGCCGCCGAACAGCCGCGGCGTCCACGTGCGATGGCCGACGGTCGCGCTGACCTCGAGCTGCTTCGCCTGCGCGACGACCTGCGCGAATCGATCGGGACCTTCACCGCGCAGCTCGTGCGCGATGCCGACGCCGACGAGCGCGGTGTCGCCGTGGCTCCAAGCGACGACCGGTGCCGCGCGCCACGCCGCGATGATCGCCGCCGAGGCGACCACCGGGACCGGCAACGCGATGCACGTGATGCCCGTGCTCGCCCGCGCGATCGCGAGGCCCGCTTCGAGAACGTGATCGTCGAGCGGGCGATCCGCGGCGACCGCGGTCTCGAGCCGCATCACGCGTCCTCCTTCGGGGTCGCGATGAACAGCGTGCACACGCCGAACGTCAGCGGGATGACCTTGCGGACGTCGAGGCCACTGTCGCGCATGATCTGCGCGAACTCGTCGTTCGGCGGAAACGCGGCGACCGAGGTCTGGAGGTATCTGTACTCGCGCTTGCCGCTGAGCAGCGCGCCGATCCGCGGCACGACGTGGCGGGTGTGAAACCGCGCGGCGCGACCGAGCAGGCTGCGCTTCGGCTCGCCAAGCTCGAGGATCGCGATGGTTCCACCCGGCCGCACGACGCGAGCGAGCTCGCGTAGCGCACGCGGCCGATCGGGGACGTTGCGGATGCCGAAAGCGATCGTCGCGGCGTCGATCTCGCAGTTCGCCTGCGGCAGCGCCTGGGCATCGCCTTCGATCAGCGAGACGCGCGAATCGAGGCCGCGCCTCGCGAGCTTCAGCGTCGCGACCGCGAGCATGTTCGCCGAGGGATCGAGACCGATCACCTTGCCGGCTGGGACCGCGTTCGCGAGCTCGATCGCGAGGTCGCCGGTGCCGGTCGCGACGTCGAGGACGCGCGCGTTCGGTGCGAGCGCGAGCTCCTTGATCACGCGGCGGCGCCAGCGCTTGTCGAGCCCCAGCGACAGCACGCGATTCACGAAGTCGTAGCGCGGTGCGATCTGATCGAACATCTGACCGGATCCGAGCTTCGGCAGCTGCGAATCGGCCTTGATCATCTCGGTCATGACTTCCTCTCGAGCGAAGCGAGCACGACGGTCTCGAGCGCGTCACGGGCCGGTCCTTCCGGCAGCAGCGTGAGCGCCTCGAGCGCGCGGTTCGCGTGGTCCTCGGCGAGCTTGCGGGTCGCGGTCAGCGCGCCGGTCTCGCGGATCGCGGTCGCGATCGCTTCGAACCCGGTGTCCTTCGCGAGCGCGTCTTCGATCTGCGCCTTCAGTGCGGGCACGCGCTCGAGCGCGACGACCAGCGGGAACGTCATCTTGCCTTCGCGCAGATCGACGAGCGGGTCCTTACCCGTGCCGGTGCGGAAGTCGAGCTCGTCGTCGATCGCCTGGAACGCGACGCCGAGGTGCAGGCCGTAGCGATCGAGCGCACCTTCCGCGCGTTCGCCGAGGCCGGCCGAGCGCGCACCGGCGAGCATCGCCCAGCGGAACAGCGAGGCGGTCTTGCCCTCGACGATCTTGAAGTACTCCTCGCGATCCGCGACGACCCGGCCGCGGCGCTCGAGCTGGAGCGACTCGGCGAGGATCATCTCGTCGATCACGGCGAGCATCTTGTCGAGCAGGCCCTCGACCTGCGCGCTCGCGATCTTGCGGAGCGCCGCGACGAGCAGCCAGTCACCGGCGAAGATCGAAGCGGCGTTGCCGTAGACCGTGCACGCGGCCGGCTGACCGCGGCGGTTCTCCGCGAGGTCGACGACGTCGTCGTGGAGCAGCGTCGCGGTATGGACGAGCTCGACGGAGACGGCGAGCGACCGGGCGCGCGGCGTGAAGCCTTCGCCGAACCGGCTCGCGAGCGCGACGCACGTCGGGCGGAGGTGCTTGCCGCGCAGGTCGAGCAGGTGATGCGCCGCCTGCTGGACGACCCGCGCACCTTTCGGCAACACCGCGAGCTCGCTCTCGAAGTCGACGAGATCCGCCCGCACGAACCGATCGAGCGCAGCCAAGCGCTGACCGAGATCGAGCGCACCGCGCGCCATGCTGACGTGGGCCAACCGGTCGAGCACCACTGAAGTTTCAACGGCGACGGTCATTCGCTTTCTCCGATGAACAAGGTTGGTTCAAAGATTCTTGAAAACAACGAAGCAAAGCAAGGCTATCCGGCAACTAACCGAAACCTCACGAAATCGTGAAGCCGGGGGTCGCCAAACAAGACATCCCAAAGCCGTCTCGCTAGACTTTCGGTGGTGGCAAATGCTCGCCGCGGCCGGGACCAACGACTCGTCAGCCGTTGTCGAGTCGAGTTCGATCGGCCGTCGGGCATCGTCGAGGCCGAGACCGAGGACCTTTCGGTCCGCGGGTTGTTCATTCGCACAGAGGCACTGCTCCCCGTCGGTGAAGAGACAGAGATCCGGCTGATCCTTCCGGACGGGACGCTGCTCGGCCTGCGCGGCCGGGTCGCGCACATGCTCACCCCGTCCGCCGCACGCGCCCTCGGCCGTCATCCGGGGATGGGCTTCGAGCTGGTCGACGGCGACACGACCTCGCGCCTGAAGCTGCGCGCGCATGTCGATAGCCTGCGCACCGAGATCACGAGTCCGGGCCTGTCGACGACGACCCAGGTGATCGTCGTCGAGCCGAGCCCCCCACTACGCGCGCGCATGGCCCGCTGCCTCGAGGGTGCCGGCTTCAAGGTCACGCCGTGCGCGACCGCGACCGAAGCGCTCGACACGTGCGCGGTGTGGCGCCCCGACATCATCGTGTGCGCCGCGATGATGGACGGGATGTCGGGCGTCGACCTCGCGTACGCGATGGCGGATCACGAGACGCTGTCGGTCGTCCCGCTCGTGTTGACCGGCGATGAAGGCGATCTCAGTCGGCTCGAAGCGTTTCGCGCCGGCGTTCGCGACTACATCCCGAAGCCATTCCTCGATGAAGAGCTCGTGATTCGCATCCATCGCGTCGTCGCGCCGCTCGCGCCCGTCGCGAACCCCGGTCTGCGCGGCAACCTCGTCGACATCGGGCTCGGCACGCTGCTCTCGCTGTTCGAGTTCGAGCGCAAATCCGGGATCCTCCTACTCCTGCGCGACGGCGAGATCGCGCGGTTGTTCGTCTCGGAAGGAAAGATCCTGAAGGTCGAGGCGAGCACCGGAAACGGCGCTCCGCGCCAGCGCATGATGCAGCTGCTCGACTGGCAAGCCGGCTCGTTCGAGTTCTCGCCGTGCGCGATCGGTGGGCGCGACGAGCTCCAGACCACGGTCACTCAACTCCTGCTCGAGCACGCGCGCGTGAGCGACGAGCTCGACGCAGGACTGACCTCGAAAGTCCCGCGCGGGTAATGGGCGTTAGGTGGCGTGCGTTGATACGGGAGCGGTCGCATGTGTCGCACTACTCGCGGGCATGATCGCGTAGCAACATGCGGTTTCCTGCTGCGTCCACCGGGTCGAATGGTCGCGGATCTCCGGCGCATGCTCCGTCTTGTCTCGCTCCTGCTCGTTTGCGCGATCGGTGTCGCGCATGGCGAGACCGTGCCCGTCATACCGGCGGAAGTTCGGGCACACGCGACGAAGCTGACCGGCTCGATCACGATCGATGGTCACCTCGACGACGAAGCGTGGAAGACCGCGCCGCGCCAGTCCGGCTTCGTCCAGCGCTTTCCGAGCGACGGCGGCAAGCCCGACTTCAACACCGAGTTCGCGGTGCTCTACGACGACGAAGCGATCTACATCGGCGTGTGGGCGACCGATCCGCATCCCGACCAGATCCGCGCGCAGCTCACGCGCCGCGATGTCGACGCGCTCGCCGATGTGGTCCTCGTCGGCTTCGACTCCTATCACGATCGCCGCACCGCCTACGTGTTCCAGCTCAACGCGGCCGGCGTCCAGCGCGACATGCTGTTGTTCGACGACACGATGCAGGACGACACCTGGGATGCGGTGTGGACCGGCAACTCGGCGGTCGATGACCACGGTTGGACCGCCGAGTTCCGGATCCCGCTGAACCAACTCCGCTACGCCGACGACAACAAGGAGTGGGGCCTCCAGGTCGAGCGCATCGTCGGGCGCACCACCGAGCAGACCGTGTGGTCGCCGTGGCCGCGCTCGTCGCCGCAGATCGTGTCGAAGTTCGGCGTGCTCGAAGGGCTCGACAAGATCCCGCAGTCGCGCCGCGTCGAGTTTCTCCCGTACATGTCGGGCGGCGTCGATGCCGCACCGAGCGATCCGGTCAACCACCGCCTCACCGCGCGTCACGGGATCGGGATGGATCTCAAGTACGGTCTCGGGCCCGCGTTCACGTTGTCGGCGACGATCAATCCCGACTTCGGTCAGGTCGAAGCGGATCCTTCGCAGGTCAACCTCGGGCCGAACGAGCTGTTCTTCGCGGAGAAGCGGCCGTTCTTCCTCGAGGGCGTCGATCTGTTCAAGCTCGGCATCGGCAACGGCGACAACCAGATCGAAGGCCAGTTCTACAGCCGCCGGATCGGTGCGACGCCCGATACGTCGGACCTGTCCTATCAGTACCTGCGCGCGCCGGAGTCGACGACGATCTTCGGCGCGATGAAGCTGACCGGCAAGACGCGCGACGGCTGGTCGCTCGGCTTGTTCGACGCGGTGACCGGCGGTGAAGACGCGGCGCTGATCGACGACAACGGCAGCCGCCAGAATCCGCCGATCGCGGCGTTGACGAACTACGCGGTCGGCCGCGTGAAGCGCGACTTCCGCGACGGCAAGACCACGATCGGCATCTCGGCGACCGCGGTCGATCGCGATCTCGGCGGCACCCCGCTCGCCGACCTCCAGCACGATCAGGCGTACACCGGCGGACTCCAGCTCGATCATCGCTGGGCCGACAACGCGTGGGAGATCAAGTTCAACGCGCTCGGCTCGTGGGTTCACGGCTCGATGGCCGCGATCGCGAACACCGAGGAGCTCAACCGCCATCTCTGGCAGCGGCCCGACGCGAAGGACGTCCACTTCGATCCGACGCTGACGAGCATGTCGGGCGCTGGCATCTCGTTCAAGGCGGGCCAGATGGGCGATACGAAGCACTGGCGGATCGGCGTCGGCGGCGACCTGCGCTCGCCCGGCCTCGAGCTCAACGACGTCGGGTTCCAGCAGACCTCCGACATCTTCGTTCCGTTCTTCTTCTGGAACTATCACCACGACACGCCGGGCGACACGCTGCTCAACTGGTCGTTCAACGAGGACGTGTTCCTCATCAACAACTTCGATCCGGTGGTCGAGAACTACGGCTACGAGAGCAACATCAACCTCCAGTTCGCCAACTACTGGAGCTGGAGCGCGGGTCTCAACTACATGGGCGGCGGTCTCGATCCGCAGGCGCTGCGCGGCGGTCCGTTGATGCGCTACGACAACGCGGTCAATCCGTTCATGTCGATCTCCACCGATAGCCGCAAGCGCTATCAGGTCAGCGTCACCGGCTACGGCAGCCGCGACTGGCACGCCGACTACATGGGCGGCGGCATGGACATCGCCGCGACGATCCAGGCGGCATCGAACATCGATCTCACGATCGGCCCGAGCTGGAATCGCCAGGACAACAACCTCCAGTACGTCGACCAAGCTCCCGACGAGACCGGCCAGCTCCACTACATCATGAGCAGCATCAAGTTCACGGCGACGTCTCTCACGATGCGCGTGAACTGGACGTTCTCACCGCACCTCTCGCTCCAGGCGTACGCGCAGCCGTACATCGCGTCGGGCTCGTACTTCAACTTCAAGGACATGAACAACACGCACGCCGCGGAGTACGCGCAGCGGTTTCATCTCCTGTCGGGTCGCGAGATCAATGAGACCGACGACACGGTGTACGTCACCTACAACGGCGCCTACAACTTCGCGAAGCCCGACTTCAACTTCGAGCAGTTGCGCTCGACGGTCGTGCTGCGCTGGGAGTATCGCCCTGGCTCCAACGTGTATGCGATCTGGAGCCATGGTCAGACAAATCAGCTGACCACCGGCAACTATGATTTGGGTTCGAACCTTTCCGATCTGCTCCGCTCGGCAAGCGAGAACATCGTGATGGTCAAGGCCAATTACTGGATCGGACTGTAAGGGCGTATACTCGACGGGATGGAGGCAGCCCGGGCCTCCGAAGCGAGCAGCTTCGGCAAGTACACGCTCGTCGCCAAGCTGGCGACCGGGGGCATGGCGGAGATCTTTCTCGCGCGCCTGCTCAGCGATGGCGGGTTCGAGAAGCTGGTCTGCATCAAGCGCATCCTCCCGCACCTCGCGCGGGACCCGCAGTTCGTCGCGATGTTCCTGGACGAGGCTCGCGTCGTCGCCCGGATCTCTCATCCAAACGTCTGTCAGGTGTTCGAGCTCGGCGAGATCGACGGCCAGTACTACATCGCGATGGAGTACCTCGCCGGCGTGCCGCTCTCGGTGTTCCGCCGGCGCGACTACTACGCGATGCCCGCGGATCCGCGCCTGGTCGCGGCGTTCGGCGTCCAGGCCTGTGATGGCCTCCACCACGCGCACCAGCTGAAGGGTCCGAGCGGCCAGGAGCTCGGCGTCGTCCACCGCGATATCTCGGCGCAGAACTTGTTCGTCACGATCGATGGCGTCGTGAAGGTGCTCGACTTCGGCATCGCGAAGGTCCAGGACCAATCGGTACGGACGTCGACGGGCGCGGTCAAAGGCACGTACGCGTACATGGCGCCGGAGCAGCTGCGCGGCGAGCGAGTCGATCGCCGCGCGGATGTGTGGGCGCTTGGAGCGGTGCTATGGGAGACGCTCGCGCAGCGCCACCTGTTCAAGCGCGACACCGAGTTCCTGACGTTCCAGGCGATCACGAACGATCCGATTCCCGATATCTGCGAGCTCCGCCCCGACGTGCCGCCGCTGCTCGGCGACACGATCGCGCGCGCGATCTCGCGCGACCGCGAGCAACGGTTCGCGACCACGCGTGCGCTCGGCGAGGCGCTCGCACAGGCGGTCGGTCCGCTCGGCGGTGTGCTCGGTGCGGGCGCGATCGCCGACGAGGTCGAGCGCGCGTTCTCGAACATCATGGACGAGCAGCGCAAGTTGCTCGAGATGGCGCGCGCCGGCGATACGTTCGATCTCGAACGCTCGAATCCACTCGGGGGTGCGTCGACGAAGCTCGCGACCACGCCGGTGTCGAACATCCGCGGCAAGCTCGAAGCGGCGCAGGCCGAGGTCGCACAGTACGTGCGAGCGCAGCAGGCGATCCGTTCGCTCGAGGACGACGAGCCGTCGGCTTCGGGGTTCACGCCACCGCCGGGAGCCGAAGGTCGCTATGCGCGGCGCTCCGCGGCGATGGCCGCGCCGCCTCCGGAGACGATCGTCGAGATCGCTCCGACGACGCTCGGCCAAGGTCCGGCGAGCGGCGCGGTTCGCCGCTCCGCGCCGATGGCCGCGCAAGCTGGACCGGTCGTCGCGCCCGTCGTGATCCACTCGCGGCTCCCGTGGATCGTCGCGCTCGTCGCGGTGCTCGTCGCCGGCGGTGTCGCCGTCATGTTCCTGATGAACAAGCGCGAGGTCACACCGGCGGCCGCGATCGTTGCTGCGCCCGAAGCGCCGGTCGTGATGAACACGACACCGCCTCCAAACCGTGCCGCAACGCCACCTGCACCCGTGATCGATGCCGCAGTTGCCGAAGTCGCGCCACCGGACGCGGCACACGTCGCAGCTGTCGTGCCGCCCACACCGCCGAAGAAGCAACCGCCGCACGAGATCGTGAAGCCGAAGGAGCCCGTCGGCCCGCCGGGCTTCATCACGATCGATTCGACGCCGGTCTACGCCGTGATCTTTATCGACGGCAAGAAGTACGGCGACACGCCGCTCGTGAACATCTCCGTTCCGCCGGGGCATCACTCCGTGAGAGCGGTGTCATCTTCTGGCACCACGCGCACGCTATCGATCACGATCGAGTCGGGAAAGACCGCCCCCGTACGCCGCATCGAGTGGTGATAGAATTGTCGGATGCGCGCCATCGGGGTCATCGGGGCCCTCGTCGTCGCGTTGTGCCGCGTCAGCTTCGCAGATTCTGCACTCGAGCTGGCGCGCCACGACGTCGAGACCTCGGACTATATGGCCGCGCGTGGAGCACTCGTCTCGGCGCTCGATGCCGGCACCGCGAGCCCGGAAGACCTCGCCGAGATCTACAAGCTGTCGGGCATCGTCGAAGGTGCGCTCGGCAAGGAAGCCGATGCGACCGCGGCGTTCGCGAAGTGGCTGTCGATCGATCCGAAAGGCACGCTGCCACCGGGCACGTCGCCGAAGATCATGAAGCCGTTCGAGGCGGCCGCGAAGACCAACACGCCGCTGAAGGTGAAGACCGAGACCACGGCGACGCCGCCCTCGGTCACGCTCGTGATCGAGTCCGATCCGCAGCACCTCGTGACGCGCACGCGCGTGTTCGTCCGCGCCGATGGCAAGGCCGAGGCGAAGCTCGAAGGAACCGGCAAGATCACGCTTCCGAACGGCAAGCGGCTCGACCTTCGCGTCCAGGCTCTCGACGACCACGGCAATCGCGTCGCAGAGCTCGGCTCGACCGACGTGCCGATCGTGATCACGGGCGCGGCACCCGATGTCGCCATCGTGACGAAGCCGGCCGTGGTGCACCACGACGAGCCTCGCGCGGCGCGGCCGCTGTATCTGCGCTGGTGGCTGTGGGGCGCCGTCGGCGTCGCATTCGGTGGCGCGGGCGCGTACTTCGGCTACGAGGCGCGCTCCGATGCGAACGCGTTGACCGCGCTGAACGCGGCGAGCCAGCAGCACCAGTTCACCGAGGCGCAGGATCTCGAGTCGCGCGCGCGGCGCGAGGCGCTGTTCTGCAACATCGGGCTCGGTGCCGCGGGTGCGTTCGCGATCGGCGCGACGATCCTCTATTTGACCGAGCCGAAGATGGAGACGCAGATCAGCGCGGTGCCGACCAAGGGCGGTGCAGCGGTCGTGTACGGAGGGACGTTCTGATGAGGTGGGCGCTGCTGTTGCTCCTCTCGGCCTGCACGCTCCAGGTCGAGCCGCCGTCGGGCCTGAAGGCGTGCACGAACAACCAGTGCGCTGCCGGCTTCACGTGTCTCGACGACGTCTGTGTTCCGCAGCAGCCGACCGGCACCACGTGCGCACAGGCGATCGCCGCAGGTGACGAGCACGCCTGCGCCGTGCGCAACGACGGCACCGTGTGGTGCTGGGGCCGCAACGACTTCGGTCAGCTCGGTGATAACAGCACGACCGATGCGCTCGAACCGGTGCAGGTGATCGGGCTGACCAAGGCGAAGACCGTCGTCGCGGGCTACTTGCACTCGTGCGCGCTGCTCACCGACGGCACGGTCCAGTGCTGGGGCCACAACGCGAACGGCCAGCTCGGCGACGGCACGATGACCGACGCGAAGGCGCCGGTCGCGGTCAAGAACGTCGCGAACGTCACCGCGCTCGGCGCCGGCTATCAGCACACGTGCGCGCAGATCGGCGACGGGATCCAGTGCTGGGGCGGCAACACCGCGGGCGAGCTCGGCGATGGAACGAAGACCGGGCGCTCGAACGCGGCCGCGGTCTCCGGTCTCTCGGGCGTGATGGAGTTCGCGACCCGCGATCAATCGACCTGCGCGGTTCGCAGCGATGGCAGCGTCTGGTGCTGGGGCGAGAACGTCAGCGGCGAGCTCGCGGATGGCACGACGAATCAGCGCGGAACTGCCATGGCGATCCCGAACCTCGGCGGCGGCATGCACGTCGCGATGATGGGCGCGGGCGGTTGCGCGATCACCGTCGGTGGCGTGATGTGCTGGGGCCGCGACAACGAGGGCGAGCTCGGCAACGGGACGCAGAGCTCGACACCGTCGCTCGTGCCGGTGCCAGCGGCGGTGCCGGTCGCGCTCGCGAGCTTGGCGTCGGGCGATCAGCACATGTGCGGGACGACGACCGCGGGCGACTCGTGGTGCTGGGGCAATGGCTACAACGGCCGCTTGTTCGACGAGCGCGATCAACTCTCGCCGTTCCCCGAACGCACCGAGCTCGGCGCGATCACTGCGCTCTCCGGCGGGCTGGCCTACGATTGCGCGCTACTCGCGACGAACGCGATCGAGTGCGCCGGGTTCAACGGTCGCGGCCAGCTCGGTGACGGCAAGCGGGTCACTCAACCGCTCGCGCAGGCAGTGCCGGCGCTGAAGGGCGTCGCCGCGGTTGCATCCGGCGGCGCGCACACGTGCGCCGTGATGACCGATCAGACGGTCCAGTGCTGGGGCGCGAACGGCGATGGTCAGCTCGGCGACGGCACGTACGTCGACAACGGCACACCCCACGCCGTCCCGGGGCTCGCGAACGTCGTCCAGATCGACGGCGGCAACATCGGCACCTGCGCACTCGTGACCGGCGGTTCGGTGTGGTGCTGGGGCAATAACGATCACGGCCAGCTCGGCAACAACAGCTTTCACCACCAGGCGCTGCCGGTGCGGATGCTGCTCCCGGGCCCGGCGACGCAGGTCTCCGCCGGCGACTCTCACGTGTGCGCCGTGCTCGCCGATCACACGGTGTGGTGCGCCGGTTACGACTACGAGGGCGAGCTCGGCAACAACGACAACAACGATGCCGCCATGCCAGTCCAGGCGATGGGCATCACGACCGCGACGTACGTCGTCGCCGGTGACAACTTCTCGTGTGCGTTGCTGGCCGACAAGACCGTGATGTGCTGGGGCGAGCTGTCGAAGCTCGGCAACGACGCGACCGCGAACTCGCACATCCCGGTCGCCGCCAACGTGACGAACATCGACGAGATCGCATCGCAGGGCTCGTTCATCTGCGCGCGCGATGGTGGCCACCAGCTGTGGTGCTGGGGCTACGGCGGCGATGGCGAGATGGGCAACGGCAACAACGCGACGTCGAAGGTACCGGTGATGACGCTCGCCGGCGTCAGCCACGTCGCGCCCGGTGCGAATCACGCGTGCGCGCAGAAGGACGACGGTACGATCGCGTGCTGGGGCGCGAACTACGTCGCGCAGCTCGGCGACGGTACATACCAGCAACGCACGTCGCCGGTCACGGTCACCGTTGCAGGTGCGACCGCGCTCGCCGGCGGCGGCGATCACACGTGTGCGCTCGTCGGCGACGGCGTGGCGTGCTGGGGCAACGATATCTGGGGCCAGCTCGGCGACGGCGTCGTCGACTACGTGTCGATCCGGGGAGTGGGGCTGCCGTGTCCGTGAAGTACCTCGCGATCGTGCTCTTGGCCGCGTGCTCGCTCCATGCGGATTACACCGGCACGGTCTATCAGTGCGGCGCGCACGGCGAGTGTCCGGATCAATACGCGTGCGTCGGCGGTTACTGCCAGCCCGAGACCGCGATGGGCACGACGTGCGCCGCGGATGTCGCGACCGGCGACGACCACTCGTGTGCGGTTCGCGACGACGGCGCCGTGTACTGTTGGGGCCACAACGATCGCGGTCAGCTCGGCGACGGTACGACGACCGATGCGCTCGAGCCGGTGATGGTCGCGGGCCTGACGGTGAAGGCGACCGCGGTGGTCGCGGGTGGCTCGCACACGTGCGCGCTCGATAGCGCGGGCGGTGCGTGGTGCTGGGGCGAGAACTCGAGCGGTCAGCTCGGCGACGGCACGATCGCGGATAGCCGGATGCCCGTTCAGACGAAGTTGCCCGGGCCGGTCACCCAGCTGTCGGCCGGGGATCACCACACGTGCGCGGTCGGTGGCGGCACGCTGTATTGCTGGGGCGGCGACGATTCGCATCAGCTCGGCGACGCCGCGACAGCGAATCGGCCGATGCCTTCGGCGGTCGCGGGCGTGCCGAGCCCGACCGCGGTCTCTGCGAACGGTTCGACGACGTGCGCGATCGGCGGCGATGGCGCGCTGTACTGCTGGGGCGACAACGGAGACGGTCAGCTCGGCGATGGCACGACGACGAGCCGCGGCACGCCGACGGCGGTCGCGGGGCTCTCCGGCGTCACAGCGGTCGCCGTCGGCGATGGCAACACGACGGTGGTGAATGGCAATGGTGCTACGTTTGGCTGGGGCACGAACCAGAACGGCGGCGTCGGCGATGGCACCGAGACCGACACGTCGACACCGGTGAGCACACCGCTGGTCTCGACGCTCGTCCAGGTCTCCGGTGCAAACCAGCACGTATGCGGTGTCGACGGTTTGCACCGCGTGTGGTGTTGGGGGCTCGACTACGACGGCGAGCTGTTCGACGCGCAGAGCGGCCAGCGGTTCGCGCCGCTTCTGACGCCGCTCCAGAACATCGCGAAGGTCTCGATGGGCCACGATCACGGCTGCGTGCTCACGACGGACAAGGCGATCGAGTGTGCCGGCTGGAACGGCATGGGCCAGCTCGGCGATGGCCTGCGCACGTCGCAACCGTCACCGCAGCCGCTCGTGCTCGCGGATGTCGTCGGGCTCGCCGCTGGCGGCGGGACGACGTGCGCGCTCCACTCGGATCACAGCGCGAGCTGCTTCGGGCAAGGCGACTCCGGTCAGCTCGGCGATGGTACGTACGACAATCGCGGCACACCGGCGCCGCTGCCGATCGCAAATATCGCGAAGATCGCGATCGGATCCGGTGGTGAAGCATGCGCGCTCGATACCGGTGGCAGCGTGTGGTGCTGGGGCGACAACACGTACGGCAAGCTCGGCGGCAACTTCGCGTCGTCGTCGCCGGTGCCGGTGAAGCTTGCGATCACCGGCGCGGTCGATATCTCCGCCGGTGCGAACCACGTGTGCGCCTCGCTCGGCGCCGGCGGCGCGGTGTGCTGGGGTGCGAACTACTCGGCGGAGCTCGGCATCGGCAGCAACGGCGGCGAGAAACACAGCCCGACCGCGGTCGCGATGCTCGCGAATTCGGTCCAGATCGTCGCGGGCGGTGGAAACACGTGCTCGCTATCGAGCGCCGGTGCGGTGTCGTGCTGGGGCTCGGGCAGCGGTGTCGGCAATGGGACAGGTGCGCAGACCGTGACGCCGGTGGCGATCGCGAGCCTCGCGAGTGGCGTCACCGCGATCGCGGCGCACGGCGACTTCGTGTGCGCGGTCAAGAGCGACCACTCGTTGTGGTGCTGGGGTATCAACTACAACGGCGAGCTCGGGATCGGAAACACGACGAGCCACGCGTCGCCACAGATGGTGACGACCGGCATCTCGAAGATCGCGCTCGGCTCGTCGACGGCGTGCGCGATCAAGGACGATGGCAGCGTCGCGTGTTGGGGCTACGGCTACGAAGGCCAGCTCGGCCTCGGCACGTACAGCGAGGCGCACGCGCCGATGGCGGTTCCCGGCGTCACGGGCGCGACCGAGCTCGCGGTCGGCGACTCGCACGTGTGCGCGCTGACCGGAACCGGCGTGATGTGCTGGGGCGGCGATATCTGGGGCGAGCTCGGCGATGGCGTCGTCGACTGGCTCGTGCCGCGCGCGGTCGATCTGCCCTGTCCCTAGTGCTTCGGAGGTGGCGGCGGTTCGAGGTTTTCCCACGGTGCTTCGACCGCGAGGTACTCGCCCCACTCGAACCCGGAGTCGCCGAGCGTCTTCACCTGATCGGGCGTGAGCACCGTCCCGATCTGCGCGTTGACCTCGCCGAGCATCGTGCCGAGGCCACCGGCGAACTCGAGCATGCCGGAGACGTTGCGCTCGTACGGCGACAGCGTGCCGTCGGCGATTTCTTTGTTCGCGTAGTCGAGGACGTTCGAGTACGCCTTGTCGAACGCAGCGTCGAGCTTCTTCGATTGCTCGGCGGTGACGTGCGCCGCGGCTTCGGCTTCCTTGCGAAGCTCCTCGACGTGCGCGCGCGGGATCGCGAGCCCGGTCTTGATCAGCGGCACGATCCGCGCGCGATATTCGTCGGGCGTCTCGCCGGAGCCGCGGCCGAACATCGCGGCAAATTCGAGCTGGCGGCGCTGGCGGCGCTCGAGCCGGCTCTCTTCTTTGGTCTCGGGCAGCGTGGGTGCGGTCCCGTGCATCTTTGCAGAGCCCGAGCCGGCACCGCGCTGCGCCTGGGTCCACGGATCGACCGCCGTCGCATCGGCGACCTTCGCCGCGACGGGAGCCGCCGAGCCGGTGGCGTGGTCGGCGAGCTGCGCGCGCAGCGAGCGGTTGTCGACGAACAGCCACACCGCGGTCGCCGCCGCGACCACCGTCGTCACCGCCAGCACCTGGGTGGCGCGCGCCATGCGGAAGAGGCTAGCATTGGCAAAGCGCATGGCGAAGATCGACCCGTATCTGCGGTCCATCGAGAAGTTCGGGGCCGCGGGTGCGGTGCTGACCTCGGGGCAACCGATCACGCTGAAGTTCCCCGCCGGCGATCGCAACGCGACGCAGGTCGTCGCACACGATCAGCTCGTCCAGATGGTTCGCGAGATCGCGCCGCCGCAGGCGCTCGATCAAGTCGATGGTGGCCGCGCGACCCGGTTCGACTACGAGTCGAACGGCGTGCGCTACACGGTGACGGTCCAGCCGAAGCCCGGCGTATGGCAGGTCGTGATCGACGGTGCGGCGGCCGCTCCACCGTCGGCGGTTCCGACGCCCGTGCGCCGTGCGCAGAGCGCTCCGGTCGACACGGGTGGCGACCTCGCGATCGAGCGCGGTCAGTACGCCGACGATGCGGCCGCGACAGCACCGGCGGGAAGCGGCAGCACGGTGCTCGACTCGATCACACAGGCGGCGCGAGGTGCGCGCGCGAGCGACGTCGTGCTCGCGACCGGTGCGGCGCCGATGGTCCGCGCGAACGGCAAGCTCGAGGCGATCGCGGATCGCGCGGCGCTCGACGCCGAGACCTTGTCGCGCGAGCTCGGCATCGTCGCGCCCGCCGAAGCGCGCAGCGCGTGGACCGATCAGGGCAGCGCGACGTTCACGTACGGCGATGGCATGGGGCGCGTGCGCGTGACGCTGTCGCGCGATCATCGCGGTCCCGGCGCGACGCTCCGCTTGCTGGTCGGCGAGCCTCCCGCGCACGACCGGCTCGGCGTGCCGCGCGAGGTCGGTGCGTGGCTCGATCAGCGCGGGCTCGTGATCGTCGCGGGTGCCGCGGGCTCCGGCAAGACGACGACGCTCGCGGCACTCGTCAAGGCACTCGGCGAGCGCGGCCGTCGGGTGATCGCGATCGAAGATCCGATCGAGCTCGTCCATGCGAGTCCGTTCATCAGCCAGCGCGCGGTCGGCGCTCACGTCGACGGCGTGGCCGCCGGTGTCGCGGCCGCGCTACGCGAGGGTGCCGATGCGATCGCGATCGGTGCGGTCGCGACTCCCGACGATGCCGCTGCGGTGGTCGATGCGGTCGCCGGCGGGATGCTGGTGCTGGTCACGCTCGCAACCTCGGCCGATCGGGCCGCCGACCACCTCGTCGACCTGCTGTCTCATGAGCGTCGCGACCTCGGGAAGGCGGTGATTGCGCGAGGGTTCCTCGGGGCCGTGGCGGGTGTGGTGCAGGGTGCGAATCGCCGCTTCGAGGTCGTGGCCCGCCCCGATTGAGCGGCCTGCGTAGGCGCGATATAAAGGTTTAAAGGCTTTAGCCGGTGACCGACGACTACCGAGATGGTGGGACGCTCATCTTGAGTCGTCCGTTGACGCCGGAGAAAAAGCCGCCGGCCGGGGACGCCTGTCTCGTCAATCTCCATCCGCCAGGCCCCGACATCGGCCGGCGGATTCCTCTCATCAACGCGCAATATATCGTCGGCCGCGACAGCGAGGCTGGCTTCGTCGTCAGCCGCAGCTCGGTGTCGCGCCAGCACGCGCGCCTCTACGCCGACGACGACGGCAACTGGTGGGTCGAGGATCTCAACTCGACGAACGGCACGTTCGTCAACGAGGTCCGGATCCGCGCGCAGCAGCTCGCCGATAGCGATCAGGTCCGGTTCGGCGACGCGATCTACAAGTTCCTGTCGGGCTCGAACATCGAGAGCGCGTACCACGAGGCGATCCACAACATGGCCATCCAGGATGGCATGACGGGGATCCACAACAAGCGCTTCTTCATGGAGTTCCTCGAGCGCGAGCTCGCGGTCGCGAATCGCTACGGCCATCCGCTGACGCTCGTGATGTTCGACGTCGATCACTTCAAGAAGGTCAACGACACCTACGGCCACCTCGCCGGCGATGCCGTGTTGAAGGACCTGACCGGTCGGATCAAGCCCCGCATTCGCCGCGAGGATCTGTTCGCGCGCTACGGCGGCGAGGAGTTCGCGTGCGTGCTGCCGTCGACGGCGCTGCCGGGCGGGATCGTGTTCGCGGATCATCTGCGCCAGCTGATCGAAGAGCGGCCCTGCCTGTTCGAGGACAAGCAGATCTCGTTCACGATCAGCCTGGGCGTCACGACGCTGCATCGCGAGACCGGTGTCGACCCGGTCGCTCTGATCAAGCGCGCCGACGACAACCTGTACGCCGCGAAGCGCGGCGGCCGGAACCGCGTCGTGCCTACGCTGGCCGATCTGATTCCCGGGTGATACACACTCGCCCGTGATCGGGCCTAGGACCCTCGAAGACCTCGGCTGGCCGACGTTGGTCGACCACTGGGCGAAGCGCTGCGCGACGCGCCGCGGTGAGGCGGCCGTGCGCGCTGACATTCTCCTCGCGACGATCGACGAGGCGCGGGCGCGGGCAACCGAGATCAGTGAAGCGCGTGCGCTCGCGTCGCGCGACCTGGCGCTCCCGCTAGGTGGAATCTCCGAGATCGCGGGTGCGATCGAGCGCGTGAAGAAATCGGCTGCACTCGAGGCGGCGGAGCTCGTCGCGGTCGCGTCGACGGGACGTGCGCTCGCCCGGCTGCGCACCCACCTCCGCGAGCACGCGCCCGGAAAGCTGCTCGCGTACGCCGAGCGGCTCGCCGACCTCGGCCACGTGTTCCACCCGATCCTCGACGCGTTCGATGCCGACGGCAAGCTCGTCGATCACGCGAGCGATGCGCTCGGTGGACTGCGCCGCGCGGCATCGTCGCTGAAGTCGACGCTCGAGAGCCGGATGGATTCGCTGCTCGGCGACGAGCGGTTCAGCACGTACCTCCAGGACGCGTACTACACGCAGCGCGAGGATCGCTACGTGCTGCCGATCCGGACCGACGGCAAGGGCTTCGTCCGCGGCATCGTCCATGGCACGTCGCAGAGCGGTCAGACGCTGTTCATCGAGCCCGAGGAGATCGTCGATCTCAACAACCGGTTGAAGCTCGCCGAGGCGGAGGTCGTCGCCGAGGAACACCGGATCTTCATCAAGTTCTCCGGCTGGATCGCCGAGGAGGCCGAGGGCTTCCTCGCGTCGCTCGCGGCCGCCGAGAGGCTCGACCTGATCACGGCTGCCGCGATCATGGCGGACGACACCGTCGCGGCCGAGCCGATCGTCGAGGAGTCGCCGCGGATCGCGCTGCTCCACGCGCGCCATCCGTTGATGCTGCTCGCCGAGCGCCGCTGCGTCGCGAACGATGTCACGGTCGCCGCGGGCCAGACGTTGCTGATCTCGGGCCCGAACGCCGGAGGCAAGACCGTCGCGCTGAAGACCGTCGGTCTCGCCGCGGTGATGGCGCGCGCCGGCCTCCACATCACCGCCGAGAGCGGCAGCGCGATCGGCTGGTTCCACGACGTTGTCACCGATATCGGCGACGCGCAGAACCTCGATAAGGACCTGTCGACGTTCTCCGGTCACGTCGTCAACCTCCGCGAGTTGCTCTCGCACGCGGCGCCGGGCATGTTGATCCTGATCGACGAGATTGCGGTCGGTACCGATCCAGATCAAGGCGCGGCACTCGCGCAGTCCGTGCTCGAGGCGTTATCGGTCAAGGGCGTGACCGGCCTCGTCACGACTCACTACGATCGCCTGAAGACGCTCGGCAACTCGCCCGGCTTCGCGAACGCGTCGGTCGGCTTCGATCTCGAAAAGCTCGAGCCGACGTTCAAGCTCCACCTCGGCATGCCGGGCAGCTCCGGCGCGCTCGCCGTCGCGACCCGGATGGGCCTCGGCAAGCCCGTCGTCGAGCGCGCGCGCGAATTGCTCGGCGCTCAGGGCGTCAAGGTCGAAGATCTGTTGACGAACGTCGCGGATCAGCAGCGCCGGCTCGAGGTCGAGCGCGCGCAGCTATTGGCGGCACTCGAGGATGCCGAATCCGAGCGCGCGTCGATGCGGATGCATCGCGATCGGTTGAACGCGCGCTACGAGAAGCAGATCAAGACCGCGCACGGCGAGGCGTTCGCCGCGCTGCGCGCCGCACGCCGCGAGATCGACGAGATCCGCAAGGAGCTCCGGGCGAAGCAGGAAGCGGCCGAGCTCACCGCCGAGGATGCGCGCGCTGCGACCCGCCGACTCGTCGAGCCCGGCGCCGAGATCGCGCGCCAGGAACCGCGGCGCAAGCTACCGCCCGGAACGCCAGCGACGGTCGAGTCGCTCGTCGTCGGCGCGCCGGTGATCGTGCCGCGCCTCGGGCGCGCCGAGGTCGTCGCGCCGCCGCACGACGGCAAGGTCGAGATCAGGCTCGGCCAGATGAAGGCGCTCGTGCCGATCGCGGATGTGCTGATGGATTCACATCGCGCGGCGCGCGCTGCCGAGCGCGAGCGCGAGCGCGTCGTCGAATCCGACAAGCCCGAGGGCAACTCGGTCGTGTTGATCGACGGCGTGCCGGCTGGTGGTAAAGCAACCGCGCGCACGATCGATTCGACGATCGACGTCCGCGGCCAGCGCGTCGACGAGGCGGTCGCAGCGGTCGATCGGTTCCTCGACGAGAGCCTGATGGCGAGCCGCGATACCGCGTTCGTCGTGCATGGCCACGGCACCGGCGCGCTGCGCACCGCGATCCGGACGCACCTCGGTGGTCACGCGGGCATCGAGAAGTTCCGCGCCGGCGAGCCGAACGAAGGTGGCGACGGCGTCACCGTCGCGTTCCTCAAGGGCTAGCAGGGATTCCCCGACCACTGGGTCTCGTCGACGCGATACCCAGCGCCGATCCACTCCGCGCGGATCGTGCAGGTCACGCCGACCTTCAAGCCCGAGCGCGCCGGGCTGTGGATCCGGAACGCGAACGCGTCGTGCGTGAAGTCGCCCGCGAGCACCTCGAGCACGCGCGTGCGGACGACCCAGTCGAGGAAACCGCCGGCCATGCCGATCGGCGCGGACTCGATCTCCTCGACGATCGCGCGAAACGTCAGGTCGCCCGCCACACGGCGACGATAGCACTCTGTGCATCAAGCGAGCGCGACCCAATCGCCCACCTCGTCGAGCCGGAGTCGGCGATTCGCCGCGTACGCCACGCCGATCGAGCGCGGCTCGTTGACGTGCTCGCGCGGTAGCGGCCATAACGCGCGGCGCAGGATCAGCATCGCCATCGCGACCGGGAGCCCGGTGAACCGGCCGTCGGGATGGACGTCGACGAGGTCGTCGCTCGCCATCATCATCTCGAGCACCGGACCCGCGCCGGCGCAGGTGACGAGCCCGCCCAGATCGCCGAGCACGACCTGGGCGGAGCGACAGCCGAACCGCGGCCACTCGGGATGCGCGTCGAGCGCGCGAGCGTAGTCGACCCAATCGCCGCCGCTCGCGAGCTTGCCCGCGATCCGCACGATCTTCGCGATCAGATCGCGATCGGTGAGATCGAGCTCGAGGCCGCGGCGATAGCAGCGCACGGCCGCGCGCCACAGTCCCTTCGTCGCCGCGGCGGCGCCCGCCTCGACGAACCGCGTGCGCGCAGCGACGTGGTCGCCATCGCGCGCGGCGCGGTCCGCCGTGCCGAGCAAGTCGCGAATCTCTGCATTCATGGCAACGCCACGATCCGCAGCTTGTGGTTGCTCGTCGCCTTCGAATGCTCGACGACGAACAGCCGCTTGCCCGTGGCGTCGTACGCGAGCCCCCGCACCTGATCGAGTCCTTGTACGACGGTCGTCACCTTGCCGTCCTGTGCGATCCGAGAAACCGTGCCGGTCTTGCCGCCGGTGACGAGCGAGCCATCGGGGAGAAGGGCCATCAGATCTGCGCTCGGTAAGCCACTCGCGATCGGGGCTGCGGCTCCGGCGCGCCACGCGACGATGCCGTTCGCCTCCTGATCGCTGACGTAGACGCCGCGGGCGTCCGCGGCGACGCCGACCGGCTTCACGAGCCCGAGCATCGCGATGTCGGTCTCGCCGGTTGCAGGGTCGAGCTTCGCGAGCCCGCCGTGATGGCTGTGACCATCGACGACGAAGTACACGTCGTACAGCGCGTTGTCGGCACCGCGCGCGATGCCGACGCGCCGGCGCGCCTTGTCGAGGTTCGGTACCGCCCGCGCCACGTGGTCCGGATCGACGACGATCACGCCGCCGTCGGTCCCGAAGCCGAACACGGCGATCACGAACGACCCATCGCCGGTGCGGACCAAACCGCCGTACGAGACCTTCGCAGCGGGCGGAAGCCGCGCGATCTCGGTGACGCCTTCGCGATCGGTCCAGCGCACGAGGTCGTCATGGGTATCGTCGGTGAAGTACAGCGCGTGCTCGCCGTCGTCCCAGTACAGGCCGTTCGCATCGCCCGGGAGCTCGATGGTGTTCCCATCCGCACGAGCCGGCGCCACGGGCGCGGCCAGCGGCGGCGACTCCTTCACGGGCGCCGGCTTGTTACTGCACGCTGCTCCGATCAGCAGCGCGATCGCAGTTCGCATGCGCGCTGCGATTGCACCCGAGGTGCCATGCGTCGGGCGCGTGGCGACGCGGTGTTAGCGCTGCGCCGACTCGCGCGACCTGCGGCTTCGCGGTGCGCGTGGAACGCGTGCTCACCACCTGCGGCGACGCGTGAGATATCGCTGTAACAACGCTACGGAGCGACGACGGTGAAGTACACCTGGTAGTACGTGTCGCGCTCTTTCGGCTGCGGAAGGGCGATGCGCTCGGCGAGCGGTGCGAGGCAACGGACCGCGGCGTCCTCGGCTTCCTGCGAGATCGGCTCGAGCTCGACGATCGGCGTGACCTTCACGCTCGACGCGGGCACGGCGTAATGCGGCTTCGCGGCGCTGGTCTCGTGCGGTGCCGAGCGCACGACCGTGACGTTGAACGCCTCGCCCGGGAGCTTCGCGACGCACGCGCGCAGTGCCGGCATCGCCTTCTGCACGATCGGCACGTACGCGTTGGTGTCGACGAGCGCCGTCGATTGCGCCGTGCGCGGCAGCGTCAGCGGGAACGGCAGCGCGGCGAGCTCCTTGACGTGCTCCTCGGCGCGGCGCTTCCACGGGCTGTCGCCCGCGATCCGGAGGAACCGGCGGAAGTAGAGCAGGGCGATCTCGGGCGTCGCGTCGCGATCCTGGTTCGCCGAGGTCCGACGCGCGATACCCATCATGTACTCGAGCTCGCCGGCGCGCAGCCACGGATATGCGGGGTTCTGGATCAGCGTGAACGTCGGATCGCGGTTGAGCGCGATCCGCGCCTCGTCATCGGCCGAGCTCGACTTGCGCGCGCGATCGTAGGCGAGCGCGAGCAGCCAGTGGATCGTGGCCTCTGGGACGGTGGCGACGCCGTCGTGCGCTTCGAGCGCCGCGGTCAACGAATCGACCGCCTCGTCGAGCTTGCCGAGTGCGATCCGGACCTCGCTGAGCCGCATCCACTGCTCGCCGTGCGGTGCGACCGCGACCGCGTGGAGCAGCGTGCGCTCCGCATCCGCGAGCTTGCCGGCGCGACCTTCGCAGATGCCGAGCTGGAGCTCGACGGTATCGCGGTCCGTCGAGTCTTGTAGATCCGCGTCGTCCGCGAGCTCGAGATCCGCGGCGCACTTCGCGAACTGGCCGAGGATCGCGTACGCGCGGCCGCGCAGCGCGTGGGCGCGATAGTCCTTCGGCATCCGCGTCACCGCCTCGTCGAGCTTCGGCAACGCGGCGGTCGCTTGATCCTTCTGCGGGTGCGAGCTGTCGTCGAGCAGACGCCGCGCGTCGCGGACGAGCTCCTCGTAAGGCTTGCGCTCGGGATCGAGCGCGGACTCCCACAGGTGCGAGTGGCTATCGGCCTCCTCGTCGAGGTCCTTCGGCGGCGCCGGGTAGCGCTTGCTCTGCGCGAACGCGGTGCCGGAGACGATGAGCAGGATGATCAGCGAATGAAGTCGCGCCACGGAGTCTCGAGGTGAATCGCCTTGCGGGTGCGATCGTGGAGCAGCGGATCG
>Ga0207687_10000466_pt1 | contig 27642 bp, 23 predicted proteins | sample KBSM54metaG_FD_184399 | JGI IMG/M metagenome (GOLD analysis project Ga0207687, IMG submission 184399) | Miscanthus rhizosphere microbial communities from Kellogg Biological Station, Michigan, USA - KBS M5-4 metaG (SPAdes) (version 2) | ecosystem: Host-associated > Plants > Roots > Rhizosphere >...
CAGTGAGTTACACTGTGAAAACAACCTGTTAGGCGCGGTAGCCAAGTGGTAAGGCAGAGGTCTGCAAAACCTTTATTCGTCGGTTCGACTCCGATCCGCGCCTCCAATAACTCAGCTTCTAAATTGCGCTCCCTCTGAGCGTCGCTCGATTCACGAAAGGTTCACTCCGGTTCGTCTCGGCTCACGAAAAAAGGACCTCGGATCAGGTCAAAAAGGGACGAGATCTTGGCAGAGGGATCCCGGCATAAGTTCAGTTGATTGGAATTCTGAAATGCACTCTTCATCTCTCTGCGAGACCGGCTCGCTGGAGCCGTGGTGGACCTGATTCCGTCGAAGTCGGGGGCGCGTCCGGACGGATCTAGAACGTTGACGGGCCGGTTGGCGCTCGAATCTGCCAGATGTCGCGCGCGTACTCCATCGCGGTGCGATCGCTCGAAAACAGCCCGATCCGCGCCACATTCAGGATGGACATGCGCGTCCAGCGGTCCGTGTCCACAAAGGATTGGCCCGCTCCGGCCTGGGCTTCGGCATAAGGCCGGAAATCGGCCAGGTGAACATGCTGGTCGTTCACGCTGAGCAAGTGAACCCTGATCCAATCGAACAGCGTTGGCTCCGCCGGGCAGAACATCTTGGAGGAGAACACGTCCATCACGCGCTTCACGCGCGGGTTGCGCTCGTAGTGCTCCCAGGGCCGATAGGTTTGCTGCTCGCGCGCGGCCCGCACCTCCGCCGCCGTGAGGCCGAAGGTGAAGATATTCTCCGCGCCAACCGCTTCGCCGATCTCGATGGTGGCGCCATCCAGCGTTCCCATGATGACAGCGCCATTTAGGGCCATCTTCATGTTGCCGGTTCCCGAAGCTTCTGTTCCGGCGGTGGAGATCTGCTCGCTGAGATCTGCCGCCGGGATGATTTTCTCCGCCAAAGAAACGCGATAGTCGGGCAGAAACACAATCTTCATCCAGGAATTAGCCCGCGGATCGGCGTTAATCACCTGCCCGACGTTGTGGATCAACTTGATCACCTGCTGCGCGAACCAGTAGCCCGGCGCGGCTTTGCCCGCGAAGATGTAGGTCCTGGGAGCCACCGGGCGGCAGCCATCCTCCACCAGCGCGAGATACTCGTCGACGACGTGGAGCACATTGAGCAGTTGCCGCTTATACTCGTGGATCCGCTTCACGTGAACGTCGAAGAGTGAATCGGGATCCACATTGATGTGGAGTTCCCGGATAATCCTGACGAGCTTCTCCTTATTGGCACGCTTGACCCTCCGGAATTCGGTCCGGAACCCGGAATCCTCCGCATAAGCCTCCAGCGCCTTCAGCCTGGGCAGATCCGTGATCCACGCATCGCCGATGGCAGTGGTGATCAGGGTTGCGAGCGGGGGGTTGGCCCAGCGCAGCCACCGCCGCTGGCTGATGCCGTTGGTGATGTTGTGGAACCGTCCCGGCCAAAGTTGCAAGTAATCCGGCGCCAGTGAGGTCTTAACGGCTTCCGTATGAATCCGGGATACGCCGTTGATGGCGTGGCTCCCGGCCATCGCCAAGTGGGCCATCCGCACCTGTTTGGGATCCGCTTCGTCAATCATCGACATCCGGCTCAGCCGCCCGATGTCTCCCGGCCATTCGGCCGCGATGCGCTCCAGAAGCCGGCGGTTGATCTCATAGATGATTTGCAGATGCCGCGGGACCATGGCCTCCAGCAGCGCCACCGGCCACCTCTCCAGCGCTTCCGGCGCGAGTGTGTGATTGGTGTAGGCGATGGTCGCCTGCGTCACCGCCCAGGCCTCATCCCATTCCAGATTCTTCTCGTCAATCAAAATTCTCATCAGCTCGGCGACGGCCAGCGCCGGGTGCGTATCGTTCAGTTGAATGGCGACGTAGCGGCCCAGTTCGCGGCAATCCTGGTGATCTTGCTCAAATCTGCGGACGATATCGCGAAGAGCGCAGGCCACCAGGAAGTACTCCTGCATCAGGCGTAATTCCCGGACGGCGTCGGGTGCGCCGGACGGATACAGCACCTTGGAAACGGTTTCGGATGCGATCTTTTCTTCCACGGCTTTGAAATAGTCGCCGGCGTTGAAGATACGCGTATCGAAATCGTGGGAAGAGCGCGCCGAATACAGTCGCAGGAAATTTACGGTCTGCCCGCCGAATCCCACGATGGGTACATCGTAAGGAACTCCCATGAGAATGTTCCAGTCCAACCACATGGGATTGTAGCCGCCGCCGCGGTCGATGCTGTGCTCGATACGGCCGCGGACCGGCACCATGCAGGCTTCCGCGGAGCGGGCAATCTGCCAGGGCGTGCCGCGCGCCAGCCAGTTCTCCGGTTTTTCGCGCTGATATCCGTGCTCGATCTCCTGCTTGAAGAGGCCGTACTCGTAGTTGATTCCGTAACCGAAACCGGGCAGGCCCAGCGTGGCTAGCGAATCCAGAAGGCATGCGGCCAGCCGGCCGAGCCCGCCGTTTCCCAGGGCCAAATCCGGCTCGCTGGCCTCAATTTCTTCCAGATCGGCTCCCAGGTTGCGCAGCGCCTCCCGGCACTGGTCGCGAATTCCGAGATTCAGAAGGTTATTTCCCAGATATTGCCCCGGCAGGAATTCGATCGACAGATAGTACAGGCGCTTGGAATTGCAGCGCTGATAGCGCTCTCGAGTCGCAAGCATCCGCTCCACCATCAGATCCCGGCAAGTCAGGGCGACAGCGACGAATAGCTCGTGAGGGGAGAGATCGCGCCAGGCTTTACCCAGCGAGTATTCGACGTGCCGCGCAATGGCCTCTTGCAAAACTGCGACCGAGGAGACGGCGGGGCTGTCTGGCGCGGCGATCATGCGACCCCGGCCGGCTTGGATTGGAATGCGAAGACCGCCTCCGCCTTACTTGGATAAATGTCGAAAATCCGGTGCAGCCGCACGAGCTCGAAGGCTCCCCGGACCTGCTTCGACATTCCGCATAGCTTCAGGTCGCCGTTCCTGGCGCTAAGCTGCCGCAGGCACGAGAGCATCGCCCCCAGCCCCGAGCTGTCCATGAAGCGCACGCGGGTCAGATCGAGCACCACTTTGGCGTTGGCCTGAAGCACCGGCGCGATCTCGCGTTTGAGTTCGGTAGCATTGCTTGCATCCAGCTCATCCACGGGAATCCCCACGGCGGCGACGTCACCGATCTTATCGATTGCCAGTTCCATTGACTTGCACTCCCTCCTGTTTGTGAATGCGATTCTTAACCAGCGCGATGCAGTTTCGGCCGCGCTCGTCGCGGTAATAGCGCACCTGGTCCACGCTGCGGAAGATGATGTACGTCCCGAATCCACATTCCCGCGTGCCGTCCGGCAAAGGCGGCGCTACCGTGCTGGCATCGAACCCTGCTCCCAGGTGCCGAAGCGTTACCGTAACGGCATGGATGCCGGCCTCCGCTTCGATTTGGATGGATTGGTCAGCGCGGCCATGGTAGGCATGCCGCATGATGTTGCTGGACGCTTCATTGGCGGCTAGCTCCAGCGCATCGATGAAGTCCTCGGCGGGCCGGGGGCCTTTCATTGCGCCGCAAAACTGGCGCACGAATTGCCGCACGTGGCGCAATTCCCGCAAATCGCTGCGAATCTCGACTTCCGCCCGCACTTCGGCCAGCGGCTGCTCCCCAATCCGGATGGCGACGCTGGTCAAATCGTCCACCAATAGCGCGGGTCCGGCAAAGGCGGAGACAGCCTGGCGAATGGAATCCGCCAGAAGGGCGGGCTCCAGCGCGGCGTTGGCTTCCACGTGCGAGACCAGCCGATCCACGGCAAACAGCTCTCCGGCAGGGTTGCGCGCTTCTGTGATTCCGTCGGAGTAAAGCAGCAGCACGTCGTGCAGTTCGAACGGCGCCGAAATCTGATCGAAGACCTCGCCTTCGCGAATGCCCAGGGGCAGGCTGTCGCCGCGCAGGACCTCGCACCGTCCCGTGGCGGCGTGCCAATGCACCATCCCGGTGTGGCCGCAGTCCACCATGGTCAAGACACGGCGATCTAAATCCAGCCGGATGTAGCACAGGGTGACGAAGCTTTCGAGATCGATCAGATGGCGCACGATCTCCGCATGCGCCAACATGATGATGTCCTTGGGCTCCGGCAGCCGGTCCTCCCGCGAGGACGCCAGCAGGTAGCCGAGCGCTTTGAAGAACTGGCTCTTGGTGGCGGCTCCCAGCAGGGCTGCTGGAATTCCTTTCCCCATCACGTCTCCCACGATTACGTCCAATATCCTGTTCGGATGCGTGAGAAAGATGTAGAAGTCGCCGTCGATCCGTTGCGAGGGAACCGTGAGCGCCGCGATCTCAAGACCCGCCACGTGCGGAGGCGGGCTCAGCAGCAAAGACTGCTGGATCCGCAGCCCCACTTCCACGTCGTGCGACCGGAGCTGCTCGAGCTCCACGCTAATGGCGCGCTCATGTTCGATGAGTTGATCCTTGAGGTGGTTGGCAGCCTCCAGTTCGGCCGTCCGCTCGTTGACCCGCTGTTCCAGTTCGGCATTGAGCGTGCGGATTTCCGCTTCCGCCCGCTTGCGGGCCCTGGACTGCTCGCCTTCCTCGACCGCGCGTTCGACGGCGGACCCCAGCCGCGCCAAGCGGTCTTTGAGGACGTAGTCGTTCGCGCCGGCCTTGATGACGCTCACAGCCGCTTCATCCCCCAGCATTCCGGTCACGACGATGATCGGTAAATCAGGATCCGTTTCCCGGGCCAGCCGGACCGCTGCCAGACCGTCGAAATGGGGGAGCGAGTAGTCAGCCAGTACGACGTCGGGATGAAACTGGGCAAGCGCCTGGGCGAACCCTTCGCGTGTATCCGCGTGCCGCAGGACGAACCGCACTCCCGCCTTGCGGAGCTGCTTCTCCACCAGCTCCGAGTCAGAGGCCATATCTTCCAAATGCAGGATTCGAAGATCGGCTGGCTTTGCCGGAAGCGCCGGAGTGGAAGGACATCGCGTCATCAGGGCACCCTGTTAATAACCAGCCAGTAGAGGCCAAGCTGGGCGATCGTATCGGCGAATTGGTCAAACTCGACGGGCTTAGGGATGTAGCTATTCACGCCCAGCCGGTAGCATTCCTTCAGATCGCGATCCTCCTTGGAGGAAGTCAGGACCGCGATCGGAATCTCGCGCGTCCGCTCATCCGACTTGAGCCGGCGCAGGACCTCCATTCCGTCCACCTTGGGCAAGCGCAGGTCCAGCAGGATCACCTTAGGCCTCACGCTGTTCGGTATCTCGGCATACCGACCGGTGCGGAAGATAAACTCGAGCGCCTCGGCGCCGTCCCTGACCCACACCAGGTTGTTGGCCAGATGATGTTTCTTGAGCGCGCGGATGCACAGCTCGGCATCGGTCGCGTTGTCTTCCACCAACAGGATATCCAGCGCTTTAACAGTTTTTGTGTCATTTTCGCTCATGGTTTCCTTCCCTTCGGCAGTGCGAAATAGATCGTCGCGCCCTCGCCGACCTTGCCTTCGGCCCACACGCGTCCTCCGTGCCGCTCCGCGATGCGTTTGACGATCGCCAAGCCGATTCCCGTACCCGGGAATTCCTCGGGGCCGTGCAGCCGCTGAAACACCCCGAAGAGCTTGTGGCCGTACTGCATGTCAAAGCCGACACCGTTGTCCTTGATGTAGTAGATGGTTTCGTTGTCCCCGGCCTGCGCGCCCACTTCGACCACCCCGCCAGGCTTGGTCCGCGTGAACTTGATGGCGTTGTCGAGAAGATTGGTCCACAGCCGCTGGATCATGGGACCGTCGCCTTGCGAGGCCGGTAGAGACTTGATCTCCACTTTGACGCTGCTGCCGGCCAGGGCGGGCTCCAGCGTCTTCAGCGCTTCCCGAACCAGCTCTTCCATGTCGATCGCGCGAACCGAAAGTTCCAGCCGGCCGGCGCGCGAGAAAGCCAGGATGTCATCGATCATCTGGGCCATCTTGCGCGTGCCTTCGCGAATCACATTCACTACGCGCTGTCCCTCGGCGTCGAGCGTAGAGGCGTAATCTTCGAGCAGAATGCGCGAGAACCCGTCCACGGCACGCAGCGGTGTGCGGAGATCGTGGGAGACCGAGTACGCGAACGTCTCCAGCTCCTGGTTCGCGCCTTCCAGCCTTTTATTCGTCGATTGGATCTCAGCCGTGCGCTGCGCAACCAGATCCTCCAGATGCTGGTGGTAAACCGCGAGTTCCGCTTCGGCTCGCTTGCGCTCGGTGACATCGCGCGCGGCGGCGAAGACTCCGGCGACAGCACCGTTATCATCGCGATACAGGCTGGCGTTGTAAAGGACATCCGTCACCTTGCCGGAGACGTGCCGAATGGCTAATGCATAGTCGGTAACCTGGCCGTGCTCGAACACCTGCCGGTACCCGGCGCGGGCATTTTCGGGCTCGGTGAAGTAACTCGCGAAATCCGTTCCGATGAGCCCGGACCTCGGCACGCCCGTTGCGTCCTCCGTAGCCTTGTTGACATCGGTGATTTTGCCTTCCGGGCTGATGGTCACGAGTGGGTCCAGGCTGGCTTCGATCAGACTGCGTGCATATAAAGAGGATTTTCGCAGCGTTTCCACCGAGCGCCTGCGAACTCGCTCCACGGATTCCGCGAGCACGCTGATGCCGATCCCAGTAGGCACGAAGATCGCGAGGTTGACCACGTCGCTGAGTTTCTCCACACCAATTCCAGGCGGGTCCAAGAAGAAATAGTCAGCGATAACACCCGACAGCACAGTGGCCAGGATTCCGGGCCCCAGCCCACCCATCGCGGCAGCCAGAAAGGTCGCCGGAAAGAAAGTGATAAACGTCGCCACCGATATCCCGAAAGACTGGTCCAGCACGTGGCGCAGTGTCGCCGCGACCGTCACCACCAGCACCGCCCCGCCGTAACGCAGCGGCAGTGGACGTTCCACCGCGAAGCCTTGAAAGAACCACTTTTGGAATAACGTTTCTTCCATGCCGGAATCCGCGCCATACGCGAGCCCTGGGCGCGCGCAAATTACCGCCAGCGAAAGGACCGCAAGCGCGATAGCCGCCGGCAGAGATGTATGCGTGTGATGCTCCCCCGGCGCCAGAATGAAGTCGAGCAAATTAAACAGGGCGAGGAGTCCCGCGGTACACGAAAGCGACTGGCTCGGCCAGAACCGGCGGCGCGTCGTCCAGTTCAGAAGAACCAGGGCTAACCCGAGCAATAGGAAATTGACGGCATTCAGGGGCGCCATCAGCCCCGGACGGATGATGCCGACAGCGTCCGCGTTCTCGACAAACAGAAACTGGTCGATGCCCAGGTTCCAGCCGAAGAGATATTCCGCAAAGCTCGCCAGGCCTACGGCGGCCACCGAGCCGGCCATCAACTGGGCCAGAAGAATCCGTGCGCGAGTTTCATTTGTTTCCGCCTTCCGCGCCCACAGCGCGACGCCAAGCAGGATCAGGCAAACCGCGGTATTGGCCTTGATCTGGACCAGTCCCGGCCAGCCGCTCTTCAGGACGTCGACATCGAGCACCCATCCGGTGAGACTCAGAAGGCCCACGCTGACGGACAGCCCCGCACCCCACGAGACGAACGCGCTCCATCGCCTCACTGCAGCCGGGCGCGCGGGCGAGGTTGCAATCGGTTTAATGCTCGGTACCGACACCGTTCCCATCGATACTGCATCCTTAGGCAAGTCTGTGCCCAACGAGAATGCCCAGGGGTCAGTTACTTAGCGCGCTTGCCGCGAAAACTGTGCACCGGAGCGGCGCGGCTGTAAACTGTCGGCGACATGACCGCCGCCGATCTTGAAGCTTTACATGGATTCCTCAAACGGGCACCGACCTGCTCGTGAAACGGCAAAGGAGAAAAACTTGACCCGTATTCCAGTGGAGAAGGCCCTCGGAGAGGATGCCACTTCCGCCGAAACCAGGGAGCTTACGGAACAGATCCGCCAACTGGCCTTTCACCTGTTCGAAAGTCGCGGAGGAGGCGACGGGCGTGCCCTCGACGACTGGCTGGAGGCCGAGAGGGAGCTGATCCTGGCGCCACAGCCGGAAGTCTTCCAGAAGGATGGCAAGTTCGAGATCCGCATGCCCGCCGAAGGTTACAAACCGGGGGAGATTCACGTCACAGCCCTGCCCGGCGCATTGGTCGTGAAAGCTGCTTCCGAACACAACGCCGCGCAGAAGATTCTGCTGCGGACCATAGATTTGCCTCGGCCGATCGACGCGGACCGGACCACGGCCAGGCTGGACAAAGGAATCCTCTACGTGACCGCGGTCGGGCGGAAGCCGGAACACGAGCTGGCCGCCGTCTAGCTACCGTGCCAGGAGGGTCGGTCGGGGCTCTCCACTTTCGATAACGCCGTAGGGCTGGGACTCTCGACCCTGCATCTCCGCGAAACGTTGCAGGAAAAGACGAGCATGAGAGCAGCGCAAGATATTTATAGAGCAGTGATCCTATGGATGCTTCCGGTCGCCTGGGCGCAACCAGCCGTAGTCGCGAAGGTGCTGTCTCATCGGCCCGGGCTCACATTCACGCGCTTTGTCGATCCCAAGGAAAACGCCTTCTCGACCGAAGTCCCGACAGGCTGGACGACCTCGGGCGGCCTGTTTCGCTTCGCTTCCGTAGACACGCGCGGGGCCGTGGAATCGACCTCGCCCGCAGGCGACATCCGGGTGAGCGCGGGGGACGCGGACCTGCCGCCGTTCACGCTTCCGAATCAGATACTGGCCATGGCTGGATTCCGGGAAGGCTCATGGTATTCGCCCGGATATGGAGTACGCATGATGGTCCGGCGATACCAATCGGGCGTGGTGTTCGCCGAAGACTACGTGCGCTCCAAAATAGTGCGCCGAATCGGATGCTCGGGTCTTGCCATCACCGCTCGGGCGTCGCGGCCGGATTTGACGCAATCCATCAACGCCCTCTATGCGCGGTTGGCCGCCCAGGGGATGACCGTGCGCGAGGATGCCGGCGAGGTTTGGTTCTCCTGCACGCGCAGCGGCCCCCGCGGCAATCAACCATGGCGGGGTTATTATCTCGCTACCACGCAGATCTCCTCGGGCCCCGGCGGTGGCGTCTGGCACGCTGAGCACGTGCTGGGTTATGCGGCTGCCGCCGCAAAAGTCGGGCTCGCAGAAGCCGCGATGTTCCACCTGGCTGGCTCCATGGAGGTGAATCCGGAGTGGGCCAAGATGCAGCAGGGCGTTACCATGGCCACCTCACAGATCGTGGCCGAAACCAACCAACAAATCTCCTCCACCATTCGCCGGACTTTCGAGAACAAATGGAAGACGGAGGATGAGATCTTCCGGCGGGACGCAAATGCGCGGCGTGCAGTCACCGATGTGCTCGATCCGGAGACGGGCGAATCCTGGACGGTGGAAAACAAAAGCAGCCACTACTGGCGCAAGCCCGGATCCGACGTGATCGTGGGAACCCAGACCCACGATCCACCGGGCGTTGGCTACGAACCCTTGCGGGAGCACTGATGGATTACAGATTGCAGGCCTCTCGATCTACTCCGGCCGGACCGGAAATATTCCTCTCAGAGCAATCTGATCGGTGGCGCGAAGTCCTGGATGACACACTGAGACCACTCCCTAAAACGAGGACCGGCGAACTACACCCGCTCCGGGGATTTCGACGGAGGATGTCGTGAACAACGGTCAGAACCCGAAAGTTGAAGCGCAGGCGTCATCCGGCGAGAGTTCTAAAGAGGGAAGAGGGTTGGACTCCAAGTGCCTGAACGTCTTATTGATTGAAGACAGTCCGGACTATGCGGGATTGGTTCAACAGTGGCTTTCCAGCACCGAAGGAGACGTCACATTTGTCCTGAACTGGACCGATACTTTGGCAGCAGGCTTGAGTCGCTTGGCGCAAGGTTCCGTGGACGCGGTACTCCTGGACCTGGGTTTGCCGGACAGTGAGGGACTGGAAACCTTTCTGGCCACGCGAAGACGCGCCCCCGACTTGCCGATCGTGATTCTGAGCGCTGCCGATAGTGAATCGTTAGCGCTTCGGGTGATCCAGGAGGGGGCCGAGGACTACCTGGTCAAAAGCAAATGTACTCAAGAATTGCTGGTAAGGACGCTTCACTATGCCATCGTTCGTCACAAACAGCAGCTTAGTAAGGCCAGTGCCTCCCCCGCAGATAGGGCCAGGATCATCGGAGTGGCCGGTGTCAAAGGCGGTGTAGGAACCACCACGGTGGCCTGTACGCTGGCCGCCGCGCTGCGCAATGAAACCGGCCAAAAAGTCCTATTGGCCGACTTGGACCTAAACTCAGGCTCGGCAGCGTTCCTGATGGGCCTGGATCCTAAATACTCGATTGTGGATGCGGTCGCCGATGTGGATCACCTGGACCGCAACTATTGGGACGGGCTCGTTGCGCACACAGACAGGGATCTGATGATGATCGCGTCTCCCATAATACTGGGCGCCGATGAGCTGACCACGGAGGCGCTCAGAAAACTGTTTACCTTGATACGCCCGCTGTACCAGTGGATCGTGATAGATTTCGGACGCCTGAGTCGTTCTTGGCAGAGCCTGGCCGACGTGGTCGACGAGTTGTTCCTGGTCACGACCAGTTCGGTTCCCGCGCTGTACGAATCTAAACGCGTCAGTGAGACGGTACTGAAGGGCGGGTTGGACCGGGCGCGACTGCACTTCATTGTCAATCAGACCGAAGATATCCGGGCCTTATCTGTAGGCGAATTGAAGCACTTCTTCGGCGTTCCTGTATCTGCAAGTCTTCCGAAAGTCAGCCAGGAGTTGCATGAGGCCTGCTGCCAAGGAAAATTACCAGATGAAACGGGCGCGATCGGACAGCAAATGGCCCATTTAGCCCGAAGTCTGGCAGGCCTTAAAGAAAAAAAGGCGAAGGGGGGCTTTCCGGAGCTTCGATCGCTAGTCGAATGGTTTCGCCCCAGCGCTGTCGACGTTTCCAAAGCAGGAGGCAGGTGACTTGAGGTGTCAACTCCAGTGGACAAACCCGCATTGATCCTCCTGCTCCAAGAAAACCCAGCCGACGGCGAGTATATTCGGGAGGCGCTGGCGGATTCAGAAGGCAAGTTCCGCGTGCAGTCGGTTGAGCGCGTTGGAACCGCGCTGGCCCGAATCGCCGGCGGAGGCGTAGACGTGGTGATTCAGGACCTGTCGCATTCCCAGAGGCCGGAAGGCGACGCGTACGATGACTTCCTCAAACTGCGCAGTAAGGTACCCGAGATGCAGATCGTCGTCGTGGTTGACGCCGAAGGAGACAGCGCAATCGCACGCGCCGCCAGAGCGGGTGGAGCGGAATGCCTGACCCGATCACGATGCAAGACCGAGCTCGGACCAATAGTCCGCACTGCGACCGATAAGCGCGTAGCGGAACCGGTTACGGTCCCGGAACTCCGCAAGAAAGGGGTTGTGATCACGGTTCTTGGGGCGAAGGGCGGAGTCGGCGCCACTACGGTGGCTCTGAACGTAGCTGCCATCTTAGCCAAATCCACTCGAGTGGTTCTCACCGAGCTGCGACCGACGTACGGAACGCTCACGCCCTATTTTCATCCCCCGCATTTGACGGGCAATATGGCATACCTGCTGCGGTCGGACCCTGCGAAAATCAGCATCGCGGAAATCGAGGCCCGTTTGTGGCCCTCAAGGGATGTGCCTGGTCTGAATATCTGGTTTGGTCCTCAAATGATCGAGGAATGCAGAGAAGCGCCGGCGCAATCGGTCAAAGCGATTCTCAGGGTTTTATCGGCCGCCGTCGATTATGTCGTCGTGGACCTGCCCGGGGGAGTATCGGAAGCCAATCGTGCAGCCCTGCAAGAATCTGACTGCCTGCTGTTGGTTGTGGAGCCGGATCCGTTGTGTATCGAAACTGCCACGCAGATTCTGAGAACCATCCGCGCCTGGAACGATCTACCTAAGCTGACCGGCTCAGTGATCGTAAATCGAGCGTCTCGTTCCTTCTCAATGGACGCTTCGGATGTTGGAAGAGAGCTGGCTGTGCCGACTTTCGGGGTGATCCCAGTCGCAACCGATTTGTGCCTCGCCGCCCAGGAAGCCGGCCAGCCGTTGGCTCTGGTTGCCCCCGGCAGCGCTGTAGTCGGCAGTCTTACCAGTTTGGCTCAGACTGTAGTGCGCCAGGGCCGGACTGCACCCACGCAAACAATAGCGGCAGCGAGCCAGCCGGTCTGATGGACGATCCGGCTCAAGAGGACAGAATTTCGGTCCATGCCCCGCGCGGCATGCCGGCGGCCATGCTTACGGCTTACATCAGCCGCTGCCTGGCTTCCCTGCCAAACGCTAAGGCGGCGCTAGCGCGATTGGACTATGGCCATGTGCGCGTCTTCGGTCACCAATTAAAAGGTAGCGGTGGAGGATATGGAATACCGGCGCTAACAGAAATGGGTTTACGCATTGAAGCAGCGGCCAAGCAGGGCGACGCGGACAAACTCCATGGTCATCTCGATGCGCTGGAAGCATACCTCGGCCGGCTCGACATCTTATCCGACTAATCTCGTCTCAATCGGACGGCGTGGACTGCGAAACGCTAAGGTACCCACGCACAACATCGACAAACGTACGGGTGTCGATCGGCTTGGTGACGTAGCCATCACAACCGGCGGCTAGGGCGCTGTCCTTGTCGCGTTTCATTGCATAGGCGGACAACGCTACGATGATCACTTCTCGTAACGCTGGATCCTGTCGCAGGCGGCGCGTCAGTTCCAAGCCATCCATTCCTGGAAGCTGGATGTCCATCAGGATCAGCCGAGGGCGAAAGGTCTTTAGAATCGTCAATGCCGTCTCCGCATCCTGGGCTAGCCGCACCTTGAATCCCGCGGCCTCTAGCAGGAACCGAGTCAACTCCTGATTGTCGATGTTATCTTCCACGATCAGGATTGCTTCATGCATGGGGCACCAGTTTGCGCTCTTCGGCGCTGCGCGTAGCTCCCGGATCGGGACCAGGGCAAGGAAGCTCGGCGTGGGCGGGAATAGGGGCGCGCGGCAGCACCACGAAGAAAGTGCTTCCCTTGCCTACTCTGCTCTCGACGCCCACCCGGCCCCCCTGCGCTTCGGCGAGATGCTTGGTGAGCGCCAGGCCTAATCCTGTTCCCTGATAGCGCTTGCTTTTGGTCGTATCCAGCTGCTGGAATTCGACGAACAGACGGGGAAAGTCTTCCTCCGCGATTCCCACGCCGGTGTCGGAGACCTCCAGCCGGAACTCGGCGGCTCCGTGGTTCTTCGACCTGACCACCACGTGTCCCCCGGAGCCGGTGAACTTAACAGCGTTGGACAGATAGTTATACAAGATCTGTTTCAGTCGTCCAGGATCGATGATTACGGAGTCCGCTCCGGCCTCGATCTCCGTGCGGATGGAGATCTGTTTCTGGGCCGCCAACGCGCCCAGAATTCCTGTCACTTCCTGGATGATGCCGGATACCGATGTAGGCTGCGGGTCAAACACCAGGAGTCCTGCCTCCACCTTGCTAAGATCCAATATGCCGTTGATTAGATAAAGCAAGAATCTGGCGCTGCTGTGGATGCGACCCAGGAACTCTCGCGCCCGTTCCGGAAGCGGGCCGACCTTGCCATCGTAAACCAACTCAGTGAAGCCGATGATTCCGTTCAGGGGCGACCGCAGTTCGTGGGACATATTGGCCAGAAATTCGCTCTTCATGCGGCTGGCCGCCTCCAAGCGCCGATTCTGTTGCTCCAGTTCGGCATTGAGCGTCCGGATTTGCGCTTCCGCCCGCTTGCGGGCCCTGGACTGCTCGCCTTCCTCGACCGCGCGTTCGACGGCGGACCCCAGCCGTGCCAGACGGTCCTTGAGGACGTAGTCGTTGGCGCCGGCCTTGATCACGTCGACTGCCGCCTCGTCCCCCAGTATTCCGGTCACCACGATGATCGGTAAATCGGGATCCGTCTCCCGGGCCAGCCGGACCGCTGCCAGACCGTCGAAATGCGGAAGCGAATAGTCGGCCAACACGACGTCCGGATGAAACTCATCGAGGGCCCGGACGAACTCTTCGCGGCTCGCAGCATGTCGCAGGATGAGCGGATGTCCGGTATGACGCAACTGCCGCTCCACCAGTTCCACATCCGCGGGAACGTCTTCCAGGTGCAGAATTCGAAGATCGGTTTTTGTTTTCACAAGCTCACTCCGGCACTCGATTCAACGGGTCGATGCCTGGATCCCACCAGGCCGAGGGCATACACGATTCCCGTGGATACCCCCTCCTCAGGCAAGTGTGTGCCCACAATAGAAACGCCAAGGCTCAGGTACTTAGCGTCCGCGTCGCCCAGACTGTACACTCGCGCGGACCCAATGTAGACAGGCAACAACGTACCTGCGCTCGGGACATTCAGCCGAACGATCGACGCTGCCGAAATAGCAGTTGTGTTATTAAAGAAGAGCTATGAGGATCCGCTTGAGCGTCCTACCGGTCTTGGCCGTCCTTCTGTTACTTGTTTTGCGCGTTCCGGGGCAGCAATCTTCCGGGATCATGCCCGTCACCAGCCAGATGCTTCAGGAGCCCGATCCGGCCGACTGGCTGATGTGGCGCCGCACCCTGAATAGCTGGGGCTACAGCCCGCTGCGGCAAATCGACAAAACCAACGTGGCAAACCTGAAAATGGTCTGGAGCCGAGGCATGGGTCCAGGCGTCCAGGAAGCCACCCCGCTGGTACATCAGGGCGTAATGTATCTGCCGAATCCCAGTGATTACATTCAGGCGCTGGATGCCGCCACCGGCGACGTCAAATGGGAGTACAAGCGCCAGATCCCGGAGGACCTGGGCAAATTTATTCCGGTACCAAGCATCAACCGGAATCTGGCGATGTTCGGGGATAAGATCATCGACACCAGCCAGGACGACTTTCTCTTCGCCCTGGATGCTGTAACGGGCAAACTCGCATGGGAGACGCGGATTGTCGATTATCGCGAGACACCTGCGCAGGAGACTGCGGGACCGCTGATCGCCAACGGCAAGATTTTTTCGACGCGAGGATGCGAATTCAAATTCAGCCCCGATGGCTGCATCATTACGGCCCACGACGCGGTTTCCGGCAAAGAACTGTGGCGAACCCGCACCATCCCCAAGCCGGGTGAACCGGGCGACGAAACGTGGGGTGGAATTCCTGACGCGAAACGAAGGCACGTGGGCGCGTGGATGGTCCCCAGCTACGATGCCGAGCTGAACATGCTGTATGTCGGAACTTCGGTGACGTCACCCGCACCCAAGTTCCTATTGGCCGGAAACGACAAGACGTACCTCTATCACAACTCGACGCTGGCGCTGAACGCGGACACCGGCAAGATCGTCTGGTATTACCAGCACATCGTGGATCACTGGGATTTCGATCATCCCTTTGAGCGATTGCTGGTCGATACGGCCGTTGCGCCCGACCCGAGCCAAGTGAGCTGGATCAATCCGAGGCTGCGTTCCGGGGAACGGCGGAAAGTGATCACTGGGATTCCTGGCAAGACGGGGATTATTTATACGCTGGACCGGCAGACCGGAGAGTTTCTATGGGCGCGGCCGACCGTAACGCAGAATGTCGTGTCCAAGATTGACCCAGCCACCGGCGTAGTCACTGTAAATCCGGAGACCACGTTTACCGAGGCCGGCCAGACAAAATTCGTCTGTCCAACTCCCAACGGCGGCAAGGATTTCCAGGCCGGCGCCTACAGCCCGTTGACGAACGCGATGTACTACGGGCTGCAGAACACCTGCATGGATATGACCGCGATCAACAATCCGAACTCGGCGTACTCGTTCAACTCGCGGGCGAAGATTACTCCGGGCACGGAGAATGTCGGCACGCTCTTCGCGGTCTCCGCCGAAACCGGCAAGACTCTTTGGAAGTATGAACAGCGTGCGGGAATGATGTCGCTGGTCGCGACCGGCGGACGCCTGATCTTCGGAGGAGACACGAATGGCCGCTTCCGGGCGTTCGATCAGGATAGCGGTAGAGTTCTGTGGGAAGTAAATCTCGGATCGCCAGTCACAGGTTATCCGATCACATATAGCGTGGGCGGCAGGCAGTTTGTCGCTATCAGCGTAGGCAATTCCCTGGTCAGTTCGGGATTGAACCGCTTGACGCCTGAGCTGCATCCCAGCAACGTCAGCAATGTTTTCGTCTTCGCGCTTCCTTGACTAATTAGCGGGCGCTCCCGGTATCGGAGCCTTGCCGTCCAGCGTCAGGATCAGCAGGTGAGCTGGCTGAGGAGGAGGCGCTGGAGCATCGCCAGCCTTCGCGGCGCCGCGTCCGCCACCCCCGAAAGCACCCCCGCCGGCCGGACCGCCAGCCACGCTGATGTATTGCTTGCCGTCGATCGTAAATGAAATCGGCGGTCCCAGCTGCGACGTGTGGAGATCCAGATCGAGAAGCTTTTCGCCGGTATCGGCGCGAAACGCGAGAAGTCTGTTATTTACACTGGAGAAGACAAGATTACCCGCTGTGGAAAGGCTGCCTCCCGCAAACGGTCCCGCCCCGGCGCCAGCGGCCCGCCAGCGTTCTTTGCGTGCGATCGGATCCCAGGCATACAGAACATTACCTGTGACCCCGTCAGGTCCGATTTGCGCGAGCGGTTCCGGTTTGGGAGCAGCTGCCGCCGCCTGTTGGGCCGCTTGCACTGCCGCTGCTTCGGCGTTTTCGGGAGGAGGCGTGCCCGCTGGGGCAGCACCCTTCGCCTGATTTCCACCTCGGCCGAGTTGGCCGCCTCCCACCGCCGTACCCATGTTCATCTGACCGCGTCCCGTGGGTCCGATTTCGGTCGGCGCCGGCGTAAACGTGGCCGCGGCCGTATAGTTGGAGCCCTGGCCCGCCGTTCCAGGAATGTAGACCAAGCCAGTGCCGGGATTGTAGGACCAGGGAGGCCAAACGTGCCCACCCGAGGGTCCTGGATTCACGTTCACGGGCGTCGTCTTGTAGCGGGCGGCCGGATTCACGATGGGATGACCCTTCGCATCCATACCGGTGGCCCAGGAGACCTTGGTGATGGGATCGGCTGAAATGACTTCCCCCGTCAGGCGGTCGATGACATAGAAGAACGCGTCTTTCGGCGCATGCATGATCACCTGGCGCTGTCTCCCGTTGATGGTGAGATCGGCCAGCATCAAATCCGCGATCGAGTCATAGTCCCAATCGTCGCCGGGAACTTCCTGGTAATACCAGACCATCTTGCCGGTCGCGCCACGAACAGCGATAATGCTGCACGAGTAAAGATTGTCGCCCGGACCGCGATGGACATCGGTCCATGGACCCGGCTGGCCCGTGCCGACATAGACGATATCGTTATCGGCATCGTAGGCCATCCCGTTCCAGACTCCGGCGCCTCCGCCGATCTTCCACCAATCGTTAGTCCAGGTTTTGGCCGCCGCCTCCAGTTCCGGATGCTCGAACGGCTTCGAGGGATCGCCGGGAACTGTATAAAATCGCCAGGCCATTTTCCCGGTGTTCACATCGTAGGCGGAAAAGAAGCCACGAATGCCGTACTCGCCGCCGCTCACTCCGATGATGATCTTGCCGCCTTTAATCACGCGCGGCGCCATGGTGATGGTGTACGGCATCGTCTCCGGCGAAACTCGCGTCTCCCACAGAACTCTTCCGGTGGCGGCATCCAGAGCCCGGAGCCGGCCATCCACCGCGGGAGCGATGATCTTTCCTTCGTACATCGCGATGCCGCGGTTCACAACTCCGCAGCAGATTCTCGATTGCCAGACCTGCTGATTCACTTCGGGATCGGCTCGCCAGATTTCCTTGCCCGTTTTTAGATCGACAGCATACACGATGCTCCACGGAGTAATGCTGTAGAGAACCCCGTTGAACACCAGCGGCGTTCCTTCCTGGTGAGTTTGAGGATTGCCCGGTGCGACTGGTATATCGTAGGCCCAAGCCAATCCGAGACGGCTCACATTGGACGCATCGATCTGTTTCAGCGGACTATAGCGCTGCTCGGACCAATTGACGCCGTAGCTAATCCATTCCTCGCCGGTCTTGCTCCCAGTCTTCAGCAGCGCATCATCTACGCGGCGCGGTTGCTGAGCCGTCATGATCCATGCAGCCAGCAGCGCCACCAGGGCCATTGGGAGGCAGGACTTCAGGAAGGGAATGAATCTGAACATATATTCTCTGTCCATCTCAGAAAAGCTCTTTCGTCGCCAGAGCCGCGCCTTCGACTAGCGCCTCAAATTTAGCCCACATCACCGGCGCCGGCACGCGCTCGATCACGTCCACCTGTGCGAAGCCGCAATCCGTGCCCGCGATCACATTTTCGCGCCCAACAAGTTTAGCGTAACGAACAATCCGATCCGCCACCAGCCGTGGATGTTCCACGGTGATCGTATGGTGGGTGATGACTCCCGGAATCAGAATCTTCCCCGCGGGCAATTTATGATCCTGCCAGACCCGCCACTCGTGTTCGTGCCTGGGATTGGCGGCTTCAATCGAATAGGCCCCGGCGTTCACTTGCAGGATGTAGCCGACGATGTCGCCCAAGGCCGCGTCCGCCAAGTGCGGAACGTGCCAGCTTCCAAAACAGATGTGATACCGGATGCGGTCTTCAGGAATACCCCGAAGCGCGTGATTCAGGGCATCCACGCGCAATTGCGCCCACTCGCGGTACCGCTCCGGACTCTGCTGGACGAGATGATCGTACATATTGGCAAAAACTGCGTCGTCCACTTGAAGCAGGAGTCCGGCCTGGTGGATCTCCAGGTACTCCTGCCGCAATGCTTCGGCCACCGCGAAAACGTAGTCTTTCTCCGTCGGGTAATATTCGTTCACGCCATCATAGGCGGTGCTGGCGGGCGCGACAGCCGTTAGAAATGCCTCTTGTACCGTTACCGCCTTCAACGCCGTTTGGAAATTCGCGATCGCTCGGCGAATGGGTTCCCGGTCACTATATTCAATCGGAGCGATGCAGGCTTCCGTGGGCCGCCCCCCGATCACGCTCGGCATCTCGCGGCCGATCACATCGGCGAATCGCTCCAGGTCGCGGCCCAGCCACTCAACCCGGCGCAACTGGTTGGGACGGACTTCAAATCCCGTGATACGGCTCAGGATGTAGTTGGCCCAACTGGCTTTTCCGAACTCACCGTCGCTGACGATGTCCAGGCCGACTGCAGCTTGTTTCTTGACCACGTCCGCGGTCGCGCGCTGCAGTGTTTCCACGTATTCAGCGGTCGGCGCAGCCTCCTGCGGCCGATCTTTGCCCGACTGAGCCAGCGCCTTTATCTCCGGAGGACGCACCAGGCTTCCGACGTGCGTCGTTAGAATTCGTTTTTCGCTTCGTTTCATATTGGAGGTTTTCCTGGGGTCGATTCGTGCGGATCGATCCGAAGGATATCACGGGATCTTTTCGCCCCGAGTTCAATTTTGTTGATGAAGACTATTCGCGTGGCGGGGAAGTCTCAGGGCGCCTTGCAGGCGAAGTTCGAAGCGTCATCGATGCTGCCCTGGCCTGAATAACGCGCAACCTGTGGATAGGGACACAGCGGACGGGTGCGCACTACCCGGTTCTCCACCACGCGGCTGGCCACGATCGAAGCGGGGGCTTTGTCCTTCTCCACCCAATTGATCACGGCCGTCACTGGGTCATGGCGATCGGGACCGATGCCGCCTGCACAATGCTCCATGCCGGGCACCATGAAGAGGCGAAAGAACTCCGGAGTGTCCGAACCATTCTTGGCCAGCGCCTGTTCGTAATAATTGACGCCCATCATAGGTTGCAGGATCGAATCCGCCCATCCGTACGTCATGAGGAGCTTACCCCCGTGCTTCTTGAATTTGGATAGATCCGGATCCTTCGCGTCAGCCTGTTTGCTCCAATCGTCCAGCCGGTGGATGTCGCGATCAAAATCGAACGTCTTGTAGTCGTAGTCCGGTTGAGGCGGCTTAGGCACCAGATATCGCATGGTATTCTCGGCCAGGTTGAAATCGGCGGGCTTGGCGTCCGGCTGCGCTGCGACAATCAGGTTCATCCAGCCGCTGGCGGTTCCGCCTCCGAATAGTCCCGTCACGACAGCTTCGCTTCCCGGCATGTAACCCGTAAAGAAAGCTTTGCCGTTGCTCACCGGACCGCGATAGACCTTGGCGATGGCCGCCGCCTGCGGTGCTGTCAGACAATCGGCGCGATCCCCGGCGGTACAGGCCGGGACATCGCGCGCGGGATCGAAGTCGCACTTCCGCGGATCGTCGATCAATCCGTCTTTGAGGCCGTCGATTGCATCGCACTTGGCCATAACCTTGTCGGCGACCATCGCCAGCTTGGCCGCGGTTACCGGCGCTTCCGTCATCGCTTTCTGATTCCACATCGCACCGATGGTGAAGCCGGTCTGATCCACCCAGGGAGCGTTGGCGACGATGCCATCGAAATCTTCGGGGAAGCGCTGCGCCTCGATAAGTCCCTGACGGCCGCCGTTGGAACACGAGTTCCAGTAGGCTCGCGAGACGGCCTTACCGTAGTAGTCCTTCGTAATGTCCTTGGCGGTCGTGGCCGTGACGTGCACCGCTCGATAGGCATAGTCAATGGCCTTCTGTGGGTTGCTCAATACGAAAGTTGCGCCCGGCTCCTTGCGCGCGTCATGCCCCGTGTTCGTTTGCGCGAATGCGAAGCCGACCTGCAGCGCGGCATTCCGCTGGGCGACGCGACCAGGGTCGTCCAACGCCTCGCCCGCGTGACCGCCGTTGCCGATCATGTAAAAGCGCCCGTTCCATTTCGCCGGCAGGCTCACCTCGAACGCGATCTCGGGCGACAGCAGACCGGTGACGCGGCAATGGCCCGGCGCCGCGGCGCTCGGCGGCACTGCCTCGGCATGGATCTGCACGATCTCTTTCGACTTGAAAGTCGCGATTGTCTCGCAGGCCTTGCGCGGAGCCATTTCCGATTTCGAATAGTCCACCAGCCCGGTCTTCAAATCGGCGAACGCTTGCGCCCGGGCCGGGACGGTGCTGGCAGCCATCCAGGCGGCAGCGCTGGCGGCCATGAAAGCGGAACGGATTCCGCGCATCTGGGTTCTGGTCGTGTAGGGCATATCGTGCTCCTTACTGGCGATAACTCGATTAGTCTGATCCATGATATCTTGCACTTGATAGTGGAGGTTTTATGAAACGGCAGATTCTTACCCTGATCATCTTGTGTGCGGCGACCAGCGTACTTGCGCAGGAGCCTGGCGGCCGCGGCGCCGGCAGGGGACAGGCGCCCCAACCGATACCACTCTTCTTTAAAGAGACCTGGAAGCAAGCTCCCGGCAATGTCCCGGTAACGCAGGACTTTGTCGTGAACCAGGACTTGCAATTGAATCTGTATGGTGCGGGCAAGGAAGATTTCGGCGTCACCAGCGAGGGAAATGTTCCCCACATCTGGACGGGACTCTGCGCTTCGTCCTGCGCGCTTACCCTAAGTCACAAAGACAGCTTTGTGGACCTGACGGGGAAGGCGAGAATCCGTTGGTACATGAAAACTTCCGGGTTCCACGAAATTCGTCCCGTTTTGAAACTCGCCGATGGGACGTGGCTCATTGGAGACCATGTCGATGCAGACCCGTTCGACTATCGTGAGAGTGAATTCTATCTATCTCAAGTGCGCTGGCTAAAACTGGACATGCCCAAAGTCCAGACCAAGGGGACTCTGCTGGACAAGGTGGATCTCAGCAAGGTCGACGCGGTCGGTTTCGCCGATCTGACCCCCGGGAGCGGTCACGGCACGGGTGGCTACTCGGACGTCGCCTGGATCGAAGTTTACGGAAAGCCCGTCAAACGTTAAAGGCCGTCCTTCGAAGTAGCCTTAGCTGACCGGTTAGAATACGGATCTTTCCTGCTCCGGTCTGATTCGCGTTAGGAGAATCCTGTCGCTCGCACCCTGAGAAAGGTGCGGGTGCGGGCACACCATTCTTCTATGAACACGCGAACCCTAGCTGTTGTCGGCTTTTTTCTTACGGCGCTGAGTTCGGCCCACGCAAGCCTCATAACATTGTCACCGGTGGTGATACTCCACCAGTTTCAGCAGGTGACCAACAGCCCGTGCGTGATCGGAGAGCCGTCCTGTCAAAACGGGAGCTTCGCGGAGGGGATCCTGCCGCCGGGTGCTTCCAGCTACGACTTTCTTTCGCCCGTGTATACGGTGAGCGACATCAGAGGCGTAGTTGGGGACAACTTCTGGATAGGCTTGGATGTCAACCAGACTGATGTTTCCCAGACCTTGAGCCTTTTCACGATGTCCATCAATGGGGCGGTCGTGGATTCGTACAGCCCGGCCACTCCGACGCTGATCCCCCCCACCGTAGGCGGTGGAAACGGTAACGGATATGCAGATTATCTCCTGCGCAATTTCTCGAGTCTTGCTGCATTTGCGCCGACGGCCACTGTCCAGTTCCACGTGATCATGCCGATAGCCAATGATGGACGGGAACAGTTCTTTCTGATCGCGAATACCGTTTCAAATCCTGAACCCATGACACTGTCCCTAGTTGGAGCCGGTTTAATCGGTTTCGGATTGGCCGCCTACCGCAGGCGCAAGCCGCCTCTACGTTGAGTACGCTCGCTCGATGACCTCGCGGGTTCCTTCGGTCATCGTGTAATCGCGCAGCCGCCTTCGAGTGACCCATTCGACCCGCGCCACATCATCGCCCGCACGAAGTTTTCCGCCGGTCACGCTGCATACATAGTCCATGAGCAGATAATGATACTCGACCCGGCCGCGGGCGTCTCGCATTATCCGCTCGAAAATGCCGAACATCTCTACCGGCTTCACGCGCAGTCCGGTCTCCTCCAGCACCTCGCGGCGCACGGCTTGGTCCAACGTTTCGCCGGTTTCGACCAAACCTCCCGGTATCGACCAGTAACCCTGCAGCGGAGGCTTGCCGCGCTCCACCAGCAGTACCGATCCGCGGCGTCCGCGTCCGCGAAAGATCAGCGCACCTACGCCGGGTAACGGATGTGCCGGATATCTTCTCGAATCCTTACGGGAAATAGGGCACCGACCCCTTCACGCCCACACGGATGCGATACACCGACGTCCGCGCCGTAACGAACAGCGTTGAGAAGTCGGGATCGCCGAATGCAAGATTGGACGGCGTCTCGCCCAGTTGAATAGTCCGCATCAGCTCGCCCTGGGGCGAATAGATCAGCACGCCCTTGGCCGCGACGTACAAATTCCCCATCTCATCTGTGCGGATTCCATCCGGGACTCCCGGGATCCGCGAAACCAGTACCCGCTCATTTGAAGCCGCTCCAGCGCGATCCAAATCGAATGCGCGAATGGCTTGCCCGTCCGCGTCCGAGACATACAGAATCCGGCCATTGGGGGAAAGCGCCAGGCCGTTCGGGCGGGTCTTCCACTTTGCGATTGCTTCCACCTGCCCCCGCGTAGTCACTCGAAAGACGCCGTCGAAATCCAGCTCGCGGGTGTCTTGCTGATTGCCGAACGCCGGATCGGTGAAATACACGTTGCCGTCGCGCCGCACCACCACGTCGTTAGGGGCATTGAAACGCTTGCCCTCAAAACGCGCCGCGATCACTTCCATCTTGCCGTTCTTGGCTGTTCGCGTCACCCGGCGCTCGCGAAATTCGCAAGTGTAGAGGTTGCCTTTTTCATCGTAGGCATTGCCGGCGGCGCCGCCTGGCCGGGTACCGACCTCGGAAACGCCCCTCCCCGGAGTGTACTTATGTTGCTTGTCGGTTACCGTATCGCTGAATAACAGAAAATCTTCCAGCGACCACACCGGTCCATCCGCGAAACGCATTCCGGTGGCGATCACCTGAACGGTATACTCCTGCGGGGCCTGGGCTTGTGGAGCTTGTGCCCACGCCGGGATGGCCACCAGCAATGCAACAACGCGAATCACTTCGAAGGCTGCTTTCCCGGTTTCCACTTGATATTGCAGCCCGTACTGGGCCGCTGCTCGGCACTGGGGTGTTCGCCTTTCAGCAGGGCGTCCATAGCTGCCCGCAGATCGCGACCGTCTACGGGGACGCCGTTCCCCGGTCTGCTGCCGTCCAATTGCCCCCGGTAGGCCAGCTTGCGGTCTTTATCGAACAGGAAAATATCCGGCGTGCACGCCGCACCAAACTGGATGGCGACTTCCTGGGTCTCGTCGTAGCACAGCGGGAAAACAAAACCCTCTTCTTCCACCATGGCCTTGAGACGCTCGGGAGAATCCTCGGCGACGTAGCCCACGTCATTCGATGAAATCGCGATGATGGCCACTTTGCCCGCATAGTCCTTGCCGATCTTCGCCAACTCGCGCTTGATGTGAATCACGTAGGGGCAATGCCGGCAGATAAACATCACCAGAATCGGACCCTGATTTTTCCCATGCGCAGGCGACTGCACCGTCCGCCCGCTGCTCACATCCGGCAACGCGAACGACGGGATTTCGGTTCCCAGTTCCATCATGGTCGAGGCAGTCAGCGACATACGAACATTATCCTCCGTTAGAAGCTATACCGGATCGCCAGCGACGCGTAGGAGTTTCGCCGATATTCGCCCAGAAAATCCGTCATGTCGCCGCGTATCCAAGCTACACCGCCCGTCGCCCGCCAATGCTGTCCGTAAAGCTGCGAGTATTCGAACCTTACGAACGATCCGTCGGCCCGCACGGCAGTTTCCATCGCCAGGCTGCGATTCGCGTCGATCGTAAACCCGGCGCGCCCCACGAAGGATTTCGCAAATCCCCGATCCGGGGCGAATTGCAACGGCGATGCCACGTCGCGTGTGACCACGCTGCCCGCATAGCCGGCAACCAACGACCACTCCTTCACCTGCCGTTCGAGTTGGATCACGTACAACGCGTACTCCTCCGCTCCGGGAGTCGAGGAAGTGAAGTACGCCGCCTCGCCTTTGATGGTCAGCCATGGCAGCGGTACCGCGGCATCGCCTCCGTAGAGACGCAACTGCGGATAGGTGCGCGTGAACTGTATCGAAAAATCGGGCGGAGTGAATATCGCGTCGAACGATGGAAGATTCTGCCTGCCGTCAAAAAAACACAGCGAGTATTCATAGCCGGATCCGACGTGATTCCATCGCGCACCATATTGGGATCCGCCCGGATACACCGCACCCGCGTCCCTCAGAGGCAAGCCCGCGGCCTCCGCTGGCAACGCCGTCCAGCGCTGATTCAGCAACGGCGTGCGACTGGGAGTGAACCACGGCTGCCACACCAGATCGACTGTGTTCCCGCCCGATTCAACCGTAAATCGCGCCGCCGTCACGCCCAGGAAATCCGAATCCACCACGCTCGACAGGTAATCCTTAGGCGCGAATCGATCGGTCGGATTCAAAATGTCGGTCTTGCCCCAGCGGATGAACTGCCGGCCGATCTCCGCGGTCACCTTGCCCTTGTGAACCGTGGCGCTCAAACGCCGCAGGGAGAGAGCCGGACGCAGGATGCTGCGATCATCGGCATCCACGACCCCATCCCGGGCGGTTTGGCGATGCGAATCCGTCCGTGCATCGAACGCGCCGCTGAGCGTGAACCAGGGAGTGAATTTGTACGATGCCTCCTCGCGGAGCAACATCTCATCCACCACATGCGCGCTGTCGTTCGGCGCGGTTTGCGGATACGCCACCGTGCGATTTTCGATGAACCCGCGCTGTTCAAACTGCTGCCCCAGAAACGCCAGCAGCATGAGGGCGCCGGCGTCCATCATAAATCGCGCCGCAGGGCTTGCAAGGTGAAGTCTTCGTCTTTCATCGGCAGATTGTATTCCAGCTTTTCGTACTTGAGAATGGTGCGGCTCTTGCGCGTGACGTCATAGACCTCCGTCAGGCGAGGCGTCCAGATCCCCTTGATCGATTCGTGATTCTTGTAGTCGATGACCCGCATCAATCCCTTCTTGTTGTAGGCCTCGATCTTGATCAGGTTGTAGTGTTCCTTCTGCACCCAGAAATACGAGTACTCGTATTGCGACGATTTTCGCGGCTTCGACTCAATCTTCCAACTCGCACCTTCGTCCGCCAGCAGTTTGTATTCGTACTGGTCGACGTCGCGTTCCTCCAAATCCTCGAAACTGAAATCCGTGCCGAAGAAACGCGTCGAGCGATCCTGCAGTGCGATTCGCTGATCCCTGCCAATCGCCGGACGCCACATCCATTGATCGCTGGCGCGCTCAGGATGATTCACAATCAACAGGCCCACACCCTTCACTTCGGCCGGTGCCGTAAATCGCAAAATCGCTTTGCTGTTGCCGAACGATCCAATGCGCTGATAGATCCAGCGCTTGGTGGTGAGCTGGTTGTTGCCGCTGGTCACCTCCAGCGTGCCCTCATAGCGCTGCGAATCCGAGTGCTGGCGCTTTTGGACGTCCACCATGATCTGGCGTGCGTCCTGTGCAAACGCGGGGACCATCAGCGCAGCCACCAAGAACAGTTTATTCATATTCCAACGCCTCAATCAGTGATCCTCGTACCGCGCTTTCCGCCGGCCCTAGCGACGCCAGGAACGCCGCGCCCAATATCACCGGGATCAGCACCAGCGCCGTCTGGAACGGATATTCGTACGCAATGCCGATGCCCACCAAATCCCTGCGCGCGATCTCCACGCTGTAGAAAAGCTGGACTGCACCGAGCGCCAGCCCCAGCACAACGCCGATAATTCCGATGGCGATCGCCTCCAGCCAGATCGTATGGCGGATCTGGTTGCGCATTCCCCCCACTGCCTGCAGCACGCCCAGCTCGCGCCGCCGGTCCGTGATGGAAACCGTGAGCGCGTTGACGATGCCTAGAATCGCCACCAGCACGGCGACAGCGGTCTGCACGTTGGTCAGTCCGAACCATTGGTCGGTCAGGCGCGTGATGAACTCGCGCACTTCGCGGTTGGTCAGCACGAACAGCCTCTGCTGGCCGCCAAACGCCATCAGAATACGCTGCCGGACCTGCGCGGGATCGGCGCCAGGCGTCACGTACACGCGAAAGACGTTGACCGAATCGTCATGCCAGTAGCGCAGGTACAGACCACGGTTCAGCAAAAGAGTGCCCTGCTGATCGGAAAAATCATTCACGATACCGACGATGGGCAGGCGCAGAATCGCACCCGGCGCCGGAATCTCCAGCACCTCGCCCATATGGGCATCGTGCAGCCGCGCGAAGTTTTCGGAAACGATGACGCCTTTCTCTTCAGAGGCCAACCGGTACATTTCTTCGGCGTTGCCCTCTACGGCCGGCAGCTTGACCCGTTTGGAGACGAAGCTCACATCCAGCGCGATCACCATAATCGGCGCGTTCTTCACCATCACGCGAACACTCCGCACCGGCTGCACCTCCGCAACGCCTTCAATACCCCGTAACCCGTCGCCCAGCGATCCGGGGAACACAAAACTACGCGAGGAAAGCGATTCGGCGGTGGTCACGAAGAAGTCGGGATTCAGCGCGATCCGCATCCACTCGGCCAGCGAATCGTAACTCGCGCGCGCCAGCCCGCCCAGCGAAATCACCAAGGCCAGCGACAGCATCAATGCGGCGATGGTTCCCGAGGTTCGCCGTGGGGATTGAATCAGGCTGTCTGCGGCCAGCGTTCCCTCCACAGGCCGCAGCCGCGCCCATGTAGGCCGGAGTGCGCGCGCGAGCCAGTAGGCCATCGCAGGCGAAAGCAGCACCGCCGCCAGAACCGCCAGCACGAATCCCACGTAGGTAACGACGCCCTGGCGCCCGAACGCGAACGCCACCAGCGCGCCGGCACCGAACGCCA
>Ga0207687_10000468_pt1 | contig 27567 bp, 41 predicted proteins | sample KBSM54metaG_FD_184399 | JGI IMG/M metagenome (GOLD analysis project Ga0207687, IMG submission 184399) | Miscanthus rhizosphere microbial communities from Kellogg Biological Station, Michigan, USA - KBS M5-4 metaG (SPAdes) (version 2) | ecosystem: Host-associated > Plants > Roots > Rhizosphere >...
ACCAAGTTCGCCACACGGCAGGCCACGAACATCAACCCTGGCATTTTGCGCGGCATCGCGCGGGCGACGGATTCGACGCTACGGGATCCACAAAATCCGATCGAGGGTCTTTTGTCGGGCAATCCGTTCACCCAGGATCGGGTGCCGGCAGAACTCAACGCGTGGGGCGAGCCTATTCAGCGTCCGATCAGCGGCATCGAGGCGATGATCAATCCGTTCAACCCGAGCGCGGAAACAACTGATCCTGTCGAGCACGAGCTACGTCGGCTGCAGACGATCGGCAACATCGGCAACATCGCCGAGCTACGTGCCGAGCCGAGCCTGGTCGGCAAGGACGTTTCGTTCATGGGCGTGCAGCCCGTGGAGATGACCGACGAGCAGCAGCGCAAGTACCAGCAGTTGAGCGGGTACCTGTCCAAGACGCTGCTCGACATCCTGATCCCGAGCGATCAATACCAGCAGGCGCCTGATCGTGAGAAGGCGAAGATGATCAAGGACATCTACGAAAAGACCCGCTCGTCGGTGCGCGAGGGGATGCAGCCTGAACTGCTCGACCAGGCAATCGCCGCGCGTGTACGGGCAGCAGAAGCCGAGAGACGGTTGGGCGCAACGCCTGTTCCGCCGGCGGCTACGCCTACCCGTGAGCCGGCGGCACCGGGCGCTTCGCCGACACCGCGGTCAGGCGGTCCTGTCCGGACAGGTGGCGGTTCCGTGGGGACGAGCGGCGGCCCTGTACGAACCAGCGGATCGCCAGTACCACGCCCGTGACCAGGAAGAAGAGCACCAACGGCGCGAAGATATTGATTTGCATGGCCCACTCGGTGGGTGCGCCGAAATGGTGGGCGATGCGGCTCGGTACCTGTGCGAGCCATAAGAAGCCCAGGATTCCGATTAGGCTCCAGGCAAGGAATTTTTCGAGGTCGCGATCTAGTCGAAACATGGCCGTCTTACTCCCGGCACGTAGTGGGTGGATCATAGCGCCGCATCGACAAAACACAAAACATTCTTCTCGGGAGGTACGTGGCTATGGCTGAAATCACCCAGCAACAACGTGATGAGGCGATCGCGGGTATCGCTGCCGCGGTGGCCAAGGGGCAGAACCCAGCCACGTCGGCTCCCGCTACGCAAAAGTTCCTGGCGCGTTGGAACGAGCATCGCACGGACCCTGACACTGGCGCAGACATCGGGCCGGGCTATGACTTCTACCAAAACCCGAACTACGCAGAACCTAAGGCGGCCGCACCACAAGCCCCGGTTTCTGGCTCGGTATACGGCACATATGGCCCGGACCCGAACAACCCGGGCGGGCCATGGATTCAGGTTGTGCCACCACAGCAGGCACCGACCAATCCTGATGAGAACCGCAGCAAAGCGATCAAGGCGCAAACGGATGAAGCCGATCGCGATGCGAAGATTCGCAACGAACGCACGACGGGTATCTACGCCGACGATAAAGACCTCGCCGCCATCCGTCACGCGGAGGCAACGGATCAGGTCGCCGCGGCCCGGCTCAAGGAAGACATCCGCAACAACACGGCCAACCAGAAGCTGGCGGATGACAAGCTCCACCTCGAGAACCAGAAGCTACTGCTCGACATCGCTAAGAATCCAGCCGAAATCGCCAAGCTCGGGGCTGAGACGGGCAGGATCGGCGCCGAAACCGATCTGACCAAGGCGCAGATCGTAGCGCTCGGCATCAAGACCGAATCAGACACGGCGCGTGCGCTGGCGGCCGGGCAGCTCGACAAGGCGCAGGCCGACAAGATCAATTTCGAACTGAAGAAGCCGGCCGACGTTACGGGCGCGGCCGAGCAGCAGTTCCTGTTGCGGCGCACACCTGAAGGTCAACTGATCCAGGAGCTGAACCCGAACTATCAGGGACCAAAAGCGCCGACCACGCGCGGCGAGCTCGCACAGCGCGTGTCCATGTTGCAGACCCAGGCGCAGCAGATGCGCGACAGGATCGCGGCGGACAAGTCGATTCCGCCTGATCAGCAGGCGGCCCGTTTCAACCAGTGGTACGACCAGAACGTCGCGCCCCAGGCCGGCGCGCTCGAGCAGCAGCAGCAGGCGATCGCGCGCGACGAAGCGCAGAAGGCGATGACTGCGGCGGCGACCGCGATTTCGACCACGGCGCCGTACCGCGTTGGGCCGAACTTCGCGAGTTCGTTCGAGCAGGGGCTCAATCGGCTCGCCAATGTCCATGGCGGGGGGAGAACGCCGCTCGATTTCACGGGCTCGGTCGGCTGGAAGGGGCCGAGCATCGACCAGAGTGTCCAGCAGACGCTGGCGCCGGCACCGGGCATGGACTTCCAGAGCCTGCTCAATCGCGATCAGTGGGCACCCGGCGGTGGTCCGGCTGCCGGGGGAGGCGCACCCCCGGCACCGGCCGCCACCGGGCCAACACCTGAACAGCAAGCGGCGATCGCTGCGGCTGGGCGGCAAACGGCCGCCGCGACGAACCCAGCCAATGCTCCGTTCGGGGCAATCGGCGCCAACCCGATGCTGGCGGCGATGCAAGCCCGCAACCGGGCGCAGGCTTCACAACAGACCGCCGCAGCCACAGCACAGGCAGGTTTGCCTTTTGGGGCACTCAACCTGCCAAGTGCGGCACCGATGCCGCTCGCGACGGGCAGTGGACCGCTGCCGTATTCCACGAGTACGTGGCGGCCGCCGGTTCCACCAGCGCCAGCGCCAGCGCCGCCGGCGCCAACGACCGGTATGCCCGGGCAGCCGTATGGGCTGGTGGCCGACGCTGCGAACCCGTTCGCGAGCGTCATTCCGTACCTCAATGGCTACGACCCGACGCAACCCCAAACACAGTGGGATTGGCCGCACTTGACGCCTGGATAGGAGAAGAACGAACATGGCCACCGAACAACCAAACATTCCTTCGGAGGGTGCACAGGTACCCGATGGGGCGACACCGGAGCCCGTTTCCGATGAGTCGCAGGAAAAGTCTTCACCCGGCTGGTGGTCGCGATTGTTCAATCGTCGACCCGCGGCACAGGAGGCTTCGACTGAGGACGGGGAACCAGGCAAACCCGGTGGCACGTCGGCAGCCCTGCAGCTGACCCAGGAGGAACTAGATCGCAAAGTCCAGGCCGAAACGGATCGCCGTGAGGCGCAGCGTCTGGCACGCCAGAGAGTCGAGGAGCGCAAGAAACTCCGCGACACCGATCCGTGGGCGTACGCCGAGCAGGAGCGCAAGGAAGAAGAAGCCAGTCAGGGCAACTTCCAGCTCGAGCGGTTCGTCACCGACGTCGGTTCTGCGCATGATCGGGTGACGCTCGATCCGCTCTTCAACTCGCTGCCGAAGACCGAGCAGGAACGGATCCTCAAGATCGAGGGCGTCGGCAAAGGATTGGACGGTCGCAAGCTGGTTGTTCAGGAGAGCCTGAAGGCGCTCGAGAAGCACTGGAAAGCCGAAGGGGCCAAAGACGCCGAAAGTCGTCTGCGCCGTAATCCCGCTTTCCGCAAACAGGTGATGAGCGAGCTCCGCGGGCAAACACCAGAGCCCGAGCTGCTCCCGAGTGGGAGCGCCTCGGAAGCCGACAAGACCGTCTCGAGTCTCCTGCGCGAGTACTACAGGCTCGGGTAATCGATTGGGCTGACGAACCGCTGAGCTAATCGCGGGGTTGGCCCGTTCCGAAGAGGGCCACTTCCCTGCCGTACAACAGCATCAGCAACCGGGCTACCCCAGGTGGCGGCCCGCTTATCCCCGAGGACGTTCAGCGGGAGATCGTCCAGTCCATTGAAGAGAAAAGTGCTGCGCTCCGATTGATGCCGCATGTGCGCATGAAGCGCGCCCAGCAGCGCATTCCGGTCATGTCCCAGCTGCCGATTGCATACTGGGTCACTGGTGCATCGTTAGACGCCAGAGATATCGGCATGAAACAAACGACTACATTGCAGTGGGACAATGTGTATTTGAATGCGGAGGAGATAGCGGTAATTGTTCCCATTGCAAAGAACCTCTTGTCGGACATGGACTACGACTTCTGGACGCAGGTTCGCCCGAAGGTCACCGAGGCGTTCGGCGTTGCGCTCGATGAGGCCATCTTCTTCGGTGTGAACGCGCCGACGACCTTCCCGCCGTCGATCGTCTCAGGCGCCAACTCGGCCGGCAACCTGGTCTTGGCCGGCGCATCCACGGTCGATTACCTGGATGACATCAATAACGCCATGGCGACCGTTGAGAGTGACGGTTTCGACGTCACCGGTTTCTGGGCACGTCGACAGGTGAAGGCCAAGCTGCGTGGCCTGCGCGATACGACCAAGGGCTTGCTGTACTACCCCGACACGGCGCCCACGGCCGAAGCCAACATCGGCACGCTGTACGGCGAGCCGATCGTTTTCAGTAACGCTGGGCTGTCTGGTTTTGCGACTGGTGCGGCCAACTACTCGATGATTGGTGGCCAGTGGGACCAGAGCATGCTGGCGGTGCGCGAGGACATCGACGTCGAGATGTTTGATACGGGTGTGATCACTGACAACGGGTCGCCGCCGGTCATTCAGTTCAACCTGCTCCAGCAGGACATGGTGGCGATGCGTGTGACGGCCAGGTTTGCCTGGGCCATTCCTAACCCGGTCAATCGCCAGCAGCCGACCAAGGCGTCCCGCTACCCGTTCTTCGTGGTCCAACAGAAGGCCGCCACAGGAGGCGAGGGCTGATGACCTGGGTACCTGATCCCAATCCACCACCGGAGCCTGAACCCCAGCCAGCGCCTCAACCGGAGCCTGAGCCTGAGCCAGCCCCGGCACCACCGTCAGCCTGAACCCGTGGCTAAGAAGAACTGGATCGCCGGTGCGATTCAGAAACCCGGCTCGTTGCGCAAGACGCTGGGCGCGAAAGAAGACAAGCCGATCCCGCGCGCGAAATTGGAGGCGGCTGCGAAGAAAAGTGGCAAGACCGGACAACGCGCGCGGCTTGCGCTCACCCTCAGGAAATTCAAATGAGCCCGCTCAAGAAGGGCTCGAGTAAGAAAACGGTGTCATCCAACATTCGTGAGCTGATCAAGAGTGGGCGGCCACAGAAGCAGGCAGTCGCGATTGCCTTGAGCTCCGCGCGTCGTTCCAAACGGAGGAAGTGATGGTCAAGATTCGCGCGCTGGTGCCGCTGACCCATCCCAAGACGGCCGAGGTGTTTGCGGCCGGCGCCGAGGTGGATGTGGCCGACGACGTGGCCGCCGACTGGAAGGCGGACGGCAAGATCTCCCTGATCGACGACGAGAAGAAGGCCGAAGAGGCGGCCAAGGAGGGCAACTACTCGGCGCGTATGACCCGTGAAGGAGCGGGCGGCGAAGCGGCCGAGGACAAGCCGAAGCGGAGCAAGTCCTGATGCCGCGCATACGCTTCCTGGCCACGTCGACTGATCCGCGCCCGGATCATCCGGCGACCTCGTACGGGCCCGGCCACGAGACGGACTACGTGCAAGCGGACTACGACTACATCAAGTCGCTGCTGCTCGAGGGCAAAGCCGAATTGCTCGACGGTCCACCCGAGACGTTGTTCGCGGCACCACCCCAGGAGGCGTAGGCGTGTCGAACATCGTCTTCCTGGCGCCCGCGGTCGACTCGGTCACGGCGACCACGGTCCATGGCGCTGGGCATGCCGCGAGCATCACCGACGAGGTGTACGTGCAGAGCCTGATTGCCTCCGGCAAGGCCGCCTACCAGGGCGCCGCTATCCGCAACGTTCGTTTGATCACCCGCGCCGCCACGACCGCGCAGCTGGGCTTCACGGTCGATCAGCCGTGTACGGCGATGGCGGCCAACTACGGCACTACCACCGCGTACGGCAGCACCCAGGCCGCCACGCCCGCATCAGGCACGGGCGACGTGGTGGTGAACCTGACCGGGCTCACGACAGCCACCCTCTACCACTATCGGATCACGGTCACGGTGGGCACGTTCGTCACGCTCACGGGCGATTACACCTTCACCACGGCATGATCACGCTGGCCCAGCTCGAGCAGGAGGTCGCGCGGCGGACGGGGCCGTTCTTCCAGGCGGCCCAGGATTCAGGCGCGCCAACCTCGAGCACGACGACCAGCGCGATCATGCCCAGCCTCAAGACCAACGCCTTGCTGGGCGGCCCGGAGAACCTGTGGCTGATTCGCCGCGGTGTGCGGCTCGACGGGACTGCTACACCGTCACCAGTCACCGTGGCGGACCGCGAGCGGCTGGTCCAGACCTTCGACTCTGGTGCCGGGCGTGTGATTGTCGATCGTAACTGGGGCACGCCCATGTACCCGAGCGAGCTGGCCGACTTCACCCATCTGCACCCCAGCCAGGAACTGCGCGTGGCGGTGCTGGCCGGGCTACGGCGGTGCTTCTTCGAGGACCGCGGGCCCGTGTCGGTCAACAGCGGCATGGGCATCGACCTGACCGCGACCTTGCCGTGGCTGACCGACACCAGCCAGGTGCTTCGCCTCCGCGCGGGCTACCAGGGCAGTGGGCCGGACCAGCCGTACGAGGCGATCACCCAGGCCGGGCACGTGTTGCTGGTCGGCTACGGCGTGCCCGCCGGCAGCTACCTGTCGGCCATGCGCCCGGCGTGGTCGTGGGTCAACGGCGCCGACTCGACGACCGGGCCAACTGCTGATTCTGACACGCTGGACATCGACCTCGACTATGCCGCGTCGGCCGGCCACATCGAGGCGTGGCATCTGTTCCCGTCGCGGCTGTTCGCCGCGGCGGCGGGCAATCTGCAGGCCTCGCAGGAGATGGCCGCGCGCGAGTTCACCAGACAAGCCATGATCTGGGCGCCGCGGCGGCCGGAGAGCGTCAGCTTCTCGTCCGTCGTGCGCGGTCCCATGGTGGGGATTGGGACATGACGGCACCACACCCGGACGTCGTCAACTGGAACGAGATCGTCGGCACGCCCGGTAATCCGGACTACACCACCGGGCCACCGGGGCCAACGGGTCCAGCCGGGCCGCAGGGCCCGATCGGCCCGCCCGGCACGAACGGTCAGGCGGGGATCCAGGGCAATCAGGGCGTCCCTGGCGCTGGTTGGAAGGTGCAGCAGATATCGCCCACCAACGGCGTGAACACGGGCGATCCGCTGGGCACTATCTGGTACAACTCGGTCACCGGCCAGTTCTGGACGCTGACCAGCACCACGCCGTACACGTGGCGTCTCGACGGCACCGTGGTCGGCGCTCAAGGCAACACCGGTCCCGCGGGGCCGCAGGGGCCGCAGGGCACTCCCGGTGCGACGGGCAACACTGGTCCGCAAGGGGATGCAGGACCACAGGGGCCGCAGGGCGTACAGGGGCCAGCTGGGCCACCGTCGCCGCCATCTGGACCGGCAAGCGGCGCACTGAGTGGGACCTATCCGGGACCCGGATTGGCAACAGGTGCGGCGGCGACCAACGTTGGCACGCTGGGCGGCGCACTGACCGGTACGCTGCCCAATCCCGGATTGGCGGCCAATTCGGTCGGCGCATCGCAAATTACCGACTTGTCCGTTGGTACGGCTGAACTAGCTGATGGTGCAGTAACTACCGCAAAGATCCTGGACGGCACGATCGCAACCGGCGACCTGGCGAATAGCGCGGTCACCAATGCCAAGCTCGGCACCGATACGGCACGTGCCAATTTGCTGACCAACGGTGGCTTCGAGATCTGGCAGCGCGGCAATGGGCCGTTTACGGCACAGGGTGCGTATACCGCTGACCGGTGGGAGTTGAACTACAACGGGGCAGCCCCGCCATCTACGATCACACGTCTGACCTCAAGTATCTACACTCCGGGCTCTAGCGCCCAGGTGGCATATACCTTTGGGGCAGGTACGTCGCTGGAGTTCCGTCAACGATTGATTTCGGGCAGTGCGGATTTCACCCAACTTGGTACCAGGACGCTCACATTTTCAGTCGGAGTCAAAAGCTCGGTGGTCGGAACTGTTCGAGCATTGGCTTATGACGGGACCGCCTACCAGTATTCCGGGTTCAACTCGACCACAACCGGCGAGCGTCTCTCGGTGACATTTACTACTGTGACCAATCCTGGCGTTGTGCTCGTCGGCATCTACATAAGTGTTGCGTCATGCACCGTTGAGATGAATGACGCCATGCTGGTGGTGGGCAGCGTGGCGGCCGACTACGCGCCGCTGCACCCGGCCGACGACCTGGCGCGCTGCCTCCGGTACTACGAGGTGTTCAACGCCGGTAGTACGCAGGGGATCTGTGTGGGGCAGGCCTACACCACGACAGCCGCGCAATGGATGTTGCCTTTAAAGGCGAGTAAGGCGGTCGTTCCGACTACGACGTTCTCCGCGCCAGGAACGTTTGGGGTAACCAATGTCGGGGGCGGAGTAGTAGTTGCCACGAGTATAGCGGCGTTCAATTCTTTTATTGATCGAGTGCACGGCAATACTGCGGTAGCGAGTGGGCTTGTGGCGGGAAGCGCAAGCGTATTGCTAGCCAACACAGGGCAAAACGCGACGATTGTAGTGGAGGCTAACCCGTAAATGAGCGTACGTCCGGTCACGTTTCAACCTAACGGCGACATCGACGTGGTCTTCGATGAACTCGGCCACAGCGGCACCATCCCGGCCGCCCAGGTCCAGTGGGCCACTCAGATGGATGGCTCACACAATCACAACTTCATCGTGCTCGTCTGTCCCGATGGCTGCGGTGCCACCTCGACACATCCGGTCGGGGGCGGTGCCGCAGCCCCTGACGTGCAGCAGATGTTCGTTCAGAAGACCAATCGCGACGGCTGCGCGTGCGGCAACGTCGCCGCCGGTAACGAGACGGTGGCTGACGCCCACATGCACCTTCAGTGTGACCGCATGGACGGTCCGGAGCGATGGCAGGTATGACCCAACCCCAACAGCAACCAGCAGCAGCACCCAAGCAGTTCCAGGTGATCTACCGCAACAGCGACCGGCTGATCGTCGGCCTGAGTCCCAAGGGTGGTGGGGTCGGCTCGCAGAACAAGCTGGCCGTCATCCACGACATGGCCGAGTACGCCAACCTGATGAAGTTCGACCCGGCCTACCTGGCCGCCGATGGTGACCACATCGTGGGTAGCCCACCGGCGTGAGCCTGCTCTCGTCACGCCGTCGCCCGTACCCTTTCCACGCCCGACTTGGATCGATCCTGGGCTCGCCCAACGAGCGCGTCGGATTGATGCTGGTGGCCAAGCAGACCGGGCTGCTGATTGGCCGCAAGCAGCAGATGCTCGACGGCGTGGTGCCCAGCGTCCAGGAGTACGGCTCGGCGCCGGTCTATCGCGAGCGGACGTGGACGGCCAAGCCCACGGGCGGCTACGGCGAGCGCGTCCAGAGCTCGTTCGGCGACCGCCGCTACTACTGGGGCATGGACGTCCAGGTCAGTGGTGGCTTGTTCGGCAAGGGACCATTGCTGCACCCGATCACCCCCACCACGCCAGCCACCGGTGGCGTCTACAAGTTCGTCGACGGGTTCAACACGGCGAGCAACACGCCCACCCAGTTCGTCCTGGCCGGCAACAAGGTCTATCGCCGGACCGACGACACGAACGCCGGTCAGACGGTCGATAAGGGCGACTTCGCCGCGGCCGTGCTGGACGGCGTGGTCTTCCAGGGCGGCTTCGCCGGCGCCGTCAAGAGCCTGTATGTGAGCACTGCGGGCGGCTTGCTGTGGGAGCGCACGCCAGCCGGGGTGTGGACCCAGGCCACGCTGCCGGCGGGCTTCGGCACGTACCGCCTCGAGGTCGTCGGCACCGAGCTGTGGGCGGCCGATAGCCCGAACTGCATTATCCGCAAGGTCACGTCCGACCCCAAGGTCGCGGCCAACTGGTCGGGCCCGATCTTCGTCGGTGACGCGAGCGTGCCGATCAGCAACATTCGTCAGACCGGCAACGTGCTGGTCATCTTCAAGCAGGACGGGACGCTCTACACGCTCAACAGCGACGGCACGGTCAACGACCTGTTTCCGGGCTTGACCGGCCCGATCAATCCCGACAACGGCGCTCGAGCCGCGGCCTGGCTGGGCGCGTTGTGGTTCCGCGCTGGGCCATCTTTCTACCGCCTCGACATGCCCGGCGCCCAGCTCACCCCGGTCGGGCCGGGCAAGTTGCTCGACAACGCCTCACCCGTTCGGGGTGAGGCCCGAGTCTTTTGTGGTTGGGGCGGCTACCTGGCCTACCTCGCCGTGTGGAACCCGATCGACAACACGTCGTACCTGCTGAGCTACGGCAACTGGGAGATGCGCCAGACCGAGGACGGCGGCAGCCAGGCCCAGTTCGACGACCAGTGGGACGGCGCGCTCGCGCACTGGACCGGCAAGAAGGCGACCGCGCTGGCCGTGTCCGGTGTGACCGGCAGCGACCGTCTGTACGTCGGCTTCGAGGACGGCGCGTGGACGTGGATCAAACTCGTCCAGAACCCACTCGCCACGGGCAGCGGCGCCGAGTTCAACCTGGGCCCGTCGGAGATCGTGTTTCCACTCCACCACGCCATGTTCCAGGCCGACCTCAAACACTGGCTCGGCTTCTCCCTGTTTGGCCCGATCCTGCGCGTGGGCGACGAGGCGACCCTGTACTTCCGCATCATGGCTTCGGCCGGTGGGCCGGCGACCGATCCGACCGGTGACTGGCTGCCATTGGGTGAGTTCACGGCGAACGGTCAGCGGATCCCTGCTCCGGCCAACCTCGCCGGCAACGCTTTGCAGCTGAAGGTTGCGCTCAGCAACAGCGACACCACGACTACCCCGGTGGTCGAGACGGTGGCCATCCACGAGCGCGTCATTCCGGCGTTTAAGAGAGATATCTCCGGCACGGTCGATGGGCGTGCGGTGATCAGCCGCCTCGACGGTGCGGCGTACCGGCCCAACCCCGATCAGGTCCACACGGTCATGATGAATGCCGCGGCCTTCCCCGGCAGTCTGGCCATCGAGCTCCCGGACGAGACGGTCAACGAGATCGCGCTGTTCGACTACAGCGAGCGCCTGGGCGAAATGCACGAGGGTGGTGGGCATAACTGGCAGATCGACTTCCAGGCCACCCAGTTCCGCATCCTGACCGTCTATGGAATTGTTGGACGGCTGAGGGGAACAAGAGTAGGAGATCTGCGCGGCTATACCGTCGGCAGTCTGAGGTACCTGTAAATGAGCACTTTGACGCCCGAGCTGAACCTGGTCCAGGTCCAGGACAACGACGACACGGCCGACTATCTCGTCCAGACCAATGGGCTGGCCGGCAGTCTGGCGATCATCGACGGGCTGTTCAACGCCTCAACCGGCCACGTCCACGGCGGCGCCCACCAGGGTGGGACGCTGACGGCCAACTCGTACGCCGACAACACGTTGCCTGGCGCCAAGCTGGTCGACGGTTCGGTCACGTCTGCCAAGCTCGCCGCGGGCATGCTCGAGTCGCTGTTCGCGGCTACGTGGGTCACGCAGGGCACCAACTACGTGGTGGCCGCGTCGGTCATGTTCGTGTTCTGTTCGGCGGCGATCACCGTCACGTTGCCGGCCGCGGCGAGCACCAACCGTCCGATCACCGTGGTCGGCGTGTCCGGCCAGAGCACGGTTGCGGCCGTGGCCGGCAGCGTCATCGGTGGCTCGATCAACACCAGCACCGGTGCGGTGATGAACGGCACGCTCAGCCAGGGTGACAGCCTGACCTTCAAGTCAGATGGCACGAATTGGCGCGTCGTATGACCTACCTGGCCTCGTCCGCTGGCGCCATCATCACCGATCGCAACACCTGGCGCACCAACGCCAACACGGCCTACGACAGCGGTGTGTGGGGATCGGGCACCCATTGGCAGAGTCGCTGGTCGACGACGAATACCGATCTGACCAACATGACCACCGATCGGAACTACTGGAAAACGACCGTTGCCCACGACGACCCGAACGTGTGGACGAACCGCTACAACGCGGGATATTCGCAGGCCACGACCGACAAGCAGCCGGCGCCGCTCACCCGGTTGACCGTCGGCCTGGGCAACCTGGGCCTGACCGGCACGTTCCAGCAAGTCGGTACGGTCACCCTGACGCGCACTGGCAACTGGCACATCTCGTGGGTCAACAGCCTGGGCGACGGTGGGAACATCGCGGACTGGGCCTACTGCGAGCTCCAGAACTTCTCGGCCGGCGGGACGGTGCTGTCAGCATCGATGGGGCGGATGCGGTTCTCGGGAGTCAACGTCACCATCGGCGGGCAGGCAACGGGCGTGTGGAACAGCGGCACGATCATCCGCCTGTACGCCCGCATCTCGGGCAGCGGTAACTGGAGCATCGACGGCAACGGGCAGCTGATCGCGTCCTTCATTCCCACGCCGTCGCAGCCAGCATAGGGGAGGCAGGGATGACCGAGTACGTGATTGGACCGGGGGTCGCGCAAGCCATCAGCGACAGCAACGACGAGGCGCGTTCGGACGAGCAGTACGTGATCCTCGAGCCCGGCGAGAAGATCTCGCAGACGTTCGCCAGAGACGCGGTCTACTACTGGATAGAAAAGGACAACGCCGTTCGACGGTGTCCCTTTTGAGGTCGACGACGACGACTGGCCGGACGGTACCTGGTGGATCCAGGGCATGGCCCAGCCGGCGCAGTACTACAGCTGGACGTGCAGCGTCTGCAGCCTGGACTGGGTGCTCAAATCGACCGGCATCGACCCGCGAGCGGACCTGACCGTGTACGAGTCGCGCTATGAGACGGGTCTGCAGGTTGGGTATCCCGAAAACGTCAACCCAACTTACGGGCTGATGGACGCCAGCGGGTCAGCGCTCCAGGCGGTGTTGCGCTCCTACGATCAGGAGTCGACGTCGGCCTATCTCGACTTCGATACGGTGTACGCAGCCGCCCAGCACACCACGGGCATGATGTCAGGGGCTGCTTGGTACCACTGGATAGCCCTCAGAGGGGTGTCGGGCGATGCTCTGTGGATCGCGAACTCAGCGCCCGGGTATAAGGGCATCTGGGACGTCCTGACGAGGGCTGACTTTGAACGTCTGGGGCCGTTCTCGTGTGTGTTGCTGGAGTGAGCCGGCGATGCACCTGGTGCCGCTCGTTATCTGGCACGGTGACCTGGCTGAGGCCTACCAGTTGGCAGCAGCGATCCATAACAACTGCGCCTGCGGCACGGGCCACTGTGGAGCTCATCAGGCAATGCTCGATCAGCGCTTCATCAATGGGATTCTGTTTGCACGATCCATCCGAGAGCGACTACTGAGGGAGGAACACAAATGCAGATCACCACGGTCGGAAACATGGCGATCACTATTGGATGGCTGATTGCGCTACTGGTCCTGATCCTGGCGATCCTGGGCCTGGTGGGCGTGGTGCCGACGAGTCCGCAGGTGTTGTTTGGGCTGATCGCGGCACTTGCGGTAGCCCGGTTGACCTGATCAGGCCATGGGGTACGGCGTAGGCGGGCTGATTATCACCGTACTGATCATCATCATCCTGCTCAAGATCCCGGGAATCGTCTGACCTAGCGTGCTGACGGAGCCGACCGGCTACCCCGAGCCAACGTCGGTATCGATCACGCGCTTGGTGTGCGTGACGGTGGTCATCCTGACCGTGCTGATCGGCGGCGGGCTGCTACTGTTGCTCCGTCCCGAGTACTCGTCGGTGGCCATCGCACTGATCGGTGTGGTGATCGGCGCGAGCTTCGGACTGGTGACGACCAGCAGGCCGCGGCGCGCTCACCAGGGGGGGTGAGGCCACTGCGGGCGACTTGAGTACGCCATCTTGTGTAACGGTCAGCCCCGTCATCCTTGCCTTTATTCCGCGTCCGGGGTGAGGGAGGCGGGGTGTTCGCTTGTCAGCGCGCAGGCACAATCAGCCGCTGATACTTGGGCGGCGATTCGTGCAACCACCAGCGTGCCGCGTCCCGGTCATCCGGATGCACGTCGCGTATCGCATATGAGTAGCCGACCAGGACCACTGCGCCAGTCGCCCAATCTTCTTTGACATCAACCTTCGCTGGCGCGTCCGAGAGCACGGCAGTAGGCTCTCGGCGATCAAGCGTGCGCGCCATCCACCTCGTTAGCACCGTGGACGTTCGCTCTGGCAATCCTGATCGCAATCGCTCGCGCCGAATGCGTAACACAGCACCGTACCTGCCAACGTTGTATTCGCGAGTCTGTAGGCTAAAGTCGTCAGTCACGGGACTTGTCAGGCATTTTATTTCTTGGGTCTGGCTAACCGATTTGACGCCGCTCGAAGCGCTGGCAACGACAGCGCACTTGATCGCACGCATCGTAGGGCCAGCGGTGATACCAGTAAGCGTGGCTGCACTCACAGCGCTCGTCGGGGCAGTATGCATCCCACGGTAGTTCACCTGGGTAAGGGGAGGGGTGGATCTGACTCCCACCCCCAACCCCTCCGAACACTGACGGGGTCGATGCCGTCAGGTCGGTCCGCATATATCAGGACCGATGCTCCCCCACTAACCCCGCGCAAGCAGGGCCAGTGAGGGGCACCGATTAGACATAGACATGGGCATACCACGCATCGGCGGTGAGGCTGCACGTCTCGCATGGGCCGTCGCCCGGCACCAGGTTGGGCCAGTGGTGTTTCTCAAGTGCTGCCTGTAGACGCTCGACCGTGGTTCGGAGTGCATCGCGCTCGCGTTCTACCTGATCGAGCCAGAGGATGTATTCCTCAGTTTTGGTAGACATATCACTCCTTATGGGCGAAGGATCGGGGCGGGTCCGGACCCGCCCACGTCCTTATTCACGGGTTGCCCAGCCAGGTGAGAGGGCGCCTTATGGGGGGATCCTACCTCCAGCCGCGCATCCACTTTGGTAGATCTAGCACTCCTTATGTCTGAATCGAGTCATAGGCCTCGAATGCAGCACCAACGCCGCCCGCAGTGCCTATGTCGCGTGTGCGTACAACCTCGATCAGCCGTTCGGCCGCAGCGAGCCGAGCCCGCAGCCGCTCGACCTCGGCCTCCAGTTCACGCGCTCGCTGCTCTGGCACGTACTTGTCTGACCCGAACAGCCCATTCGCGAGTTCTACCGTGACTGTGCCGGCCTTCAGCGAACGCAGCCGCTCGACCTCGGCTTCGAGGGCTTGGAAACGGTCCACCCACTCAGCCTCGGTTTCCCGAAATCGCCGCTCATCCCGCTCGACCTCGGCGCGCAGTCGTTCGTTCTCGCGGACGAGTGCCATGCCAGCCCATTCCTGACCGCGTATCACGTCATCTTTGGTGGTCATATCACTCCTAGGTCTGACTAAGCGCCGCCTCAAGTACGGCCCACGCCTCCCAGGCATCGCCGTCAACGTCAGCCACGCTATGCGGATGCTTGCGCGAGAGCAGATTCTTGGCAGTGGTTGCGGCATTCGTCAGGTCGTCGACCCTAGCCCGCAGTTCGTCGAAGCCTGCCGTCGAAGCTTGCCACGCCTTGTCGAGCAGATCGTCCCGCTCCTTCTTGAGCGCCTCGATCTCGGCGCGCAGTTCTTCGATCCGTTGCTGCTGCCGCACGCCCATCATGCGCTCTGTTTTCAATTGCACGTCTCTGCTAGTCATTAGGTCTGTCAAGAGCCGCTTCAGCTGCTTCGAGTTCGAGGGCCAGCGATCCGTCCGTGGGGTACCAGCCCTGGCTAGTCATGATGAATTCCGCCTGTCCCGCGACGTAATCCTTCAGCCGCTCTAGTGCCGCCCGCAGCCGGTCGATCTCGGCAAACAGCCCTCTGTCGATCAGAGCGTCCAGCCTGGTGTTCTCATCCCGCAGCCGCTCGACCTCGGCGCGCAGTTCGATCATGACGCCATCAGCAGCGGCAAGGTCGGCCTTCCATACTGCTTCGAGCCGCTCGACCTCGGCGCGCAGTTCACGGTTGACGGCTCCCAAACGCAACAACTCATCAGCGCCCACGACTGGTTTCGTTCGGTCGGGCTTGTCACTCATAACGGCACTTATGTCTGACTAACGCTGGCGAACATCGGCGCATCGCCGACGATCCGATCCCGTCCCATCGTGGCATAGCTCGCGCTCAGTTCGATCAGGACGGCGTCACGGCCGAGCCGATCGGCGACCAGGCCCGTCGTGCCTGCGCCCGCGAACGGGTCGAGCACCGTGCCGCCCGCGGGACAGCCGGCCTTGATGCACGGCTCGACCAGCGCGGTCGGGTAGGTGGCGAAGTGGGCTTCGGGGAAGGGCTCGGTCGCAATCTCCCACACGCTGCGCTTGTTGCGACCGGCAGGATTTATCTGCGGTCCATTTTCTCCACCGTATTTGCCCCTATAACCACCTGACGCCACACTCGCGTAACGGTCAGGGAACCCATACTTAGTGCGTTCAATGCTTTCAACAAGCACCGGCTCCCTGATCGCGTCTGCGTCGTAGTAGTAGCGGGCGCGTTTGCTGAACAGGAACAGGTACTCGTGCGCCTTCGTCGGTCGATCGGTGACCGACTCGGGCATAGGGTTGGGCTTCGACCAGATGATGTCCGAGCGCAAGTACCAGCCGTCATCCCTGAGCGCAAACGCCAGCATCCACGGAATGCCAATCAAGTCCTTTTCTTTGAGCCCGTTCGCATTGATCGACATGCGCGCGCGGCCATTAGCAGAATGGTTACGCCATGACGTGTCGATGCTCTCGTTATGGAAACCAAGTCCGGCCTGATGGCTACTCGGGCGGGATACGGCCCGGTTGTTGTAGCTATCGCCGATATTGAGCCAGAGGGTGCCGTCCGACCTGAGCACGCGCCTGACCTCGCGGAAGACGCTGACCATCGTCGCGATGTACTCGGCCGGCGTCGACTCGAGCCCGAGCTGGCCGGGCGTGCCGTAATCTCTGAGCCCGTAGTACGGCGGGCTGGTCACCACGCAGTGGACCGACTCGCTCGGCAGCGTGGGCAGTACGTCGCGACAGTCACCCTGCAACAGTCGGATGCCCACGGCGCCAGAATTTAATCACCCCGCTTGTCAGAACTAACCACAATTAGCTCGCACTAAGCTGCTTGCTCGAGGACGGCGCCCCACTGGTCGGCCATCGCCTGCGCGATCCCTGGCAGCGTCCTGCTGCGCTCCTTCCATCGGTCAGGTCCTGGTGCCGCGAAGAAGACGCGCGGCACACGCTCGCTGCGCACCGACGTCGCCATCAGCGGTGGCAGGTTCTTGAGCCAGAGCAGTGTGGCTTTCGTCTCGCCGTGGCCGAACATCCACGGCTGGATGGTCTGGTCAGCCTGGCGCCAGTGACGGTTGAGCCCGCGCGGGTTCTCGATCGCGATCCGCGGCACGGGCGCGTCGTAGAGCGCCTGCACGAACTCGAGCGCAGCCTGCCGCTCGGGTGACTGGCGATACCAGCGGTCGCCAGCTCGGCACAGTGCCGTGCAGGGTGGGTGCGCAACCATCAGATCCCAGCCCCAGTCCATGACCTCGAGGATGTCGCCGTAGATGTGCGGTCCCTCGAGCTCGGTCGGCAACAGGTCACACGACCATGCGTTGTGGCCGCGCGCTCGGAAGGCGTCACGCACGACACCAGAGAACTCACAGGCGACCAGGACTCGCATGGGTTTCGCGCAGCGATCGAATTCGCACGTTCTCGGGAAGCATGTACGTCGCCGCCAAGGCTAGCGTGACAAGGTCGTCGCCGGTCGGATCACCTTGCGCTACCTCAACCACGAATTGCGCCATCCGCTCGAACGTGACCCGCTTGTCAGACATAAGCACCATTAGTTTGGACTGGTTCTCGTGGCCGCTTCCCAGCCGGCCCGATAAGCTGCACGTGCTAGATCGTCCAGTTCGTCGCGAGCCAGTGCCACATACTCGTCACCGATAAACCACTTTTCTAACCAGTGGAATCCATCCACATGGTGTTCCGGAAAGTGGTCTCGCCACGCGTTGAACAGAAGATCAATTTCATCGCGGACTTCATCGTCTTGCGGCTCGTTGGTGATGTCGGTCATACGTCTGGTGAGCGCCAACTGATGCCGCACGGGCACTTGTGCTCGTCGTGTGGCCCCCAGCGCATGCAGTGGTGCGTTGTCTCGGGCAATGGCCAGGCGCGCGTGCGGTACTGCTCGAGGCAAGTCAGCAACTCGGCCCACGGTTTGTATTCTGTCGCGTGCATGACGACCCTCCAGCAGTCGTTGTGCAATATGGGTCGGCGGCAGTGCCTTCGTCTGCCGCCGACCTCTCAGTTTAGTCTCAATCATTGGTGATAACTCGTTCCGCTTCCAGTACCGATACGAGTTATCCCTATAATGCCCGCTATGCCCCGCAAGCGCATGCCGCATCGCCATGATGTTCGGTCGGTCGTGTTTGACCCGTCCATCCCCCTCGTCGACCAACTCGCTCTGTACTGCCGCCTCTCGGATGACGACCCCACGTCGGTGTCGATCGAGCATCAGATTGAACGAGGTGAGACGTACGCCAAGCGACTCGGCAAGACCGTCGTGGCCATCTACATCGATTGGCGAACCGGTAAAGACCCCGACCGTCTTGCCCTGCGGCAGCTGTGCCAAGACGCCCTGGCCAAACGACATGCTGGCGTGATCTTCTGGGACGGGACGCGACTGCACCGCGGGATATGGGGCGCGTACCCCATTGTGCGCTTGCACGCTGCGTTGCCTAAGTACACGTTCGATGCTACGGCTGGAAAGTACGACATCGAGAAGATCGGCTATGCAGCCCAGCAGGGACTCGATGAGCTCGAAAACACTCGCCGTCGATCGATGGAAGAACGACGCGTTCGGGCTGGCAATGGCGAGTGGATGGCCGGCATGAAGCCGTACTGGCTGCGCCGCAATCCTGAAACGAAGCTGCCTGTCATCGACGAGGAACGTGCGGCGGTTTTCCTCGAGGCTATCAAGATGTACGCGGAACCAACGGGATCGTGTCGTGTCGTCTGCGACTGGCTGACTGAAACCGCGCCGCCTGCGCTGCAGAAGAACGCTACACGTGTGTGGAGCAGTCAGCGATTCCGCGCGCTGCTGCGGAATCCCGCGCTGTGGGGCGATCTGCCGTATGCCCGCGGGATGGACGAAATTGAGCACGTCGATGGTATCGACATCATTCGTAAGCGGGTCGACAATCCTGAACAGGTCCCGTTTCGCGTGCCGCCGCTGATCCACAAAAATGAACTGGAGCGCACGGAGTGCGAACTGCGCGGCGGCTGTGAGCGTGACCAGTATCCGACTGGTGGGGAGCTCGACCAGTTGGTCGCTCAGCGCAATGGCAAGCATGGCGGACGTCCGTGGTCGATCGAACATCCCCTGCGTCATATTCCATTGTTGTGCGTATGCGGTTGGCGTGTGCGTTGGACACACCGACGCAGCAAGAACGGTGAACGCGACTATCTGTATATCGATTGTGCCGCGCGTATGGCCAAAGGACGCACGATGGTCCATGGCACAACCTGTGGTTTGCCGTCCATGCCAGTCGAGCCATCGCCGCCGCGTACGCAAGGTGGTGGTCGGCCTGCTCGAAACGGTGCGGTATGGCCAAGGGTCCGCGACAAGCTGGTTGTTGCATTGCGCGACCCCGCAGCACTGATCGAAGACCAACGTCGCGAGGTCCTGGCGGAGCAAGCGATCGAAATCAAGTCGGTTGCCGAAGAGGCACAAGCCCTCGAGGAAATCGAGGTCGCGCTCGTAGAACTTCAGCGCCGCGAAGACCGGCTGTACGAGGACTACGCGCGGGACGACATCGACCGCGACCTGTACCGTCGGCAGAAAGCGGTCATCGAGAACGATCGGCAGTCGCAGCAGCAGCGCAAGCACCACATCCTGGCCCAGCAACTCGTCGTCAAGCATGCCGATCAGGCCGCACAGGACCTACAGCACGCGCTTCGACGTGTCAGTGCGATGGATCCCGCGCGGTTTCCTGACAACCTGTGGACCAAGATCCTGCCCGAGCTGGTCGAGACGATCACGCTCGATGTTGACGGTGAACCGACTATCCGCTGGCGCCGACCGGCTTGATTCGAACTCGTCGAGGATGTGCATCAGCCGCGCGGCCGTGCCGTGTGGTTGTCGTCTCGCCCAGGCCTGGTAATCAGCACTCTGAGCGATCTCCCACCACGTTTCCATCAGGCAACGATAGTTGGGACTGGTAGTACTCCTCCAAGATGGAACCGAGGCGATCGGTCCACTTGGCCGCGACTGTATCGGGCTTGTGATGCTCAGTGGCCTCATCTGCCGGTCGGCGCCGCTCAAGCCGAGCGGCGACCAGGTCGGCCAGCTCATCGAGCAATGAGTCTGCAGGACTGACCATATCGGTCAGCCTGCCCCCCGAGGCTGACCGTGGTCGACGTCAATTCGTCAAGTTGACGCCAACTGTGACGGCGGCCAATGCCAGGGCCGGCAAGTGATCAAGCGCATCGCGACCGAGCTGGCGCAGGACGCCTTTGAGTGAGTCGCCTTCCTTCATGCGGCCAGCGCGGATGAAGTACGTCTTGAGCTGATTGCGGCTAAGCTTCGGCCGCAGCGCGGTACACACGTCCTGCACGGTGATGCCGTAGAAGTCGGGTTCCGCGGCCATGATGCTCGACGCTTGGCGGACCACGTCTTCCGGGTCGGCATAGCGGCGATGCGCACCGCCGTGGCGCTGGTCGTTGTTGTTGTTCTTGAGCGGGACGACCTGGCCCTGGCTGCGCTGGAACTCGATCAGCAGTTGCTTGATGATTTCCTGGGCGGCCTTCTGCAGTTGCTCGAGGGTCGCGTGCTTGTCGGCCAGCTGCTGCTCGGCGAGCTCACGCAGGCGCTGCTGCTGACGGGCGACCATCCACTCGAGCATCGGGATGCGATCGAGCGGCGTGGGGAACTGCGGCTGTTTCGGCAGCGATGTGTTGGCGTCGACCTCGGCGACGATGTCCCAGCGGTTGAAGTGCGCGCTCCAGGTGACGGTCGCGGCGACCTCTACGCGTGTGCCGCTCTTGGCTCGCATCCAGCTCGTGAAATGCTCAGAGGCACTGCTGCCCGAGCGCACGGCCTCGAACTGCTCGAAGATCGCGGCCTCCTGTTCGTGCACGTTTTCACCTGGGCGCAGCAGGGCGCCCACAGGCGCGCTTTCCAGCTCCTCGCGCGAGTAGCCGAGCACCACCGCCATCATGTTGTTGGCGCTGCCGATGTGACCGTCGGCGGAAATCGAACAGGTCAAGTGCAGCGGGCGGCGGGCGGGGTGGGTGTGCGTTCGCGCCGGAGTCATGGAGCGTCGTCGAAATGAGCGAACCACGGCGTCCTGGGCCTCGATCTCGCCTGAGACGAGTACATAACCATGTGCATGTCCTCGCAACTCGACGTGTTGGTATCGCATCCCCTTACCCCCGGTTAGGACGAACTGAATCAGTGGCGGCTGCGCGCTCCCCGCCAGGAGGGCGCCCCGTCCTCAAAAGCGGTTCCCGAACAACTGTTCGGGTCGGTAGATTGTGCCGCGTTTGGGTGCCCGGCGCTACGTCAATTCGTCAGTAACTCGATTGCTGACGGCCCCCTTAACAATGGTTTAACGGATCATGAACGATCGTGCATGATGGGCATGCCGGCGTTCGCGCGCGGGTGCCGAAAAGTGACACAAGGGAGGCATGAGCGAGACTAGTCCCGGGAGGGTTGCACTTGTGAGTATCTCTGGTCACACGATGCTGGTCCCCCAACTGCGGCGCCTGAGGCTTGAGCAGGCGTACTCGCAGGTGGAGCTGGCCAGACGAGCGGGCGTCTCGCGCGCCACGGTCATGAAGGCTGAGGGTGGGCGGCAGATCCGTCCGGTGAGCGTACGCCGGCTGGCCAAAGCGCTTGGCGTACGGCCGCGCATCCTGCAAGTGTCACAGTCGTCGTCAAGTTGACGAATTGACCTGTCCTGACCGGGGTGGGGGTTCGCAGACTTGCGGGCATGCCCAGCTACACCCTCCAGGTGCCCAACAGCGACAACGCTGTGCTCGTCGAGCACGCGAAGCGCGAGGGCGTACCAGTGAAGTGGTTGTTGGTCTGGCAGATCAAGGCCGCCAACGGGCTGCCGCTGCCACAACGGCCACGCTTCTGTCCTGACGATCAGCCGGCCGCGGCGTAGACCGATGACCACACCTGCTCCTGGCGAAGCTGTGCCTCGCGCGGAACACGAGCCCGTGTGCTCTTGCCACTGTCACCAGAGCGTCTACTGCGTCGACTGCAACCGGCCCACTGGTCCGCTCGACGACGACGACGTGGACGCCCGTGCCCAGCGCATCTGGGCACGCCTGCTGGTCAAGCATCCCGAGTGGTCCGTCCGATGACTGAAGGAGAACCGATGACCGAGAAGCGCTTCGAAGAGTGGATCTCCCACCCACGTGGCCGCGTGTTCGTGTCGATCGACGACCACCAGCGTCAAGCTGGCCAGCAGGGCTGGTGGGCAACCGGCTGGCGCGGCACGGCGACCGAGGTGGCGGCGCGCAAGGCCTTCTACGCGCACATGCCGTTGCCCGCAGCCGAACTCGAGAGCGAGCCCTGATGGCGGTGCTCGCCGCGGCGCTGTACGCGATCACCGCGCTCAGCCCGGCGCCTGATCCCCAGGCTGTCCGCGAGGCAGCCTCCGACGCACGTGTCGACGAACAGGATCTGCTGGGCGCCCTGTTGACGGTGGGCGAGTATGACCCACGCGAGTACCTGTACGCGACTGGGGAACTCGCCCGTGCCTACGTGCCGCCGACAGCTGTCAGCGCACGGGTGGCGTGCATCGAGTCAAAGGAGAGCGGTGGCGCAAACGTGCCCAACCGCAGCGGAAGCGGGGCAGGCGGGGTCATGCAGTACATGCCGGGCACGTTTGCGCGCAGCGCCGCGGAGATGGGCCACCCTGAATGGAGTCGGTGGGTGCCGTGGCAGGCGCGCCTGGTCGCTGCACACGACCTGATGCGCGGCCGGCGTGCACAGTGGACCGTCGGTGGGTGCTGAACGAGTTTCGGGCTGCTGACCTCGAGCCGCACGACGTGCTGCTGCTGCTGGTTGCACTCGCGCTGGTCGCGGGGGGTGCGCTCGGTCTGGTCTGGCTGGTCGTGTGGTTTGCCGTACGGCTGGTGCGTGGTTAGCTCGGCGGTGCAACCACCCCTGACGGGCCAGCAGTTCCGTCGTCTGATGGACGGCGAGCTGAAAGAGGCAGAGTGGCAGAAACAGGTTGAGGCGGCCTTGACCGTCTACCGCTGGTGGTGGCTCCACATCCCGTCCAACGTGGTCGTCTGCCCGCGCTGCAAGAACAAGATCTACCGCGGTATCAAGAAGGGTTTTCCGGACATCCTGGCGATCAAGCCGCCGCACATCCTGTGGATTGAGCTCAAACGAGAACGGGGTCAGCTCGAACCTGAGCAGACCAGCGTAGGCCAGATGCTGCTGGCCTGCGGCCAGATGTGGGTGCATGCCCGACCGCGGGACCGCGAACGATTACTCAATCTCATCGCTCACCCAGAGGTGGGGCTATGACTACGCAGTGGTCGTTCGATGCCCGCACGCACTGTCAGCGTGGCCATTTGCTCGCTGGCGACAATGTGCGTCCGTTCCCGGGTGGGAAACGTGAATGCCGGTTGTGCGTCAAGTGGCGCCAGCGCAACGGCCGTGTCGACGTGCGTGTGAAGTGTCCGCATGGCCATCGCTACACCGAGGCAACGAGCTATATCGGACCCGATGGCCAGCGCCGTTGCCAGATCTGCCGAGCCCACTACGCGGTGCGCTCAGCGTGCAAAGCATCGCGTTGCCGGAACAGGCAAGTCGACGGCGGGTTATGCGCGACACATTTGCGCTTGTGTCTGGCGCTGAACGAGGAGTACGGCGCGTACTGGCGCATGGCCGGCTACTACTGAGCGCTGAAGGACGACTAGCCCGCGCGCCGCCGGGTTCTGCGGGGCAAGTGAACGGTGAACGATGTCAACGATGGACGAACTGCGCACCAAACTGGCGGATGACGATGGCTCGATGCCCGAGCGCTGGAACCCTGACGATGAACCGGGTACCACGCTGGTGGGCACGCTGCTGCGCTACGAGACGATCGTGACCAAGCTGGGCGAGGGCACGCTGGCGGTGATCGAGGACGCCGACGACGGCACGGTGTGGGGCGTGCTGCTCGGGCGGACCGTGCTCAAGAAGCGCTTCGACACGCTGGCGCCAAAGCCAGGCGACACGCTCGGACTCAAGTATGTCGGCTTCGTCGAGCCGCGCAACAAGGACAGCATGGGCTACCACAACTACGTGCTGCGCGTGGTGCGCAGCGCGTCACCGGCAGCGGAGGCAGGGGTGGCTACGCCGACAACGGAGGTGCAGCCGCCTGATGACGATGACGGCAGTTTGCCTTTTTGAAGTGAAGCAGGCTCTGGATGTCTAACGCCTCTGACGAAGGCCAAGAAGGCATCCGCGTTCAGCTGCGCATGCTCGTTGCCGTGGAGCCGGATCAGCGCTTCGATCAGCACGGCAACGAGATCCTGCAGTTGCGCGGCTACGTCATCGACTCGAGCAAGGCGCACCCCGGACTGGTGGTGCGCTTCAGCGGCCAGCGGCGCGCGGAACTGTACCGCTGGGCTAAACCGAACAAGCACCTGGGCGTCGATGGGTTCCTCGACGTCAAGCACTGGCTCGATAAGGGCAAGCCGAGGGTGACGCTGCTCGTCGAGGCGGTGTCGATCTTCCCGTTAGGCGATGTGGAGATCGAGCCCAGCAAGTCCGGCATCTACGCCGTGCGTGGGCGAACGGGTGCACCGGTGGCGGCGCCGCGGGTCACGAAGGAAGAGCGCGCTGAGCAGATGCGTCGGCTGATGGACGATGCCTGAACTCGCGGAGTTCGTGTACGTCGACACCGCGCTCGGTGCGCTCAATCGACGCAACCATGTACGGCGGCTGACCGACCTCGATCTTAAGGAAGGCGGCGCCGAGCGGTACATCAGTCATCGTCGTGCGACCTCGGCGCTGCTGGACTGGACGAGGACGCACACCAATGCCAGCGGGCAGCCCACGATCGAGGGCTTCGATGGTGCAGTCTGGGACCCCAGCCTGCCGTTCGATTTCGACGATCGTCATGACCCGGCGCATGCGCTCGACTGGATGCGCCAGTTCCTGGACCGGCTGGCGCGCGAGGATGTGCCGCTTGATGCCCTGCGCATCTATTTCTCCGGTGCCAAGGGCTTTCACGTGGAGATTCCACACACATTGTTCGGTGGCTTCGAACCATCCGATCAGCTGCATGTGTGGGAGCGTGCCGCGGCGCTCGAGCTGATGAACGGGATCCCGTTCGACTCGGCCGTGTACGACAAGCTGCGACTCTGGCGGTTGCCCAACACGCTGAACGCGAAGGGGCAGCGCTACAAGGTCCAGCTCAGCCTTGTCGAGGTGCGTGGGCTGAGCATGGCCGAGATCCTGGCGCTGGCTGAGGCGCCGCGGCCACGGCTGACCACGGCACCGACCGAAGAGTGGGCCGCCAACGATTACCTGGTCGAGGTGTGGACCCGCGCGCAGGGCATCGGCAGCCGGCCAGTCGTCGACCAGTCCGAGCCGCAGATATGGTCCGACGATCGGCGCAACGAGGTAGTCACGGTCGCCGTGGCCGCGGTCATCGCGAACAACTGGCCGACCGATCCGGGCATCAGCCGCCATTCGGACTACCTGCTGCCATTGTCTGGCTTCCTGGCGCGGCACATGGATGCAGCATCGGTGGCCGAGGTGCTCAAGGAAGCCGCGCGCCAGTCGCACGACCAGGGCTTTCTCAATGATCGCCAGCGGCACTGGGAAGACGAGATCGATCGGTTGGCTGAAGGGTCAGCGCTGAAGATCGCGAACAAGCAGCCGGTCGAGGGTCTGCCGACGATCGACAAGCGCTGGCCAGAACTGGCCGAGTTTCTGTCGCTCATGTTCGTGGTCACCACCGCGGGTAAGGGCGCGACGAAGAGCGGGCAGGAAACGCATGGTTTTATGTTCACGGCGATGGAGGATCTGCTCGCCGAGCCGCCCGAGACTGTGGCGTATCTCGTCGAGGGCATGCTGCCGAGCGGCGGCGTCTCGCTGTGGGGCGCCAAGCCGAAGGTCGGCAAGAGCGTGGCGGTGCGCAACCTGGCGATGTGCGTCGCTCGCGGTGAGCCATTCCTCGAGCGAGCCTGCCATCGTGGCGCAGTGGTCGTCCTGGCGCTCGAGGAGAAGCGTGCCGAGGTGGCCAACCACTTCCGCAACATGGGCGGCACGAACGAGCTGATCCACGTCCACGTGGGCGCCGCGCCGGGCACGAGCAAGGAAGGCATGGCCGCGCTGGCCAACGCGATCGCGCTGTTCCAGCCGGTGCTCGTCATCGCCGATCCTGTGCTCAAGCTGGTACGTGTCCGTGACTCGAGTGATTACGCCGAGCTGACCCGTGAGCTGGAGCCGGTGATCGAGCTCGCGCGGCGTACGGGCTGTCACATCGCGGTCACCCATCACCTGGGCAAGCAGTTGCGTGAAGGCGGCGATGACGTGCTGGGCAGCACGGCGATCTTTGGGGCGGTCGACACCTTGGTGCTGTTCCGCCGGCGGAAAGACAACCTGCGGGTGCTGCAGACGATCCAGCGCTACGGCACTGACCTCGGCGAGACAGTTATCCCGATGGATCCGGGCACTGGCTGCATCACGCTGGGCACGGCGGTGTCAGAGATGAAGCAGGCGGAAACCAAGGTCAAGGTGATGGAGGTGCTCGAGAAGCTCGGCGAGGGTGAGGCGCTGGATCAGGGCGCTGTCCGTGAGCAGACAGGAATGGATCGGACGGTGGTGTATCAGGCGCTTCAGCAGCTCGTCGACGAGGGCGTCGTGGACCGTGTCGGCGAGGGGCGGCGGGGCAATCCGTTCCGTTTCTGTGTCGCCGGCCGATTCGATCTTTCTGTCTTGCTGTCTGCGACTACTAGTACCCAAGACAGCAAGACAGAAAGAGAGGTTCAAAAACCAATCGATCTTTCTGTCTTGCTGTCTGCGGCTACTAGTAGCCAAGACAGCAAGATAGAAAGTCAGAAACCCGGTGAGGCGTTATGTCGAGCGTGTGGGCTGCCGCTCAGTGAGGCCGAGGCGCGGGTTTCGTTCCAGCTGCATTGGGGCTGTGAGATGCCCAGGGAGGACACCTGATGGGCAGCATTCCGGTCAAATCTGAGGGGGAACATGTGTTCTGATGAGGGATGTCGATGCCGCGTACGTGGTGATTCGAACGTTCAAAACCCGAACCGGCAAACCCAGGGCGTTGGCTGCCGGGCCATTCCCTAACCGCTGGACAGCCGACACGTTCAAGCGTCGTGCTCGGCAGGAAGACTGGCACAACGGGTCGGAGTACTACTTGGCCCCACTACGTTCAGCGGTATCCAGTGACTTGTTGATGTTCCAGGAGAGCTGATGGGCGGCCCGTACTGGATGTATGACTTGGCGACTCAGGCTGACTATGCTGAGCCGCCGGTCATCGCCGACCACTGCGAGCAGCGCGGCTGTCAGGGCGCCGTTGAGACGTGGTGTCCGTTGTGCGAGCGCTTCCTGTGCGCCTGGCACGACGAGCTCGTCCTAGGGCACCGGCATGACTGTCTGAGTGGGCCCGCTACCACAGCCTCAATGGAGCTCTGAGAGGACATACTCGACCAGCTCGCGTCGATGTGAAGGGCGCCAGTCCGGGGCACTCTTGAATCCGCCACGGCCGGGGAAGGCGAGCTGGTCGAGTATGTCCTCTCAGA
>Ga0207687_10000469_pt1 | contig 27498 bp, 17 predicted proteins | sample KBSM54metaG_FD_184399 | JGI IMG/M metagenome (GOLD analysis project Ga0207687, IMG submission 184399) | Miscanthus rhizosphere microbial communities from Kellogg Biological Station, Michigan, USA - KBS M5-4 metaG (SPAdes) (version 2) | ecosystem: Host-associated > Plants > Roots > Rhizosphere >...
CACCGATCCGAGCGGCAACGGTCCGCTTACGCTGCCAATAGCGTTTCCGCAGCAGTTTCCGCCCGGTTCGGTGCTGGCCTCCTTCTATGCCCAGACCGTTGCGGCTAATGCCTCGCTGATCATCACTACCGGCGGTCCGCAGACTCTCCAAGATCCGACGCTGACCGGCTCGGCGCAATTGGGTGGGTCAGGGGCGATCGACGGCTTCGCCATTTTCCATCAGATTGCACCGGCTCAGGAAGCCGTGGTGCCCATGGAAACCCGCAACGCGAGTTCCTATCTGCTCGCCTTCGACAACACCCCTGGAACGGGAATAGGCGTGGCTGTCGAAAACGTCTCTGCACAGGCAGGCAGCGTTGGAGTGATCATCCGCGACGACACTGGCGCGCAGATCGGATCCGGCACCCTCCCGATGTCGGCCAACGGTCACATGTCGTTTGTGCTTTCGACGCAATTTCCAGTCACCGCCAATATCCGAGGCACGGTGGAATTCGATACGCCTTTCGGCGGCCAGATCAGCGTACTCGGTATTCGTTTCACTCAACCCAAGAATGCGTTGACCACGATTCCGGCGCTGGCGAACGTTGGGACCGGAGGCGGCTCCATCGCTCATATCGCTTCGGGCAATGGCTGGCAAACCACCTTCGTGCTGGTCAACACGGGGACCACCGCGGCGCAGATTCACCTGAAGTTCTTCGCCGATCAAACTGGCGCGCCTCTTTCACTGCCCCTTACCTTCCCGCAGATTGCCGGAGGCGCGGCCACCACCGCTTCCTCTGTCGATCAAACTCTGGCTGCGGGAGCGACCTTATTGGTGCAGAGCGCGGCTCCACTCTCGGATCCGGCGCCCACGATCGGCTCGGCGCAGCTCACCACCAACGGTAACGTCGGAGGATTTGTCATCTTCCGCAACAATCCCTTCGCCCAGGAGGCGGTGGTGCCGCTCGAAACCCGCAACGCGAGCGCCTATATCCTGGCTTTCGACAATACCAGCGGTAAGGCGGCGGGCGTCGCAATCAACAGTGTTTCTTCGCAGACCGTGAACGTGCCTGTGGTGGTTCGCGACGATAGCGGTGCGCAGATTGCGACCGACACTTTGACGCTCCCCGCGAATGCGCACCTGTCGTTTGTCCTGGGGCATCAACCGGGCGACAAATATCCCGGCACGGCCAACGTGCGCGGCACCGTCGAGTTCGATACGCCACCCGGCGGGCAGATCAGCGTGGTGGGTATCCGAGCCAATGGGCAAGCCTTTACCACGCTGCCCGCCCTGGTGAAGTAATAGGGTTACTTCATCAACTCGGCGAGTTTATCCTTCACCGCGGCGCCCCAAATGTCATATCCCTTGGCCTGCGGGTGAAGGTTGTCGGCGCGGAACGAATCGGGGAGGAAGACCCCTCTCTCGTCCAGGAACTTGGGGCCAATGTCCATGTAGAAAACGTGCTGCTGATCGTCCAGCTTGGAAATGATCCGGTTTACTTCGGCGATTTTGTCGCGCACGGGGTCGCCCGGGGTGCTGCGCGGGAAGATGGCCAGCAGAAGAATCTTGGCGTTGGGGAAATCCTTCCGCATCTCCAGCACCACGGCGCCCACACCTTCAGCGATTTCAGGCGCGGTGGACGCACCCGTGTTGTTGGTGCCGATCATCAGCATGACGGCCTTGGGCTGAAACCCTTGGCCTTCGCCATTCTTCAGGCCCCACAAAACCCCTTGCGTGGTATCCCCGGCGACAGCGAAGTTCGCCGTTTTGATGTTGCCGAAGTATTTGTCGAACATCGCCTTGTTCGCGTCTCCCTGCACCCACCAGTCGGTGATCGAGTCGCCGTGGAGCAACAGATCGATATCGCCTTTGCTCGCGATCTCCGCGAAACCCAAATGGCGGGGCCCCTGGCGCTGCTGGGTCTGCGTGAAAGTCGCCGCGTTATTCACCTTCGGGGGCTGAAGCAGCATTAGCGGCTGGAACTTTTGCAGCAGCGGCTTGACCTGCGACTTGTCGGAGGCGATCAATGCCCTCAGCTCGTCATTCACTTGGGTCAACTCCTCCGGCGTGGGCCGGGGGATCGCGACCTCGGGTGGAACGGGGGCCGGGGGTCCGATCACAACCGGCGCGAGCCCTCCTCGTCCCGGACCTTGCGCTGGGCCGGCAGCATTCGCGGCGGGTGGCGCGGGCTGGGCCAGAGCGTAGCTTGCCAGGGCCAGTAAGGCAATAGAGACATGCGGTATGCGCTTCATCCTGATCTCCTTTTGTTTCGACAACAATTCTACGGCGCGTCTCGTGTAATACGCAAGCGAAGCCGGTCCCCGATGGCCGGGAAGTTATCCTGAAACGGCGCTGTGGGAAGTCGAGCGTTCCCAGTGCGCCCCGGACTACAATGGGGGACTGAGGAGAAGACAAGAATGAAAATGGAAAAAATACAACGAGTTCTGCTTTCCATGATCGCGGTGTTGGCTACCGGTGCGATCATCATGGCGCAGGGACCCGGAGACGGCAAGGGCCCGGGTGGCGGAAAAGGCGGCGGTAGAGGACCCGCAGGTCCGGTCTTTACCGTGACCTCTCCGTCGTTCCCAGACGGCGGCGAAGTTCCCCGCAAGCACTCCTTTTACGGCGAAAACAAGCTGCCGCAGTTCAACTTCAGCTGGGTTCAAGGCGGCAACCCCGTCGCAGCGCCCGCCGCACTGCAGACTTACGTCGTGATCTTCCACGATATCGAAAACGCGACGGCCAAGGGCCCCGCGGACACTTTGCACTGGGCTGCGTTTAACATCCCGGGTACCGCGAAGGGTTTGCCCGAAGGCATGGGCACTGGCGATCTTCCTGACGGCACGCGCAATGGTCCCGGCATCGGTGCCGGCCGGGGCGCTCCGGGCTACTTCGGTCCTGGCGCCGGCCCCGGTCCGTTCCATCATTATGTGTGGGAGTTCTACGCGCTCGACACGAAATTGGATTTGCCAGCAAACACGACGCGCGATGAAATCGTGAAGGGCATGGAAGGCCACGTGATCGGCAAGGCTGCCTACGTCGGTCGCTTCCATAACGTTCCGTAGCGTCACGGGGATTTGAAGAGATCTTTCTTGTGAGGAGAAAATTCGAATGAAGATGAAAACAATACAACGAGGGATGCTTTCGGCGATCGCTGTCCTGGCATCCGGTGCGATGCTCATGGCACAGGCCCCGGCAGGCGGCAAGGGGAAGGGCGGACCGCCGCGGCCGGTGCTCTCGGTCACGTCGACCGCATGGGCGGATGGCGGCGAGGTTCCTATGAAACATGCCGGACGAGGCGAGAACAAGTCGCCTGCGTTCGAGTTCCATTGGACTGCCGGCAACGACCCGGTCGCCCCGCCGGATGGTCTGCAGACGTACGCGATCATTTTTCACGACATCGAGAATTCGTCGAATAAGACGACCGTAGACACACTGCACTGGTCGGCGTTCAATATTCCCGGCACCACCAAGACCTTGCCGGAAGGACTGGGCGCAGGCGATCTCCCGGATGGGACCCGCAATGGTCCTGGCATTAACGGCCGAGGCGGGAATCCATCCAGCTACTTCGGACCGGGCGCCGGCGTGGGACCGTTCCATCATTATGTGTTCGAGTTCTATGCGCTGGATACGAAGATCGATCTGCCGGCAACCACATCGCGCGACGAACTGATGAAGGCGATGGATGGCCACGTGATCGGTAAGGCGGCGTATGTCGGCCGCTTCCACGCACCTCCGCAGTAAACTTGCGTAAGTTACTCTGCATTGCCAGCTTCGCGATCTTGGCTGTCTACGGGCAGCCGAGATTCGAAGTTGCGTCGGTCAAGGCGGGTCCACCGGACGCAATTGGTTCGATGAACGGCGGACCACTGCCCGTCGGCCCGTTCAACCAAACCAACCACGATCCCGGGCGGATCACCTGGACCAACGTTCGGTTGGGACGCGTGATGCAAGTGGCGTATGACCTGCCGGGCGATCGGATTTCCGGACCCGACTGGCTGCGCGACGACGTGGTCACCATCGTGGCCACGGTTCCCATGGGTACCAGTGTCAGCGATTTCAGGCTGATGCTACTTGGAGTTTGTACCGGACCCTTCTGGGACGGAGCCCAATGCGATGGCTGCGGCGGCGGAACCGGGCACGGGCATATTCGACGCCGTTCAATCGCAACTGGGGCTGAAGTTAACGCCGGCAAAGGTGCCCGTCGAAACGCTGGTCATCGACCATTTGGAGAAAGTCCCGGCGGAAAATTAGCCGGCTTTCTCTTCCAGCTCCGCCCAGCGCGCGTATAACCGGTCGACCTCCTGCTGCGAGGTTTCGATTTCCTTGTACAGCTTTTCGAGCGACCGCGGATCCTTGAGTGCGACCTCTTCCACGGACATGTGCTTTGCATGGAGAGCGTCTTCCAGCACGGCAATTCTTTCTTCGATGGATTCGTACTCGCGGCTCTCCATGTAGGACAGCTTTTTCTTCGGGGCCGTAGCCGATGGGGTCCGTTGTGGACTGGCTTTTGGTTTCGCTGGTTTGGGGGCAGCTTGGTCGGCTGCCCACTGCGAGTAGTCGGCGAAGGCTTGGGCTTTGCCACTCCCGTCGAGACCCAGGACGATGGTCGAGACGCGATCCAGCAAATAGCGATCGTGGGTGACGAGAACCAGCGCGCCCTTGAATTCGAGCAGGCTCTCTTCCAGGATTTCGAGCGTGGGAATGTCGAGATCGTTAGTCGGCTCGTCCAGAAGCAGGAGATCGGCGGGTTCGAGCATCAGATTGGCGATTAGGACGCGGGCCCGCTCGCCTCCGGAGAGCTTGTTCACCGGCTGATCCAATTGATCGCTCGCAAACAGGAAACGGGCGGCCCAGGAAGCGACGTGGATCACACGATCGCGGTAGATCACCGAGTCGCTATCGGGCGCGAGCGCTCTCCGGAGCGACAAGTCCGGATTGATCTGGCGGCGCTGGTCGAAGTAGACGATGCGAAGATTCTCGGCGCGCTCGATGCTTCCCTGGATTGGTGCGAGATCGCCACGCAGGAGTTGGAGAAGCGTGCTCTTGCCACTGCCGTTGGCGCCCACCAGTCCGACTCGCATGCCGGCCGTGATGGTGAAGGTGAGGGAGTCGAATAAAGTCTTGTCTTCGAATCCGAACCCGACTCTTTCAAGATGAATCAGACGCTTGGTCTTCTGACCAGTGGCCACGAAATCGAAGTTGGCGTCGGCGGTGCGGCTTCTGGACCTGAGGTCGGACAATTCGGCGATCAGCTCGCCGGCATTGTCGATGCGCGCCTTGGCCTTGGTCGCGCGAGCCTTGGGACCACGGCGCAGCCACTCCATCTCGATGCGGACGCGGTTTTCGAGGGCGCTCTGGCGCTGGGATTGGGCGTGCAGGAACTCGCCCTTCTGTTCGAGGAAAGCGCTGTAATTGCCGGCGACGTAGAACATCCCGTCGGGATAGGCGCGGCTCAACTCGGCCATTCGGGTGGGCACGTTTTCGAGGAAGTAGCGGTCGTGGCTGACGATCACACAGGCGAAGGATGCGCCCTGGAGAAGTTTCTCCAGCCACTCGATACCGGCCAGATCCAGGTGATTGGTAGGCTCGTCCAGCAGGACGATTTCGGGCTTCTGCACCAAGGCTTCGGCGATGGAGAGACGTTTGCGCCAGCCGCCTGAAAGCGTCTCGGCTGGGGCATCGAAATCGCGGAAGCCGGAGCGGCCCAGGGTTTCCGACTCGCGAGCCTGCCATTCGGATTCCGGCAGGCCGATGGAGCGCATGGCTCGCCGCATGACGCCGCGGATGGTCTCCCCCGGCTCGAAGTTCGAATCCTGGGGAACGTAGGCCAGGCGCGTGTTGCCGCGCAGCACCAGATCGCCGGAATCGGGTTCGATGCGCCCGGCAAGGATTTGCAGCAGCGTGGATTTGCCGGAGCCGTTGGGTCCGATCAGGCCGAGGCGGTCGCCTTCGTTGATGCTGAGGGAGACGCCCCGAAACAACGGCGCGGCGCCGAAGGCTTTGGAGATCTTGTTGGTGTTGAGTAGGAGCGCCACTGACGGTTATTACTATTGTCCGACAGCGGCGCTCTCGCGGGCTAATTTTCGGAGGGTTTTTCCAGGCGGTCGATGACCATCACGTCGACTTGAGCCTTGGTGTTCTCCAGCTTCAGTCCCAGCTGCTGCTGAAATGCGAGGAAGATATCCGGGGGCGCGTCGGCAGGGTCTGCAGCGGCAGGCGGAGCGTTAGGCGGCGGGCCGCCGATCCCGCCCTGAGTCGCATCGGGAGTCCATTTCAGCTGGAAGTCGTAGCGGGTGGCGCCGAGTCCGGTCTGATCCACCACCGGCTGCTCCAGGATGTTGCCTTGCAGCACATGAGCGAATTCCTCAATGGTCGCATTCCGGACCATAAAGGCGCGCGGTCCGCCACCAAAGCCCGGAAGGTTGAGAGGGCTTTCGCTTTTTGTGAGCTTGGCTCCCGTCTTTGTAACTGTAATCGCGTACGCGGAGAGCTCTTTCTTCTCGTTATGGAAGCTGAGTTGGAAACGCTCTTTGAGCAGCTTCTGGACCATCATTTTCAACTGCGGTCCATTCGGCATACCGCCGACATCGGGCTTCGCCGTGATATCGAACTTCTCCGACTCGAGCCAGGCCGGTCCTTTGGTGATCTGCCGCGGATGCAAGTCGTAGGCGAACTTGATGAGATCGGCCACGGAGGTGCTGGTCGTGTTGAGCATGCCGCTGCGGTTCACCAGAAGGGAGAAACGTCCCTCCGGCCGGGCAGGCTTGATGGTGGCGACTTCGAACCCCGGCTTCGCATCGGCAGCCATCTGGGTCGGTGGAGGCGGAGGGTCGGGAATCACCCAGGCGGTTTCCGGCGTGGCTTTCGTCAGGTTGAGAGGCAGCGGCACGCCTTGACTCCAGGTTCCTTCGATCGAGTTTCCTTCGCCGTTCAGCCTTCCTTCGTACGTAGCGTTTGCCGCGGTAATGGTCATCTTCACGGCGGAACCGTTGCGGGTGAACGTGGTGGCCGGTATCGCGGGCGATTGCTGGTCGATGCTGTAGAATACAGCCGCCAGCTTATCCGCGTCGGTGGTTGAGACCTTGATCACGACCCGTAGGCCTTTCCCCTGCGGAGGTTGGATTTCGCCCTGCCAAGTGCCGGTTATGTTCTGGGCGGACAGTTGGGAAAACGATGCGCCGCCTGACAACGCCGCCAGGGCGATAATCCACAATATCCTTCTCATTTGGATCTCCTTAGGGGGAACTGATCTCCGTGTGGCCGACTGGGCCTATTCTACTTGGTTTCCTTACGCAATTTGGGCCCAATCTGTTCGCCCCAAATGTAGATATTCGGAGGAGGAACAGAATCGACGCGCTGCCAACTGGCAGCCACGGCTTGAAGGTCCAGTACCCAGGGCGCTCGTGCCGTCGGCTTAGTGCTCGTTGGCCGGGTAAAGTAGGATGGATTCTTGCACTCCCGCAAAGCCATCGCGCTCGCCTCTTTCGTTTTCACGTACCTGTTCTTTTTCGAGTACATTCCGCCTGTCCGGTGGGTCCATATCCCATTTGACCTGCACGGTTTCCATTACCCACTGGCAGACTATGCCTTCCAGCGCCTGCGCCAGGGCCATTTTCCGCTTTGGGATCCGACCATTTACGCGGGGATGAGCTTTGTCGGCAACATTCAGGCGGCGCTGTTCTATCCGCCGACCTGGATCATGTTTCTGTTTAGTCTGGGACGCGAACGGCTCTCCTACCAGTCGATGCAAGACCTGCAGATCGCCCAGGTCTGGCTGGGTTTCTTGCTGTGCTACCTGTGGCTGCGCGGGAAGCGGCTGGCGGACCTGGCGTGCGTTATGGGAGCAGGCGTGTTCGCTTTCAGCGGATACATGTGCACCCAGTTGCAGCATTTCGGGCTGGTGGCGGCGTACATATGGATGCCGCTGGCGTTGTGGGGCGTCGATCAGGCGGTCGAGCGTCGATCGTGGCGGCCTCTGTGGAAGGTCGCACTAGCTTCGGCGATGGCGTTTCTGGCGGGATATCCGCCCACGTGGATGGTGTTGGCGGTGGTGGTGGGCGTGTATGCTTTGGCGGGCGCGTGGCGTGTGAAGGCGGCGCTGGGAACGATCGTCGCTCTGGCCTTTTCGCTGGCGCTGTGCGCGATCCAGATTCTGCCGACCTTGGAGACAACCGTTCTTCGCGAGCCCGAAAATCACTACGGCCTGGGTATCAAAGATTGGGACTTGATTCTCTCGTATGTCCTGCCGAACTATTTCGACTTCGGCTTGAATATTCCGGTGGGGACGAATCCCGGGAAAGATTATTTCTATCTGGGCCTGCCAGTATTGCTGGCTTTGCCGTTCCTTTTTCTCCGCCGCCGTTTTCGGGATCTGGCGCCGGCGCTGGCAGTGCTGGTTGCCAGTCTAGTCGTGGCAGCGAATCCATACAATATCGTCTGGAACGTGATCCAGTACTCGTCGCTTCTGCCGGACATCATCCGAGCCTGGTACTTTTTGGCGGGCGTGACGGTGGCGTTCGCGGGGCTCACGGCATTCGCACTGGACGCTTTTCTCGCGCGGAAATGTCGCATTCCATCCTGGCTTGCGCCGGTCAGTCTGGTGCTGATCATCTTGCGGGCCGGTCAGGAACTATACCGGTGGAAGCACGATCTCTTCGTGGCGGGATGGCGCAGCGGGTTCGATTTGCTGCTGACTCTGGTGATTTTTGTTGCCGGGATGTATGCGCTCCGCGCTGAGCAGGGCCGCCGACGGATGGGGATGGCTGCGGCGCTGATTCTGTTTGTGGCCGCCGATTACAAAGCGTTCGGAACCAGCAAGCGATTCGACGCCGGGAGCGGGGAAGCGCAGAGATGGTCGAACACCTCGTTTCCAGCGATGATGCCCGATGTGTATGGGCAGCTTCGCGCGGGCACGGACTACCGGGTCGTCGTCGATTTCGATACCGGACCGCTGCCCAATGACTTCCGGCACATCGGCCTGGTCACTCCGCAGGGATTCGATCCGCTGCTTACGACTCCCTTCCGGAAGATGGTGGAGACCTACGGGCGCTTTCGGACCGACCGCATGTTTGAAGTGGATGCCGACAACTACGACGCCATGCGACTGTTCGGCGTGAAGTACGTGATCAGTTCTGAGTCCAGCAAGCAGTTTCCCAAGCTGAAGGACAATCCACACTACCGGCCGTTGGGATCGATTCCGACGTTCTACCGGGTATACGAATATCTCGACGCGCAGCCGCCCTACAGTTGGGAAGGAAGTGCCGGGGATCGGATCCAACGCCGGACTTGGGAACCCGAGAGCCGTGTGTTCGAGGTTCACTCGGCGGCTGGCGGCCTGCTGGCCCTGCACGAGCAGTTCTTCCCCGGATGGACGACTTTCATCGACGGCCAAGACGAGCCCGAGGAGTCTCGAGTGGCGCGATTGCAGGCCTGGTCGGGGGCGTTTATGGCCCTGCGGGTGCCGGCAGGTGAGCATACCGTGGAGTTTCGATACCGGTCGCGCTTACTGCCCCTAGGGGGCGGAATCAGTTTGCTTGCACTGATCGGCTTAGGTTTTTGGATATGGGCTAGTTCAAGAAGTAAGTCCGATACAGCGTATCGCGCTGTTTCGGAATAAAGCCCGCATCGCGGATCAGGCGGCGCAGTTCCTCTTCGGTGGCTTGATGATGCGTGCCGGCGGCGCTCACGACGTTTTCCTCGATCATGATGCTACCGACGTCATTGCCGCCGAAGCGCAGGCCGATCTGGCAGGTCTTGAGTCCCGGAGTCACCCAAGAGGACTGGATGTTGAGGATGTTTTCCAGGTAAACCCGCGACAACGCCAGCATCTTTAGATACTCGACTGCCGTGGCTTCTTTCTTGACGAAGCGCCCCAGCGACGTCAGCTCGCGCTGGAAACTCCAAGGAATGAAGGCGGTGAATCCGCCGGTGTCTTCCTGGATCTGGCGGACGATATCGAGGTGGTTCATGCGCTGTTCAATCGTCTCGCCGGTGCCGAACATCATCGTGGCCGTCGAGCGCAGTCCCACGGCGTGACAAGTCCGATGTACGTCGATCCAGTCTTGCGTGCCGCACTTCAGACGGCTGATGCGATGGCGGACTTGTTCATCGAGAATTTCGGCGCCGCCGCCGGGTAGGGAATCGAGACCGGCATCGCGCAGGCGTGAGAGCGTGTCGTACAAGTTGAGACCGCTGACTTCCGCGATGTTCATGATCTCGGGTGCGGAAAAGCAGTGGCACCAGATGTCGAAGCGCTTCTTGATCGAGCGCAGCAGGTCTTCATACCACTCGATCTTGAGATCGGGATGCAGGCCGCCCTGCATCAGGATGCCGGTGCCGCCCAGGTCGATGGTTTCCTGGATCTTGCTGAAGATCGTTTCGTGCGGAAGTATGTAGCCCTCGGCGTGGCCCATGGGCCGGTAGAAGGCGCAGAAGCTGCAATACTCGGTGCAGAAATTGGTGTAGTTGATGTTGCGATCGATGATGTAGCTGACGACGTTCTCCGGATGGAGCTTGCGGCGGACGGCGTCGGCCGCCATGCCGATGCCGATCAGGTCATCGCTCTGGAAGAAGTCGATTGCTTCAGCGCGCGTCATCATGATTTGGAACCTATCATAACTCTGTCCAGCCGCAGGGCGTGCTGGATGTAAAGGCGCATGCCTTCGTAGTCTTTTTCACCGAGCTCGAACACGATGTGGTGGGTCAAGTACCGGCGGACCACATCCGGGCTGAACTGGCGTGCCGCGGATTCATCGCGAACCATGTCGTCCATGTGGGCCAGGCCGTAGCGCAAGGACTCGAGGAACACTTGGCCATGGGGTTCATGCACGACTTCCTTACGCCCGGCCCACACCGCGAACACCATGGGGAGTCCGGTCATGTTGACCCATTCCTCGCCAAGATCCAGCGTCTCGAACGGCAGTGTGGCGGGATCGACACGCAGAGCCGCGTCGCCGATGAGCAGGGCAGCGTCGGCTTGGCCCAACATTTTGGGGAGATCGGCTGGGTGCGAGAAAACCTGCGGCCGGACGCCGAACTTCTCAGCCAGGATCACTTGGGACAGCATGGCGGAGGTCCGCGACCCGGAGTCGGTGGCTAAGGTGCGGATTTCCTTGAACGGCACTTTCGAGATCAGCAGAATGCTGCGAACCGGCCCGTGGCAGGCGATGCCGGTGCCGGGAAAATATTCCAGACCCTGCCGAGCCATCTCGATCACCGGGACAATACCAATATCGGCTCGGCCTGACGCCAGCTGATCGGCGCACTCCGAGGGCAGTGCGAAGCGGAGATCGAAGGCATCGCGAACGGCGGGTTCCGGTGAGTACCGAAGGCCCCACACGAGGGGCACCGTATTCAGGTAGCTGACGGCGCACACGCGGGGCTTAGCAGAAGAGCGGGGAGATGGATCCAAGCGCCTATTTTATCATTCGCCGGTTGCAGGCGCCTGTTCCAGTACCGATGGTACATGCTACGAGTTTTCCCGCTATGGTATCTTCTGGGAGAAGGGCGATCACCCGCGTTCCGCCCTAGTCGGAGAATCCTGAAAATGAAGCTCTTATGCCGTTTTGTGTTGATCGCCAGCGTTCCCGTCTGCGCCCAGGTATCGCCCACTATTAACGAACTTCCATCACGCGAGTTCGGGCAAGCGAGGCTGCTGAACCCGGTTACATCGAGTGCCCCCAACCTGATCGAAGGGCGCGAACTCAACACACCGCTGGGAGTGGCTTTTGCCCCATCGGGTGGTCCGATGTACGTAGTGGACGCGAGCAACAACCGCGTGCTGGCCTGGCACAATCCTGGGAGCCTCACTAAGGGCGCTCCTGCCGACATGGTGATTGGGCAGCGCGACCTTTTTTCGAACGCAGCGCAAGGGCCGGGACCGGGCCCCGGGAGGGACCTGTCTTCAGGCTTAACGCTTCCCGCTGCCGTGGCTGTCGACGCGAGTGGAAACCTCTACGTTCTGGACGACGGAAACAATCGTGTGCTGCGTTATCCCAACCCCTTCAACCAGACGACGACCCCGCTTGCAGTGGATCTCGTGATTGGGCAGAAGACGCAGAGCAGCGGAAACATTGCCAATGAGAACAATCCCAAGCCTGCCGCCAAGACGGTATCTTTCAGCCCGAACGGCTCGTTTCTGCGAGCGGGGATCGCTTTCGACCGGCAAGGGAATCTGTGGGTAGCCGATCCAGGAAACAACCGCGTGTTGCGTTTTCCGCTCAGCCAGCTGGCGGCCGGTACGATTGAGCCGGTGGCCGATCGCGTCATCGGGCAACCCGACTTCGTCTCGAACGGGGCGCCGAATTGCAGCCCCTGCCAGACCAACTTGTCCGTATTGCTCCAGCCGCAGAGCATAGCCTTTGATGCTAATGGAGCTCTCTACGTCGCCGACGGGTATGCCCGGGTGTTGTACTATCCGGATGCCAGTATTCAGACCAGCGCATCGCAGGTGCTGGGTGTGGTTCCGGCTTCGACGACGGGACAGCCGCCATCCTTTCCGAACGATTTCAGCCTGGGGAACAGCTTTCAGAACGCTCCCCTAGGAGTGTTCGCGACTGGAAACGCTATCTTCGTGGCGGACGCAGTGGCGCACCGCGTGGTCCGTTATACGACGCCGGCGGGCTTCGTGCGGTCCGACACAGCCCCTTCGCCTAAGATTGAAGGCGTGATCGGGCAGGCCGACCTGTTCAGCGGGAAGACCAACCGCGGAATGATTGAACCCGATGCGACCACGCTGAATACACCCTTGGGAGGGGGATTCGATAGCGCCGGTAATCTGTGGGTGGCAGACACGAATAATAACCGGCTGCTGTCCTATCCGGCGAGCGTAAATCTCAACTTCACCGCGGCGAATCTGGTCATCGGTCAAACGGATTTCCCGTTCGATACTCCCAATCTGATCGAAGGCCGGGAGGTATGGTTCCTCAACGGCAGCTCAGCCGGTGGAGGGATTGTGGTGGACAAGAATTCCAATCCTCCTCACCTGTACATCGCCGATACCTTCAATAACCGCATTTTGGGATTCCGGGATGCGCGGGCCGTGGGAGCCGATGCCCGATCGCTTCTAACCCAGAAGGCCGATCTGGTGATCGGACAACCTGCGGGCGATTTCTTCCGATCCCTGGTGAACTATCCTAACGGCGATCCGGATTTGCCGACCGCTACGGGACTGCTGCGGCCGATCGGCCTGGCAGTCGACGACAGCGGGAATTTATGGGTGGCCGATTCGGGGAATGGGCGGGTTCTGCGCTTTCCCGCACCTTTTAGTGTGTCGGCAGGAACCATTCAGACCGCGGATCTGGTGCTCGGTCAAAGCAGCTTCACGCAAAAGAACCAGAGCGCTTCGGCCCAGAATCTGAGCACACCGTATGGCCTGGCTCTCTATCCCGACGGACACCTGGCGGTTTCCGATCCTACGCTAAACCGGGTGCTGGTGTTCAAGAAGCCTTTCATTAACGGAGAGACTGCATTTACGGTCGTGGGGCAGCAGAACTTCGCAGCGGGTGGGGCGTCCAGTAGCCTGGCCGGCCTGAACAGTCCCCGGCATCTTGCCACCGATACATCCGGCCGTCTCTACGTTGCCGATGCCAATAATAACCGGCTGATGGTTTTTCGCGACACTTCAAATATCGCGCAAACCGGTCCGGCAGCGGCTTTTAATTTTCCCAATTTCGGCGCGCCCCAGGGACTCGCGGTCAGCCAGATCAGCGGAGAAATGTGGGTCACCTCGGGCAACACAATCTACCACTTGCCGGAAGTTACCAGCTTCCAGAATACGAGCACCATCCTGCAGCAGATCGGGTCGAACGGTCCACTGGCGATCGCCTTGGACTCTTTCGAGAATCCGGTTGTGGCCGAAGCGATTAACCGGGTGTCGTTCTATTTCGCCAAACTCATCATCCGGAACGCGTTTAGCTTTACGTCAACCAGGCCGCTGACACCGGGGATGTGGGCCCAGGCCGCGCCGCTCGGCAAAACGTTCAGCGCACTTGACGAGGTTCATCAAAATCCGCCGTATCCTCTGACCGCGGCGGGTCTGCAAATGCTGGTGAATGGGACGCCCTCGGGGATGTACTCCGTGGAGCAAAACGCCTATGTCAATTTTGTGATCCCATGGGAAGCTCCCACTGCCGGGACTGCGGAATTTCTGCTATTCAATCCCACCACGAAAGAGATCGTGGCTGCGGGAACCTCACTGATGACGGTGGCCGATCCGGCCTTCAGAACGACAAATTTCCAAGGCTGGGGCCAAGTGATGGCGATCAATTTTGATGAAGGCGGCACGCTGAACGGTCAACAAAACCCAGTCACTCGCGGGAAGACGCTGCAACTGGCGCTCACCGGCCAAGGTCCGGTGAGCAATCCGCCGGCGGACGGCTTCCCACCGTCCAGTCTGACACCGACAAATCTCCTTGACCTTCATGTCTTTATTAACGCTGTGGATATCGGCGCGGCGAATATTCTGTCCTCGGACTTGGATCCCACCTATCCAGGATCCTGGACGATTAACATCCGAGTTCCGGACATAGGCCCACCTCCGGGCGCTAATTCGATCCTGGTGATCCAGCGGGATGTACCGAGCAATTGGGGCTTCGACCCGAATAATGGCTTCGGCGATATTCCGCTCCAGTCTTCGAATGGCCGCATCACCACGATCTTTGTGAAGTAGATCTAGTCGTCGCTGTTGAAGATTCCGGAGATGATGTCCAGGCCTTTGTGCTCATCGCCGCCGGTGCGATAAGGCGCGAGCTCGCGGCGCATTTTCTGGAGCGTCAGGCTCTGCACGATCACGCGGCCCGGACCGGTCAGCGTGGCGAGGAATAATCCTTCGCCTCCGAACAGCGCGGTGCGGATGCCGCCGGCGAGCTGGATGTCGTAATCCACGGTTTCATCGAACGCCACGATACAGCCGGTATCGATCTGTAGCGACTCGCCCGCGGCCAGCGTGAACTCGACAAAATCGCCGCCGGCGTGGATGAATACGGTTCCTGGTCCGGTGAGCTGCTCCAGGATGAATCCTTCGCCGCCGAAGAATCCCGCGCCGAGCCGTTTCACCAGCGCGATATTGAGTTGAACGCTGGATTGCGCAACCACGAAGGCGTCGCGCTGCACGAAGATGTTCTGGCCGGCTTTCAGCTCGAACGCCTGGACTCGTCCCGGATAGCTCCCCGCGAAGCCGACTTCGCCTGGCATCGACGCGCGGAAGTAGGTCAAGAAGAGCGATTCACCCATGAGCTTGCGCTTTAATGCTCCAAGGAGTTTGTCGCCCAGCGTTTCGCCGCTCATGCGAGTTTCCCAGGCCACCTGCGGCTGCTTGTAGACCATTTTTCCGGCTTCGGCATACAGCTCCTGGCCGGGCTGCAGACGGATGCGGATGACCTGCAGATTATCGCCTTGGATGGTGTAGTCGAGTGGTTGATGCACCGGTGGGGGAGTACCTGCTGCGGTCCCGCCGGAAACGGACGATCCGCAATTGGTGCAAAATCGTCCGCTATCGGGCAGCTGACTGCCGCAGTTTACACAGAAAGCCATGATGGTTGTCCCTCGTCGATTAAATTAGTTGAGTAAGAAGCTGTGACCTCTGGAAGGTTGCTGTACATCGAGATTGAATTCCTTGCGGATCACTTCGGCCAGCGCGGCGCCTTGCGCCAGCTCGCCGTGCACTAGAAAGACTTTCTTGAGCCGGGGCGCAAGAGGGCGCATCCATTCGATCAACTCACTCTGGTCGGCATGTCCGCTTAATTCGTCGAGCGAAACTACTTCGGCGCGGAGCGGCATGGGCTCGCCGAAGATGGGGACTTCGCGATCGCCGTTCAGGATTTTGCGGCCGAGCGTGTATTCGGCCTGGAATCCAGTGATGAGCACGGTATTTCGAGGATCCTCTATGTTGTTTCGCAAATGATGCAGAATGCGTCCACCTTCACACATTCCGGAGGCGGCCAGGACCAGAAATGGGCCATGCAAACTGTTTAGCGCCTTGGACTCGCTGGCCTCGCGAATATAGCGCAGGCGCGAAAAGCCGAACGGATCGTCGCCGTCTGAGAGAAACTTACTGGTCTGTTCGTCGTAGCACTCAGGATGCTTACGGAAAACCTCCGTGACGTTCACGGCCAGCGGACTATCCACAAAAATCGGAATGGAAGGAATCTCCTGTGCGTCCATCAACTGGTGCAGGATCATCACCAATTGCTGTGTGCGCCCCACCGCGAAGCAAGGAACGATGATCCTGCCGCCGCGCCGGGCAGTACGATTGACCACTTCCGCCAGCTTGGAGGCGACGTTTGCGACCGGCTTGTGGAACCGGTCTCCGTAGGTGCTCTCCATGATCAGGTAGTCGACTGGATCGGGAGTGATGGGGTCGCGGAGAATCGGCAAATGCTTGCGGCCGACGTCGCCCGAGAATGCCAGGCGCACGCCATCGGCCTCAATGACCATGGACGTGGCGCCCAACATGTGTCCAGCTTCATAGGTCCGGTAGCGGAATCCGGGAGCCACTTCCTTGGTTTCTCCTAACGGGACGGGAGAGAACAGGGGATTCACGCGCTCCGCGTCTTCGGGAAGATACAGAGGGTCGCATTCGTGATCGTCGAGGCCCTTGGAGCGGCGATGTTCCCGGCGGCGGTTGCAGAACTCGACGTCCTTCTGCTGGAGATACGCAGAATCAGCCAGCATGGGACGGCACAGATCGATGGTAGCCGGCGTGGTGTATATCGGACCGGTGTAGCCGTTGTGGACCAGCGTGGGAAGATTTCCGCTGTGATCGATGTGGGCGTGAGAAAGAATCACGCCGTCGATGCTGGACACGGGAAACGGGAAGTGACTGTTGCGCTCAAACGCGTCGTGGCGGCGTCCTTGGTACAGGCCGCAGTCGAGAAGGAATCGCTTTCCTGCCGCCTCGACATGGTGCATGGACCCGGTAACCGTTTGGGCGGCGCCCCAAAAAGTTACTCTCATTCAGATACGATCCGCATTAAACTTACAATCAGGATACGATGAGACCGGCGTTTTTGTTCCTGGCGTGCGTTCCAGTGTGCCTGCTGGCGCAGAAAAAGCCGATTACGCTCGAGACCATGGAAGAGGCCGCCCGGCTAGCTCCTCAAGGTCCTGGAAATCCGGTGGCATGGTCGCCGGATGGCAAACAGTTCCTCTATCGCCAGGGACGGAGACTGGTGATCTACGATCCGGCCACGGGCTCGTCGAAAGACCTGGTCGATACGGCGGCGATGGATGTGGCGGCGGTGCGGCCTGCGGTGGTCGAATCACAGCCATTCGATTGGGAGAACCGGCGGGTTCGCGAGACACCGGTGCAATGGGCCGGCGGCCAGGTGCTGTATTCCGGGGGCGGGGATGTCTTCGTCATTCAGATCGATACGGGCAAGTGGACGCAGCTCACTAAGACACCCGTCGCGGAGCGCGACCCGAGGCTTTCACCCGATGGGAAGACGGTAGCGTTTCGGAGGGACTGGGATTTGTATACGCTCGACATTGCGTCGAAGCGCGAGACGCGCCTGACCAACGGCGGCTCGGACACGCTAGGCGGCACGTTGCGTAACGGCGGCTTGGACTGGGTATATCCGGAAGAACTGGATCTGGGCACGGCGTACTGGTGGTCGCCCGATTCTAAATCCATCGCTTATATGCAGTTCGACATCAGCCGCGAGCCGCTTTATCCGCACGAAGATTTGCGCGGCACGCGTGCGATCTATGAGCCCCAACGCTACCCGCAGGCCGGCGACAATAATCCGGATGTTCGCGTAGGCGTGGTGGGCGCGCATGGCGGGAGCACTCGTTGGATGGACGCGGGCAGTACTCGTGATGCTCTGATTGCGCGGGTGGGCTGGACGCCGGATTCGAGGAGCGTTTACCTGGTGCGGACCAATCGTATCCAGAACAAACTGGAATTGCTTTTGGCCGCGGCCGGATCGGGCAAAGCGTCGCGGATTTTGGAAGAGACCGACAAGTACTGGGTCAATATCCAGGAAGATCCGGTGTTCGTTAGTGGCGGACAACAGTTTTTGTGGCTGAGCGAGCGCGATGGTTTCCGGCACATCTATTTAGATTCGCTGGACGGCAAACAAACCAGGCAATTGACGCATGGATCCTGGGAGGTGACGGGAATCGCCGGGGTCGACGAGGCTGCGGGGCGCGTTTACTATACGTCCAGCGAGACTAGTCCGCTGGAGCGGCAATTCTATAGTGTGGGATTAACTGGCGAAGGGAAGCGGCAGCTCACGTCGAGTGCGGGCACGCATACGATCGCGATGGGGCCGGGCGGACATTTTTACCTCGACACATTTTCGAGCGTAGCATCGCCTCCGCGGACGACGGTTCACGCTGGAGATGGACGCGAGCTGAGTGTGTATCGCGAACAGAACAAGAGACTCATTGAAGACTACGAGATTCTGCCGACGGAGTTGGTCAGCTTTCGCACCGCCGATGGAACGCTTCTCTACTCGAGGCTCATCCGGCCGGCGGGCTTTGAGGCGGGCAAGAAATATCCCGCCGTGGTGCTGGTTTATGGCGGCCCGGATTCGCAAGGAGTGCGCAACGCCTGGATGGGAGCGGATCTGGACCAGGTGCTGGCGAATAAGGGATTCGTAATCTGGCAGGTGGATAATCGAGGATCGTCAGGCCGGGGGCACGCCTTCGAGACACCCGTATTCCGGAAGCTCGGAGTGCAGGAATTGGCGGACCAGGTGGCCGGCGTCGAGTATCTTGTATCGCTTGGATTCGTCGACCGGGCGCGGATCGGAATCCGCGGGTGGAGCTACGGCGGATTTATGACTCTTAATGCAATGCTGAATGCTCCTGGCGTTTTTCGGGCCGGAATTGCCGGGGCTCCGGTAACCGATTGGCATAGCTACGACACCATCTATACCGAGCGTTACATGGGTTTGCCCCAGGACAATCCGGACGGATACAAGAACACCGCGCTACCGCCGCAAGCGAAGAACCTTAAAGGGAAACTGATGATCGCGCACAATGTGGAGGACGACAATGTGCTGTTCCAGAACACGATCCAGATGGTCGATGCGCTGGAGCGGGCGGGTCAGCCGTTCGAGATGCAAGTTTATACGCAGAAGACCCATGCGGTGACGGGCGCGGAGGCGCGCCAATTGAACGCCACGATGGTGGAGTTCTTCGAGCGGACACTGCCATAAGGCTATAATCGAGCTAATCGTGCATTCTGACGCCAATTCGTGGGCACGCCGGCTCCTGCTTATCCTTTTTGCAGGCAGCGGGTTTGCGGGCAGCGGGTTGGCAATTTCCGCCCACGATCTTCCCAGCCCGCTGGATTCCCCCGTGGTATCCGGTTGGGTGCTGGCGGATCTCAACGGGGACCAGAACGTCGATCTGGCCACTGCGCGATCAGGCCGTCACGATTCCAATGGTTACTCTCAGGAAGTTCGCGTCACGCTGGGCGCCTTCCAGCATACTTCCTTCCGTTTCCTGAGTCCGGGCGCAACTGTCGAGCTCAGCAGCCAGGACGTGGATGGCGACGATGACGGGGACCTGGTCGTATTCGAGCCCTTATCCAGCCAGCCAATCGGCGTATGGATTAATGACGGCGCGGGCTCCTTTCACGAAGGCCGTCTGGCAGACTTCCGCAAGCTCTGGAGCGAGCGGCCGGCCTCGACCTGGCGCGGTCGCGTCCCACAGCTTCCGTTATTCGCGATCTCCGAAGAGCGGACGCAGTTCCTGACTCCGGCGGCGTCGATCGCCTTGCCAGAACCCAACGTTGACGGTCTCATCCGGCAACATGCGTCGTCTTTGACGGATGCATGCCGTTCGGATGACCGCCCGCGTGGTCCTCCGCGCAATTCCTGATCCCACTAAAAACTAAATGAGCCGGTCAGCCTGGTTAAGGCTGAGTAACGGCGAGAACTGTCAGGAGGTATGTGATTCACGTCAAGTCATTGATGTTCTGTTCGATTGCGGCTTTGGCGGCCTGCCGGGCGTTTGGCCAGGCGCCGCAAACTATAACAATCGAACAAGCCGTTCAGGAAGCTCTCCAGAACAATCCTGCACTGCTGGCGGAGAAGCTCGGCATTCCGGTGGCGGAAACGGCGGTGATTACTGCCCGCCTTCGTCCCAACCCGGTGGTGAGCGCATCCTCCGACCATCTGGACTGGCTCGGCACCGGCTTCAGCGAAGTGAACGGCGCGGGACCGACGGAGACGGCTTTGCGCGTCGATATCCCCTGGGAGCGCGGGCACAAGCGCGAATATCGAGTGGATACCGCCGGCTACGCGCAGAAGATCGCCGAGGCGCGCGTGGCCGATTCGATCCGCCGGCTGAGGCTGGACGTGACGCTGGCGTGCATCGACGTCATGGCGGCCAAGGCTCGCCTGGACCTGGCCAATGACAATTTGAAATCGCTGGAAGGAGTGGTTCAGCTCAATGAGACGCGATTAAAGGGCGGAGCCATCCCGCCGATCGAGCTGACGCGTTCCCGCGTCGCCATGCTGCAGTTCCGCAGCAACGTCAAGACCGCGGAGCTGGCGCTGACGACGGCTCGCGTCCGGCTTCAGACATTTCTGGGACGCGGGCCCGGACAGCCAATCGTTGATGTTAGCGATCCGCTGAAGATCCCGATTCCGCCGGCGACGCCGGCTCTGGAACAAATCCAAACCCGCGCGATTACCGTGCGGCCCGACATCCAAGCGGCGCGGCTGGATCAGGCGCGGTCGCAGTCCGAATTGCGGCTGCAACTGGCGAACGGGAAAGTGGACTACACTGCGGGCGCGGAATATCGCCGCCAGCAGGGTGTGAACGGTACTGGAAATTCCGTAGGATTCTTCTTCAGCGTGCCGCTGCCGGTGTTCAATCGGAACCAGGGCGAGATCGCGCGCGTGACTTCCGAAGAGGTGCAGTTGCAGAAGCAGATTGACGCGCTGCAATCCCAGGTCTCGGGCGAAGTGACGGGGGCCTACCGCGAGTATGAAACGGCGCGCCAGTTGATCGGCGATATCGAGAGCGATCTTCTCGGACTCTCCCAGGAAGCCCGCAACACGACCAATTACGTTTACCAGGCGGGCGCCGGCTCTCTGCTGGATGTTCTGGATGCGCAGAGGGCCTTCAACGAAACCATGTCCACGTATTATGACGCGCAAGCCGACTATCGCCGGGCCGTGAGCCGCCTGGCGTCAGTGGTCGGCGAAGAGGTGATTCCATGAGGCTGACGCTGACCTTATTTACCGCTCTGATCACGCTGGCAATTACCGGATGCCAAAAAAGCGGCGTAAGCGAAGTTGCCGCCGAGGCATCCGATGGCGCGCGCAAGGCCACCAAGGGGGAGCTTCCCAACGATGTCGAACTGGAGCCCGCGATGCTCACCAACATCAAGGTGGAAACCGTGGCCGCCGAACAGGGGCGAGGCAGCCTGAGCGGGACCGGCAAAGTGCAATTCAACGAAGATCGTACCGTTCGCATCCTGGCGCCGCTGCCCGGCCAAGTGGTCGACTTTCAAGCGCGCGTCGGCGATTCGATAGCCAAGGATCAAGTCCTGTTTTCGATCAAGAGCCGCGAAGTAGCGTCGCTGGTCACGGACTATCTGCAAAGCCAGCGAGACCTGGATCTGGCGCAGAAGACCTACAACATGAACAAGGATCTATTCGAGCACCAGGCTGCCTCCCGTATTTCCTTCCAGCAGGCGGAGAACGATCTGGCCAAGGCCAATACGCAAGTGGCCCGTGGTGAAGAAGGGCTGCGAGTGCTGGGCATCGATCCGAAAGAAGCGGTGAAGGACGGCGGCTTGCGCTCGGTGATCCCGGTGCGCTCCCCGATGGCGGGCACACTGATCGACCGCAATCTTACTCCCGGTCAGTTCGTGCAGGCCGATAGCACCGCTCTGCTCACTATCGCCGACCTGACCACCGTGTGGGTCCTGGTCGACGTCTTCGAGCGCGATATTCATTTGATCCAGGTGGGTCAGAAGGTCCAAGTAGTGGCCGCGGCGTATCCGGACCGCCGCTTTCCCGCCAGCGTGGAACGTATCAGCGATAAAGTCGATCCCGACAGCCGGACCTTGAAGGTGCGCCTGCTGGTTTCGAATCCCAATGTTTTGCTCAAGCCGGAAATGTTCATCACCTCCTCGCTCGAATTGAGCGGGGGCGGCGCCGCGATATCGGTTCCCGCGGGCGCGGTGTTTACAGAGGATGGCAAGAGCTACGTCTTCGCAGCGAAGACCGATCGGCGCTTCGAGCGGCGCCTGATCGTCGCTGCGCCCGACGCCGAAGGCCGCTTGAGGGTGACAAGCGGCCTCCGCGTTGGAGATCGAATCGTGACCGACGGAGCGATGCTGCTGGATTATCGCCGCAAGCAGAAGCAGGATTAGCGGTTGCGATGATCAAGCGATTAGTCTCCTTTGCTCTGCATCAGCCCTTGGTCGTGTTCCTGCTGACCGGGCTGTTTCTGCTGGGCGGCATCGTGGCGTTCGAGAACCTGCCGATCGAGGCATTTCCCGATGTCACCGATATTCAGGTGACCGTCATCACGCTGTATCCCGGCTACGCCGCGGAAGAAGTCGAAAAACAGGTCACGACGCCGCTAGAGATCGGCTTAAGCGGCTTGCCCAACGCGGTGCGGATGTTTTCGCATACGCAGTTCGGTCTGTCGTTCCTGATTGTTACTTTCGACGATCGTGCCGACGATTATCAAGCACGCCAGTTGGTTCTCGAACGGCTGCGCGGTGTGGATCTTCCGGATAAGGCGGAGGTGCAACTGGCGCCCCTTTCGACGCCCATCGGCGAGTTATTTCGCTATCGCGTGAATGGCAATGGTCAGGACTTGAAAGAGCTGCGGGCGATTCAAGATTGGACGATCACACGTTATCTCAAGCTCGCGCCCGGAGTGGCGGATGTGGTCAGCCTGGGCGGATTCCTGAAGCAGTATCAGGTCAGCCTGGATCTGGCCAAACTCAAATCCAACAACGTTCCGATGCAGCAGGTGCTCACCGCGCTGGGACAGGGAAATGCGAACGCCGGCGGCAGCTATCTGGAACAGGGCGATCAGCAGTATCTGATCCGCGGTCTCGGATTATTGCGCTCCTCTGATGACATCGGCAATATTATTTTGGCCGAGCACGGCGGAACGCCTCTGTTGGTGCGCGATATCGCCACCGTCGATGTCAGCTCGGTTCCACGGCAGGGCACGGTGGGGATGAATGACGACAACGAGATCGTCACCGGCATCATCCTGATGCGCAAGGGCGAGAATCCGTCGGAAGTGCTGAAGGCGGTTAAATCGCGAGTCAAGGAACTGAACGACACCATCCTTCCCAAGGGCGTGTCTATCGTGCCGTACTACGACCGGACGTTCCTGATCGACACGACGCTTCATACGGTGTTCAAGAATCTGCTGGAGGGCGCGATCCTGGTGATGATCGTGCTGTACCTGTTCCTCGGGAACCTGCGAGCAGCGGCAATCGTTGCGTCGATCATCCCGTTGGCGCTGCTCGCCACCTTCATGGGTCTGCGCTTGCGAGGGCTTCCGGCGAACCTGCTTTCGCTCGGCGCCATGGATTTCGGAATCATCGTGGACGGCGCCGTGATCGTGCTCGAAAATATCTTCCGCGAGCTATCCGAGCATCAGCACGCAAAGTCGGCGATCAACAAAGTGCGGGGAAATGTTCGGCAGGTGATCATCGAGGCGGCCGCGCACGTGGGACGCCCGACCATGTTCTCGATGTTGATCATCATCATCGCGCACATTCCGATCTTCACCTTGCAGCGGCAAGAAGGGCGAATCTTCGCGCCAATGGCGTACACCATCGTGTCGGCGCTGCTCGGGTCGCTGCTGTTTTCGCTGACGCTGGTGCCGGTGATGGCATACTTTCTGCTCCGCCGCGGCGTGCCGCATGGAGAGAATCGCCTGGTCCGGTTTTGCAAGAAGTTATATCGTCCGCTGCTGACTTATGCGGTCCGATGGCCGGTTCTGGTGTTGGCGGCGGCCGTTATGGCGCTGGCGGGAAGCCTGCTGCTCGCGAATCAACTGGGCAGCGAATTCCTTCCCGAGCTCAACGAAGGCTCCATATGGGTGAACCTGACGCTTCCGCCCGGGATCTCCGTGAGCGAAGCGGTTAAGGAATGCGCTCGGGTGCGATCCATTCTCCGGCAGTTTCCCGAAGTGCGCGCGGTGATCTCGAAAGCCGGCCGTCCTGAGGATGGGACCGATCCCAAGCAGATCAATATGGCCGAGTTTTTGGTGGATACATACCCGCAGGAGGAATGGAAGAGCAAGCTCAGCAAGGAGGAATTGCTCAAGCGCTTTGACGATGAGCTGTCCAAGGTTCCCGGGTTCGAGCCTAGTTTCTCCCAGCCGATTCGCGACAACATCCTGGAAAGCATCTCGCAGATTGACGGTCAGATCGTGATCAAAGTGTTCGGCGACGATCTGGATCTCATCAAGAAAACGTCGCAGCAAGTGCTGGATCAGGTGACCTCGGTGCGCGGAGTGGCGCGAGCGTTCATCGACCGGGCGGGAAGCGTGCCACAGTTGCAAATCGAAATTGACCGGGCGCGGGCCGCGCGTTACGGATTGAATGTGGTCGACGTGCAGAACGTGATTGAGACGGCCGTCGGCGGCAAGGAAGCCACTGAGATATGGGAGGGAGAACGCAAGTATCCCGTGGTGGTTCGCCTGCAACAGGACCAGCGCCGCGATATTTCCACCATCGGCAAGATCCTGGTGGAGACGCCGCGCGGATTGCGTGTGCCATTGGAAGATGTGTCTACGCTCAGTGTCGGTTCCGGCAGCATGAATATCGCGCATGAATCCGGCAAACGTCTAAACGCCATCGGCGTCTTTCTGCGCGGCCGCGACATGGGAAGCGCGGTGGAGGAAATGCAGCAGCGCGTCAAGCAGAACGTGACGCTTCCGCCCGGTTACTATCTCCAATGGGGCGGCGAGTTTGAGAACCAGCAGCGCGCCATGGGGCGTTTGAAAATCATCGTTCCCATTAGCATTTTTCTCATCTTTCTACTTTTATTCAATGCCTTCGGCTCGGTCAAAAGCGCCCTGCTGATTCTTTCCAACATTCCTTTTGCATTGGTGGGCGGAATCCTGGCGTTGCTGATCACGAAAATCCCGCTGAGCGTTTCGGCGGCTATCGGCTTCATTGCGCTGTTCGGTCAGGCCGTGCTGAACGGCGTGGTCATCGTGAGCTACTTCAATGCTCTGCGTGCCGAAGGATTGGACGCTCGCCAGGCCGCGATCGAAGGATCGCTGGTGAGGTTCCGTACGGTGCTGATGACCGCGTTGCTCGCGATGCTCGGTCTGCTGCCGATGGCGCTCTCGCACGGCATCGGCTCAGAGGTGCAGAAGCCGCTGGCGGTGGTCATCATTGGTGGCTTAGTATCGGCGACGGCGCTCACGCTCCTGGTGCTGCCGGCGCTCTACACGCTGGTCGAGCGAAAGTCTACACCGCAAGCAGATACGCCCGTGCTGGCAGGCCAGTCAGGCGATTGAGAGCGCTCGCGTACCACTGAAGCTGGCGCTGATACTGGCCGTTACGCTCGGAAATATCCGCGTCGGTCTTGAAGTCGACGATGATCCAGGTATTGTCCTCGACGAACGCCAGATCGATGATACCTTCCATAAGGCGTCCGCCTGCGCCTTCCTGTGTGACGAGCAACATGACGGGATATTCGCGATGCTTGCGCTCGGCGCGTCGCGCGCGATCGAGAAGCGGATGGGCGAGTGCGGCTTCCACTCGTGAGCAAGCCGCCTCGATTTCTTCGGGGGGTGCACCCAGGATGCGGGCGTTGAGGTGCGTCCATTGTCGGATGGTGGCGCGGTTGGCGTTGAGCGGCACGTCGCGCAGGACGGCGTGGACGAGGGTGCCAAAGCGTCGCCCCGTAGGACCGGCGGGCGAGACCTGTCTGGCCACTACTTCCACCATGACGGGATCCGCTGGGGCGTCGGCTGCCTGGCTCGCCAGGAACACCGCGAACTCGGGACGCGAGGCGGCTGCGATAGTCGTAGCGCGTTGCTCTTGCCAAGCCTGATACGCAGCGGAACTCACGCCGCGATCGTCTTTCAACAATTCTTCCTGACGCAGGCCGTGGTCGCTTTCTTCGCCGAGCTTTAGTTTCGTCGGGTCCCACCAGACGATTTCATGCGATCCCTGCTGTGGCGTAATCAATCCGGGACGCACGGAGAACTCTGCTTCGCGATCGTAATCCATGGGTCGCGCGACGATGCTGGCGTCGCCGAATTCCGGACATCCCAATCCATGTGTCGGGCGGGATTTGCGCCACCCTTCGCGCGACGGATACAGCGCCTTATCCAGCGGACTCAGCCAATTGTCCTGCGGAAACGGCTCATCGCCGCACGCGGGGACAACCAGGAGGTCGCGTGCGCGCGTCGCGGCCACGTAGGCTACACGCACGCCCTCTGCGCGCTCGCGAGCGGCTTCCTCGGCTTCATGATCCAGCAATTCCCAGGGGGCGCAGCGCAGCAGGCGGGTGGCACTCACGCGCTTGGCTCCGTCGACGTATTGGTCAGGCTCGCGCGCGCAGAGATTCGCGGTAAGATCCGCGAGGATGACCACGGGAAACTCCAGGCCCTTGGCTCCATGCACCGTCATCAAACGGACGCCGTCCGAGTCCTCTTCGAGTACGGGTGCTTCGGAGGCTTCTTCCTTCTCGGCCTGCGCAGTCAGCTCTTCGACGAACCCTCGGAACGACACGCCTCCCGTCGTTTCATAGGTGCGAGCCAGGTCCGCCACGCGGGCCACGTTCGCCAGGATCTGATTGCCGCCGGGGCGTAGCAGGAAACCGGCGTGCGCGCGAGTGGCTTCAAGCAGCGCGTTAACAGTCGCGGCGAAGGGCTGATAATTCCGGCCCTTATGCAATTCAGCAAGGAGATCCAGAGCATCGGCGATGGCTTGTTCGGCGCCTTCGCGATGGTACGGATGCAGGCGCCCGCGCTTGTGCTTGTGCACGAGCAGCATCTCGTCCGGGATTGCGAATAGCGATCCCTTCAGCGTGGCGAACACGCTCAACTCGTCGTCGGGCCACTCGATCGCAGTCAGCGCGGCTCGCAGTGTTTCGACTTCTTCACGGTGGTGGAATGATTTCGACCCCGCCAGCAGATGATCGACATTGCGAGCTTCGAGCGCGCGTGCGTACTCGCGCGTGAGATCCTGTCCGCCTTGCGTGCGGCGGCGGAACAGGACCGCGATATCTCTCGCTTTGAACCCCCATCCGCTCTCTTGCACGAGCCAGGCGACGAATGCGGCGATGGCATCCGGCAGCGACCGGTTCACGGCTTCCTTCGACAGACGAGTCTTGTAGGGACGCGGCACCGGAAGCGCGATCAGGCTCGGCCGGCCGCCGATTTCTTCCCGATGCCGCTCCAGGGGAATCCATTCCGCGTGACCATCGCCGTCCATTTCTGTTTCAAACGCAGTGTTGACGAACTGTTGCAGGTTGGGGACCGAGCGAAAGCTCTTGCGCAACGCCACCAGGCCGCAGCCGCGCTCGACCATTTTGTCCCGTACATCCCTATAGAGC
>Ga0207687_10000473_pt1 | contig 27414 bp, 31 predicted proteins | sample KBSM54metaG_FD_184399 | JGI IMG/M metagenome (GOLD analysis project Ga0207687, IMG submission 184399) | Miscanthus rhizosphere microbial communities from Kellogg Biological Station, Michigan, USA - KBS M5-4 metaG (SPAdes) (version 2) | ecosystem: Host-associated > Plants > Roots > Rhizosphere >...
ACCGGCATGGACGGCCAGCCACAGGCCGCCCGCCGCTGCTCCGAGCCAGCGTCCGCGCAAATCGGGGAGCGCCCAACCGAGCATCAACCCGCAGGCGAGATAGGCGGCACCGATATCGCGGACGAAATGGGCGTTATATGGGCCGGTGAAGCGCACCGTCGGCACGAAACCATACCAGGCGAGCGGGCTGACGAGCATGAACAGCCCGTTGGCAAGCGCAACCAGTGCGGCAAGCGCGACGAGCAGTTGCGCCACACGATCGAGCGCATCTGCCTTGCCCATATCCTGTCCCCCGATGAAGCCGCCTCAGGCGGCGGCGCGTGCCTCGTCAGCTGCGTCGATCTCGGCGGCCTTGGCTTCGACCAGCTTGACGATATGCTCGATCATATCCTCGCTCTGCACCGTGTGATCGGTGACGCCCGACAGATAGACCATATGCTTGCCATTGCCGCCGCCGGTGAGGCCGATGTCAGTCTCGCGCGCTTCGCCGGGTCCGTTGACGACGCAGCCGAGTACCGAGAGCGACATCGGGGTGCGGATATGCTGGAGCCGTTCCTCCAATGCCTGCACGGTGCGGATCACGTCGAAGCCCTGGCGTGCGCAGCTCGGGCAGGAGACGACGCGGACGCCGCGGTTGCGAATGCCGAGTGCCTTCAGGATCTCGAAGCCGACCCGCACTTCCTCCTCGGGCTCGGCCGAGAGCGAGACGCGGATCGTGTCGCCGATGCCGTACCAGAGCAGCGAGCCGATCCCGATCGCGGACTTGACCGTGCCGCCCACGAACCCGCCGGCCTCGGTGATGCCGAGATGCAGCGGGCAATCGACGACTTCAGCGAGCTGCTGATAGGCGGCGACCGCGAGGAACAGGTCGGATGCCTTCACCGCGACCTTGAACTCGTGGAAATCATGATCCTGCAGGATGCGGATATGATCGAGCGCGCTTTCGACCAGCGCCTCGGGACAGGGCTCGCCATATTTTTCCAGCAGGTCCTTTTCGAGGCTGCCCGCATTCACGCCGATCCGGATCGCACAGCCATTGGCCTTGGCTGCGTTGATCACTTCCTTCACGCGCTCGGCAGAGCCGATATTGCCGGGGTTGATGCGCAGGCAGGCAGCGCCCGCGTCGGCGGCTTCGAGCGCGCGCTTATAGTGGAAATGGATGTCCGCGACGATCGGCACGCGGGCAGCGCGGACGATCTGGCGGAGCGCCGTAGTGCTTTCCACGTCGGGGCAGGAGACGCGGATGATGTCGACGCCGGCATCCTCGCAACGACGGATCTGGTCGATCGTCGCCTTTGCGTCGGAGGTCGGCGTATTGGTCATCGTCTGGACGGTGACCGGCGCATCGCCGCCGACGGGCACATTGCCGACCATGATCTGGCGGCTTTGACGACGGGTGATATCGCGCCAGGGGCGAACGGACATGAGGCAACCTTTCGAATTCGCGGCCCATATAGCGCTCAGCACGCCGGTGCGAAAGCGCCGCGCTCAGCCCTGCACCGATTCCCGATACCGCCTGCTTCCCTTCAGCTCGGTCCCGTCCTCGAGCGTGACGGTGAAGTCGCCGCTGCGTTCGGTCTCGATCCGCCGGATCGCCGCGCGGCGGACAAGGCGGCTGCGATGGATCTGGACGAAGCCGGCGCCGAGTTCCTGCGCGACCCCCGCCAATGTCGCCCGATGCAGCAATGTGCGCGGAGCCCAGGCGATCTCCACATAATTGCCGGCGGCGGTGACATGGGCGATCTGATCGACCGGCACCTGATGCGTCACCGCGCCGTCCGCGATCGTCAGGGTACGGCGTTCGTCGGCCGTGGTGACGGGCGTAGCGGCGCGCGCGAGCAACCACTGCGCAAGCGCGGCCAGCGCCGCGAATTGCAGATAGGAAGCGAAGTCCTTGCGATATTCGTAGAGCAGGGGGTTAGGGAAGCGGCTCAGGAACAGGTACTGGCTACCCTCCGCAGCATAATAGAGCTTCCGCTGGCCGACCATCAGCCCGATATGCGCCATCGACAGCGGCGCGCTGGCAAGCACGATCAGCACCGCCACGACGCCCCATGAAAAGCGCGGCGGACGGACATATCGGACGAGCCCCCAGATCAGCGGCATGACGGCCAGCCAGGCAAGGACACTCGTCGCCTCCCAAAGCCAGACATGCGCCTTGGACTCCCGGATATTCGCGGCAGCCAGATCGCTCATCGTCGATTCGGCATTGGCCAGCACGACAACGAGCAGGATCAGCAGAAAGCCTGCGCCGAGCACAATCGCGAGCCGGCGCTGCGCACCGCTCATCCCGCCTCCGCCGCCGCTCGTCCCCATGCCCGTCGCCATCGTCCCTGTGATACCGCCTCCCGCCCCTCAGCGATACCGGGCCATGGCGCCGCTCGCTAGCCGTCGCCGATCGATCATGGAGGCGAACAATGGACCGGCATTACGGGATGGACTGGCTGAGGATCGGGGCGTTCGCCCTGCTGATCTTCTATCATATCGGCATGGTCTTCGTGCCCTGGGGCTTCCATGTGAAGACGGCCCATCCGGCCGACTGGGTCGCGGTGCCGATGCTGATGACCAATGCCTGGCGGCTGACATTGCTGTTCCTGGTCTCGGGCTATGCCAGCCGCGCCCTGTTCGCCAAATCGGCGAGCGTCCGCGCGTTCCTCGGCAATCGCAACGCGCGCCTGCTTCTGCCGCTGCTGTTCGGCATGGCGGTGATCGTGCCGCCGCAAAGCTGGGTCGAGCTGACCGTCCAGCATGGCTATCGCGAGAGCTTCGCGTGGTTCTTCACACGCGACTATTTCCGGTTCGGCAAACTCGACGGGGTCATCCTGCCGACCTGGAACCATCTCTGGTTCGTCGTGTATCTGTGGGTCTACACCCTGGCGCTCGCGGCGCTGCTCGCGCTCCCGCGCTTGAGCGGGGTGCAAGCCGCGTTCGACCGGGTCTTTGCCGGGCTGCGGGTGCTGTGGGTGCCGATCGTCTGGCTGCTGCTGTTCAACCTCATCCTGTTCCGGCGCGGCGAGGACACGCACGACCTGTTCCATGACGGCATCGCGCATCTCACCTATTTCCCCGCCTTCCTGTTCGGCTTCGGCCTTGCCGGCTCCAGGCCGGCCATGGCGGCGCTCGCGCGGTTCTGGCAGCTATCCGCCTTTCTCGCCGTCGCCGGCTGCCTGATCGTGGCATCAGTCGAGATCGCCTATCCGGGCTTTGCAATACCGACCAGGTCGATTGCCACGCTCTTTCAGGTCGGACGCCAGATGCAGTGCTGGCCGAGCATCGCGGCCCTGATCGGAATCGCCGAGCGCTTCTGGAACCGGGACACCGCCTGGCGGCCGATGCTGACCGAAGCGGTCTTCCCCTTCTACATCATCCACCAGACGGTGATCATATTGGTCGAATATTGGCTGCTCCCGCTGCACATCGGGCCAGTCGCCGAGTTCGCGATCCTCGTGCCGGCGACCGTTGCCGGATGCTGGGCCTTTTACCTGATCGGCCGGCAGATCGGCTGGCTGCGGCCTTTGATCGGATTACGCGGCCGATCGCGTCCGCGACAGGCGGTCAGTGGCTCCGGCAGCGAGCTTCGCGCAGCATAAGCGCCGGGCCGGGGCGGCCGCCCCGGCCCCGCCACGCCCCACCGCGCGCTCAACCTAAGCGCTGGCCATTGCGGACTGACGCGTTAAAGGCCGATCATGGATCGGCATTACGGCCTGGACTGGCTGCGTATCGGCGCCTTTGGCCTTCTTATCTTCTATCATGTCGGCATGGTGTTCGTGCCGTGGGACTTCCATGTGAAGACCAGTCACCCGGCCGAATGGGTCGCGATCCCGATGCTTGCGACCAATAGCTGGCGGTTGATGCTGCTGTTCGTCGTCTCCGGCTATGCCAGCCGGGCGCTGCTGCTGAAGGGCGGTCAGGTCGGCGGGTTTGTGGGCTCGCGCAGCAAGCGACTGCTGATCCCCCTGCTGTTCGGCATGGCGGTGATCGTGCCGCTGCAACCCTGGATCGAACTGATGGGCAAGCATGGCTATGCCCAGGGTTTCGGCTGGTTCTGGTTCCACGATTATTTCCGCTTCGGCAGCCTTGAGGGCATCATCCTCCCGACCTGGCAGCATCTCTGGTTTGTCGTCTACCTCTGGCTCTACACCATGTTGCTGGCGGCAGGGATCTGGCTCGCCCGTGGCAGAAGCGCACAAGGGATCTTCGACCGCGCATTCGGCACGGTCGCGGTGTTGATCGTGCCGATCGCGTTGCTGCTGCTGGTCGATATGGCGCTGCAGGGTGCGCGCGAAACGCACGATCTGCTCAACGACCCCATCGCCCATCTTCATTATCTGCCCGGCTTCCTGTTCGGCTTCGGCCTTGCCCGCTCGGCACCTGCCATGGCGGCGATCGGCCGGTGGTGGAAAACGGCAGGGATCGTCGCGGTGCTGAGCTATGCGATCGTCGCCGCGATCGAGTGGCGCTGGCCCGGCAGCGCGATGCCCAACCCGCCCTTCGGCTATATTTTCGCGACCGCCCGCATCGTGCAGGGCTGGTGCGCGATCATCGCCCTGATCGGCATTGCCGAGCGTTTCTGGAACCATGATCACCGCTGGCGCAAGACGCTCACCGAGGCTGTGTTCCCCTTCTACATCATCCATCAGACAGTGATCGTCGGGGTCGAATGGATGCTGCTCGGCCAGAATCTGGCCCCGGCTGCCGAATTCGCCATTCTCGTCGCCGCGACCATCGCCGGCTGCTGGGCCTTTTACCTGCTCGGGCGCGAGATCAGCTGGCTGCGGCCGCTCATCGGATTGCGGGCGAGGGCCGCGCGACCGGGACCCGCCACTGTGCTGGCGTCGCAGGCCTGACGATGGCGCAAGGGGCGGACTGGACGCTGGTGATCCATGGTGGTGCCGGGATGATGACCCGCGACCGCATCGCCGCCGAGGTCGATTCGGGCGCCCGATCGGGCCTGGCGGCGGCGCTGGATGCAGGCTCAGCGATTCTCTCTGCCGGCGGCAGCGCGATGGATGCGGTCGAAGCGGCGGTGCGGGTGCTCGAGGATGATGAGCACTTCAACGCCGGGCGCGGCGCCGCGCTCAGCCATGAAGGCGTGGCCGAGCTCGATGCGGCGATCATGGATGGCAGCAGCCGCGCGGCTGGCGCGGTTGCCGGCGTGACGGCGACCCGCAACCCGGTCAGCCTCGCCCGCGCGGTGATGGAGGAGAGCCGGCACGTCCTGCTCGGCGGCGAGGGCGCCGACCTGTTCTCCCGCGAGCATGGGCTCGAACAGGCCGGGCAGGACTGGTTCATACTTCCCGAGCGGCGCCGACAGCTCGAGGAATTGAAGGCGCGCGGCGCCGACTCCTTCGATGTCGACATGAAATATGGGACAGTCGGCGCCGTCGCCCTCGACGTGCACGGCCATAGCGCGGCGGCGACCTCGACCGGCGGCGTCACCGGCAAGCGCTGGGGCCGGATCGGCGATTCGCCGCTGATCGGTGCCGGCACCTATGCCGATGATCGCGCCTGCGCTGTCTCGGCGACTGGATCGGGGGAGTATTTCATCCGCCTCGGCGTCGCGCATGAGATCTGCGCGCGGGTACGGCTGGCGGGAGAGCGGCTGCAAGCCGCGGCCGATGCGGTGATGGACGAGGTTAAAGCGCTGGGCGGCCGAGGCGGCGTGATCGTGACCGGCCCGGGCGGCGAGTCGGTCTGGAGCTTCAACACCTCGGGCATGTTCCGCGCGGCGGTCGATTCGAACGGAGCGCGGAGGATCGCCATTTACGGGGATGAGCTTTAAGGGGGGAATAGCGGCCGTCCGCTTTCACCCGGAACCCGCACCGGCTAGACCTGCTGCCATGAGTCGCATCCTCCCCGCTCTCGCCGCCGTCGCGCTCGCCGCCACCGCCTCCCCCGCCACCGCTTATTGGGAATATGGCCACCAGACCGTCGCCGAAATCGCGCGCGCCAATGTCCGCCCGCAGACCAGGATCGCGATCGAGCGGCTGCTCCGCCAGTCGACCGCGTTGCTCGACACGCCGACCTGCCCGACGCGCACGATCGAGCAGGCGAGCGTATGGGCGGATTGCATCAAGACGATCAAGACTCCGGACGGCAAGCGGCCCTATGACTATGCCTTCGCCTGGCATTTCCAGGATGTGAACATCTGCAAGCCCTTCGACCTGGTCGAGCCCTGCAAGGACGGCAAATGCGTGTCCGCGCAGATCGAGCGCGATGTGAAGCTGCTCAAGGACAAGCACACGCCGGCGAAGGACCGCGTCCAGGCACTCGTGTTCCTGATCCACTTTGTCGGCGATCTCCACCAGCCGCTCCATGCCGGGGAGAAGGACGACAAGGGCGGCAATGACGTCGGGGCGACCTATGGAATTTATGCGCCACCCCGTTTCAACCTTCACTCGGTCTGGGACGGACCACTCGCGGAACGCGCAATCACGACGGGGCCGTCGCTGGTGCGGCGCTATCCCGCGGCTGTCCGCGCGAAGATCGCAGCCGGCACCGTGACCGACTGGAGCCGCGAGAGTTGGCTGGTCGCGCATGACAGCGTCTATGCCAGCGCGCTCGGCGGCGACGCCTGCGCGCCGAACCCCGCGCACGTCACGCTCGACGAGGCGACGATCGACAGGCTGGTGCCGGTGGCGAAGCTCCAGGTCGAGCGCGGCGGCTTGCGCCTCGCCAAGCTGCTCGACCAGGCCCTTGGCTGACCCTCGTCCGCGAGGCGGGGCGACGCAAAATATTTGCCGGCACTGAGAAAGACACGGCGGTTTTCCGCTGCGATCATGCCGGGTAGCGCGGTTTTCGGCATGGTTGAATCGAGCGGCGGCGGCGATGCGAGCGCGCCGCCTATTGGGAATGTCATGAGGGGCGCTGACATTTCCAACTGTACAGAACGTTGTACAATGTTCGCCTGACAGTGCGGCGGGCGCAGGCGGCAGCCGCAGGCCGTAAGCTCGTGAAGCGGTCGGGCGGCAGACGGCCATTGCGGACATCGGAGAATCCGTGGAAGAGGGCCGGCATGGCAGCTCCAAGCGAAGCCCTGAGGCGGACATTCACGCCCCGTTCCGTCCGACGCTCATTGTCAGTTGCGGTGATCATCGGCACTGTCCTGAACAGCATCAATCAGGGAGACGCACTTTTGAGCGGCCATCCACTGGTGATCTGGAAACTGCTGCTCACCTATTTCGTCCCCTTCGCGGTCGCGAGCTATGGAAGCTACGCCGCTTACCGTTCGGGATGACGCCGTGGCGACGTCCGACGGACGAGCCGGCCGTGCAAAGACATAAAGAGTGGAGAGCCATTGTGACGGTAAAGAGCTGCGTCCGTGCGATAGCCCTGTCCATTGGACTGCTGGTCTCGGTCGGTGCTCAGGCCCGCTCCGCCGCTGCCTCGCATGCGGTCGTCAAGGCTCCACCGGTCTCCCGCGTCCGTATCAACTTCAATGCGGATTGGCGTTTCAAGCTCGGCAAGGCGGACGGAGCCGACGCGCCGGCGTTTGACGATGGCGGATGGCAGCGGGTCGGTCTGCCGCACAGCTTCAGCATGCCCTATTTCCGGGCCGCCACCTTCTACACCGGCGATGGCTGGTACCGGAAAGCGTTCACCGTTCCGGCACTATCGCCCAACCGGCGCCTGTCGCTGGAATTCGAGGGCGCCTTTCAGGACGCGCATGTCTTCGTGAACGGCGTCGAGGTCGCCCATCATCGCGGCGGCTATACCGGTTTTCCGGTCGACATCAGCACAGCCGTTCATGCGGGCCGGAACCTGGTCGCCGTGCGCGTCAACAATGAATGGGATCCGACCCTCGCGCCGCGCGCGGGGGAGCATGTCTTCAGCGGCGGCCTGTACCGCGATGTATGGCTGGTCGAGACAGACGCAGTGCATGTTCCCTGGACCGGGACGCGGATCACGACGCCCGATCTGTCCGACGCCTCGGGCAAGGTCGCAGCCGAGACGGAGGTACGCAACGACCTGACCAGGGAGGTGCGTGCCTCTGTCCATACGCGGATCCTCGATCAGCGCGGCACAGTGGTCGCCACGCCGCCGGACGCGCTTCTGCCCATCGCGCCGGGTAGCACGGCCATCGCCCGGCAAGTGTCGCCGGCGATCCAGCGCCCGCGTCTGTGGAGCCCGGAAACGCCAAACCTCTATCGCGCCGTGACGACAGTGAGCGTCGACGGACGCGAGCGTGACCGATTCGAGACCGAGTTCGGATTCCGCTGGTTCAAATGGACCGCCGATCAGGGCTTTTTCCTCAATGGCCGGCACCGGTATTTCCGAGGGGCAAATGTCCATCAGGACCAGGCGGGCTGGGGCGATGCGGTCACCAATGGCGCGATCGAGCGCGACATAAATCTGATCAAGACGGCCGGCTTCGACTTCATTCGTGGCTCCCATTATCCGCACGACCCGCATTTCGCCGAGGTGACCGATCGGATCGGCATGTTCTTCCTTCCCGAAGTGAGTTTTTGGGGCACGGCGAACTTCAAGAACCCTTGGGGCGCCTCGGCCTATCCGACCGACGCGGCACAGCATGCCGCGTTCGATGCAAGCGTGAAGCAGCAGCTTGCCGAGCTGATCCGCATCAACCGCAATCACCCCTCGATCGTCGCCTGGGGGATGGACAATGAGGTGTTCTTTTCGGCCAGGGAGACGCTGCCGGATGTGCGGCGGCTGCTGAGCGAGGAAGTCGCCTTGTCGCACCAGCTCGACCCCACCCGTCCGGCTTCGGTCGATGGTGCCCAGCGCGGCGACATCGACAAGCTTGGCGATATCGCCGGCTATAATGGCGACGGCGCGAGGCTTTTCCCCGATCCGGGCATCGCCAACTTCGCCGCCGAATATGGATCGACAATGGCTGATCGGCCCGGGGCTTATGAACCGGGTTGGGACGAGCTGCCGAAGACCCCCGGCGCTGACCCCAACAAGGAGGGATCGTGGCGCCTGCCATGGCGTTCTGGAGAGGTGATCTGGGCCGGTTTCGACCATGGCTCCATCGCGGGCAAGCGCTTTGGCGGAATGGGCATGATTGACTATTTCCGGCTGCCCAAGCGGCAATATTATTGGTACCGCAACGCCTATGCCCATATGCCGCCACCCGCCTGGCCGCAGACGGGCACGCCCGCCGCGCTCAGGATCACCACGAGTTCGCCGACCATCAAACGTGCGGATGGAACGGATGATGTGCAGGTGGTGGTCAGCGTGGTCGATGCCGCCGGCCGGCGGCTGAGCAACAGCCCCCCGGTTCACCTCGCGATCGAGGCTGGTCCGGGCGAGCTGCCGACAGGGCGCGCGATCGATTTCGCGCCCGACAGCGACATCGTCATCCGCGATGGCGAGGCAGCGATCGCGATGCGGAGCTGGCAGGCGGGAACCACCCGCCTGCGCGCGACCTCGCCCGGGCTCCGAGCTGGAGAGGCGGTGGTGCGGACGCTTGCCGGCCCGCCGTTCGTGCCCGGCAAGACGCCGCTTGCGCCCAACCGGCCCTATATCCCGTTCGATGCCGCCGGACCGGCGGTGGACAGCGTGTTCGGCCTCAACAACCCCACCGATGCGAGCTCGAGCGCGCCGGAGCACAGCTCCCGCCTCGTCAATGATGGCGATCCGACCACCTATTGGGCACCTATGGCCGGCGACGCGGTGATGAGCGTGACCATCGACACCGAGCGGGTGGTGGAGGTCCACCACCTGACACTCAGCTTCCCGCAAGGCGCGCCCTATGGTTTCGTCGCCGAGGCGCAGGATCGGCAGGGCAATTGGCAGGTGATCGCCGAACAGGAGCAGGGATCGGACGCCAGTCGCGAGCGGTCCATCGCAACCAAGGCAGTCGAAGCCAGGCGGGTGCGGATCCGGCTGCGGGTACCGTCCGGGGCTGTTGCCGGCCTGTCCGAGGTGAAGGTTGCAGGCGCGCTGCGCAACGACTGAGCCGGCTTGGCGGCGTGCGTTAAATCTGACCCGCGTGCGCGCTACGCCGCCTTCTTCCCTTCCCCAGCGAAGGCTGGGGCCCAGTTGGGATGGCAGAGGTAATGACGCACAGCGTGCATCACCAGCGTTCCCCAACTGGGGCCCAGCCTTCGCTGGGGAAGCAAAGAGAACCGAAGCCAGGCGCTTGGCGGTTCAGATCTAACGCAGGATGCGCTAGCCGCGCGACCCCCAGCGCCAGGACCAGCCGCCGTCGGTCTTGCGCCAGGTGATAGCCAGCATCGCGGCGGTCAGCGTGGCGCCAATGACGATCTTTGGCACAATGGCGTCCATGAAACGCAGATCGAGCAGCAGCGTCGCGACGAAGCCGAGCGTGAGCGCCCAGCCCTGCCAGGTAACCGGCGTCGCACCGAAGCCGAACCGCTTGGGTGCGAACCAATAGCCCTCACGCACATGGAATGAGCGCTTCACCTCATTGGATGCCATCACAAAGGTCCTCAATGCAGGCGAAGCAGAAGCCCGAGACCGAGCAGTGCCGTGGATAGTGCAATGGGCCAGGGGAGCCTGCTCCGCGTCGTCAACATGCCGATCATTTACGTGTCTCCAGTCTTTGCCGGCCGGCCGCGCTTGGCGCGGACCGGCGCTTCGAGCTTCACGCCGCGCTTCGCCAGCGCCTCGCGCAGCAGGCATTCGAGCTGGGCGTTGACGCTCCTCAGATCAGCCGCCGCCGCGCGCTCGATCGCCGCGTAGAGCGCGGGATCGAGACGAAGCGGAAACGCCTTTTTCGGAGGAGCACTCAACGCGGCCGGCCTTATTGGTACAGACTGCCGGCGTTCACGACGGGCTGGGTATCACGCTCACCGCATAGCACCACCATGAGGTTCGAGACCATCGCCGCGCGGCGCTCATCGTCGAGATGGACGACATTCTTTTCCGACAGCATCTCGAGCGCCATCTCGACCATGCCGACAGCACCTTCGACCAAAGTCTTGCGGGCCGCGACCACCGCCTGGGCCTGCTGGCGGCGCAGCATCGCGCCGGCAATCTCCTGCGCATAGGCAAGATGGGTGAAGCCGCACTCGTCAACCGTGATACCCGCCACGACAAGGCGCGCGATCAGCTCGGTCCGAAGCTCGGCGCTGACCTGATCGTGATTGCCCCGCAGCGTGACCTCCTGATGCTCGAAATCGTCATAGGGGTAGCGGGCGCCGATGGTGCGCACCGCCGCCTCGATCTGGACGATGACGAAGGATTTATAGTCGTCGATGTCGAACAGGGCCTGGGCCGTGTCGGTCACGCGCCACACCACCTGCGCCGCGATCTCGATCGGGTTGCCGCGCAGATCATTCACCTTGAGCCGCTCGGAAATCATGTTGTTGGCGCGGAGCGAGACCTTCTTGCGCCCGAGCCACGGCAGCAGCCAGCGGAGACCAGTGTTGCGATCCGTACCCTTGTACGAGCCGAACAGCGTGATCGCGGTCGCCTGGTTGGGCTGCTGCATGTAGAAGCCGCAGAGCAGGAAGAAGAAGACGAGCGTGGAAACGGCCATGACCATACCGCCGAACGCGGGATTGTGCCGTATGACAGTCGCGCCATAGACCCCCGCAACGAACGCAAGCAGCATGATCAACAGCATCGTGTAGCCGCTCGACGTAGCGGCAGGGCGCTCATTAGACAGTGTGAGCGCGGTATTCCTGGCAACTGAATCCGTCATGGGATCCTCCCGTTAATGTGATATCACATTTATATCGGGATTTCGGTTGATGCAAGCCCCCCAATTCAGCTGTCAGCTGCTGGATTTAAGGTGATCGATAAAAGCGCGCAGCTTGGGCAGGATCTGACGCCTGCCGGGATGGTAGAGAAAAACGCCCGGCGTAGTCGCGGTGAGGCCATCCAGCACCGATTCGAGTTTTCGGTCGGCTATCGGTCCACGGGCGAGGGGCGCGGGTATCTGCGCCAGCCCCGCGCCCTGAATCGCCGCCCCGAGCAGCGTTGGATAGTCATGGGCGATCAACGGGCCCGAGACCATTGCCTCGATCGACTCGTTGCCGTCGACGAAAGACCAATGTGCGATCGCGCCGTTTGAGCGCCGCATGCGCAGGCAGGCATGGCCGCGCAGATCGTCCACACGCTCCGGGCGGCCCCTGCAAGCGAGATAGTCGGGGCTGCCGACCACCAGGAAGGGGAAGGGCGGAGTCAGCCGCACCGCCACCAGATCGGGCGCGATAAACTGGCCGAAGCGGATGCCGGCATCAAAGCCGCCGGCGGCGAGATCGACCATCTCTTCGCTCGCAGCGATCTCCAGTTCGATCTCGGGATAGGCCCGGCAGAAGGAGGTGATCACCGGCTCGAGGATCAACGGGACGACGCCTCGGGGAACCGAAAGGCGCAAAAGCCCGGTGGGCCGCTGGCCCAGATCGCGCGCGACCTCGCCGGCTGCAACCAGTTCCTTGAAGGCAGGCCCGGCACGATCGAAAAATCGCTGGCCGGCCTCGGTCAACCCAACGCTTCGCGTCGTGCGGGCGAACAGTGCCGCGCCAAGACGCGCTTCCAGGGCGCGCACCGCCTGGCTCATGGCGGACGGGGTCACGCCGAGCTCGGCCGCGGCGCGACGAAAGTTGCGGTGCCTGGCGACCGCGAGAAAGGCCTCGACACCCTCGAGCGCGCCGTGCCGGACTGTGTAGTTCTGCTTCACAGACTGTCGAGATTAGTCCGGATAGTCGAACGATGGAAGGGGATCTAGATTCCACCCCGGAGCCGCGAGGGGGCGCCGATCACCAGCCGACAGGAGGCCGAATGTCGCCCGAACCCATCTTCCAGACCCATCTCGTCCTCGGCTATGTCGCATGGCTGCTTTGCTTCGGGGCTTATGGCCTGCCCAGGCTGAGGGCGATGGACCCAGTGCAGGCGCACCGCGCCATCGCCACGCTGCACAGCTTCCGCTTCTTCGGGCTTGTCTTCCTCCTGCCGGGTGTCGTCGGCCCCGATCTGCCCGCAAGCTTTGCCGCCTTTGCCGCCTATGGCGATTTAGCGACCGGCGTGCTGGCCATGCTGGCGCTTCTCACAATCCGGATACGCCCGCTCTTCTGGGGCTTTGTCGGTGCGTTCAACCTTGTCGGGGTCGGTGATCTCGTCATCGACTATTACCACGCCATCCAGGCCGACCTTCCGGCGCGGCCGGGAGCGTTGGGCGCCGCCTATGCGATTCCGATCCTCTATGTGCCCTTGCTGATGATAACCCATATCGCCGCGCTCTATTGGCTGGTGCGTCCCCGGCCCGAGATGGCCCACACCTTCGCCAACGATACAAGCGCGCCCCTCAGGCACTGACACGAAAAGGGCGGCGGTGCTTTCGCACGCGCCGCCCTGGCTCAAGATCGTTGGTCGGGCAGTTCGTCAGTTCAGGACGATCGTCACCGCACGGCGGTTCTGGGCCCAGCTGGCTTCGTCCGAGCCGAGCGCGATCGGGCGTTCCTTGCCATAGCTGATCGTCGAGATGCGCGCCGGGTTGATGCCGCGCGACGCGAGATAATTCTTCGCCGCATTGGCGCGGCGATCGCCGAGCGCGAGGTTATATTCGCGGGTGCCGCGTTCGTCGCAATGCCCTTCGAGGCTGACCGGGACGTTTGGCCAATGCGCAAGCCACGCCGCCTGGCTGTCGAGGATCGCGCGCGCTTCGGAATCGAGATCATATTTGTCCAGCGCGAAGTGGACCGTGTTGCTCGTGACCGAACGCTCGAAATCGGCGCGCGAACCGGGCCGGACATTGTCCTGCTGCTGCGTGGCCGGAGGGCCCTGCTCGCCCGGAGGGGGCGGAAGCTGTTTCGGCTTGGGGCTGCATCCGGCGGTCGCTGCGAGTGCTGCGGCAACGATCAGCGTCGTGGTCAATCTGGCCATCTGGCTTCTCCTTCGTGTCCGGGTCGTTCGGTTGCGCTTGAGAAACGACCCTCGGGGCATCGGGTATTGGTTAACGAGAGTCAACGTTCTGTCGCAGCACTCGCATTGGTGTGTTTCTACAAGCTCAGGGGCGTAACGGTCCCCATGCCGGATCGGATCCATCGAGCGGCGTTGCCAGCCTGCGTTCATTGACTCCCGTCAGATCGACGGACCAGAGATCGGCATTTCCGGCACCCCCCTGATGCGACCGGAAGAACACCAGCACCCGGCCGTTGGGCGACCAGCTCGGCTGCTCGTCCTGCCAGCTGTCGGTCAGGAGGCGTTCGTTGCCGCCGCTCGGGCTCATCACGCCGATGCGGAAACTGCCCGCGATTTTCGTGAAGGCGATCAGGTCCCCGCGCGGGCTCCAGGCAGGCGTTGCGTAGCGTCCGCCGCCAAAGCTGATGCGGGTCGGGTTCGATCCGTCGGCGCCCATGACGTAGATTTGCTGGGTGCCCGAGCGGTCGCTCTCGAACGCGATACGGGTGCCATCGGGCGAATAGCTGCCGCCGGTGTCGATCCCCGGGCTGTTGGTCAGCCGCTGCGGCGAGCCGCCGGTAGCCTCTACGCGGTAAAGGTTGGTGTTGCCCGCGACCGCCATCGAGAACAGGATCCAGTGGCCGTCGGGCGAGAAGCGCGGCGCGAAGGTGAGACTTGGGTTGTTGACCACCAGGCGCTGCCGCGCTGTCCCGATATCGTACACATAGATCGCCGGGCGATCATTCAGATAGCTCATATAGACGATCGATTTCTGGTCCGGCGAGAAGCGCGGGGTCAGCACGATCGACTGGCCGTTGGTCAGGAAGCGATGATTCGCGCCGTCCTGGTCCATGATCGCGAGCCGCTTGAGACGGTGCGCCTTGGGCCCGGTCTCCGAGACATAGACCATGCGGCTGTCGAAATAGGGGCCCTCGCCGGTCAGGCGGGTATAGACCATGTCGGCGCATTTATGCCCGGCCCGGCGCCAGTCGCCCGGCGAGACGACGAAGCCCTGACGGGTCAATTCAGTGCGCGCGAAGACGTCGTAAAGATAGCAGCCGACTGTCAGCGTGCCGTCGCCATTGGCGCGGACAAAGCCCTGGACGAGCGTCTGCGCGCCGGCGCTGCTCCAATAATCGAAGGAGGGTGCAGTCACCTCGGGATAGCCGACGCTCTTCAGCGCCTCGGCACCGACCGGCTTGAAAAGGCCCGAATTCTTCAGATCATTGGTGACGATCTGGGCGAGCTCACGGCCGAGCGCGTCGGTACGGCCGGCAGGGGTATTGGTCGCCTCCGACGTCGGCATCGCTGGGACGGCGATGCCGAGCGGCGCCGAGGTGCCGCCCGTCACCGACACTTCAAGCGGCGGCGGCGTTTGATCGCTCGCGGCCGGTTGCTGTTGCTGGTCCGGTGCGGGAGGAGTCTGCGCCGCTACCGGGGTGGCAAAGGCGGCGAGCGCGACGAGCCAGGGTAGCGCGATGGAATATCGAAGGGTCATTGCGTGCCTCGCTAGTGCTTCAATTGCCACGTGAAGTTGATGTTGTTCCAGCCGCCGGCGGCGGTCTGATAATATTGATCCGGCAATCTCAGCGGTGAACAGCCCTTGAACGCAGCGACGCCGAGATCGACCACACGCTGGACATAGCGTCCATTGTCTTCGTCAACACCACTCGGGCTACCGACCATTTTGGGCGTCGCCGAAAGCGTACCGTCGCGATTGATCCGCAGGTTGAGCTTGACCGAAATCTGGTTGGCGCCCGGCCCGGGGATGACCTGACGATCGGCGCAGGGCTGGATTTGCCGCTTAATTGCCGACTGGATGTCGGCCATGGCCTTCGCATCCAGCACGGCGCCCGGCGGCGTCTTGTTTTTCGACGGAGAGGGCTTGGTACCCAGACCCTCGTTCAAGACATCGTCGAGGTTGAGGCCGCTCGCACGCTTCCTGGTGGAGTTCGCGCTGCTGCCGGTCCCTCGGATGGTGGCGGCAAGGCTTGCCGCCAAGGCATCGCGTTTGGCTTGCGTGTTTGCCTTGTCCGGCGCGGGCGCGACGGGCTTTTTGGGTTGCGGCTTCGCCTCCGGCGCCGGCTTGGGCGGAGGCGCTGCCTTGGGCTGGGGCGCGGGCGGCGTGGGATCAGGTTCGGCCTCTTGCTTCGCCGCGGGGGCAGCATCCTCCGGCGGCCCCTGCTCGGGCGCTTTCGATTCGGCCGGATCGGCTGCTTCCGGCGTCGTCGCCACCAGGCCGACATCGTCGACCAGCGACACGTCGATCGGTTTGGCATGCGGTGGCTCGACCCTGGGCGGCGCGCAGAAGCTCAGCGTCAGCAGCGCGAACAGCGCGGCGTGGCCGAGCACGGCCACGCCGAGCCCGACCATTTCAGACCGCTGCATCAGGCCACCCGTCCGGTCACTTGGCGTCGTCGCCCACCGTCACCAGCGCGACGCGGTTGAGCCCGGCATGGTTGAGCTCGCCCATCACCCGCATCACCCGGCCATAATCGAGGCTCTTGTCGGCACGCAGAAAGACCTGGGGCGGCTTGGGGCCATCGGGACCGGTGCTCGTACTGGCTTTCGAGACGATCTGCTGCAGGACGTCGGGCAGGATCGCCTCGGTGACTTCGTCCTTGTCGATGAAGATCTTGCCGCCGGCCTCCATCGAGATCTGGACCGGCTGCTGATCCTGGTCGAGCGATTTCGCCCGGCTGTCGGGCAGATTGACCGGCACACCGGCGGTGAGCAGCGGCGCCGTCACCATGAAGATGATCAGCAGCACCAGCATCACGTCGACGAGCGGCGTGACGTTGATCTCCGCCATCGGCGCTCGCCGGCCGCGGCCGCGTTGCGAGGGGAGCTGAATCGCCATCAGAGTTTCTTCACATCCGTTTCGAGCTGACGACTAAGGGTTGCGTGGAAGCCGTCGGCGAAGCGGTTGAGCCGCGCTTCGATCCTGTTGGTGCCATGGCTGAAGCGGTTATAGGCGATGACCGCCGGGATCGCGGCGAACAGGCCGATCGCCGTCGCGAACAGGGCCTCGGCGATGCCCGGTGCGACCACCGCCAGCGACGTGTTCTGCGCGCTGGCGATGCCCGAAAAACTGCCCATGATCCCGAGCACCGTACCGAACAGCCCGACGAACGGCGCGACCGCACCGACCGTCGCGAGGATGTTGAGCCGGTCCGCCAGCTTGTCGACCTCGTTCGCAACGGCCGAGCCCATCGCCGTCGCCAGCCGCTCGCGCGTGCCATCGCGGTCGACCGAGCCGATCGCGGTCGATCGCCGCCATTCCCGCACGCCCGCCGAGAAGACCCGCGCCACCGGCAGGTCGCTTTCGCCCACCAGCCGGTAAAAGGCGTCGATATCCTCCGCCTTCCAGAAATCGCGCTCGAACAGATCCATCCTGCGGCGCGTCCGCCCGATCCGCACCGCGAAGCTGAGGATGATCGCCCAGGTCCAGATGCTGGCGAGCAGCAGGCCGCCCATCACCACCAGCACGACGATGTGCGTCGCGACAGGCGAGATCGTCGCCGTATCGCTATTGAAGAACAGGTCGTTCACGAATCGTCTTCTCCTTGGTCCATCAGACGCCGGAACGCCTCGATCCATGCGGCGGGCTGGCGTGTCGGCCGGCCCGATGCGGCCACCAGGGCCGCTGTCACATCCGCATCGGTCAGTATCTCAGTCCCGCGCATGACTCTCTGATGAATATCGACTGACGCGGCGCGTATCTGTGTCAATCTGGTTACCACCACCAGCGCATCGTCGAGCCGCGCCGGGCGCCTGTAGCGGATGGCGAGACTGCTCACGGCATAGGCACCGCCGCCCGCCTCGTGCACCGCCCGCTGGTCGATGCCCGCCAGCCGGAGCATGTCCGACCGAGCGCGTTCCATGTAGCGCAGATAATTGGCGTGATAGACGACGCCCGACAGATCGGTGTCTTCGAAATAGACGCGCACCGGGAAGCGGTGCTCCTTCCCGTCGAAGCGGCCTTCGACCGGTTGATCCTGTTGCGGTGACGCCATGCCCCCATCTCCTAACGAAGGCCTTCCGCCGAAGGAACCCCGCCAAAGCCATCTGTTTGCCCCGGAGCGGGCACCACTTGACGGCGAAGTAACCTTTGGGTTACATGATACCTATAGGTTACACGAATCGGGAGGCATGGGATATGACAAGCGATATCGAGAAGGCGGAGGCGGCGGGACGCCAGCGGGCCCGGATCGCCACTGCATCGGCTATAGTGTTCCTTACCACGCTCGGCGCGAGCACCAGCGAGCAGCGGTTGGTCGACCATATCCGGACGTTCGGCTGGGTGGCCTGGAGCACGATGCTGTTGATCATCCTGGCCGGCGGCGGTGGCTGGACGCAGACGCTGGGCGTGCGCAAGCTGATGAACGACGAGGTCACGCGAGAGAACCGACTGCACAGTCTGGCGGTCGGCTTCTGGGTGGCGATGGGCACTGCCGCCGTCACATTCGTGGTGGATCGTTACAAGCCGTTCGAGGGACAGGAGGCGTCGCGCATCATCATCACCTTCGGGATCGCCTCCGCCCTGATCTGGTTCGGCCACCTCGAACGCCGTGCCCACGCCGCATGAACGAAGGCCTCGCCAACAGCCTCAAGGACGAACGGGCGCGGCTCGGCCTGACCCAGGCCGAGCTCGCCGATCGGGTCGGGGTCAGCCGCAAGACCATCAATACGGTCGAGAACGGCATCTTCGTGCCCTCCACGCTTCTTGCGCTCAAGCTGGCTGCCGCGCTCGACCGGCGGGTCGAGGATCTGTTCCGGATCGCGCCTGGAGAATAGCGCGACACCCCTCTGGACGAACCCGCGCTTTCTTATAGGTTGCCGGGCATGATCCACCCCGCCCTGCGCATCCGCGGCCTTGCCAAGAGTTTCGACAAGCCGGTGATCGCGGGGCTCGACCTCGAGATCGCCGCCGGCCAGCTCTATGCCCTGCTCGGCCCCAATGGTGCGGGCAAGACCACCACGCTGCGGATGGTGACCGGCCTGACCCGGCCCGATGCGGGCAACATCGAGATCCTTGGCATCGACGCGCTGCGTAACCCGCTCGAGGCGAAGGCGATCACCGCCTGGCTGCCCGACGAGCCGATGCTTTATGACAAGCTGACCCCGGCCGAATATCTCGCCTTTGTCGCCGGCCTGTGGCGAATGGAGCCGAACCGGGCGGCATCGGAGGCCGAGCGGCTGCTCCACTGGCTCGATCTGTGGGAGCAGCGCGACACACGGTGTGAGGGCTTTTCGCGCGGCATGAAGCAGAAGGTCGCTCTCGCCGGCGCGTTGATCCACGATCCGAAGCTCCTGATCCTCGACGAACCGCTGACCGGCCTCGACGCGAGCATGGCGCGCGCCGTGAAGGATGCGCTGCGCGCGCAGGTCGATGACGGCAAGACAGTGATCGTGACGACCCATATCCTCGAAGTCGCCGAGCGCATGGCCGACCGGATCGGCATCATCGCCGGCGGCAAGCTGCTCGCCGAGGGCACGCTCGAGGATCTGCGCGGCCATGCGGGCACTGAGGGAATGACGCTTGAGGACACGTTCATCCGCCTGACGAGCGGCGTGTGACCATCGGCATCAGGCTCGCACCGGGCTCGTTCGCCTGGCTCGCCCTGCACGAGATCAGGCTCAGCTGGCGATCCCGATCGAAGCGCGGCGCCACGCGCTGGATCGGCTATGCGATGATAGCGGCTTGGTTCGGCTTTGGCTGCTTTCTCGCCACGCTCCTTCAGGACCAGCCGATCCCGACATTCCCCGGGCTCAGGACCGCGATCCTTTCCGGCAGCATCGTCGCCTTCACCTTCATGACCGCGCAGGCGATGATCGGCAGCCAGCGGACCCTGTACGAGACGGGCGACCTCGCCCTGCTCTTCTCGGCGCCGATCGATGGGCGGACGGTGCTGCTCGCCAAGCTGCTCGGCATCACCGGCACGATCGCGCTGACCTATGCGATCTTGCTGCTTGCGATCGTGGTGCCGGTCGCGACGCTCGGCCATCCGCAATTGTTCGGCGTGGTCGCCTTGCTCGGCGCGCTTGCGCTTGGCGCTGCTGCGATCGGTATCGCCATCACGCTCACGCTGGCGACGCTGGCCGGCCCGCGCGCGGCGCGCACCGTCGGCCAGATCGCAGCGGCCCTGCTCGGCGGCGCGATGTTCCTGATCTCGCAGATCCTGTCCCATAGCGACCGCCGGCAAAACAGCATGGTCGCCGTGTTCAACCAGCTTCACGCCCGCGGCATCGGCGACACCGGGCTGAGTGCTCTGCCAGGCCGCGCTGCCCTGGGCGATCCGCTGGCGATCGCGGTGATGCTCGGGACGGGCCTGCTGCTGTTCATGCTTGCCGGTGCGACGCTCGAGCGACAGTTCCTCAGCGGGTATCAGGATGGCGGCGTACGGCTTTCGCGCGCGCGCCCGACAGGGCGCGGGATCGCCCGGCTGTTCCATCCCACCCTGTTCCGCTCGATCTTCGCCAAGGAATGGCGGCTGCTCGCGCGCGACCCGGCGCTCGCCTTCCAGATCGTGCTGCGCCTCGTCTATCTCGCGCCGATCGTCTTTGTGGCATTTGGCGGGCACGGCAGGCAGGCCCCGCTCGCACCGGGCCTCGCCTTTGCCAGCGTGCTGATCGCGAGCCAGCTGGCGGGCAGCTTCGCCTGGCTGACCGTTTCGGCCGAGGACGCGCCCGACCTGCTCGCTGTGTCGCCGGTCGCCAAGCAAGAGGTCGATCTCGCCAAGCTGATGGCGGCGCTGGCGATGACGGCGCCGCTCGGGGTGATCCTGCCGATCGCGATCGCGCTGCAGACGGTCTCCGGCGCGATCGTGACACTTGCCTGCACGACCCTCGGCGGCGGGCTGGCCGGGTTGGTAGAGCTCAAGCTCGGCAAGCCCGGCAAGCGGAGCAGCTTCCGGCAGCGGCGCTCGGGATCGGTGGTGGCGTCGATCCTTTCGATGGTGATCGCCGGCATATTCGGCGGCGGCGCTGCCGTGGCAGTCTTTTTCCTGAGCTGAACGCTACGGGTGCTGGCTGTTCCTGGCTGTTATCGGCGGAAATTTTCGCACTGGCTGTTATACTGAACTGCAAGCCTGAATTCTCAAACCGTTCCAGAGGTTTGCGGGCAGCTGGCTGTTCGTGGATAACAGCCAGCTACCAGCCAGATAACAGCCAGCGATTCCGCCGGAACAGCCAGCCGGTTCACGTACATCTTCGGTCATTAGAAAGAGCGGGACGAAGCGTGAAGCGCCCCCTATCCGGCGCAACACTGCAATGATCCGCGAACTGATTGAATCGTGCGCACCGCATTCAGCATGGGTTCGCGGAACTCTAGTGATATCGATGCGTTACCGTAATCAAATCACACGTTCGAGCTGATCCCATTTACACACACAGTCCGATCCCGCTTGCGAATGCGGCGTCCAGGCTAAACGCGGGAATGACACAATGTATATATCAAGCGAAGGCCTGCTGATCATATTGTTCGTCGGCCTCGTCGCGGGCTGGCTGGCCGGTCAGATTGTGCAAGGGACGGGCCTGGGGCTCCTTGGCGACCTCCTGTTCGGGGTTTTGGGGGCCTTTGTCGGGAGCTGGTTTTTGCCGAAGCTTGGTGTCCATCTTGGCGCCGGCATTATCATGGCGATCATCAACGCGACCGTCGGCGCTATATTGCTGCTCCTCCTTGTGAAATTGCTTCGCGGCGGCGGCAGGCGTCGGTGGCGGCGCTGATAGCGCCTTCCAGTTCCAGCAGGGCCGCTGCCCTCTTCATTTAGCGGTCCTCTCCACCTTGGGATGCACCCTCTCGCCCCGCACACACATGCCGACGAACTTCGCGATCCGCGCCGCGCGCGTCTCCGGCTTCTTGGCTTCGTGGACGCGGTAGAGGATTGCGTAGCGATTGGACGATTCGAGGCTGTCGAAAAAGGCACGGGCGCGCGGTTCCTCAGCCAGCGCGGCCGCGAGATCGTCAGGCATGGTGATGGTGCTTTGCGGGGCATAGGCTGCCTTCCAGCGGCCATCAGCCTTGGCCGCATCGATCTCGGCCTTGCCCGCCGCCGCCACGCGCCCGGCCGCGATCAGCGCGTCCGCACGGGTCCGGTTCTTCTCCGACCATATGCTGCGGGCCTTGCGCGGTGTGAAGCGGATCAGCCACCAATGCTCATCATAGGGATTTAGCTGGCCGTCGATCCAGCCATGGCAAAGCGCGCCGTCAATCGCCGCGGCCTTTGAGACCGAGGCCGCGCGCGCGCTCTTTTTGGCCAGCTTCAGCCAGACGCCCGGCGCATCGCGCGGCTGTTCGGCCAGCCAGGCCTCCCAGGCGGCGGCATTGGCAAATGCCAGGATCGGCAGGCCGGCACGTGTCTCGCTCATCGTCAAGTCCCAGTCGCGCGGCGGGCTGTACCGCCTCGCGACGCTACCAGATCGGCCGGGCGCCGCGCCAGCCGCGAAGGGGGTTGCGAATCACTTACCTGTGTGTCATACAGTATGTGTCATACACCATGTGAGACACAGGCCATGCCGGTTGAAGACGATCTTTTCGAAAAGCTGCGCGTCGAGTTGCGCCGGGGATCGCTGATCCTCGCCGTACTCGGCGCGCTGCGGGTGGAGCGTTATGGCTACACCCTGCGCCAGAGCCTGGAGGATGCCGGGCTGCCGATCGACGAGGGCGCGCTTTATCCGCTCCTCCGCCGCCTCGAGGCGCAGGGCCTGCTCACCAGCGAATGGCGTGAGGTCGCGAAGCGCAACAAGCGCTTCTACCGCCTCTCCCCCGACGGCGAGGCGATCCTCGCTGAACTCCTCGGCGAATGGAACGCGATCTCCGAATCGATCCTCCGCCTGACCGAAAGGGAAATGTGATGGACCTGCTCGACCGCTATCTTCACGCCGTGCGCTGGACCCTGCCCCGCGCCAAGGCCGATGACATCATTGCCGAGCTGCGCGACGAACTCGTCACGCGCCAGGAGGACCGGGAGGAAAGTCTTGGCCGGCCGCTGACACAGGACGAGACCAGCGCCTTGCTCAAGGAATTCGGCCACCCGCTTGTGGTCGCATCCCGCTTCCGAAAACAGCAATGGCTGATCGGGCCCGACGTCTTCCCCTTCTACATCTTCGTCATGGGCATGGTGACTTTTGTCATCCTGGCGGTGATGTTGGTGGTCGGCCTGGCCAATGCGCTGTTCAGCGATCAGGACTCGATCCGCATCTTCGCTCAGACGATCGCGGGTATGTGGACCTCGCTGCTGCTCAATGCGGCGATCATCACGCTTATTTTCGCGGTGCTGGAACGAACCGGCTTTCCTGTCGAGCATCTGCAACGCTGGAGGCCCGAGCAGCTCCCCGACATAAAGATCAAGCGCAAGGGACGCTGGGAATCGGCGTTCGAGGTCGCCGCGGGAATCGCGTTCATCCTGTGGTGGATCGGCCTCATCCACTTGCCGATCGTCACCGGCGGAGCGGATTTCCGTATCGTCGCCGGGCCGGTCTTCACCCAATATTACTGGCCGATCCTGATATTGCTGTCAGTGCGGCTGGTGCAGAATCTGATCGCCGCGCTTCAGCCGCGCTGGACGCTGGTGACCGGTTTGCTCAACGTCGCCACGACCATCGCCACGGTCGCATTGGCCGCCATGATCTACCGCGCCGGCCATTGGATGACCGTCATCGCGACCGGCATGCCCGCGGCGCAGGCGACCGAGATCGAGACCAGCCTGAATCTCGCCTTGAAGATCGCGATCGTCGTGGTCGGAATCATCCTTCTCTGGCAAGGCGCGGTCGAATTGTGGCGGCTTAGCCGGGGACGGCGGGAACAGTTGGGCGACAACGCGCAGATCGCCTGAAACCCTCGTCACCCTGAACTTGTTTCAGCGTTCGAGCGAGATTGTGTTCCCCGAACACAATCTTGGCTTGCCGGGGGCAAGCCAAAGCTCGAACGCAGGCGCGGTCACTGGCACCAAGGGCCGGACTCCTGGTGCCAGTGACCGCGCATAGATGCTGAAACAAGTTCAGCATGACGGAAGAGGCCAATGGTCTTGCTTGCTGCCCCGGGAGCTCAGGCCGCGCGCTTCTCCAGCGCGTGCGCGGCCTCGGCCATCAGGGTCGCTATGATCTCGGCGACCGGTTCTTCCTTCGTCACCATGCCGACCGACTGGCCGGCCATGAGGCTGCCATGCTCGACATCGCCGTCGATCACCGCCCGGCGGAGCGCGCCAGCCCAATAATGCTCGATCTGGAGCTGGGCCTCCATCATCTCGACCTTGCCCTCATCGAGCAGCTGCGCGACTTCGCGCTGCTTGGCGGTAAAAAGTTCGCCGCCGGCATTCTTGAGCGCGCGGACCGGGATGACCGGCAGGCGCGGATCGATCTGGACGCTCGCCACCGCATCGCGGGCCGAGGCGCGCATGAACGCCTTTTTGAAGGCCGGATGCGCGATCGACTCAGTCGCGCAGACGAAGCGGGTGCCGAGCTGGACGCCCGCCGCGCCCATATCGAGATAGGCGGCGATCGCCTCGCCCCGGCCGATGCCGCCGGCAACGAACACCGGCACCGCTTCGGCGACCTCGGGCAGGATCTCCTGGGCGAGCACGCTGGTCGAAACCGGGCCGATATGGCCGCCCGCCTCCATGCCCTCGACGACGAGCGCGTCGACACCCGAGCGAATCAGCTTCTTGGCGAGCGACAAAGCCGGCGCAAAGCAGATCAGCTTCGCGCCATTGGCTTTGATCGCGTCGATCGATCCGGTTGGCGGCAGGCCGCCGGCCAGCACGACATGGCCGACATCGTGCTTGTTGCACACCTCGATCAGGTCAAACAGGCCGGGGTGCATGGTGATGAGGTTCACGCCGAACGGCTTGTCGGTGAGAGCCTTGGTGCCGGCGATCTCGGCATCGAGCAGTTCCGGCGTCATCGCCCCGCACGCGATCAGCCCGAAGCCGCCCGCGTTCGACATCGCCGAGACGAGATGGCGTTCGGATACCCAGGACATGGCGCCGCACAATATGGCGACGTCGCTGCCGAGGAACGCGGCCCCGCGCGCCATGCGGCGGCGTAATCTCTCCCCTCCCACGGAGTGGGAGGGGTCGGGGGAGGGCGTGTCGATCTGGGTGAGGGTATCGGTCATGCTGCGCACATGCCCTCCCCTAGCCCCTCCCGCAAGCGGGAGGGGGATTTTTAAGCGGCGTCCTCCGCGTCGAGCCCATAGGCCGTATGCAGCACGCGCACCGCGAGTTCGGTATAATCTTCCTCGATCAGCACCGAGACCTTGATCTCCGAGGTGGTGATGGCCTGGATATTGATGCCGCGCTCGCCGAGCGTCTTGAACATGGTCGCGGCGACGCCCGCATGGCTGCGCATGCCGACGCCGACCACCGAGATCTTGGCGACGCGGGTATCATGGACAAGCTCGACATAGCCGATATCTCCCTTTGCGTTGCCGAGCACTTCGAGGCTGCGCGCGAGATCGGCACCGGGCACGGTGAAAGTCACGTCAGTCGAGCCGGTCGAGTGCGCAACGTTCTGAACGATCATGTCGACATTGATGTTGGCGTCGGCCAGCGGGGTGAAGATCGAGGCGACCGCGCCAGGGCGATCCGGCACCGCGGTCAAAGTGATCTTCGCCTCGTTCTTGTCATGCGCGATGCCGGTGATGAGCTGGCGTTCCATATCGTCGATCTCCTCTTCGCCCACGATCATCGTACCGGGCAATGTGTCCGCCATCGGTGCGTCGTCGTCCGTGAACGACGAGAGCACCTGGACGCGGACCTGTTCCTTCATCGCGAGCCCCACCGAGCGCGTCTGGAGCACCTTGGCCCCGACGCTCGCGAGCTCGAGCATTTCCTCATAAGTGACGCGCTTCAGTTTCCGCGCGCGCGGCACGATGCGCGGGTCGGTCGTATAGACGCCGTCAACATCGGTATAGATGTCGCAGCGATCCGCCTTCATCGCCGCCGCCATCGCGACCGCGGACGTATCCGAGCCGCCGCGCCCGAGCGTGGTCACACGCTCGCCCGCCGCGAGGCCCTGGAAGCCGGGGATGACAGCGACCTCGCCCTTCGCGAGCGAAAGGTTGAGCGCAGTGGTGTCGATCTCGGCGATACGGGCCGAGCCGTGCCCGTCCGAGGTGCGGATCGGCAATTGCCAGCCGAGCCAGCTGCGTGCGGGCACGCCGATCGCCTGGAGCGCGATCGCGAGCAGGCCGCTGGTAATCTGCTCGCCGGCCGACACGACCACATCATATTCATGCGGATCATAGAGCGAGCTTGCCTCGCGGCAGAAATTGACCAGGCGATCCGTCTCGCCGGCCATCGCCGAGACGACGACCGCGACCTGGTTGCCGGCATCGACCTCACGCTTGATGCGCGCGGCGACGCTCCGGATCCGTTCGATCCCGGCCATCGACGTGCCGCCGAACTTCATCACGATACGGGCCATGGTGTTGCGAGAATTCCTTGGGGTGACGGGGGCGCCCTGATAGGAAGGGTATATGGGCATAGCAAGTATTGCGGCATCCGCCGCGGGGGCAAGCGCCCCCGTAACGACGATCGATCCGGCTGAAGCCGCGCATTTTGGCGGGCTGGCGGCGGACTGGTGGGACCCGAAGGGTTCCTCGGCGATGCTGCACCGGCTGAATCCCGCGCGACTCGGCTATCTGCGCGAGGCGGTGGACCGGCATTGGGGGCTCGACGAGACGAGCTTCACCCCGCTGGCGGGCAAGACCGCGCTCGATGTCGGGTGCGGTGCCGGGCTGTTGTGCGAGCCGCTCGCCCGGCTCGGCGCAGCCGTCACCGGAATCGACGCGGCGGCGGAGAATATCGCGGCGGCGCACGCCCATGCCCTACAATCGGGGCTGAGCATCGATTATCGCACCGGCGGGATCGAAGGGCTGGGCAGCCAGCGTTTCGACCTGGTGACCAGCCTCGAGGTGATCGAGCATGTCACCGATCCCGCCGGCTTCATCGCTGGCCTCGCGGGCGCCCTGGCGGACGGAGGGCTGCTGGTGCTGTCCACGCCCAACCGGACAGCGCTGTCGCATCTCGCGCTGATCATGATCGGCGAGGGCACCGGACAGATTCCCAAGGGGACGCATGATTGGGACAAGTTCCTGACGCCTGAGGAATTGGTGGCGCTGCTCGAGGAGGCCGGGTTGACGGTGATCGATATGCGGGGACTGAGCTTTTCGCCGGCAAAGGGCTTTGTGATTTCGGACGATATGAAGCTCGATTATTTCGTGACCGCAGTCCGAAAATAGAGCGTCACCCCGGGCTTGTTCCCGTGAGCGTTAAGGCAAGACGAATGTCGGCTCTGCTGCTCCCCTCCCGCTTGCGGGAGGGGTCGGGGGAGGGCCTGTTTCACGCGGGCGCCTCAGGACAGGCCCTCCCCTAGCCCCTCCCGCAAGCGGGAGGGGGACAAGAAGTGCAGTCGCGCGGTCCGCTACAACCCCAGCGTCTTCTCCAGCCACCGCGCCGCCGCTTCGGGCGAGGCCTTGTTGTCATCGCGGTCGACCATGTAATTCGCCTCGCGCATCGCCTCCACGGGCAAATGCCCGACCAGCGGCCTGATCGCGCGCAGGAGGCGATCATCATGCAC
>Ga0207687_10000475_pt1 | contig 27274 bp, 31 predicted proteins | sample KBSM54metaG_FD_184399 | JGI IMG/M metagenome (GOLD analysis project Ga0207687, IMG submission 184399) | Miscanthus rhizosphere microbial communities from Kellogg Biological Station, Michigan, USA - KBS M5-4 metaG (SPAdes) (version 2) | ecosystem: Host-associated > Plants > Roots > Rhizosphere >...
CATTGTCTATGTAGCCATGCTCGATGGACTACCACATGCACACAAGATGACAATATCACAAGCACTCAGGCTAGGGATAAAATTGATGCAGTTGTGTGGAGATATTCTTCCTGATAAGCCCAAGTAGTGCCTAAGTAGTGCCTACGTAGGGTACCTCGAACTTCGGCTTCGCCTCCGTGGAATAACCAAGGAGTAACTAATCCGTGCCATCTACCAATGATCCTGCCGACGTGTTCAAGTTCTATGACATGCTTGGAGACGCAGAAGGATGTTGGCAGTGGCACGGACCCTTTGGTGGTCGTGCCCGTGACCGTAGACCATACTTCATGGCAGGTCATCGCAGGCAGATCGCCTACAGATGGGTGTTTGAGCTAACGCAAGGCATCATCCTCGCACCCGATCAACCAATCCTCCATTCATGCGACCGAGGCGGCTGGCCCATTGGCTGCGGCTGTCCTGACCATCTGAGAATGGGTACCCATGTCGAGAACATGCAAGACATGACCTCTAGAGAGCGCCACGGCCTCCCTAAGACCGTGGTCAGAGCCATCCGTCGCCTCATCGAAGAAGGCCGCCCACAGGCCGAAATCGCGGCCCTCTATGGCTTCTCTCGAGAGACCGTATCTGCAATCGCAACGGGCCGTGTCTATAAACATGTCACGGATGAAGATGAATGATAGACGAGAGCACCAAGTCACGCTACACATTATGTCCTAAGTGCAGCAGCACAGACACAACGTGTGTAGACAGTCGTATCCACAAACAACTAGGAGGACGCAGAAGGCGCTACTTATGTAGATCATGCACCTTCCGTTGGTCTACACTTGAGGTTCCGTTCCAACTACTCGAAGGACTGTTCAAGTTACAGCCAATCGTGAACAGTATGACACACACGCTGGCTGATCTACGTGAGGTACTACACAATGTGCCACTAGACAAGTTAGGCACAGACCAGATGGATGCTATGGTATATGCAACAAGCAAGGATGAGCAACAATGACTGTATCAGTGCCAACAACCTCTGAGTTCAATACACTAGCTGCACGTGTAACTGCACTAGAGCAAGCCAGACAACCTCCTGTGGTAGTTGCTCCACCAACGATACTCACTGCAAAGGAGCGAGTACTCAACCTGTTCACCAGCATACGAGGCAGGCAGTGGGTACTTAGCCAGATGTGCCACAATGATATGCACGAGCAAACATTGTGCATGCAAGCTGGCCTAGACCCAGCCTTGCTGATTGGTGATCTATACATGGACTTCTCCACTACACTAAGCAGTGGTGTGATCGGTCCACTACTTGCATTTGCACGTGTAGGTGGCCTCATTGGCTGCAATGCCATCATGCCCAATCCAATCACCAATGGCAACGCACAAGACAGGAGCCTAATCAATCCTGGGCAGATGACCACTGTGGGCACACCACAATACAATGCATTCATCACAGCAACAGACCGTATCATCGCTGCACTCAAGCCCATTGACGATGCGGGCTTTGCATTGATCCATAGGTGTTTCTGGGAAGCAGACCAAGGCAGCTTCTGGTGGAACGTAGGCGGTGATCCTAACCAACCAGGACTGTTCAGCGTGCAGCAATACCAAGACCTATGGCGTATCTACGCAGCACGCGTGCGTCAGACACTCAAGAACGTCATCCTCGTGTGGTCCACAAATGGCAACCGCGTAGACCACTACCCAACCGAGTGTGACATCATAGGGTTTGACTACTATGGCAACTCACCAGCCGATCTGACCAATCACTACAATGCACTGCTCGGCAAGTCATCGACCAAGCCCATATGGATGGCTGAGTTCGGGTCAGGTGGATGGCAAGCAGGCGATCCCAACTTCAACGTACAAACACTCTTGGCTTGTGTACGCAACAACATGCCTGCACTCACCATGATATGTGCATGGTCAGGTGAGGCCAATGCAGGATGGCAGTGGGGCCGCTACCAAGACCTCATTGCTCTCAGGTCACCAAGCGTTCTACAACTTGGTGACTTCCAACTATAGACAATGTAGGCAACAAGGAAACAACAATGCTCGATGCAACCACAATCGATGATCCATTCGCACCGTTCAACGGACCAGACTCTCCTATCCTGTTCCCTGTTGCTGAGCGTGCTGTTGCTTGGCAAGGCAGGGATGATGTGTGGCACCAGGCACCACACCACAAAGCAATCGTACGTGTCCACCCTAGTGGTCGTGGTGCCACTGCACTCAACATTGTAGGTGCTGGCTACAAGTTGGTGCAGAACAGAGAACTGTTCCACAATGTAGAGGAGACGATGCGCCAACAGATGCTGCCCGAGCATCTGGTTGGGGTCCAAGTCAAGGACAGAGTGGCCTACTATGGTCGTGTGTGCTATCGGGACTATGTGTTCCCAAACATCAGGTGTCGTGTGCAACCCAAGACCAGCTACACACGTGTAGCCAGTGATGTAGCGTTCCGTATCATCGTCCAGAATGGCTACGGAGGCAGTGCCCTACGCATCCATAGTGGAGCCATCGACTTCTACTGTTCCAATGGCATGATCCGTGGTGAGTACTCAACATCCTACCGCAAGCACACCAAGGGGCTTGTAGTAGACAACCTAGGTAGCGTTGTGACCAAGGCCTTGTTGTCATTCAGTGCTGCACAGGATGTGTGGCAACAGTGGGCAGGCACAACTGTGTCAGCCACCTCAGTGACTGAGTTCTTCAACAAGATTGCTATGTCCGAGAAGATGAAGGATGGCTTGTCTGACCAGTACATGCGTGAACGCGACGAACGTGGTCCAAACCTATGGGCACTCTACTCCGCACTGACCTACTATGCATCACATGATGATGGAGCATTCGCACTGCGCCGCAAGAACGATGACCTAGACAGTGCCAGTGCTACCATGATGCAGCGTGAGATCAATGTGTCCAAGTGGACACAGCTACCTGAGTGGCAAGCGATGGAGAATGCATGATGAAACCAAAGCGTGATGTGATCGACCTATCGCACTGGAACACAGTAGACAACTTCCATGAGGTCTATGACAGTGGCGTAGTCGGTGTGATCCACAAGGTCACACAAGGCTCTATGTATGTAGACTCAAAATACTACTCACGTGTTGTGCATGCCAAGGCTGCTGGTCTACTGTGGGGACGCTATCACTTCGGCACTGATGATGATGTGCAAGATCAAGTCAAGAACTTCCTCACTGGTTGGCAACGTGATGAATTACTTGCACTTGACTTAGAGAACAATGTAGGTGGCACGATGTCTCTCAAGCAAGCCGAAGAGTTCCTCAGTGAAGTGGAGACACGCACCAACCAATCACCTGTGTTGTATGGTGGTAACCTCATCAAGGAATATATGTTGGAACGACATAGTGGCATCCTACCACAGTTCAGACTGTGGCTGGCCCACTACAATGACAAGCCAACACTACCACACGGCTGGCATAGTGCATGGCTGTGGCAATACACAGACAGCAGCCGTGGCCCTCAACCACATGGCTGTCCTGGCATCGCAGGCAACGTAGACTGTAGTGCGTATGATGGAACACGTGACCAACTAATCAGTGAGTGGACAGGCAATCGTGCAGTGCCTCCACTCGTTGCCTAGTCCCGCGCCGCAGGCGCCCGCATGAGCGTTCCCACAAGCGCATGGATATTCCCATCGACAATCGTCTTGCGCGTTCCCACAGGAGAGCATACAATGCCTACATCAACAACAGCAGCCGATACCATCAAAGCAACCCTACCATACCTACAAGCACTGACTGATGCTGTGGTCAAGATGGTCTCACCAACTGCTGGCCTCAAAGCACAAACAGCAATGGCTGGTGTAGAGGATGGCATCAGTGCCTTGGCCATCAGTGAAACTGCAATAGTGTCCAAGCCTATCGTGCAACGCATCACAGATGATGCACAGATGCTACTCACGCTTGGTGCCAGCCTACCACTTCCATTCCCTGCCAACATCATCCTGATGATCGCATCTAGCTTGTTCCCTGCCGCAGTCAATGCAGTGAACTTGATGATGCAACACCATGCACAGGTGCCTACGTGATTTGACATAGCACTGGATTTGTGCTATAATACTAGAACAATGGAGAAGGGACTAGCATTCCACCTGATCCATTGAGCACCGGCTGGAATGGTTGAACTCCCTTGTGGCTGGGCCAATCAGCAACGTGGTCCCGGATTGTGGTGCGAACCGGGACGCTACTCAGCCTATCTACGTATGTAGATAGGTAGATCAACCCAATGGCAAATGGAGACCGACATGAAGGCTACCGACGCCATCAAGCTACGCTCAAACATACAACGTGTGTTGCGTGGCCTTGGCAATACCAATGGCACCAAGCTCCCATCCACGAAATCGAATAGCGGTGAGGTCGCACTACAACTTTGGTTGTGGCGCTTCGTCAAGCGCATGGTCAATGGCATGGAGGCAGACGCAACCAAGGAAGCAATCCGTGCTGGTGTGTTGTTCGACCACAAGGCTAACCCACTGCCCGAGGGCACACAGAAGCAGACCTATACCAGTGATGTAGTGGACATCAGTGTGATGGTCAAGCGTGCATCACAGATGCTTAACCAGGATGTGCTCAAAGCTAACCTACGCAAGTTGAAGCTGACCCAAGAGCAGATCGACAATGCGTTCGATACCTCGATGGAATACAAGGCTGCACCACATGAGTTCAGTGTGGTATTGGTCGAAACAGACTAGACTTGCCTACAACAAGATGGCACTATGGCTCTGTCGCGTTGACTTAGCTCTAGTGCCATTTTTGTGTCAAAGGTAGCCATCATGCATGAGGTCATAATGTTGAATCCAACACCAAAACAGGAGTCGTACAACTACGAAGGCCAACGATACATCCTCAAGTTCGAGCCACAATGTCCACCTGAACAACGGTGGTCGTGGTGTGTGGAGTACTCACCCAAGTACTATTTCTTTGGTCATGCCTCAACCATTGATCTAGCCGGTAGACAAGCAAGAGAGCGTATACGCAAACTCATACGCCGGGAGGAACTAGGCCCATGACACACTTCATCTTACGATGGAAACAATTAGGTGGACATGTGCATGTGCGTATGTTTACCAGCAAGTTCCTAACACTAACTCATGGTGGGAATGGTAGTCTTGTGTTTCTTCAAGCAGAGTGGGAATCGTTTCTACGCTGTTTCCAAGACCGAGGAACAGACACAATAACAGTGATCCCGGAAGAGACACATGAGCAATGAGCCTAGTGAGGCAATAGGACCAAGCAATGTCGATGCACTACTTGCGTCCTATGACACACCCACCGAACGTGCCACGATCTGCAAACTATCCCTAGATGACCTAGATGCTATGCTTGATGCTATACGCACTCGTCGCCTTGTACGAGTGCAGAAGCTAGAAGCCCTAGCACGTGTCAAGGCCGATGAGACACGCCTCGAACACTATATGCGATACGAACGCATGGTGAAACAGGCCCGTAGTGCCATCAAACGAGCACAGGAGTATGAGGACAAGGCAGAAGGTGTGTTACACAAGCTACGCATGGTGGTCATGGCCATTGAGATGGAAGTATCGGAGGATGCCTGATGGCAGCACCAGTTAGAGCACGAGACCTACAATCCAATGTCCGTGAACATGGCTTCGAGAAGGGCATGTTCATCACACTTGGCAGTCTACTCGATGAGTATGCCGAGCATCGTCAGCATATGAGACAACTCACCGAGTTGGTGTCTACATGTGTAGACAAGCTGGATCAGTTCATCAAGATTGGGGAGGGTATGAGTCAACGCCTAGAACAGATGAAGCGTGATCGCCAACAAGGAGAACACAATGCAGAGGACCAGCCCTGAGTACAGTGCGAACTTTCGCATGGCTACCGAGGCTGACCAGCACTTAGACACCTACGATCATACGAAGCTGAGTGCGATCAACACATGTCCTACGTGGGGCATCCTACGTTATGCAATGCACAAGCGCATGCCCGGTGGGGGTCGGGCACTTGCATTGGAACTTGGCAGTGCAATGCATGAGTGTTTCGCATTCATCCGTCTAGTAACACTCATGGAGACGATGCAAGGTGAAGGTAGAGACAAGCAGTTCATCGACCAAGCGTGGCTCCATCATGGTACTAGATTGTTTGGCGTCGAACGGCTTGCACAGATCACGGATGCAATCGCTGATGCGCCTGACAATATTGATGTGTGTAGGCGTGGTGTCGTTACTGTTCTGGATACTAGTGGTTACTATGACGATCCGAGGGATAAGCGCCGTACTCTGAACAACGCAGAGGAGTGCATGTATGCCTATATCAACCGTTGGCGTTGGGATCATCCTGTGTGGCGTCGATCTGTTGATGATCCTACTAGTGACGTTGGCATCGAGATTCCGTTCGACGTTGTTGTGGAGATTAGCGGAGCTGACTTGCTTAGCTTTCGTCTTACTGGTCGTATTGATGGCATACACTACAACTCACGCAATGAGTTAGTGATCCATGACAACAAGACAGCTTCTCGCCTCAATGACAGTTGGAGCATGAGCCAGTCAATCAATCACCAGTACACTGGATATTGTGTAGCCGCGTCCGTTTTCACACAAGAGCTAGTAACACATGGAGAGATTATAGGACTTGCAGTGCCTCTGCCCAAGGCGTATGATTTTGGTTCGTTCATTCGTGAACCTATCACACGACTGGACCATCACTACAAACGCTGGATCGATTGGCTAGTCCACACCGTGAAGATGGCTAATGCGTATAGCGGTGATCCGTATAGCGCGCCTAAGTATACTCACTCATGTAACAGGTACTTCCGACCGTGTGCATTCATACCATTCTGTGATGCAGACGATGAGGAACAACACATCATTGTGGAGGAGATGGAGACAGAAGAATGGAGCCCACTAGCCAAACCAGTGAAGGATGGTGTCGGCGACGAGTAACCACAAGATGGAGAGTAACCATGGATGAGATCGAATGGAAGCGGACCTACAACGAAGCAGTCAGTGCAGCAGAGAAGATTATTGATCCTGCCCACAAACGCTCCGTGCTCTTGGAACTACAACTCATCAATGCGTTGAACGAACGTCTCATCGAACTACAAGACAGTATGGAGGATGAATAGAGTGGACGATGAACAATCACTTCCCACCCTTGGCGGTGTCCCCATCACTGTACCATCTGCACAGGACATGCGGCTTGCGATGCTGTTATGGGGTGACGCTGGTTGTGGCAAAACTACCCTGGCTGCTACTGCTCCTGGCCGCAAGCTGTTTATCATGTTTGACCCCGACGGTGCTTTGTCTCTCAGCGTCCGTGATGATATATCCGTGCTTGACCTATCTGACCGCAACTATCTCACCGTCATGGGCGAGTTCCGCAAGGACGATCCCTTTACGCTTGGGCGTTTCCTGGCTGCTCAGCCTGACATCGATACAGTGGTGGTCGATTCAATGACTACACTTGCATACATGGCACTGTTGGAAGCAGTGTCACGAGGCAAGTCATCTACCATTGAGCAGCCAGGTATGAATGGCTACACATGGCGCAATGCAGTAGTCCTACGTGCAGCAACCAGCATCATGCAGATCACCAAGCGCCTCGATCGTAATGTGATCTTCATTACACACGAGGGTAGTGCAGACCGTGACACCGAGGGTCGAGTCATCAGTGTCACAATGGCACTCAGTGAAGGTGTGGCTAACCAAGTAGGCTTGCGTCTCAATGAGGTCTGGTGGATGCGTGACACGGATGGCAAACGCTTCATTGCAGTGCGTCCATGTCGCCAACACAAGCCTATGAAGTCTCGCTTGTTCGATGCTCCACAGATGGAGTTCGAGTGGCACTACAGTCCAGATACACAGGTCGGTGAAGGCATAGCCGATTGGTTCGAGGCATGGCAGGCAAACAAGGGTAAGCGCATCCCATTGCCTGTCCAAGCGAAGTCAACACTAAGCAAAGGAGGACACAAAAAGTGAGCGCTCCATCCCCAATGTTGGGGAGAGCGCCCAAGTTGTTCGGCAACCATCAATGGTTGAGAGATAGTCACAACCGCACAGGAGTTCAATGCCTATGAGTGGGACAATCATGCAATTCAGCCAAGACCTAGCCGATGCCGTGGCCCCTCCACCCTTGCCCAAAGGTCCGTACCCTGCGGAGATCATCGGTGCAGTAGAGCGTGTGTCCAACACCACTGGCAACACATATGCACAGATACAGTTCCGTATCAGTGCAGACAACTATCCTGCTGACTATACCGAGGGTGATCCTGATGGCCTCGTGCTGTCATACAATCGACTGCTGATTGAGGATACACCACAGGCACGGTGGCGTTGGCGCAGGTTCTTGGAGAATGTTGGTGGTCCGCTTGGCCGCACCGTTGATCTAAGCACACTGATCGGCCTCAGTGCGACAATCGAAGTTGTCCACCAAGAGTACGAGGGTGAGCAGCAAGCGTCGATCAGCAAAATCTTGGCTCCGTAGCATCTAACTGTGTATGTAGCACTTGCATCATTAGTGTGTAGGTGCTACACTTTTCATGCTACCCACCAATGAGGAAACCGAACATGGCAAGAGAAGCGACACAGTTGAGTCAGGTTGATCCCGCAACGGCTGGTGCGACGGAAGTCAAGAAGCGTCGGACACGCAGCCCATCGGCTGCCAAGCCTGCCTTCTTCATCATCCAGGTGTTGGATGAGCAGGGCGTCCCAATGCCCTTCGACAAGAAGCGGATCAAGATACTCAGTGTCGAGCGCAGCGCCGAGAAGGTCTTTGAGATGATCGACGGCGGCCAGCACGACAACGCCCTATACTTGCGTGGCATAGTCCCCGCAGGTCGAGCACCGAACAAGACACCTGCCGTTGCCTAGTGCCTAGTGCCTAGTGCTAGAGTTGATCTACATATGTAGATAGGGTGGCCACACTGTAAGGTGTGGCCACTTCTACAAGTGGGGTAGTCTACAAGAGGGGTAGCAATGGACGACAATGAGTTCCAATGGGATGAGACTCAACAGCAAGCCATTGATGCATGTTGTGATGTGAAGCGTCGCATCGTTGCAGTTACTGGTAAGGCAGGCACAGGCAAGACACTGATGATGCGTGAGGTAGATCGTCGCCTACGCAGTGTTGGCTACAGCACACAAGCAAGTGCACCTACAGGCAAGGCAGCCAAGCGCATCCAAGAGGCAACAGGCTTACAAGCCATGACCAACCATCGCATGCTTGGCTATGGTATGCCTCGTGAGATTGAAGTCGAGGACGACAAGACAGGTGATCGTAAGGTGGTCAGTGTATCCACTGGCCCACGCTTCACACGTGCAAGACCACTACCTTATGACACGATCCTATGTGATGAATACGCGATGGTCAACCAAGAGATCAATCGCAACCTGATCGACGCACTCAAGGGTGGTGCGCGCATCTGTATGTTTGGTGATGTGAACCAGTTGAAGCCGATCGAAGAGGATCGTCGCCTCGATAACCAACCTAGTGCATTCATGGGAGCGTTGGAGAAGTTCGCGGGGATCACTCTTGACACTATACATCGGCACGATGCTGGCTCTGGAATTGCAAAGAATGGTGCGATCATACTGCAAGGCAGAATGCCCCGTCCAGCAGATGACTTCACGATACGCCAAACGGATCAGCCTGTACGTGCAGTGCAAGAGTTCATCGAGTTGTCCATTGGGCAAGGACACTCCTACGCTGACACTGACCATCAAATCGTGACGTGCATGAACAAGTCATGGATCGGCACGCAAAGGTTGAACTTGGTGATCCAGGCCATGTTCTGGGACCGAGCACGACCATTCATTGACCTACCACGTTACCGCATCATGGGAAAGGAACAACCACCGATACGAGTACAGGTTGGTTCCAAGATCGTATACACCGCCAACACCTATGACTTTGGTGATGGCGAGTCTTACGCATTTAATGGTGAGATAGGTCTAGTCATCAACATCGACCATGCTGAGGGTAGTGTTGAACTAGACTTTGGTGATCGCACAGTGGTTGTCCCTCCACTTGTGATTACAGTACGAGACAATGGGGACGTAATCGAAGGCGACCCAAGGAGGAACATCGATCATGCCTATGTCCTGACTACACACAAGATGCAAGGCTCAGAGGTGAAGCACGTGTGCTATGTGCTGAACAAGTCTACAGCCTATGGGCAATCTCGTAGGAACTTCTACACTGCGGTCACACGAGCAAGAGAACATTGCACGGTGTTCGCAGATCAATACTCACTCGCTAAATCCACAAAGTATAGTGGATAGCACAGAAGGACAACCATCATGGCGTTCGTCAAAGTTAGTAAGTCAGCCGTTGGCTCAAAGTTTAGTGTACCAGAGATCCGTATGGGGTCACATCTACAATCCAATAAGGTGAACCGAGGCATCTACTTCTCGATCTCCGCTTCTGTAGTCGAGCAAGCTAAATGGATACTTGTTGGTACGGACTCAGGAACAAGAGAGAAAGCTAATATCGATGTGCTTGAAGGTACAGGAGACGATGCAGGCTTCTTGATGCTTGTACAGACTAGTGATGGGACAGGCTACTCTGTAGGCCGAGAGAAGAGCAAAGGGATGTCAGTTGCGTTCGCTGTTTCTTACGCACGCATGAAGCACTATGTGCTTAATGAGTTGCCCATTGAGCCGCATAGTGTCAACTTCACAATCGAAGCGGACAATTCAATCCTCATCGAGTGTCCTGACTGGTTACGCTACAACCCACTCTCTGTCAAAGAAGAGGCGCCCCCAAGCCCCCCACCACCAACTGCAACCGTCCACGACATGCGCCTCAATCGCCAAGAACGCCGTGCAATCGGTAAGCGTGTGGCAAGTCGGTTGAAGTAGTCTACATATGTAGATGGTCTGCCCAAGTCCTGAGACGGGCTTGGGCAGGTCATCCAAGGAGAACAAGATGCAGGTCGGCCCATATACATCCATCAATGAGGCGAACAATGAACTACGTGCCGCTGTTACTGCTGCTGGGCTTAGTTTCGATTGCGGCTGTGGTGGGAAACATGATGCTGCTGTGGCTATTGTGGCTGAGGCACCAGGAGAAAGAGAACTACAACAACACATCCCACTCATCGGCGGATCAGGCAAGTATCTATGGGACATTCTGCGCCGGGACAAACTCACACGCAACGACGTGTATATCACCAACGTCGTCAAGCGCAAGCTCGTCAGTGCAGCCGACGCCCTGGCACTCAATCCCCGTGCCGCCAAGATCACACTCACCAAACAAGAGCGAACCCACTGGCGTCATATACTTTGGGAGGAACTCTCTAGGTTGCCCAACCTGTCATATGTTGTCGCGCTCGGCAACTATGCACTTGAGGCACTCGTTGGATTGGACGGCATCACTAATGTTAGAGGCAGTGTCTATCCAATAGACATCAATGGGAGACGAGTACAAGTCCTGTGCACATTCAACCCTGCACACGTGATGCGTGAACCACGTATGGAAGTTGTGTTCCGCATGGACTTGGACAAGCTGAACAGACTACGCAAGGGAGAGTTCCATGTCCCCAAGATCAGTGCATTCATCAACCCCACCTATGCCGAGGCGATGGACGCAATACGGCAGCTACAAACAGTCACCAGTCCTATTGCCTATGACATTGAGACAATGGCTGGTGAGACAGCATGTGTCGGTTTTGCAGCGAGCAACACTAATGGAGTCTGTATCAACTTCCGCTCGCAAGGGGAGAACCATTACAGCCTTACCGAAGAGCGTTCTATCAGGCTTGCTATACAGACGCTTCTCGCAGATCCTACAAAGTCTTTCATCACCCAGAACGGACATTATGATGCAACGTGGTTGTGGTTTAAAGATCGCATCCGAGTTCACCACCATTGGTTCGACACGATGCTTGCACACCATTTTCTATTCCCTGCGCTTCCACACGATCTGGGTTTCATCACGGCTCAGTACACCGACCATCCCTACTACAAGGATGAAGGCAAGCTATGGAAGGAAGAGGGTGACATCAATGCGTTCTGGGAATACAATGTCAAGGATTGCTGTATCACCAGAATTGCTGCTGAGCGGATGGAAGAAGAGCTTTTGGCGGCAGGTCTACACAAAACCTTCCACAACCACGTGATGCGTCTACAGCCTGAGTTGATCGAAATGACAATCAACGGAGTCAAGGCAGATGAGCGACTACAAGGACAGTTCGCAGAAGAACTTGGACGAAGCCTGGAACAAGCAAACGCTGTATGCCAAGCAAAGGCTCGTATCGCAACTGGCGATGCAAGTTACGAATTTAATCCCCGAAGCCCTAAGCAACTTGGCCAACTCTTGTTTGATACACTACACTTGGTCGGACGAGGAACGTCGGCTGATGCTGAGAATCGTGAACGAATTAGACGGCATCCTCGTACATCGTCAAGTGCTAGAGAACTTGTTGCGTCCATTGATGACTACCTACTCCAAGCCAAGTTCGTCTCCACCTATGTCTCTGCAACACCGGATGGAGATGGACGATGGCGCTCCACCTACAAGCAGACAGGGGTGGCCAACGCACCCGGACGGCTCTCCTCTAGTCAAACCTCCTGGGACACCGGACTGAACATGCAGAACATCCCCGAGGGAGCCAAGGGGATGTTTGTTGCGCCAGAGGGGTGGGAGTTCAGCTACTTCGATATGTCACAGATCGAAGCACGTCTCGTATGTGCGCTAGCGGACATAGCCAAGTGGAAACAACAGTTTGAGCTTGCAAGACTGCATCCTGGTACCTATGATGCTCACTGTGCTCTAGCAGCAGAAATGTTCAAGGTGCCCTATGAGCAAGTTCCTCGACACGACCGCACTCCTGATGGCAAGCAGACCATTCGATATGTGGCCAAGCGATGTCGCCATGGACTCAACTATAGGATGCAGCCAGACAAGCTCGCCACCGTCACAGGGTTGTCCATCATCGAGGCTGAACAGGCTTATCGCCTCTACCACATGGTCAGCCCAGAGATCACCGTGTGGTGGGATGATCTCATACAACTCGTGCGACGGGACAGGCAGATCACTACTTGTCTTGGTAGACGATGGTTGCTGCTAGAGCGTTGGGATGAGTCTGCGCTCGATAGCATAGTTGCGTTCGAGCCACAGTCGATCAATGGTGACTGGACCTCTAGTGTGATCTACAAGTGTCATGCTGACAAGGAGTGGCCACCTACTGCTCGCGTGGTCATCAACATCCACGATGCACTCGTTGCGTTGAACAAGCATGAGGATGGTGAAGCAGTGCGTAGCATCATGCAACGTCATGCGGAACAACCCATATGGATCAACTCTGTGCAGAACAGATTGCGTGGCATAGACAAGCCAGAGCCAATGATCGTGCCCGCAGAGTTGGGAGTCAGTCTGCCAGATGTGAATGGAGTACACCGCTGGTCAACTATCGAGAAGCTACACTGATATGGCAATCACATACATCTGCGAAGGATGCGGTAGTACTATCTATTCTGCTGCTGAGGACGAAGTTCCCAAACATCGCATGTGCCACTCTTGTGGCTTCATTGAGACGATGGTTGAGGACATCAAGATCAGACAAGAATTGCATGTCCACCTTGGCAATATGCGACCACTCAACCCATAAATGGCACAGCGCAATTACAGTAAGTTGGTCCCATCCGACTCCTTCATGGGACGTTACCTAGCCTATATGGTATCACAAGAGACTGCACAATCATACGACTGGTGGTGCAGTCTCTGGTGCGTCAGTGCAGCATGTGGTCGTCGCATTCGTGTTGCACGACCACGTGCTCCTGTGTTCCTCAACATGTTCGTGATCCTAGTAGGTGAGAGTGGACGTGTTCGCAAGTCTGCATCGGTCACTATGGCAGGCAACCTCATACGTAGGCTAACCCACGATACTGAGGTTGGCTACGTAGATGCACGTATGACTGCCGAGTCTCTTGATCTACTCTTGCACGACAGGACGATGCAGTATGGCTCATCCCAGTTGTGCATCACCATACCCGAACTGGCCGTATTTCTTGGCACAGAGTCCTACATCGCCAACATGCCCACGTTACTCACTGATCTGTATGACTGTCCAGAGAACAGGCATGGTGGTGGCACGATCGCTCGTGGTGAGTGTATCCAACGGAGCGTATACATTTCGCTGCTCAGTGCATCCACTCCCATCTGGCTAATCAAGGCAATCAATCCCAAGGTGATCGAAGGTGGATTTACCTCACGCTGCATGTTCATCATTGCAGATCAGCCCAAGCGCAGCATCCCTTGGCCAGAGGATGGTGATCCCACACTGCTACAGGACATCGAGGATGATCTACGTATCATCCAAGCCGAGTCACATGTGCGACCAGACATAGCCTTAAGTGACAACGCACTTCTCATGTTCCGGCACTGGTATGCCAAGAGACCGCGTGCGCTTGACTCATTCAAGCAATCATTCGAGGCCAGAGAAGATGCACATGTGTTGCGTGTTGCAGCACTGCTTAGCATCAACGATGGGTCGTGGCTGATCGATAAGCGTCACCTTGATGTGGCCATACAACTCATCACTGAGTTGAAGGAACAAAGCGGGGCCATCTTCCATGGTTCGGAGCTACGCACCAAGTATGGTGCAGCCTTGGACACGATACGTTCCACACTGATGAGCGCCGGTATGGACCCTGTGCCGAGACACAAACTGTATATGCGTTGCAAGCATGCGGTGAATCATGGCGAATTTATACAAGTGATCGAGGTTCTACACGAACTTGGTGCCATTCAACGCTTCGAGTTTCGGCCAGAGGGTCGTGGTCGTCCTACTGACTACATGCGTGGTACGGAGTTGTTACTGGCTAGGGGACTAGGTGATCAGGTGATGCGCCACTTCATTTGAATTGGCTCACATCACCATGCATGTTGCCTCGTGCGAACTGCTCAATCCGCATAGGTACACCAGCCAACTTACTCAGGCCAGCATTGAGGTCTGATACCATTGCATCCACGAACCTATACTTATCAGCCACATCGCGTGTCCGTGCATTCAACCACTCACGTCTGGCTTGTGGATTCATGCCCTGGTTCTGCACAGCACCCATCTGCTTGCGTATGTTAGCGATCTCTTCTCGTTGTGGTGCAAGCCTAGTCTTGTATGCTTCAGCCAAGTTGTACATCTGCATCATTGCTGGGTCTTGCGGCAGCTTCTCACCACCACCTTGTGGTACAGGCAAAGGAGAGTGACCACGACCAGTGAAGCCTTCACCGCCTATAGCAGCCCGTGATCCCCCAATCTTGTCCAACTCTTTCAAAGCTCTATCAGTCTGCTCCACGATAGGTGGTTGTGTAGACAACCTGATAGCGTTCTCCCATAGCAAGTTGAATTGTGGATTCTTGTCATGGAACCCTTGCACCCAATCATGCCCAACCATACCTAGTGCAGTGTCCCAATCCTTGGTCTGTGCTGCATAACGAGACAGTCCACCAGTAGCATCCACCATTGCAGTTCCCATTATTCCAAAGAATGATGAGAAGATGCTGCTCCATACCTTACCATCTTTGTCATCAAGCACACCCTCACTGGCTTGATTAGGTAGGTTCAACTCATGTGCTCGTATTGGTGGTGAGTACGCCTCACGCACTGCTGTCAGTGGATGGTGTAGTGGATCACCATGTACTACCTTGTTCAGATCGACCTGACCAGCGTATGGTGGTAGGTTGACTATACCAAGCAAGTCTACTGCACCATGTGTCATGGCATCATCGGTGCTGTTCGTCACATGGCTACCAAAGAAGTCCTTGAGCACTTGCATCATTGGACGTGCCGTTGCTGGATCATGCTGCATGGCTGTGATGTTTACTAGCTTGGATACCACATCCAGCATGAATGCATATGCTGCTCGGAACTCTTGAGGCAGTGGCACCATTACTGGCTTGTGTGGATCATCACTTGCAGCAAAGATTGCATTGGCCTCTCGCTGCTGCAACGACACTTCATTCTGCAAGAACGCAAGGTGTTCAGGACTACGCATGTGTGACATGATAGACAACAATGCGATGCTGCCAAGCCCAATCGCAGCAGTCATTGGTGCCTGGAATGGGCGCTGCCCAATCGACTTAAACAGTCGTGCTGTGCCTTGTGCTGCGATGTTAGAGAACGGTATGACCGCAGCTATTGTTTGTGCAGTTGGACCTTTGCCATGCACAGCAGGATCACCAGTGAGGCCACGTACCTCACGACCAAATGTTCCTCTATCTTTGATCCCTTCATTCCAGTTCAGCCGTGCGTAGTACTCATTACCTGCATCACCCAAATGTGTGAACGCCTCATTGATTGCCTTGTTCAGCTTGATGATAACTGGCTTGATCCCTAGCCACTTGTTCTCAAGGAATGCATCAGGCACAAGGTGGGCAGAGACTAGCCTAGCAGTCTTGTCACTACCTGCTTGCACCCTTGGTAGGTCGGTTGGGTAGCCCTGACCAAGCCCACCTATACCCATCTCAGCCATCTGTGCTGTGCGCGTCCGCTTATAGAAGTCACGTGCAGCTTCGTGTATTGTATCAACCTGCGCGTCAGTGAGGGTGGACCGCAACAGATCATTGATTGGATTCCGTGCAGCAGGATGTATCCAATCACCAAACCGTTGTATCCATCGATCTGTTACGCCTCTACCATACGAGTAGGCCACACCAGGTAGATTGGTAGTGGCCATGTCTATACCGCGCGTGATGCTAGACGAGCGACCAGTTACAGCGCGCAGGCCCTTGTCAAGCAGCCCTCCTGCTCTATTGCTCGGCGCATTCACTCCCATAGTCAGTCCTGTGTAGACAGGATTGACTGTTGCGTAGACCTTCCCACCAACCATAGCCAGTGGTCCTGTCACTGTGCGCTGATACCAACGACGAGGCACAGAGATCATCTCTGAGATGATGCGACGCTTCATCAAGCTGTCACTCGTCATCGCATTGAAGAAGTCAGGGTGGTCAACACGCACATACTTAGGACCAGCAGCAGTGCGTATCCTGACTATTGGATCACGTGCTGCACCATGCACACCAGCGAAGTAGGTCTGCTTCACGTCAACAGGCGATGGCACCTCAGACATGAATTGTGCACTGTTTGGGAACAGCCGTTGTGTGTCCTTCTGTGACTGCCAAAGCTGCTGATTGAAGTCATTGAGATCGAACTGCCGATACAGTTGTTCAATGTGTTGTGCTGCGTTGTAGTGAGCCTTGGAGTTGATTTGATCTACACCTGTAAATGAAGTTGCATCGCGTGATCCAATCGGATGCATGATCTCACCTGTTGGCCCAACCTCTGCTACATAGTTAGGGTGACGAGCCAACAATTTATCATACTCACTTGGCATGAAGAAGTTGCGTGCCTTGCCTATATCCATCATGCCTTTGCTGATAGCATTGTAGTGGTCAATGATATCACTAATGAATGGATCAGCCCGACCTGCTGCAATGTCTCGTGCTAGATCAGCGTCAGTTTGGTTCTTGAAGTTATGTGGCCCTGGTGTCCCATCTGCTGCATTGTTCCGTCGGTTGTCCATTTCATCAAGTGCTTGTTGGGCACGGTTCCACACATCATAGCGTTCTGGAGTGAGCTTGCTGATCTTGAAGTCCAGGTCGCGTGGGTTGGCAATCGTAAGTCCACTCACTGGATCATGACCAGTACGTAGGAATGCTCCTAGCTTTTCATCAAGTACAGCATCACTATGGATGTTGCCATACATATTGGCTAGACGTTCACCAACTAATGGATCAGCCGTATGTTGGATGGCCTGCATCATGCGTGCATTCTCATCCAACAACTGTGTATTGGTGTAGTTCGTGCCTGTCCTCAACACATTGGGTTGAGGCAATGGAGGCTCTACCTTTGGTGCATTGATGTCTGCACCCCCTCGCGCAATCACTGAGTTGTTGTAATCCTGTGCCTTAGCTGCATACACAGGATCGTTGAACCTTGCGGTCCGACCGGCATCAGTCATAGCTGCACCAATGCGATGCGTGAATGCAGCCGCAGCAACACCAACTAATGCACCACCAATAGTCAACAGGTCTTGGCCAAGCGTACGATCACTGTAACCTAGCTCATCGAACGTAGGTCCAGGTGGCTCCTTGGCTCCTTGTCTTAAGTAGTCAACAAACGATGTTGGTGCATCTGGCTGCTTCACGTAATCAGCAAACGTTGGCAGTGTAGGTGCATCTGTAGCCACACCTGGTGTAGTATTCTGTGCAACCTGCACGTCTTGCTTTATGTAATCAGCAAAGCTAGGCAACGCTGGTTGTTGTGCCTCTTGTGGTTGCTCAGTAGCTGCCTCTGCTTGATTGACAGCCTCACTAGCAGTTGCTAGTCCAGCACCAATAGGCACATTCAGTGGTGCGTGTGAAGCTGTAGGCAATATCCATTGAGCAAACTTGGGCAAGGCTGCTACAGCAGCAGGCGTAGCGAGTGGTGCCATCATACCAGCACCTTCGCCCTGTGCTTTGGCCATTGCCTCAGCTTCGTTGGTTGGTTCTGTTCCTCCTATTTGTTCATATACCTGTTGCTTTGTAGCATCAGCATGTGCTGCAGACGTGCCACTGAATGGTGGTGGTTGTGGGATAGCTCCGCCTAGTCCAATCTTGCCTAGTCCCCAACGCAACGCATCATCACCTGCATTGGTTATTGCACCAGCAGCACCAATCAGGTTCTCTACACCACCAGCAAGTGGTATGTAGCCGAGTGGTCCAGGCAGTGATGGATCAGGACCAAGGTTAGTGACTACTTGGGACAGTGCTCCACGTGCACTGAATGGTGCTAACTTGTGTGGTGCATTGTAATAGGCAAGCTCTTCCTCAGGCGTCAGCCCTTTCAGCAACAAGTCCTGTGATAGTGCTCCGCTCAATAGACTTTACCTGACTTACCAACAATGCCAGTCAGCGTACCATCCTTGCCTTGTTGCAGTACAGGCTTGCCTCCATTGGCTGTTTGTGCTGCCTTCACATCAGCATATCCAGCAGGATCGGTCTGCCGCAGCGGTCCCTCCACATATGCTTGCGCCTTAGCTTGTAGTTGTGCTGCACCAGGGGCTGTGTTACGTACTACACCAGGACCAGTGCCACCTGTTCCTTCTGTCTTGGCAGGAGGCAATGATGTCTTGCCAGATGTTGGAGGTGGTGCATCAACAGGTGGTGGTTGCACAACAGGAGCACTAGCATATCCGTGAGACACTTTCCATGCATTGATCTGGTCATTGGTGACAAGGCCAGTCCTTCCACCGAATGAGCCTGTCCTGATTTCACCATTAGGACCAACAGGCAGTGTCTCTGTTATGCCTGGTTGCTTCTCTTGTCCTCCCCTTATGCCTGCCGCAGCAATCCTTGCATTGGCTCCTATGTTTGCAACACGTTCTGCTCTAGACAAACCAGACACAACAGGAGCACCGGCAAGTCGTGATGCATCCGCATTTCCAACTTGCCATCCAGCACTGTCGGCTGATGCAAGTCCTGCTCCTGCCTTCTGGAATTGCTCTGCATTCTGTAGATTGGTCAAGTGTTGTGCAACGCCACCCACCACAGAAGGATCAGCACCACCGAGCACACCACTATATTGTGGTGATGACGATATGATGTCCAGTGCTCCTGGCGTCTTAGTTGCCTCAGTCAGTGCCTTCAGTTGGTTCTCGTACAACTGTTGTGAGAGCTGTTGTCTAGCGAATTGGTGCTGCGTATCCAACTCATTGGTGTATTGGTTGCTCGCAGCATCCCTATCGGATTGATACCGATAGAGCATCGATTGAGCACGTGCTGGACTTGTCGATGCAAGTTGTGCAAGCGTAGTCTCAATAGGGAACGGGTCGATCCCTTGCGGACTGAACGAGCCATATGAGTTTGCAGTAGGCATTGATGTGCCCTAGCTGTTGGAGTTCCACGTATCGTTGTAGTTGTATGGTTTAGGAGCAGTGTCACCACTATTCGTGCTTGGCCCAAACAATGAAGCTAGTGGCCCATTCTTGCCAAATATGTTCTTGAGTTGTCCTGCTGCGTCAAGTGTATTGTTCAGCCCAAAGTTGGGATCAACTTGGTTCTTAATCAGGTTGTTGCCTGCGGCCTGCCCAAGTGCAGTTGCTTGGTTCACTCCATACTGTCCAGTTGCAGGTGCAGTGGATGCTGTCTTTGCTCGATCAGCAACCAATGCAGCCATTGTACTTGCAGCATTATTGGGCTGGATGCCACTGAACTGGAACTGAGGATTGGCAAGTGCAGCAGTAGTTGTTGCATTGCTCTCCAACCCACTACGCCTCGATTGGTTGATCTGGTCCACACCAGTCATTGCAGCAATCTGTGAATCGATGATTGCCTTACGTGTCTCATCTGCATTTGCCTTGCCAAGCTGTGCCAACACAGGACCAGCACTTGTGCCTGTTCGTGCAAACGAGCGTAGCGTGTCAGCAATCAGTGGCCGGAACGTTTGTGCATTGGCTGTAGTGGCACGCTCTTGCAACAAGCCAGCCAATGTGTCAGGCGTCATTGGCCTAAAGTCTTGTAGGTTCCTCCGAGCAGTGTCGGCCATAGGACCGGCTGCTGCTGCCCTACGTAGTGCTTCTCTGTTAGCCAGTTCTGTGTTCTGTAGATCAACTGTGTTGCGTGTGATCCCTGCTTGGTCAGATGCACGCTGAGCAGCTTGTGGTAGTGGGCCTAGATTACTGACCCAAGTATTCGTTGCAGGATCATAGTGCGTGGTTGAACCGAAGCTGTCACTTGTGCCAGCAACACTACGCTGGTTGATGAGTGCAGATATAGCCCGTTGGAATTGTGCATTTTGTTCAGCATCCTGCACCTGCTGTGCAGAGATTCTATTGGCTTCTTGTTGGCCAGTGTTCTTCTGGCCAAGCGAACCGACAATGCCAGCACCAGCACTGGCAAGACCTGCAATCGCAGCGATTGTTGAAAAGGCCATTACAGCGCCTTTCTGTAGCAGTGTTCTTCTAGTGTGTAGCCCATCTTGGTGAACAATGGCTTGGTCTCATAGCACGTTCTGAAGTTGTGCTGAATGATCTCTACACCACGCTTACGCAATACGTATTCACCATACTTCACTAGCTTCGTGCCAATTCCCTTCCCACGTTCATCTACACGTGTAGCCAGAATATCACACTGAGCACACAGCACAGTCTGGTGGTGTGGGTGATGCAACACGAAGTAGAGAGCAAACCCTATGATACGACCAGATTCCCTGGCACAGATCAGCACACAAGCACGTGCCGATTGTAAGCGCATGTACATTGGCCAGTTCATGTCGAGTGGTGGTACATTCTCCTTCGCAATAGTTGCTGCGAAGTAATCCTTTAGTAACCTGTCAAGGGATTCCCAACATGACTCAACATTGTCTTGGCCAATGAGCACCATTAGAATGCTCCTACATTACCTAGGCCACGCTTTGCATTAGCAAGTGGATCAACAGGTGCTGTGCCACCTACGCCATTGAGGTTAGTGGCACTAGGTTGCGTTGCTCCTTGTACTGATCCTCCAACATTCAATAGATCAGTGAGGTCAGCGTACTTGGTATCACCAACCGCACCACGAATGGCTCCACCTAGACCAGAGAGATCACTTGTTGCCCTGCTCTGGATGCGAGATTGATAGGGTGATGGGTCGAACGTGTCACCAAACCCAAGATTGTTCACATCAGTCCTGGCACTGCCAATGTCAGTGTTGATGTTGGCACGATCTGTGTTGAGGATACCTTGGCCAAGTGTACGTACAGATGAAGTTGCCCCTGCTTTACGAGAACCAAGTGCATCTAGTGCAGCTTGATAGCCACTATCATTAAGTGTACCACGCTTCTGGGCATTGGTCAGTCCTGCATACAATGGATCGAACTGCTCACTCACGATCTGTGACACGTATGGATCGATCGCACTGTCAGGCAATACGTTGTTTGCGTATTGTGGTGTGAATATCTTATTCAACTGGGATGTGTATGAGTTCCGCTTTCCACTCAACACACTATTGGCAATCGTGTCACCAAGTGATGTTGGGAATGCAGCACTAGGGTTAGGGTCCAAGTCCTGTATCTGATTGTACTGATCCATCAGTGCAGGCTGGATGTATGATCCGTAGTAGTCATCAGGATTGGCACCCTGCAACTGGAATGCTCGACGTGCAGATTCACTCGCTGCGTTATATGCCGATTGCCGCTTACCTTGGAATGTTTGTTCAGCAGCAGCATCATCCTGTGTCTTCTTTGCAGCAGCAGCGTCGCTTGCCTCTTTCTCTTGTGCCTTGCGCTGACTGATGTGTGTGTTCAGTGCCTCTGCTCCACCACCTCCCCAATAGCTATCACTGAATGTTGTGCCATCTACAGGATCAGTGTAGCTGCGAGGCTGCATAGGCTGACCGCCCCCTCCTCCTCCACCCTTACCACCACCACGCAGGCCAGCGAATGACAGATGATTGACCTGTCCGCTATCAGTCCACATCACGTCCTCCGCTCATACTTGTAAATTGTTCCGAACCGTTGGAAGCCAAGGTGTTTGTAGAGTGCATCGACTGCGAGACTATTGATCGCTGCAATGTCGCCAGTCTGGACAAGTAGTGCTCCACGCTCATCGAGACACCACGCAACAAATCCTCGCATAAGTCGCACTGCGATCTTAGTGCGTCCTGGTGTTCCTTCTCTGACATACCAGCCATCCTCAATTCCCATCAGCTTGGGAGAGAAATGAAAGTTCACCAACTTGCCACCGACCAGCCCAACGTAGTTGCCATCATCGTCAGTCGCACAGCGTGCGTAGTAGTTTGGATCGCGCATGTATCCGACAAGAGTATACAGCGTGAAGTCCCACTCGAACGCAATGCCCAATGAATTGAATGAACCAAGTTCATGCAACTCCTGGCATAGCCGCACACAGTGGGCCACATTGTTCTCATTGATTGGCTCAATGTGCACTGACCTATTCAGCGTCAGTGTCAGTCTTTATATCTACTACACTGACTGTTCGTAGATGGGTCTCCTCGCCACGATTCATCTGTGCTTGCTCTTCTCGTGCACGACGCATGACATACGGAAGGATCAAGGCTGCCTCACGTTCCTCTTGAGAAATCTCACCATTCAGATCATGTTGCCGATCATGGAGCAATTTATGCATACGCATTTCTTCTTCCTTAGTAAGCGTATTCGGTGGCCCAATCTTCTTCATCAAGGCATCTAATTCTGGTGTATGCGAGTGGGTAAGCTGGGCAATGAGGATCTGTTGAAACGCCGTATTGAACGGCACCACCTGGGCCGTTACGACTTGCAGCTTCTCTCTGAGTGCTCCTACTTCACTTACTAATTCCATGTGACTCTTAGCAATCGCAGCGGCTGTTCTCTCCGTTGACTCTTGCAGATCACGTGCTTTCTGTACAGCACTACTGCGAAGAGCAAGTATCCATGCTACTAATCCACTCAATGCTCCAGCAAAGCTGGCTAAGAGAACTGAGTTCCAGAATGATTCAGTAAACATCAATGCATCAATGCCATGCCTTGGCCAAACAGCACAGATGCAACGAAGAATGCAAATGCTGCCCAACCAAGGTTCAAGCGATATGGGTCGAACCGGACACCAGGGATGGCTGCAAGCACAGCAAGCACGAACGCAAACACAAGTAGGACTAGACTGAGCATGTTATTTTCCTATCCCAAGACGATTACAATTCGGCCCCAGTACAAATGATTTTGGCATCACCTGTATTGGTGGCAAGAATTACACCTTGATTAGCAGATAGACCAGATGCACCTGTACAGGACACTTGTACACCATCAAGCCCACCGCGCAAGAACACCATTGCAGTGAATGTGGTAGAGTTGTTCAAGTAGAAATGGGTAGGATTGAGCACAGTGATACCAGTCACACTTGCTCGTGTCCTAGTGTGGAATGGAATGTGTATGTCAGCAGCAGTTGTACTAGTTGCGTAGCCGCTCCCTAGTGCTGCAAAGGCTGAGATTGCATCAGGGCTAAATACAGGCAAATAGCGTTGGCAACTCACCAACTCCTCACGCGCAGTTAGTGCTTTCCAAACACTAGCAACTGAACCTGCCTCAAACTTGACTTGGCTTAGCGTGCCTGCACCAAACTCAATCGTGGTATCCGTCCCCGCAACAAGTCCCGTTACAGTAATGGGACTGGAAGCATACGCACCGGCAAGCCCTACACGTGCGTGTGACGAGCCTGCCCATGATAGTGTATAGTCACCCCCTACAAGCTGTGCACCCTCGATAGTCTGTTGAAGCAAGCCAGCAGTAATGGTGATGACAGTACTTGGACCAGTACTCTGCACAAACGTATATGTGCAACCCGCAGGACCACCCTTCCAACGATCATGCCCAAACGCACCAATACCAAGTGCTGCGCCACTAACATATGCTCGTTGGTTGATTGAAAAGCCACTGTTGTTTACGTAGTTTGGGTTAGCTGCCAAAGATGAAGTAGCCAGCGCACTCGCAGCAGCAGCAGTAGCACTTGCATCAGCAGCAGCAGCAGATGCAGCCGCTGATGGCCCACCTGTTGACCAATTAGCAGGGTGTGCAATACGATCAGCAGCAAATGTAGTTGGTGCTACAGGACTTGTATTTCCTACTCCGCACAACCACAGAGTTCCATCAGCACTATCGATAACGTTCTGGCCAACTACATATGTAGTTGCGTTCTCCCACACACCTACGAAATTGGCAACTGCAAAGTATTGGCCAATCACACCATCGATGATAGTCGTGTTCTCATTGGCTTGAACATCCCATGGTATTTGATCGAATGGGATGATGTTCAATGCAATGTTGGGAGTCTTGGCCATACTTATCTCCTAAGACTGCCCATGACATAGGCAAGCGTCACACTGATGAAGCGTAGTGGTGATATAGTCGTACCAAAGAACCGTAGCTTGATTAGCTTGTACTTCGCCACGAATGCATACAAGCGTTCATCACTCGTCTTACGACCACCACCAGATGGTGCATCACCAAATGGTGTATTACCGAAGCCACCAATGTTACCTCCAGCAAATTGCATAGACAACAATGGACTACTCAATATATTGTCCACATACACATTGAGCGTGAAGGCTCCACTGCCTTGTGTATCCAACCCAATGTAGCGCATAAACTTCACTTCCATGCGCTGCTTGAAATCAGCCCAAGGCATCTCCCACTCGAATGTGATGGGCTGACCACTGCCATTGTTAATTGCTGGATCACCAAGAAAGTCTACTGCCCTATCACTATCGAAGTCATACGAGTACAACTTGTTACCAGACGCAAAGATGATGTTCTGCAAAGCAGTGCGGCAAGCACTCTGCCACTTCCATCCTCGCAAGCGTGCCCATGCTTGCACCTTCATCGTTGGGATGTTCGTGTAGCTGAACCCAACTGTCTCTACTAGATTGCCATCTGCATCGAACGTAGGAACGAACAGCATGTAACGGAAGTTGCGTAGATCGTAGACTGCAAACATGTATTGTGCGATCTGTCCAGCAGTGAGTGGTTGGATCGCAGCAGTCGTCAATGGATCAACAAGGTGACTAGCTCGTACTGGCCTCAGCGTGTTGAACACATTGATGCGGTTGATGGAGTTCACACCCACGTTGTCATTGAAGAAGGTGTCATCCCCTACCGATACCAAGGATCGGTGACACAGACATCCATATTCCTCAATGAACCCATCATCGGTAGGCGTGTGCACGGATGGGGAGCCAGTATATACTCCGAGGTTGAGTGGCAATACTCCACGCTCAAACGTGACGAGCAGCTTGTCACGGTAGGCCACCATGCCAGTAATAACAGCAGAACCCAAGGACACACGAGGACCAAGATCAAGATTAACAGCGTCGTTAGGCGCTGGATCACCGAAGAATGTCCCACTTGTCCCCCTTGCACTGATGAACAATGTGCTCGGGTCAGTAGGCACACCTGCAATGAGTGTGTACTGAGCATGGGCAATCACGTACTTGCCGATTGGTGTATTGATATTCGACAACGTGCCAAGATCAACCAACAACTGGACAACCAAGTAGTTAGGATCAGACGGCTTACCACTGATAATCATCGGCTTGTCTTTGCCATTGCAGATTATCAGATCGCTATTGAACACAGTGAAGTTGGTTTCAGTAATCCCACCAGCTACCCAAGGCTTTGCACCACCAAGCAGCAATTCAGTGCATACACCATTGGCATCGATCAAGTTGAATGTGCCATCAGTCTGCACAGCAACGATATGCTGTGCGAAGTACGTATGGTTGACTATAGCAGCACTACTAGCCAAGGTGTTGCAATACAACACTGTGCCTGGACGCACGCTAAGTGAGCCATCTGTGGCACGCTCGATGTTGTCCAACACCTTAGCGAACTTGGGTGACATGTTGAGGTCTGTATCAGCAACATTCAGACCGCCTTCGAACGAGCGAACGGTTGAGTAACGTAGTGCTTCCTTAGGTGCAGCTTGTTGTTTGGTTGTGTGGCTGAGGTACACTATTCAACTTCCTCAACAACTGGCTGCTCACTTGCAATGGCATCCAATACAGACGCAACATGCATGAATGTAGGTGCTTCACTGCCCTTCAAGTCAACACGCTGCATGAATGCAAGCACAATCTTAGCTTGTTCTTGTGTAAGTGTAGTTGGTCTAGTTTGCATCTTCATGGCGAGAATGCTCCCAGTGCAACAAGTGCAGCGTGGATACCAGCGGCAGTGACAGGAACTCCTGTCTGTTTAGCGATCGGTGTGCCTCCGTATAGTGCAACCTTCGCCGAAGCACCACCTAGCGTAACACCTGTCTGTGCTGTCCATGCACCAAGATTCAATGTTAAACCTGTGCCCAGTGCAGTACCAACCCTAGTGCGCGCGGTGAACGGAACAGGATCAGCCGGCGGGGCCGTTTGCCAGCCACGTGTCAGCACCGACGATACAGCGGTCACCGCACCCGCCACCGCTGTCACGATCAGTGTGTTGCCGTAGTTATCGGTCACAATGTCGCCGCTGCTGAAGTTGATGCCGCCGCTAGCAACGGTAATCGAGCCTGCTGCCGTGTTCATCTTCTGGTATGTGGCGTCGACCAACAACCCACTCGCGTTGTTGGTCAACCTGCCGTAGCCAATCTCCAACTCGGTGTCCTTAATCTGGTGTCCTGGTGATCGCCAGAAGAACCCGCCACCTTCCGGGCCGGTACCAGCAACAGTCATCTGATTGAGGTCGAAGCCACCTGCTCCGACAACCGGGTTGGTTCCCGCGTTGCCGTTCACTACCTGGAACAGATAACCGTTTGGATCAAGCGGCCACTGGCTGTCATATGACCCGATCATCAGTC
>Ga0207687_10000478_pt1 | contig 27140 bp, 24 predicted proteins | sample KBSM54metaG_FD_184399 | JGI IMG/M metagenome (GOLD analysis project Ga0207687, IMG submission 184399) | Miscanthus rhizosphere microbial communities from Kellogg Biological Station, Michigan, USA - KBS M5-4 metaG (SPAdes) (version 2) | ecosystem: Host-associated > Plants > Roots > Rhizosphere >...
CGACATCCGTCGCGCTCGCACCGACCAACATGCCGAACGAATCGATCACGTCGTCGATGCTGCGCTGCGCCGCGGCCACGTCATGGGCCGTCCACAGGTACGTCGGCTGATCGGGCACCCATGCGAGTGCGGCAAACTCCTGGACGTCGCCATTCGGGGTCGGTGCATCAACCCCGGTGCGGTGCGTGCACGCGCAAACCAGCGAGATCATCGCGATCGTTCGAAATCGCATCGCGGTCGATACTGTCACGCAACCGCCGGCGCGGCCGGTCGATACCGCGACAAAGCCCGCATTCCGTCCGTCCGCGGGCAAAGGAGAAACCATGTATTCTGCGAGACGCGCATGAGCACGATCGGCGGCCCCGGTGGCATCGGTGGACCTAAAGGCCCGAAAGGGCCGGACGGTCCAGACGGCCCGGACAACAGCGATGGCCCGGACAGCGCGGACAAGTTGTCCGGTGGCCGAGGACCGGACGCGGCAGCGGCGACATCAGCAACCGGACAAGCGGATATCGACGCGATCGCGTCGGACATCGCGGCCGGCAAGCTGACGCCGCGCGAAGCGGTCGACAAGCTCGTCGATCAGATCGCCGGCACGGACGTCCTCGATCCGGCCGACCGCGCCGAGCTCCGAGAGATGATGGCGGATCTGGTAGCGAACGATCCGCACCTCCAAGGCCTGCTCGGCCGGATCTGATGGCCCACGTTCCGGCGAGGTTCCCGCGCGATGACGCGGAGCTCGCCGACTGGTCGGTGTACGCCGACCAGCTGCTGAGTGAAGGCGATCCACTGGGCGAGCTGATCGCGCAGGACCTCGCGACGCCGGCGCGACCGAGCGAAGACGAGCTGAAACGGTTTGCGGTAATGACGCAACGCTGCTGGCGCGCGCGCAAGACGCTCGACGCCGGGTGGGCGCTCGGCCTCGTCCGCGAGCTCTCGGCGTGGGGCACCGGCCGCCTGAGGATCACCGGAACCACGCCGATCGACGACGGCACGCTCGCACGCCTTCACGACCTGTTTCGTTCGCCGGCGCTCGCGCGGCTCGAACGGATCGAGATCGCGACGTGGTGGGAGGGCAAGCCGCCGCTCCTGCGCCGTGCACTCGCCGCGCTACCTGCGAGCTGTGCGGCGGTGTGGATCACCGGGCGCGCACTCGATCGGCCCGAGACGATGCTCGACCTCTTGCCCGCGCACGTCACTCGGCTCGCGGTGCTGACGCGGTTGCTCGACAACGCCGCGAGGCTGGTGGACGACCGGTTCGAAGAGATCGAGCTCGTGCGGATCGAAGCGCGTCATCTGCCGTTGTTCGAACGCGCGCTCGCTGCGACCTCGCGCGTGCGAGTGGTCGTGCGGCAAGCCGAGCAAGCCCTCCCGGAACGAGCCGCGTTGCGCGACGGTCCCGGACTGATCCAGACCAAGCTTCGGCGCGCCGTGTGGCTCGGCGAGCCGAGCCTGTGCGCGCTGCAGCGTCACTTCGGCGTCGTGCCGATCCGCGCGCAGCTCGCGAGAGCGCTACCGGAGCAGTACTGGCTCAGCGCGCACCAAGGCCTGATCGTCGCCGGCGCGGACTACGGCTCGACCCTGATGCGGCGCGGCGACGCGTGGACGCTGCGCGGCGAAGGCGGCCTCGATCCATTCCCGATCTCGCTGCGCGGCGCCCTGCTCCCTCCTGGCCAGGTCGCAGCACTCCACGACGGCGACGTCGTCACGATCGACGGCGTCGAGGCGATCTTCTGCGCGCGCGACCTCGCCGCCCGGTTCGGCTCAATCTAGGACGAGGCGTGCGGTCACGAACAGCGACCGGCTGCCGGTCGTCTGGGGCTGGCCGCTGAGCTGTTGCGCGAACACCGCGGCGCGCACGCCGATCGCGAGCGAGTCCTCGATCCAGTACGTCGTGCCGAGGTTGAGGTAGTGCTGGCGCGTGTGCTGGTCGGGCTCGCGCGTGTCGACCATCGCGTATTCGAAGCCGACGCCGTTCTTCTTCGAGTAGTCGAGGTCGGTGCCGACCGAGACCGTATACGAGTGAAACAGATCCGGGAGGCGGTACTTCGACGATGTCGGATCGAGGATCTCGTTCTCGTTCTTCGACAGGTTCATGAAGATCGACGCCTTGCCGATCGTGGTGTCGGTCCAGGTCCGCGCGCCGATCCGCAGGTTGTAGCCGCGGATCGTCTGGTCATCCATCGTCGCCTCCTGGGTGTCGAGGCTGTACATCTGGACCTCGGCCTTCGCATCGAGATGATCGAAGTGCGCGGTGAGCGACGGTGACGCGAAGTAGATGTGAAGGTTTTGATCCGGCAGGCTGTTCTGGCTGTTACCGACCGCGGCGGCAGCGAGATAGAACGGGCGATCGAACGGCTGGAGCTTGCCGCCGATGATCAGCGTGCCGGTGATGCCGGTCGGGTTCGTCGAGTGCAGCGTGAGCCCGAGCGTCAGGTGCTTCATGTGGTCGAGCGCGTAGCTAAACCACAGACCATTGCCGCGATCCGCACCCGAGTAGAGCAGCGGGTCGCGCGTGTACTGATCCGAGAGCAACAGATCCGCGATGTGCGCGGAGACGAAGTCGAAGCTCGCGGGATCGTCGATCCGGCCGACCGCGAACGCGAAGCCATCGCGCTCGTAGCGCACGAACTGATCCCAGATCGCGATCGCCGCCTGGCCTTCCCACACCGACGAGCCATAGCCGAGCGGACCGCCGAGCGACGCCTCGAACTCGCTCGCGAACGTGATGTGCGCACCGAACCCGCCGCGCAGGCCGAGCCGCGAGATCGCGACGGTCGGGTTCTGCGTGCCGGTGGTCTGGCCCGGCATCTGATGAAGCGACTGGAGCTCGACGCCGCCGGCGATCGCGCCGTACGGTTCGATCCACTTCGCGCGGACTTGCTCGGGCGGTGCCGGCGTGGTGACCGAGATATCGGCCTCGGGCCGATCGGAGATTCGCGCGTTGTCGGGCGCGACGTTGCCGGTCTCTTTGATCGGCGTGTCGGCGTCGTCTACCTGCGCGGTCTTCGCCGCGGGCGTGACGTGATCCGGCGGCATCTCGATCTCGGTGTCGGCGATCGCGAGCGAAGGCACGAGGAGCAGGAGTGCGGCGAGGCGCATGACTAGTTACCTCCGATGGCAGCGATCACGTGAGCGAGGCCGGCGTTGCTGCGCACGCTGCCGTAGTGGTTGCGGAAGTAGCCGTTGTAGAAGTAGCCGCTCGTATCGAAGTCGGTGAGCGCGTCGAGGATGTTGTTCGCGCAGTCGGTCGGATACAGCCGCGATGCGTGCTCCGACACGAACTCGTCCTGCTGCGTGCCGTTCGGCAGGTCCTGCATCGTGATCGACGTGTACGCGACCGTGTGGCCGCCGCACGCGCCGCGCGTACCGTACGCGTAGTCGCCGTCGGCGCACGGCGTCTCCCACCAGCCGCCGAACTCGCCGTTCGTCGTCGGATATGCCGGGCCGTTCAACGGCCGCGCGAAGTCGGTCTCGTTGTACTGGTTGCGCTGGCCCATCTCGCACGTCACGGTGCCGCGCATCGTGAAGTTGAGGCCGCACTCGGTCTGATAGCTAACGACGCCGTGGTTCGCGCCCGACGCGAGCACGACCGTGTCGACGCGCTCGAAGATGTTGACGTCCCACTTCTTGTCTTTCCAATCGACCCACAGCCTGCGCAGCGCATCGCGGACGACCGTGACGCCGAGCGAGTGACCGACGAGCGCGATGTGGCGATCGGGGTTCGCGATCGCGATCTGCTTGACGAGCGCTTCGAGGAGCGGCACCTGCCAGCCATGGTCCTGGTTCTTCGGCGTGTTGCCGATGTCCTTGCCCTCGGGCGACTTCGGGTCGTCGACGAGGTCGGTCCGCATGTCGATCGCGATCGTGCGGTAGCCCTGTGCGGGCAACAGCTCGGCGAGCTGATCGCGGGCCATCGTGTCGGCGGGGAACATCAGCGAGCTCGGATCGGGGTGAAGGAACTTGATGTAGCCGCTGGGGCCATCGGAGTTGCCGTGGACGAGGATCACGATCGGCTTCGTCGTGTCCTCGCTCGTGCCCTGCGGGAAGTCGAACTGGCGCGCCGCGCACGGATAGCCGGCGATCGTCGCCGGCGTGTACATGAGGCCGGTCGTCGAGCAGCCGGGATGGATCGCGCCGGTCGAGTCCGGGGTGACCGTGCGGTACTTGCCGCCGGGATAGGTCGCGTCGCCGGGCTGCGGCATCGTCACCGCGTCCCACGTGTTGCGCGTCGCGGTCGGCAGGCTGTCGTGATAGTCGAAGCCCGCCGGCGCCATCGGCGCCATCGCCATCGCCATCGCGCACTTGCCGTGATCGACGCCGGAGCCCTCGTCGTCGCCGCCGGGTGGTTTGCCCGTGCCGCCGAGCGTGCACGCGCTCAGCGCTGTCACCAGAAGGAGTCGCCTCATGATGCGGCGGCCTTCAGCAAGGGCCGTGCCCTTAGGTAAGCGCCTGTCGGCGCGCGCCTACTGTTGGGGCGCGCCAACAGCGGCGATGGCTGGAGCCAGCAGGCTCAGTTCAGCGCGATCGTGAGCGTGTACGCACCCGATTGCACCGGGTTGATGCCGTCGACGACGATGAAATAGTCGGTGGTCGCCGGGAACGAGATCGTGACGGGCGTCGTGTCGGTCGCGAACGTGTTGCCGACGCAGCTGGGAAAGCCCGGCGTGCACGGCGTGATCACGTACGCGGCGACCGGATACGCGGTCGAGTGCGGCGTCAGCGTGACCTGGTGGCCCATCGCGCCGGCGATCTTGTAGACAGTATCGAAGCCGTTCATCACGGCGCCGTTGCAGCTCGTCGACAGCGCGTTGCTGTGGCCCGCCGTCGTGCCGCTCACGGTGTTGTCGGCGACGAACGTGCCGGGGTCCGCACAGGTGAGCGCCGCCATCTCGAACGCGTCGGGCATCCCGTCGATCCGCGCGTCGTGCACGCTGCTGCCGCCACCATCGCCCGGATTCGCGACGCAGACCTCGGCGATGCAGGAGAGACCCGACGGGCAAATCCCGTCGCGGCACGCGACGTTGCCGCTGCGATAGTCGGCGCTGAACCAGCATCCCGCAGCGTTGAAAAATCCGACGACAACGAGGGCGGTGAAACGCGGCATAGTACGCGGTGCTTGTCATACCAGAACGCCGAACCAGCCGCGCCCGCTCGTTTGGGCCGCTACGAGCTGATCGGCCTCTTGGCGACCGGCGGCATGGCGGAGATCCATCTCGCGCGGCTCGCCGGCGAGGCCGGGTTCGAGAAGATCGTCGTGGTCAAGCGCCTGCTGCCGGAGCTCGTCGCTTCGAAGGCGTTCGTCGCGATGTTCCTCGACGAGGGCAAGCTCGTCGCTCGGCTCGATCACCCGAACATCTGCGAGGTCCACGAGCTCGGCCGCGAGGGCGCCGAGTACTTCCTCGTCATGCCGTACCTCGATGGCGTCGCGGCGACGGAGCTGATCGCTCAGCCGCGCGATCCGGATCGGGTGGCCCAGCTCCGCGTCGCGACCGGCGTGATCGCACAAGCGTGCGCGGGCCTCCATCACGCCCACGAGCTGCGCGATGCCGATGGCACCGCGGTCGGTCTCGTCCATCGCGACATCTCGCCCTCGAACTTGTTCGTGACGACGAAGGGCGTCGCGAAGGTGCTCGACTTCGGTATCGCGAAGGTCCGCGGCGCGACGGCGACCGAGGTCGGCACGGTCAAGGGCAAGACCCAGTACATGGCGCCCGAGCAGTTGCTCGGCGACGAGCTCGATCGCCGCGCCGACGTGTTCGCGCTCGGCATCGTGCTGTACGAGCTCGCGACCCACCAGCGCCTGTTCAAGCGCGCGAGCGACTACCTCGCCGCTCGCGCGATCCTCGAGGAGCCCATCCCGCGCGCCGACGAAGCCGACCCCGCGATCCCTCGCGCGCTCGCCGACGTGATCGCCAAGGCGCTCGCCCGCACGCCGGCGGAGCGCTACGCGAGCGCGAAGGAGCTCGCCGACGCGCTCGATGCCGCGATGCAACCACACAACGGTGTCGCGACCGCGCCGCAGATCGCGCAGGCGCTGGTCGAGCATCACGCCGAGGAGCTGACCGCGCAGCGCACGCGCCAGGCGAAGGTCGTCTCGAGTGCCGCGGCCAAAGCCCCCGCCGCCGATGCGCCGGCAACCGCTCTCGCGAGCAAGCGCGCGCTGCTCGAGGTCGCACCGACCGGCGTGAGAGGGACGGTAACCACTTCCTCGACGTCCGCTCGCGAGCCCGGCGAGATCGTTGAAGCGCAGAGGGACGGTCTCGACCCTAGCGCCCCGCGGCGCCGGCGCTGGATCATCCTCGCGCTCGTCGTTGCCGCCGCCGCCACACTCGTCGCGGTGATCGCATGGCCGCGCGACAAGCCGCTGGAGCGCGTGACCGACATCGCTGCCGTGCGCGCACCGCTCGACGCCGCCGTGGCAGCGCCCGTGCCTACTTCAGCTCCCGCAGCTGCGCCGGAGGCCGATGCAGCACCGGCGACTCCACAAGTCGCGACGCCGGCGATCCACCACGACAAGCCGAAACGGCCGGATCGCCATCGCATCGCCGCCGCAGGCGCCCAGCCCGGCGGCCTCGCAGTCGAGGTCGCAGCCACGCCGCCGCCGTCGGGCTTCTTCAGCATCGATGCGAAGCCGTACGCCGAGATCTTCGTCGACGGCGCTCCGTTCGGTCAGACGCCGCTCGTCCACAAGCAGCTCCCTGCCGGCAAGCACAAGCTCAAGGCCGTACGCGCCGATGGCGTGACGAAGAGCTACGACCTCGTCGTGCCCGCGAACGGCACCGCGTCGCCACTTCACGTCGAGTGGTGATCAGAAATGCGCGACGAGCCCGGCGCTCGTGCCGGTGATCGCGACGCCGACGCGTTCGCTCGACGAACCGGTGGCGAACAAGATCGCCGCGGTCACCGCCGTTGCCGCCGCGAGCCCGAAGCCAACGTCGGCGGCGATCGCCCAGCGCTGTCCGCGATCTTCGAGCGTCTGCAGCCGCGAGTAGTCGTGCATGCCGTCGTTCTCGCGGTTCCACTCGTCTTGCGCGACGCTATAGCGCCACGCGCATAACCCGCCCGCGATCAGCGTGGCGCCGCTCGCGACGGCCCATGGAATCCACGCGCGCGATCGCAACTCGCCGCCCTGCCCTGGGCTCGCAACCGGCGCCGCAGCGATCGCCAACTCGTTGCCATGCTCGTCGAACGCTTCGAGTGTGTTGTCACGCGTCCGTGTCCCCTGGACGAGGTGCAGATCGTCGCGCGTCACCACGAGCCGGCCACCGGTCACCGCGACGACGAGCTCGTGTGGCGCCGCCTTTGCCGCCTCGAACGGCGCCAACAGTTTCGGCGAAGTCCCCACCACCAGCGTCGTATCGGGGCGGAGCGCGAGCAGCTTCGCGAAGTGCTGCTGCGCGATGTCGGGATGGTCCAAGCCGGCGGCCAAGCGCCCCGCGATCAAGTGCAAGTCGGCGAGCTGATCGCGGGTCGAGATGCCTGCGGCGATCGTGCGATCCGCGAGCACCAATGCCTGTTCGTATTCGAGCTGCTGCTCGAGCCTCGCGATCTTCTGCAGCGCCTCGGAGACCCGCTCGCGATTGCTCTGCGCCGGTTGTGCGTGCACCGTCGCAACCGCGACGAGGACGATGAGGACTGCACGCACGCGCGAAGCTTACAACGCGCGCTGCCAGAAGCGTGCGCTAGCGGCGGCGGCGACGCGTTGCGAAGAACAACGCGAGGCCGAGCGGGAACCAACCGCTGCTCGCGCCGCCGGCGTTCAGGCTGCACGACGGCAGCCCGTTGTTGCCGGTCTCGCCGTTCCCGCTGCCGCTGCCCGAGCCGCCCCCGGCGACCATGACCGTCGCGGTCGCCGTGCCGGTCTGGCCGTTCACATCGGTCGCAGTCGCGACGAGCGTGTGCGAGCCGGGCGCCGTCGGCGCGGTCCACGTGAACTGATACGGCGCCATCGTGTCGGTGCCGACCGCCGCACCGTCGACCGTGAGCGCCACGCTCGCGATGCCCGCATCGTCGCCCGCAGCGACCACCACGGCGACGCTACCGCTGACATCCTCGCCCTCGGTCGGCGACACGATCGATACGAATGGCGTCGTGGTCCCGTTGCCGTTCGAGCCCGAGCCCGAGCCCGAGCCCGAGCTCGAGCCGGATCCGCCGGGCACGACGCCAAAAAACTTCGCCGCCCGGATCGTCGAGCAGATCTTGTGGTCCTCGAAGTAAGAGCCGGCGGTGCCCGGGCACGTCACGCTGCCCTCGGCGCCGACCACCACCGCGTGGCTCATCCCTGTGATCGAATAGCTCTCGACGACGATCTGCGATCCGACCTTGTACGCATTCCTCGTCCCCGCGCTCCCCGCGAGGGTCTCGGTCTCGTCGGCGGTTTGATCCGTGCCCCACGCGTCGGTCCACTGCTTGACGAGCTCGCCTTCGTTCATCGGCGCGACGGTCGTGTCGCTCGTGCCCTGCCAGAGCTGGACCCGCGGAAAGTGCGTCACCGTCGATGCCGCTCTCACCAGATCGCCCCACTGCGATGCGGTCTTGGTCACGCCCGGCGACTGGCAGCTGTACGCCTCGCTCACCGACGTCGCGCAGCGATATGCGACGCCCGACATGATCGCGGCCGCCGAGATTCGATCGGGCCACGTTGCCGCGAGCACCGCGGTCATCGCCGCGCCGGCGGAGAATCCGACCATGTAGACCCGCGTCGTATCGACGTGGTGAGTCGCGATCTCGGTGTCGATCATCTGGATGACCGACTCGTTCTCGCCCATGCCGCGCACGAGGTTCGCGGTATCGCCGTACTCGCCTGCCCAGTTGAAACACTCGACGGGGTTGTTCGCGCTCTGCTGCTGCGGATAGAGCACCGCGAACTGGTACTGGTCGGCGAGCGCGTTCCAGCCGGCTTCTTCCATGCTCGACGCGGTCTGCGTGCAGCCGTGGAGCACGACGACGAGCGGCTGATTCGCGGGCAAGCCGGCGGGCACGTACTCGTACATGGCGAGCGCACCGGGGTTCGAGCCGAAGCTCGTGACCTGCGTGAGCGTCGCGTGTGCGGTCGCAGACGCGGCGAGAACGGCAACGAACGAGAGTGTGGCGAGACGCATGGCCGCGGCGGTTTGCACGGCCCATGCCGCGCGCCGACCATGTCTACACGGGTTTCTGACGCGACGCTGTTGGGGCGCGCCAACAGGAAGTTTTTTGTCGCGTGGGTGCAGCCATCATCGTGCTAACTGTGGCCGCGATGGCCGAAGTCGACGAGCCGCGCACGAAGCTGCAACCGCGCCCGATCAAGGTCGTTCGCAAGCTCCGCCTGCGCGTCGACAGCGGCCCCGATGCAGGCGCCACGTGCGCGCCCGACGACGGCGCTCGCCTCGCAGTCGGCACGGCCGAGGACAACGCGCTCGTGCTGCGCGATCCGACGGTCAGCCGCTATCACCTCGAGCTCGCGCGCACGGCCGACGGCGTCACCGTCACCGACCTCGGCAGTCGCAACGGCACGTGGGTCCACGGCGTGCGGATCGAAAAGGCGATCGTCGCGGCCGGCACGCAGCTACGGCTCGGCGACACGACGCTGACGGTCGAGGACGCCGGCAACACCGTCGCACCGCCGGCGACCGAGGTCCCGCGCTCGGCGGAGCTCGTCGGCGACAGCGATGCGATCCGCGAGGTCGCGCGCCTCGTCCACAAGCTCGCGCGGGTCGACTCGTCGGTGTTGATCCAGGGCGAGACCGGCGTCGGCAAGGAAGTCGTCGCGCGCGCGATCCACGAGGCGAGCCCGCGCCGCGGCCACGAGCTCGTGATCGTCGATTGCGGCTCGATGCCCGCATCGCTGATCGCCTCGCTGTTGTTCGGCCACGAGCGCGGTGCGTTCACCGGCGCCGATCAGCGCCGCGCCGGTGCGTTCGAACGCGCGCACGGCGGCACCGTACTGCTCGACGAGATCGGCGAGCTCCCGCTCGACGTCCAACCCGCTCTCCTCGGCGTGCTCGAGCGCCGCGCGTTCACCCGCGTCGGCGGCGGTCAGGCGATCGATGTCGACGTTCGCGTCCTCGCCGCGACGCACCGCGACCTCCGCGCCGAGGTCAACGCCGGCCGGTTTCGCGCCGACCTCTACTACCGCCTCGCGGTCGCGAAGATCTTGATCCCGCCGCTGCGCGAGCGTCCCGACGACATCGAGCAGCTCGTCGCCCACTTCGTCCAGCGCCTCACCGGCATCGCCGAGCTCGGCCCGCTCGCACCCGCGATCGATCAGCTCAAGGCGCATCCGTGGAGCGGCAACGTCCGCGAGCTCCGCAACGTCGTCGAGGCCGCGGTCGTGATGGGCGAGCTCGATCTACCGGGCGAGGGGCCGCGCGCCGTTGCGACCACCGCCACCGGTGCGACCGTCGCCGCGTATCGCGACGCGCGTGCTTCTGCCTTGCATCGGTTCGAGGCGGAATATCTGCGCACGCTGATCGAGCGCTCCGGCGGCAACGCATCCGAGGCCGCTCGCCTCGCGCGCATGGATCGCCCTTACCTGCTCACGTTGCTCCGCAAGCACGGGCTGCGTCAGTAGCTGACGTCGCCCACGTAGATCGTACCGTGCGCCGCGCCCGGCGGGCTCACGAACTGGACCGCGCGGGTCTCGCCCGCCGGCACCTTCAGGATCGAGAACGGCCGGGTCATCGGCCGGCCATCGCTGGCGTGAAACGAACCGATCACCATGATGTCGCCGCGCCGCGCCGCATCGTTGTGGAGGATGCCTTGGACGACGAGGTTGCCGTTGTCGGGGACCTCGCGGAGCTGATCGACCCACGCGGGCGGCGGGTGATCCGGAATCGTCGCGCTCCGTACCTGGATCTTCGCCTGGGTCGCGGTCGGCCGCGGCTTGCGATCGCGATCGACGAGCGCGTACGTGCGCTGCTCGCCGGCCGGGATCCACAGCGACTGCGCTTTGAACTCGGCGACGACCTTGCCGGTCGAGTCGGCGAGATCGCCGGCCAAGGTGACGTAAGCGCCTTCCTTACCGGTGTTCTCGGCATCGACCAGGACGAATGTCGCGGTCTCCTGGATCGCATCGCCGACGACATCGGTGCGCAGCTTGCCCTCGCCCGTGATCCGCACGAGATCGAGATCGAGCTGGCGGCGCGAAGGTTTCTCGCAAGCCCCGAAACCTGCGACCGCGATCAGCAACAGCCACATCCCGGCAGGGCACGCACGCACGCGTGAAATGTAGCAGCTATGCCGCGCGGCGCGGGCCGGAGCCCTGATGCAGCGCGATCAGCTCGCGCGCCGGCTGCGGCAGCGCCAGCTCGCTCGTATCGAACTTGCCGAGTGCCGCGGCGAGCGTCGCCACCCGCTCCTCATCCGTCGCCCGCTTGTCCACGATGACGCGGAACGCCCCCTTCACCTTGCACAAGCCACCGCGCAGGGTCGCGCCCTGGAGCGGCTCGTAGGTGACCTTGACCCCGAGCTGGTCGCAGGCACCTTCGAGTAGCTCGAGCATGACTTCTGGCTTCATGACCCTCGCCACACTATCAGGCTCGATCGGCCACGCAAGATTTCTGTCCGCGTTCCGGACCGAGGAGATCGTCAAAGTACCGGGATCGTCACGCGAAATGCCGCTCCGCCGAGATCGGAACGTGCCACCGAGATCTGCCCACGATGTTGGTCGACGATGTTGCGAACAATTGGGAGACCGAGTCCGGTTCCCTTGCCGTCCGGCTTGGTCGTGAAGAACGGCTCGAAGATCCGCTCGCGGTCTTCCTCGCGGATCCCGGGCCCGGAGTCGCCGACCTCGATCAGCGCGGTCGACAGGTCGAGCAGCTTCGCGCGAACCACCACGCGCCCACCGGACTCGACTGCGTGGACCGCGTTCGTGATCAGGTTGATCAGGACCTGCTCGAGCTGGCCCGACACGGCTTGGACGACCGGCAGCTCGGGATCGAGGTCGATGTCGAGCCCGATGTTCCCGCGCTCCAGCAAGTGCTCGACGATCGACACCGACTGGCGCACGACCGACGCGAGGTCGACCGACTCGAGCTGCTTGCCGCTCGGCCGCGCGTACTGGACGAGGTCGCGCGAGAACCGGAGGATCCGCTGCGCGCTCGCGCCGATCCGGCGGACCTTCTCGAGGTCGCCCTGCTCCTGGCCCTGCGCCTCGAGCTTGCGGACGAGGTAATCCGCATAGACCGTGATCGACGTCAGCGGGTTGTTGAGCTCGTGGACGACACCCGCCGCGAGCTCGCCGAGCGTCGCGAGCCGCTCCGCGCGAACGATCTGCTGCTGGAGCGCGTCGATCTTCGACTGGTCCTGGCCGATCGCGACGACGGCCTCGATCGGACCGCCCGAGCGGCCGACCGGCGCGATCGACCACACGCTGCGCACCGGCTGGCCCTTCATCCCCGAAGACGGCGCGGTCGGCAACATCACGGTGATCGCAGCGTGGTGCTGGCCGCGCAGCGCCTCGGCGAACAGCGTCGTGAGCTGCTGGCGCTGATCCGGCGCGATGAAGTCGCGGACGTCGCGGCCGAGGATGTCGTCGCGCGACACGCCGGTGACATCGAGCAGCGCGCGGTTACACACGGTGATCCGCCACTGGCGATCGATGCCGAGGATCAGCGCGTTCGCCGAGTCGAGCAGGCGCGCTTGGTAGTCGCGCAGGCCGATCGCGTCGTCCTGCAGCGAGATCGTGCGCAGCGCGATCGCGAGACCGTTCGCGAACACGCGCAGCATCGGTTCGTCGTGCTCGCGGAGGTCGTCGCCCGGGCGATAGCCGAGGTCGATCACGCCGTAGAGCTCGCCACCCGCGGCGAGCGCGATCGCGAACCCGGTCGCGATGCCGGTGAAAGGCGAATCCCAGCGCTCGCGAGCGACGAGCCGCGCACTCGCGGTGACGGCGCCCTTCAAGCGCGCGCGATCGATCGCCGCTTGCGGTAGGACGATCGGTTCGGCGGCGACGCTCTCCCGGAGCTGGGCGCCCCGGACGTATGCGCGTACGGGTTCGCGATTGCGCAGGTCCGAGGCGCGCACCGCGACTGCACGGCCGGGGAGCAACTGGTCGAGCACGTCGAGCAAGCGCTCGACGACGACCCGCTCGTTCGCGGTGTGCGGTAGCTCGCTCGCGAGCTTCTGGAGCGCTTGGAGCTGGGCTGCTTCGGTGGCGGGTACTAACGTCACTTCGGCTCCTCGGCACGGTTCGCTAGATCGCCCAGATCGCCGAGGCTCGGCGACGGCGGCACTTCAGTTTCGGACGAGGCGGGCTTCGCGAGCGGCGGAAACTCGCCGGTCTGATTTTCGTCGCCGTCGTGGATCGGCACGCGATCGAGCGCCTGCATCCGCGACGTCGCGCGATCGAGATCGATCATCCGCGCCGATCCGACGTAGTCGGTCGTCTCGTATTTCGTGATGTGGCCGATCTTTTTTACGATCTCGGCCATCCGCTCCGCCTCCGACAGGATGATGCCGGCGGCGCGCTGGTGCTGGGCATCCTTCGCGCTCTGGCGCTGGATCAGCTGGACGTAACCGATGATCGACGTCAGTGGCTGGTTGAGCTCGTGCGCGGCCGATGCCGCGAGCTCCGCGACGACCGCCTGCTTCTCGGTCAGCTGCAGCTTCTGTTGCGCGTCGAGGAGGCGCTGCTCCATGCGGATGCGCTCGCGCAAGTCGGTGAGGATGCCGACCGTCGCGACCTCGCGATCGCCCTCGTAGACGATCGATGCGGTCATGCTGACCGGCACCGCATCGCCGCCGTTGATCCGGATCTCGCGCCGCATCTGCTCGAGCCGGCCGACGCCGCCGTGCGACGTCGAGCGCAGCATCCGCATGATCTGGCGCGCACCGTCGGGCTCGTAGAGCTCCCACACCGGCTTCTTGCCGATCACGTCGCGCGCGCGATAGTCGAACAACCGCTCGGCACCCTGGTTGAACAGGATGATCCGGCCCTTCATGTCGGCGGCGATGATCGCGTCGACGGTCGAATCGATGAGGCGCTCGAGGAACTCGGTTGTCGATCGCAGCTCTTGCTCGAGAGCGCGCTCGGCCGTGACGTCACGGAACGCGAGGATCACCGCGCCCGTCCCGGCGAGCACCGTCGAGGTCGACGCCGACACCCACACCGGCGAGCCCGACGTCGTCGACAGCTCGAGGTCGAACGCCTCGACGTTGACGCCGGCGAGCACGCGCGAGATCGCATCGCCGATCTGCGCGCGCTGTTCGCTCGGCAACAGATCGACCAGCTCGCTGCCGAGCAGGCCATCGCGTGCGAAGCCCGTGATCCGCTCGGCCGCGTGGTTCACGAACAAGATCCGGCCCGCGTCGTCGAGCACGACGACACCATCGGCACCGGCTTCGAAGTGCTCCTTCAGCGAATCGATGCCGCGCAACCGGCGCTCCGCTTCGTAGCGAGCGCGCGAGATCCGGTGCGTCTGATCGCGAAGGCTCTCGAGCACCGGGCCGTGGCGGAGGTGCGCGGCGGTGATGCTCGCGATCAGCTTCGCGAGCTCGAGCCCGCGGACGCCGAGGTGACCGACGCCGATCGTGCGCTTGCGCAGGAGGATCGCACCGAGCGAGCGGCCGCGCCACTGGACGGGGAGCACCGCGATGCCGGCGATGTTGCGCGACGCGAGCGTCTCGGCGACCGGTTGCGTGATCGGATGCGTCGACGCGTCGTCGATCAACAGCGGCTGGCCGGTGCGCATGACCTCGACGAGCTCGGGGTACTCCGCGATCGCGAGCGTGAACCGCGACAGCGGCTGGGCATCGCTCGCCGCGATCACGAACGCGTGATCCGAGCCCTCGATGTGCGCGACGAGCGACGCGCGCTCGAACCCGAGCGCCGACGCGGTCAGATGAAGCACCTGGACGAGCGCTTCGGCATCGTCACCGTGCGCGGTGAGCACCTCGTTGATCCGGGCGAGCACGCCAGCGACGTCGCGCCGCATCGCCTTCAGGAGGTTGCGGCAGCGCGCGGCGAGCAGGCCCGAGCTGACCGGCTTGCGAATCACGTCGGTCGCGCCAGCCGCGAGCGCGTTCGCGACCCACGTCGTGGGCATCGCAGGGACGATCGCGAGGATCGCGACCTCGGCGAGCGCCGGCACGGTGCGCGCCTCGGCGACGAGCTCCGAGACATGGTCTCCGGTGATCAGGATCAGCGGCGGGATGCCGTCGGGAGTCGCGAGCCGCGTCGCCGATCGCGCCGGCAGACCTGCGGACACGAGGTAACCGACGAGCTGCTCGCGCTCGTCGTCACCGCCGCCGAGGATCGCGACTGGGACCGGGGTTTCCAAGAGACTGCCGCCGAGCGTAGCAAAGCTCGGAGGTGTGTTCACTGCGGGCGATGCCGGCGATTTCCGTTGGCACGGGCTCACCTGCGTGTTGAGCTATAGGCGCACATGCGCACGCTCCTCCTCGCCGCGCTGCTCGCCGCCTGCACCACCGCCTCCTCGACCCCGGAAACACCGGGGCCCCAGCCGCAGGGGAAGATGACGTGGACATACCTCGACGGGGCAGCGCCGAAGGTCGACGTCCTGTTCGTGATCGACAGCTCCGCGGCGATGGCACCGTACGCGACGCAGGTCCAGCAGACGCTCCAAGAGGTCGCGTACACCGCCCAGCAACGCCTGCGCGGACCACGGGCGAACCTTCACGTCGGCGTGCTGACCGGCGACATGAGCCTCGGCGGCGCGATGCAGCCCAGCAGCCTCGTCTCGGGTCCGTACATGGTCGATCGCGTCACGCCGACCATCGACCTGCGCAACTACCAGGGCGACTTCTCGACGACGATGCTCGCGATGACCGCGGTGGGAACGGCGGGCGCCGCTCGGGTCGAGCCGCTCGAGGCGATTCGGACCGCACTCTCGGGCACGCAGAACGTCGGCTTTCTCCGCGACGACGCGGCGCTCGCGATCGTGGTGATCGCCGCCGAAGACGACGCGTCGCCCGGCGATCCGGTCGACTATCGCGCGTTCGTCCAGGGCCTCAAGGCCGACGCCGACAACGCGATGATCGCGGTCGCAGCGCCTGCGGGAAGCACGCGGCTCACCGCATTCGCCGACGGTAAGGTCGCGTCGCTCGACAGCGATGGCATCGTCGCGTTCATCTTCCAGAACGCGTGCGTCCCGGATGCGTCGAGCGAGGGCGAGCCATTCGCGTGTCTCGACGCCGCGCTCTACGACGCCGATCCCGCCGTGGCCGGTGTCCAGCCGTCGTGCACGGTGTCCGATTCGGGTGGGAGCTACGAGGCGTGCAGCGATGCCGTCGCGACCCCGTGCTGGCGAATCACGAGCGATCCGAACAACTGCGGAGACGCGCACGATTTCACGATCGATCGCGGCGCAGACGATCCGCCGACCCAGACGAACCTCGTCAGGGTCGAGTGCGTCACCGACTAGCGTACGCGGCGACGGCGGCGGCGTAGACGAGCTTCACCGGCACACCGTGCTGCTTCGCGGCAGCCGCGCAGGCCTCGTACTCGGGCGCGGCGTTGCGTACGACATCGCCGTCCTTTGCGAGCTTCACCGGAATCGTCCCGTAGGGAGTCGCGACCTCGACGGTCTCGCGGGAGAGAGCGACCCGATCGTAGGCGGTGAACCGCACGCCGATCGACGTGGTCTCGCGCAGGATCGCCGCGACGACCGCATCCCGCTCCGCGGGCGTAGCGAGCGCGGAGAGGACGAGCGCCGGCCTGCCCTTCTTCATCGTGATCGGCGTCCACCACGCGTCGAGCGCGCCGGCCGCGAGGATTGCCTCCGCCGCGGCGGCGCACAGCTCGCCCGTCATGTCGTCGATGTTCGCTTCGATCTGCCAGACGGTCTCGCTGCGCCGAGCTACGGGCTCCGAGAGCACCGCGCGGACGACGTTCGGGCGATCCGGGAAGTCGAGGTCGCCGGCGCCCCAACCGACCGCGATCGCGCGCCCGGTCGGAGCGGCGGTCCAGCTCGTCACCGTCGCGGCGAGGATCGCGGCGCCTGTCGGCGTGCATAGCTCGCGTGCGAGCCCACCATCGGTCATCACGCCGCCGGCCTCGCGCAGCACCTCGAGCGCCGCCGGCGCGGGCACGGGCAGGATGCCGTGCGCGCTCTTCAGCGTGCCGTGCCCCATCGCGACGCTCGCACACGTCACGCTCGCAGGTGCGAGCCACGCGAGCGCGGCCGCCGTGCCGACGACATCGACGATCGAATCGATCGCGCCGACCTCGTGAAACTCGACCTTGTCGACGGTCGTCCCGTGCAGCTTGGCCTCGGCCTTCGCGAGGCGATCGAAGATCGCGAGTGCGCGCGCGAGCGTGTCGCCGCCGAGATTGGCGACGAGGTTCTCGCGAATCGCGCCGTAGTGATAATGCCCGTGGTCGGCTTCGAGCCGAAATCGCGTAGGCGTAAGCGTAAGCGTAGGCGTAGGCGATTCCGAAGCGGAGGTGATCTGATGGCCGGTGTTGACCTTCACATCGACCGCCGCCATCCCGCGCTTCGTCACCCTCGCGTGCGTCAGGCGCCACGCTCCCGCGCCGATCGCATCGAGTGCCTCGCCGATGACTTCCACCGGGACGCCCAGATCGATCAACGCGCCGAGCGTCATATCCCCGGCAATCCCCGACGCGCAGTCGAGGTGCAGGTGCTTCCCCTTCACCATCTTATTCCCGCCCACCCACCACCAACCGCGCGATCTTCACCGCCGCGACCGCCGCACCGACGCCGTTATCGATGTTGACGACCGTGACGCCGGGCGCGCATCCCGCGAGCAGCGCACCGAGCGCGACGAGCCCGTCGATCGAGACGCCGTAGCCGACGCTGGTCGGCACCGCGATCAGCGGCCGATCGAGCAAGCCGCCGAGCACCGACGGCAGCGCGGCCTCCATACCGGCGACCGCGATCACGACGTCGCACGCGCGAATGTCGTCGAGCCGCGCGAGCAAGCGGTGCAAGCCGGCGACGCCGACGTCGCTGATCCGCGTCACCGGCGCACCGAGGAACTCCGCGACGAGCGCCGCTTCCTCGGCGACCGGCAAGTCGCTCGTGCCCGCGCACACGACGCAGATCTTCGCGGCCGGCGGGCGTGGCCCGGGCGTCCCGATCGAGAGGATCCGCGCGAGCTCGTGATAGCTCGTGCCGGGGAGCAGGCCCTTCACCCGCGCGGCCTTGTCGGCATCGACCCGCGTCGCGATCCCGCTGCCGCGCTTGCCGAGCTCGCCGAGCGTCCCCGCGATCTGTTCCGGCGTCTTCGTCGCGCCGAACACGATCTCCGGGACGCCGGTGCGGAGCTCGCGGTGGTGATCGATCATCGACGCGCCGACCGCGTGGAGGACCTCGGCGTAAGGCAACGCGCCGATCTCCTGCGCGGCAGCTTCGGGCGCGACCTTGCCGGTGCGCACCTCGTCGAGGAGAGCTAGCAACTGCGCGCGGTCCACGGCGACTTTCTACCCTACTTCTTGCGTCTCGTGATCCGCACCGCCTCGATCGCCCGGTCGGTCGCGGCCACGACCTCGACGATCAGGGGGCCGAGCGCCAGCGATTCACCCTTGTCGGGGATGTGGCGGAACTTCTCGATCAGGAGGCCGGCGACCGTCTCGTAGCTGTCGCTCTCGGGGAGGTTGAACCCGAGCTCGGCGTTCAGCCGCGCGATCGACGTCCGGGCCTCGACCCGCCACACGCCCGGCTTCTCGGTCTTGATCGGCGACGGCTCGTGGTCGTGCTCGTCCTCGATGTCGCCGACGATGATCTCGAGCAAGTCCTCGATCGTGACGATGCCGACCGCGCCGCCGTACTCGTCGACGACGATCGCGAGGTGGGTCTGCTCGGTCTGGAGCTGGACGAGCAGATCGCTCGCCTTCATCGTCTCGGGCACGTACAGCGGCGGGTGTGCGAGGTCGGCGAGCGACCCGGTAGCGCCCGTCGAGAGCTTGCCGGTCGCCGCCTGGAGGATGTCGAACACGTGGACGATGCCGACGACGTCGTCGATCCGCGAGCGATAGATCGGCATCCGCGAGTGCTGCTTGTCGGCGACCTCGAGTGCGGCTTCCTTGATCGGCGCGTCCTCGGGCATCGCGGTGACCTCCGACAGCGGCACCATCAGCGCGCCGACCTTGTACTCGGAGAGCTCGAACACGTTCGCGATCATCTCGCGCTCGTCGGCGCTGATCTCGGGCTTGTCGGACTGCGGCTCGGACTCGATCAACAGCGCGAGCTCGTCGCGGGTGACGAACGCCTTCTCGCGATCCGTACGCGTGATCCGAGTGAGCAGCGCTGCGTAACCGCCGACGATCGCGACGATCGGTCGGAGCACGAGCGACGCGAGGCGGAGCGGGCTCGCGAGGACGTCGACGACCCGATCCGCGTGGGCCTGGACGATCGCCTTCGGCACGAGGTGGCCGATCACGAGCATCGGCGGGACCGCGATCAGCGGCGCCCACAGCGGCGAGATCCCGCGCAGCGCGAGCGCGACGCCGAGCATGACGACCGCGACGAGCGTCGCGAGGTTCGCGCCGACGAGCGTGGTCGCGAGCGTGACCTGGGGGACCGAGAGCATCGCTTCGACGCGCGCGGACGACGCTCGGCCCGCAGCGGCGCGCGTGCGCAACGCGTGGCGATCGCAGGCGCCCAGCGCGACTTCAGCGCTGACGAAGAACGCCTGCGCGACGACGCACGCGATCAGGACGAGGACGAGCGTGCTGACCGCGATCATCCCTTGCGCTCCCTCATCCGCGCGAGCTCGTCGACGTCGACGGCCGGCGGCGTGACTTCGTCGGTCGGATAGATCGGGCGCACCGGTGGATCGAGCGCCTCGATCGGCTGCGCGACGACGCCCGAGACATCACTCGTCGCGCGGCGCGGCGTGCCGTCGCCGGGGTCGCTATCCGGACGATCTCCCGGATCGCTACCCGGGTTCGTATCGATCCGACCGGCGGGACCGCTATCGACCAGGGGATCGAGCTTCGGCACAGGGCCGCTATCGAGGTCCGGCTTCACGGGCAGCGCATTCGCGACCGGCGTCTTCACGCGCTGGACCTTGATCCCCGGCATCGACGCCTGGAGGTCGGCACGCTCGTCGCGGATCACGCCGAAGATCTGCGAGAGCAAGTCGTCCATCGTCACGAGGCCGAGCACCTTGCCGTACTCGCTGACGACGATCGCCATGTGGACCTTCTTCTGCTTGAACGTCAGGAACAGCCGCTTGACCGGCGTCGTCCTCGGCACGAACAGCGGCTCGTGCAGCATCTCGCCGAGCGGCTTCTGCGGCGTGCCACCGGCGGTCGCGCGCACGAGGTCCTTCGCGTTCAGGATGCCGCGGACGTTGTCGAGAGACTTCTGATAGATCGGCACCCGCGAGAACCCGCGCGCCGCGAGCTCCTTGATCAACGTGCGCTGCGGCAGGTCGTACGACAGGCCGAAGATCCGGTCGCGCGGCGTCATCACCTGGCCGACGTTCTTGTCGGAGAACTCGAACACGCGGTGGATCAGGCGACGCTCGCGCGCATCGACCTCGCCGCGCGCCGAGCCGGCGTCGACGAGCGACTTGAACTCTTGCTCGGAAAGATCGCGCGCCGGCCGGGTACGTGCGCTCTGGCCGAGCGGGCGGAGCAACACCTCGGCGAGCACGTTGACGATCACGCGCACCGGCGTGACGAGGTAGGTCAACAGCGTCAACAGGCCGGAGCTCGAGCGCGCCCACGCGAGCGGCGCCTTCGCAGCGAGCGTCTTCGCGGTGACCTCGGCGAGCAGCACGAAGACCGGCAGCGTGATCGCGAGCGCGACGAGCGCGACCAGCCACGGCGACTCGATCCCGGAGTAGCGCTCGACCAGGCCGAGCGCGATCACGACGAGCACGGCCGCGCACGCCTCGTTGCCGATCAACACGGTCGCGATCAACCGGCGCGGCCGTTCGAGCAGCGCGACGATCCTGCGATCGCGGCGCGCCTCGCTGCGAGTGAGTTGCTCGCGATCGACCCGGCGCAGCGAGAACAGCGCGACCTCGGTGCCCGAACAGAACCCCGCCACGAGCACGCAGAGAATCGCGATGGGAATCGCGATCGAAAGCTCGGTCACACGGGCTCCTCGAGCGTGGACGCGCGCTTGCGCTTCGTCTCCTGCGCGTGGAGCGGGAAGCTCGCGACGAACGTCGAGCCCTGCCCCGGCGTGGTATCGACCCAGATCCGGCCGCCGTGCGCCTCGACGTACGCCTTCGCGAGCGTGAGGCCGAGGCCGGTGCCGCCGAATGCGCGCGTCGACGACGAATCGACCTGGAAGAACGGCTCGAAGATCTTCGCGACCTGATCGCGCGAGATGCCGATGCCGGAGTCGGTGACGACGAGCTGGATCGCCGAGCCGCTGGTCTCCTCGTGCGGCGACAGTGGGCCCGGGCGAACCGCGACCGTGACCGAGCCGTGATCCGACGTGAACTTCACCGCGTTCGAGACCAGGCTCGACACGATCTGGCGCATCTTCTTCTTGTCGGCGAGCACGGTGCACTCGCCGCGATAGTCGACCTGGATCGCGATCCCGCGCTTCGCCGCCTGCGGCACGTAGGTCGCGACCTCGGCGGCGACGACCTCCGCGAGCGACAGCGCGCTGCGCTCGAGTGCGAGCGGCGACGCCGAATCGAGCGACGCGACATCGAGCACCGCCGTGATCATGCCGAGCAGCTGATCGGCCTTCGACAGGATCGTGACGAGGTAGTCGTGCTGCTCGCTCGTGATCGGGCCGGCGAGCCCCTCGGCCATCATCTCCGCGTAGCCGATCACCGACGTCAGCGGCGTGCGGAGCTCGTGCGACATCGTCGCGAGGAAGTTCGACTTCAAGCGATCGAGCTCTTCGAGCCGGGCGAGCGCGCGCTGGAGCCGCTGGTTGTGCTCGGTCAGCTCCGCGAACGTCATCCGCATCGCCGCTTCGTGGGTGGCGGCCGCGAGCTCGCGCGAGTTCGCGTGATGGATCAGCAGGCCGAGCTGGGTCGTCAGCAGATCGAGCGCGGCGACCGAGCTCGGACCGATCGCGGCGATCGCGCCGATCCGTTCGCCATCGTGGTCGAGCGGCTGGTGCGGTTGGGGCAGATCGCTACCCGCGAGGAGGCGCCCGGCGCGGTCGTAGATCGCGAGGTCGCCGCCGAGTGCGCGGCAGATCGCATCGACCAACTCGTCGAGCTCCGCGGGGGGGATCAGGCGAGCTAGCTCGATCGGGACATCGAGCATTCCGCTCACCGGCTTATTCTAGCGCATCGGCGACGCCGACGTGCTCGGCGAGAGATCCGCGAAAGGCCTGAGAATCGATGCCCAATTTACTCGCCAGCTGTAAGTCCTTATCTAAGTAATCCCAGGCAGCTGCGACGAGGGACAGGAACGTAGGAACGACTCCGATCCCCGCCTTGGCGCTCGCTTCGATGATCGGGCGCTGCGGATCGCCGAATCGGTCGAGGTCCGCGAGCGGGACCGCATCTGGAAGGTCGCGCTTGTTGTACTGGACCACGACCGGAATCGCCTCGAGGTGGTGCGCGTGCAACGACGCGTGGAGCGACGCCCACGCCTCGCGGTTCGCCTCGATCGCGGCGTGCTTGGAGTCCGCGACGAACACGACGCCATCCGCTCCCGCGAGCACGATCTTGCGAGTCGCCTCGTGCACCGGCTGCCCGGGCACCGTGTAGACCTTGATCCGGAACGAGAAGCTCGAGCTGCGGAAGAAGATCGGCAACAGGTCGAAGAACAGCGTGCGATCGTCGCGGGTGTCGAGCGTCATCAACCGGCCGCGGTTGAGCTTGTCGACCTTCGTGTGGAGCGCGCGCAGGTTCGAGGTCTTGCCCGAGAGCGGCGGGCCGAAATAGACCAGCTTGAGCGTGAGCTGGCGCTCGGCGAAGTCGACCTGAGCCACTACGGCCCCTCGGCTTCTTCGGCGCGCGGTGCGTGGTCGCGCGCCTTCGCGTAGATCATGCCGACCGCGATCAGGATGACGAGCGCGATCAGGATCAGGATCGCGTTGCGGTAAGGGACCTTCTCCTCGTCCTTACGGACCGTCGCGGTCGCGAGCATCGTCGCGGTCGCGGCCTTGCGCAGCCGCTCGAGCGCCTTGTCGGCGACCGGATCGCCGGCGCGTTCGCGATAGCGCGCCGCGGCCCACGCGAAGCAGCTGAACGTCGCGACCTGCGCGAGCAGCGCATCGTGGCGCGCCGGATCGTCCCAGTTGGCGACCGCTTGATCCCAGGCAGCGACGACCGGGTCGGGCGCGTCCATCACCGTAGTTATAGCACCGGCCGAAACGGCACCGGCGTCGCGATCAGCAGGAACACGACGAGCACGCCGATCGCGAGCTTCCGGCGCAGCGGGTCGAGTGGAACATCGCCGACCGCGGGGTGATATTCGCCGGAGCGGCCCCGGATCACCGCGAGCATCAGCGTCCAGATCAGCCACGGGATGGCGCCGAACTTCGCGTAGGACAGCGCCGCGATCACGCCGTAGCCGTGCGCCCGCGCGGCGATGAACATCACGGTCGCGACGATCGCGCCGACGATCGGCAGCGCGACGTGGAGCCGCTGCGACCACTTCTCGTGGCTCTGGCCGAACGCGGCGCGCGCGACGTGGCCGCCATCGAGCTGGCCGATCGGCATCAGGTTGATCATCGTGACGAGCAGGCCGACCCACGCGGCGAGCGCCATCGGGTGGAGGTTGACGTCGATGTAGTCGTTCGGCAGGCGCATGCCGAACACCAGGTACTTGAGGAGGATGTAGAGCAGCGAGTTGCCCTCGAGCTGGCCGTCGGGCGTGACCGGACCGACGTCGGAGATCGAGAGCCCGATCACGAGCAGCGGGATCGCGACGACGAGGCCGGCGATCGGGCCGGCGGCGCCGACGTCGAACAGCGCGCGGCGATCGTCGATCGGCGTCTTCATCCGGATCACCGCGCCGAGCGTGCCGAGCGAGATCATCGGCGGCAGCGGGATGAAGTACGGCAGCGAGACATCGACCTTGTGGCGGCGCGCGACGATGTAGTGGCCGAATTCGTGGCAGGTCAGGATCGCCATCAACGTCGCGCCGAAGGCGACGCCGCCTTGGATCGTCGTGGTCACGCAACACGCCAGGAACAGCCCGACGTGGATCGCGACGTCACGGCCGGTCAATTCCACCACCGTACTGTAGCTCAGGGCGCGACGATCAGCTCGTCGGCCTGGACCTCGAGCGTCGCGTAGTTTCGATAGAGCTCGCCGTCGACATCCATCCGCGCGGCACCGCATGCGCCATCGTCGAGCTTGCCGCGAGCGAGCGCGGTGCGAAATCCAGCCCGATCGCCCGCGGCTGCTGCACGCGCTTGTGCGACGAGCGTCGCGGCATCGAACGCCTCGGCCGCGGCCGACGACGGCGCGCGATTCGTCCGGGCCTGGAACTCGGTCACGAACTGCGCGGCGAGATCACCGCCGAGCTCGCCGGCGAAGCTGTCGACGAGCAGTGCGCCTTGCACCGCGGTGCCACCGCGCAGCGGCAGCGACGGATGGTGCCACCCTGCTCCACCGACGAGCTGGACGACCTGCGGCATCTGGCCGTGGTGCTTCTTGCGCAGCATGTTCGGATCGGGGAACTCGGTCGTGCGCAGCTCGACGTTGTAGTACGGCAAGAACGCCGCGACGATCGCCGCGCGGTCGTAGCGATCGGGCACGTAGAGCAGCGAGTACGGGACGTCCGGCGAGAACGTCTCCCAACCGATCTTCGGCGTCTTCGCGTGCGCGAGGTGCTCCGCGAGTCGCGGGTTCTTCGCGGGCACGAGCTCCAAGAACTGCTTCACGTCGGGCTCGACGTCGCCGCCGGTCGGATCGTAGGTGCCCTGCGCGGTGACGGCCAGCCCGAGCCGCTGGGCTTCCGCGACGAACGCCGCCGCGGACTCGGCGCCGATGTCGTCGCGCGGCGCGAAGACGGCGACGGTCGGGAACGAGTTGGACTTCGCGAGCTGCGCGACGGCGCGGCCCTCATCGCCCGGCGACCCGACGAGCCGGAACACGCCGGCGGCCGGATCGGCGCCATCTTCCGGTCCGAGCAGCGCGATCGGGATGCCGCGGATCGCAGCTTCGCGCGACGCCGCGCTGACCTCGCGCGTGCCGACCGGCCCGAGGATCGCGACGGCGCCCTGCGCGGCCGCTTTCGCGACGGCGGCGGCCGCGGTGTCGGCCTCGCCCTTCGTATCGAGGAACAGCCACTTCGTTCCCTGTGCCGGCGCGAGCTCGATCGCGGTGCGCAGCTCGCTACCGACACCCGCGAACCGGCCGGAGAGCGGGAGCAACACGGCGACGACGTCGGGTTTGGTCGGAATCGCCACGAGCTCGCTCGCCAGCGCTTTGGTGTCGGCCGCGACGTCGCTCGCATCCGCGGCCGTCGCAGCCCGAGCCAGGATCGCGCGTGCAGCGGCGTCGTCGCCGCGGTGGTGTGCGAGTCGAGCCGCGCGAACGGCGACGCGCGCAGCGGGCGCTTTATCGTTCAGCTGGCCGACGACGGCGATCGCGGTCGCTTCATCGAGCTCGTCGATCGTCGCGGGAGATAACTTCGACAGATCGATCGGCCGCGACGAAGCCGGCGTCGCGACCGACGCGGTCTCGTGGCGCTGCGCGTGATCGTCGCGCTCGACCCAGCTCGGCGCGGGCTTCGGTCCGCACGCGGCGAGCGCGACCACCCAGAGCGCCTTCATTCGTCGAGCAGCGATCGAACTCGATCGAGCAAGCGCTTCTTCGGCTGCGTCGTCACCGCGGTCTCTTCGCCGCTCGCACGGGCGAGCTCTTCGATGAGCTCTCTCTGCTTCTGGGTCAGCTCGGTCGGCACCGCGACCTGGATGTGCACCAGATGATCGCCGCGCGGAGCATTCTTGCCCGACGCCTGCGGAATCCCGCGGCTGCGGATCCGGAACGCCCTGCCCGGCTGCGTGCCCTCGGGGATCCGCATCTTGACGTCACCGTCGAGCGTCGGCAGATCGAGCACCGCACCGAGCGCGGCCTGGGAGAACGTGATCGTGTAGTCGCTGTGAACGTCGAGCCCGTCGCGCCGGAACCGCGGGTGCTCGGCGACGCGGATGCTGACCTGGAGGTCGCCCGCCGCCGCGCCGAGCTTGCCCGGCTCGCCCTCGCCCTTCACGACCTTCGTCGCGCCGTCCTTCGTTCCAGTCGGCACCACGATCTTGATCTCGCGCGGCTTCGCGCTGAGCGTCGCGCCTGGAATCGTGATCGTCTTCTCGGTCCCGAACGCGGCTTCCTCGAACGTGACCTCGAGCGTGTAGCGCGTGTCGGCGCCCTTCTGCTTGCCGCGGCGGCGCCGGAGGATCTCGTTGAACATGTCCTGGGCCGCGTCGACGACCGCGCCGAGGCCGGAGCTCGCGTCGTCACCGCCGAAGCCCCAGCGATCGTAGCGCGCACGTGACTCGCGATCGGACAGCACCGCGTACGCCTCGTTGATCTCGCGGAACGCCTCGCCGCCATCCTCGGGATTGACGTCGGGGTGATGCTTGCGCGCGAGCTCGCGGAACGCCCGCTTGACGTCGGCTTCGCTCGCGTCCTTGGTGATGCCGAGCACCACGTAGTAGTCGCGCTTGCGCCGGGTCGCCATGGTGCTTTATGCGCCGCCTTCGGCGTCCCCGCCACCCAGATCGGCAGCGGCATAAATCGCCTCGCCGATCCGCTGGGCAGCGACCTCGAGGCGCGCTACGGCGTCCTCGACCGTCGCGAGGTCGTCGGTCTCGAGCGCCGCGCGACATTCGGCGAGCTCGGTCGTGAGGAACTCGCGCTCCTCGGGCGGGATCATCGGACCGAACTCGGCCATCGCCTTGTCAGACGAGTAGAACAGCCCTTCCGCCTTGTTGCGCGCTTCCTGGAGCAAGCGGCGCACGGCATCGTGATCCTGCATCTCGGTCGACTCGAGCACGAGCCGCTCGATGTCGTCGTCCGTGAGGCCGGAGGTCGGCTGGACCGTGACGTTGTGGATCCGGCCGGTGCCGTGATCGCGCGCCGACACGTTCAGCACGCCGTCGGCATCGATGTCGAACGCGACCTCGATCTTCGGCACGCCGCGCGGCGCCGGCGGGATGCCGGTCAGCTCGAAGTGCGCGAGCGACTTGTTGTCCTCGGCCATCTCGCGCTCGCCCTGGAGGACGTGGACGTTCACGAACGGCTGGTTGTCGATCGTCGTCGAGAAAATCTCGGTCGCGCGCGCCGGC
>Ga0207687_10000484_pt1 | contig 26903 bp, 27 predicted proteins | sample KBSM54metaG_FD_184399 | JGI IMG/M metagenome (GOLD analysis project Ga0207687, IMG submission 184399) | Miscanthus rhizosphere microbial communities from Kellogg Biological Station, Michigan, USA - KBS M5-4 metaG (SPAdes) (version 2) | ecosystem: Host-associated > Plants > Roots > Rhizosphere >...
CACCTCGCCCCGCGGTCGCAGCGAGGACGAGGACCGCCGCTTCGCCGAGCGGTTGATCAACGACCCCAAGGAGCGGGCCGAGCACGTGATGCTGGTCGACCTCGGCCGCAACGACCTCGGCCGCGTCTGCGAGTACGGCTCGGTCTCGGTCGACGAGCTGATGGTGGTCGAGACCTACTCGCACGTGCTGCACATCGTCAGCCAGGTCTCGGGAACCCTGCGCGAGGACGTCGGCGCGATGGACGTGCTGCGCTCGGCCCTGCCCGCCGGCACGCTCTCGGGCGCGCCCAAGGTGCGGGCGATGCAGATCATCGACGAGCTGGAGAAGGTCAAGCGCTGCTCCTACGGCGGCGCGATCGGCTACCTCTCCTGGAACGGCGACCTCGACACCGCGATCCACATCCGCACTGTCGTCGTCAAGGACGGCCAGATCCACGTGCAGGCCGGCGGCGGCACCGTCGCCGACGCCAAGCCCGCTTACGAGTACAACGAGTCGGTCAACAAGGCGAGGGCGGTCTTCCGCGCCGTCGAGCTCGCCTGCGAACAGCCGGATTGGGCCTGAGTATGCGTGTACTGGTCATCGATAACTACGACTCCTTCACCTACAACCTGGTCCAGTACCTGGGCGAGCTCGGCGCCGAGCTCGAGGTCGTGCGCAACGACAAAGCCACGGTCGACGAGCTACTCGAGCGGGATGTCGATCGCCTCGTCGTCTCTCCCGGACCCTGCACGCCGGCTGAGGCGGGGATCTCCAAGGAGGCAATTCGACGCTTCGCCGAGGCCGGTACGCCGGTGCTGGGCGTATGCCTAGGCCACCAGTCGCTGGTCGAGGCCTTCGGTGGGCGCACCGTGCAGGGCGAGCCGATCCACGGCAAGGATGCCGAGATCGAGCACGACGGCCGCACGATCTTCGCCGGCCTGCCAAGTCCCTTCGTCGCCGGTCGCTACCACTCGCTTGTGGCGGACCCCGATCTGCCCGAGGTGCTCGAGACGAGCGCCCGCCTCGGCGACGTCGTGATGGGCGCCCGCCATCGTGAGCTCCCCGCCGAGGGCGTCCAGTTCCACCCCGAGTCGGTACTGACCCCCCAGGGCAAGCACCTCCTCGCAAACTTCCTGGCGGACCAAAAATGAGCTTCCGGTGCGCTTTTTGCTCGCCCGAGGTGCATAAGGCGCACCGGAGCGGTTGGTCATGACGAACGAGATCGTCACCCGTGCGATCGACGCCGTCTGCGCGGGAGATCACCTGACGGCCGACCACGCGGCGACGGTGCTGGCCGAGATCATGGCGGGGCGCAGCAGCGAGGTGCAGACCGCGGCCTTCCTGATCGCGCTACGGGCCAAGGGTGAGACGGTGCCGGAGCTGGTCGGCCTCGCCCGCACGATGCGCTCCCTGGCGACGCCGGTTGCCACGGCCCGCACCGACCTCGTCGACACCGCCGGCACCGGCGGCGGCCCCTCGACCTTCAACGTCTCGACCACCGCCGCGCTGGTCGCGGCCGCGGCCGGCTGCGCGGTCGCCAAGCACGGCAACCGCTCGAGCACGAGCAAGTGCGGCTCCGCCGACCTGCTCGAGGCGCTCGGCGTCAACATCGAGCTCGAGCCCGAGCAAGTGGGGCGTTGCATCGACGAAGTCGGCTTCGGTTTCATGTTCGCGCCTCGTCATCACAAGGCGATGGCCCACGTGATGCCGGTGCGCAAGCAGCTCGGCGTGCGCACGATCTTCAATTTCCTCGGGCCGCTGACCAATCCGGCGGGAGCGGAGCGGCAGCTGCTCGGGGTCTCCGACCGCCACTACCAGGAGACGATCGCCGAGGCGCTGGTTGGTCTTGGCAGCGAGCGAGCGATGGTCGTCTCCGCCGAGGACGGGGTGGACGAGCTCTCGATCTCCGCCCGCACCCGGGTGATCGAGGTGCGCGACGGGCGCACCGAGGAGCACTACGTCGAGGCAGCCGACTTCGGCCTGAGCAAAGCCGAGCTGCAGGATGTCGCCGGTGGCAGCCCGGAGCAGAACGCCGTCGCTGCGCGTGGGGTGCTGACGGGCGAGCTGGGCCCCCGCCGCGATCTCGCTCTGCTCAACGCCGGCGCCGCGATCTACGTCGCCGCCGCCGCCGACAGCCTCGCCGCTGGGGTCGAGAAGGCGGGCGCGGCGATTGATTCCGGCGCGGCAGCCGAGTTGCTGGGACGGCTGATCGAGGCGACCAGGTCCGCCGCCGTCTAGGCTTGGCCGGTCAAGTGGCAATGATCGAGCAGCTGATTTCGGTAGCACGGGAAGGGGTCCAGAGTCGCCGCGGGCAGGTTCCGCAGGCGGACCTCGAGTCGCGCCTTTCCGCGCGCGGCGAGGATCGCCCCTTCAGCGAGGCGCTGGTGCGCCCGGGGCTCTCGCTGATCGCCGAGTTCAAGCGGCGCTCGCCCAGCATCGGTGACATCTCCGCCGAGGCCGACGTGACCGCGCAGGTCCAGGCCTACGAGCGCGGCGGCGCGGCGGCGCTCTCGGTGCTGACCGACGAGCGTCACTTCGGCGGCTCGCTCGAGGACCTGCGAACGGCGATGGCCGCCTGCGACCTGCCGATCCTGCGCAAGGACTTCATCGTCGACCCCTACCAGCTGTACGAGGCCGCGGTCAACGGCGCCGATGCGGTGCTGCTGATCGTGCGCGCGCTCTCGGATCGGGAACTGAGCGAGATGTATGAGCTGGCGCGCGGGCTCGACCTCGACTGCCTGGTCGAGGTCCACGACGGCGAGGAGCTGCAGCGCGCGCTCGAGCTCGACGCCGACGTGATCGGGATCAACAACCGCGATCTCGACACCGGCACCGTCGACGTCTCGACCACGTATGAGCTGATCACCGACGTCCCGGCGGGCAAGACGGTCGTCGCCGAGAGTGGCATCTCCTCGCGCGAGGAGCTCGACGAGCTCGATCGGGTCGGTGTCGACGCGGTGCTGATTGGCGGCGCCCTGATGACCGCGCCCGATCCCGAGGCAAAGGCGCGCGAGCTGACTGGCGCCGACGACTCCACCCGCGAGCACCGCTTGCCCTAGAGGGGCGGAATTTAAGCTCGGTTTGCGGCCTGTTTAGGAAGCGCTGAAGGAGGCCTCCTACAGTGCCCCCAATGCGTCGCTTCTTTCGCACATCGTTTGGCTCGGCACTGCTCGGCGGCGCCGTGGTCGCGGTCCTCGGTGGGATCGCCGTTGCGGCCGGTTTGCTCGATACCGGCCACAACACCACGACGACGATCACGGCGCCGCTCAGCAGCGCTCCGGTTGCCAACACCGAAAGCAACAACGCCTCCGACACGGTCAACCAGATCTACCGCAACGACGGGCCGGGGGTCGCCTTCATCGAATCGACCGAGCCGGCCGAAGAATCGTCGGCGCCGCTCAGCCCGTTTGGCGAAGGGGAATCGCGCGGCGGCGGGATCGCCACCGGCTCGGGCTTCCTGATCGACAACGAAGGCCACATCGTCACCAACAACCACGTGGTCGAAGGCGCGACCAAGGTCGAGGTCAGGCTCGGCTCCTCGGATACCGAGCACGAAGCGGAAGTGGTCGGCGCCGACCCGGCGACCGACGTCGCCCTGCTCAAGATCGACGTGCCGGCCGACCAGCAGCACCCGCTCGAGCTGGGCAACTCGGCCAAGGTCCAGGTCGGCGACCCGGTGGTCGCGATCGGCAACCCGTTCGGGCTCGACCGCACGGTGACGGCCGGCATCGTCTCCGCCCTGCAGCGCCAGATTCAGGCGCCCAACGGCTTCTCGATTTCGCACGTGATCCAGACCGACGCGGCGATCAACCCCGGCAACTCGGGTGGGCCGCTGATCGACGCCGAAGGGAAGGTGATCGGGATCAACTCCCAGATCCAGACCGGTGGCAGCGGCGACGGCAACGTCGGCATCGGCTTCGCGGTGCCGATCAACACCGCCCGCGAAGTGGTCGAACAGCTTGAAGAGCACGGCAAGGTCGAACACGCCTTCATCGGCGTCAGCGGCGGCAGCATCACCCCGGCGCTGGCCAAGGCACTGAAACTGCCGGTCGAAGAGGGCGTGCTGGTCAACGAAGTGACGAAAGGCAGCCCGGCCGACAAGGCGGGCATCGAAGGCGGCGACACCGAAGCGACTATCGAAGGCGCCAAGGTCAACCTCGGCGGCGACATCATCACCGAAGTCGACGGCAAGTCGGTCAACTCGATGGAAGACCTGATCAACGCCGTCAACAGCGCTCATCCGGGGGACAAGATGGAACTGACCTTGCTTCGGGGCGACAACGAAACGAAGCACGTCACCCTCACTCTCGGCACACGGCCGAAATCAGCCGAATAGGCACTCCCGTACCCTGGGGGGATGCGGGTAAAGATCTGTGGGATCACCAACCTGGACGACGCGGCCGAGGCTGTGCTGCTCGGGGCCTGGGCAATTGGGCTGATCCATTACGAGAGGAGCCCGCGGGCCTGTCCGACTGACGAAGCGGCCGCCATTTGCGCCGCCTACCGGCGCAAGTGCGAGGTCGTCGGGGTCTTCGTCAACCCGGAGCTGGAGGAAGTGGCGAAGGCCGTTGAGGGGGCGGGGTTGACGATGGTGCAGCTGAACGGGGCCGAGGGGCCGCAGTTCTGCGCCGAGGTGGCGCGGCGGACCGGGGTCAAGGTGATCAAGGCGATCCACGTGGCCAGCGGCGCGGAGGTGCATGGGGCGGAGGCCTACAGGACCGACTTCCACCTCTTCGATCGGCGCGGCAAAGGGCTCTGGGGCGGCACCGGCGAAAGCTTCGACTGGGGGCTGCTGCGCGAGCGGCGATCCGAGATCCCGGCGATCGTCGCCGGTGGGCTGCGGCCCGACAACGTCGCCGAAGCGATCGCGGTTACGCACCCGTTCGCGGTCGACGTGGCAAGCGGCGTGGAGGCTGAGCCCGGCCGCAAGGATCACGCGGCGATGGCTGCCTTCTTCGAGGCCGCCGGCGCGGCTAGCGTTCCCTCGGCATGAGCGCCGTCGAGGAGAGATTTGGCCCCTATGGGGGCCGCTACGTGCCCGAGACCCTGATCGCGGCGCTCGACGAGCTGAGCGCGGCCTGGGCCGAGGTGCGCGAGGACCCGGTCTTCAACCAGCGCCTCCAGCATTTGCACCGCGACTTCATCGGTCGCCCGACGCCGCTCTACCTCGCCGACCGGCTCTCCGCCAAGGCCAGCCGCCGCGTCTACCTCAAGCGCGAGGACCTCGCCCACACCGGCGCCCACAAGATCAACAACGCGATCGGTCAGGCTCTGCTTGCCGAGCGGATGGGCAAGCCGCGGGTGATCGCCGAGACCGGGGCCGGCCAGCACGGCGTCGCCACCGCCACCGCCTGCGCCCTGTTCGGGCTCGAATGCGTCGTCTACATGGGCTCCGAGGACATCCGCCGCCAGCGCCCCAACGTCGAGCGGATGGGCCTGCTCGGCGCCGAGGTGGTGCCGGTCGAGGCAGGAGCGCGGACGCTGAAGGAGGCAAGCAGCGCGGCGATCCGCGACTGGGTGGCCAACGTCGAGAACACCCACTACATAATCGGCTCCGCGGTCGGGCCGGCGCCTTACCCGGCGCTTGTACGTGACCTGCAGCGGGTGATTGGCGACGAGGCGCGGGAGCAGGCGCTGGCGGCCGAGGAAGCGCTGCCGGAGCGCGTGATCGCCTGCGTCGGCGGCGGCTCCAACTCGATCGGGATCTTCACGCCCTTCATCGACGACGCCGAGGTCGCCCTGATCGGCGTCGAGGCGGCGGGGGAGGGGGTCGACACCGACCGCCACGGCGCGTCCCTTGGCAAGGGCAGCACCGGCGTGCTCCACGGATCGCTCTCCTCCGTCCTCGCCGACGAGGAGGGGCAGATCATCGAAGCGCACTCGATCTCGGCTGGGCTCGACTACCCGGGGGTCGGTCCCCAGCACGCCTACCTGCGGGACACGGGCCGGGCCAGCTACTACGCGATAACTGATGCCCAGGCACTGGAGGCGTTCTCGACCCTGACACGGCTCGAGGGGATCATTCCGGCGCTCGAGTCCTCGCATGCGATTGCCTGGTTCCTCGAGAACAGTGGGGAAGGCGACGGATATGACGTGATTTGCCTCTCGGGAAGGGGCGACAAGGATTTGGCCGAGGTTCTTGAGTGGACCGAGGTGAAGGGAGTCAGGGGGTGACTCGCCAGAGCAACAGCGGGGAGGCTCTGTCGAGTCACCCCCTGACTCCCAACGCGACGGCCGCTTCAGGAGCACAGCGAATTGCAGCGGCGTTTCAGCAAGCTAAGGACGAAAGCCGGGCGGCGTTGATGCCGTACATGATGGCCGGGTATCCCGATCGGGAGACGTCGATCGCGGTTGCTAAAGCGTATGCCAACTGCGGAGCCGATCTGGTCGAGCTCGGGGTGCCGTACTCCGATCCGCTGGCCGATGGCCCGACGATTCATGCGGCGGGTACGGCAGCTCTCAAAGCCGGGGCAACGCTGGAGACCGCGCTGGAGCTCTGTGAGCTGATGGCCGAGCGCTTGCCAGTCGTCTTCATGGTCTACTCCAACATGGTGTTCGCCCACGGGGGCGCCGAGGCGTTTGCGGAGCGGGCGCTGTCGGTGGGGGCCGCCGGGGCGATCGTGCCTGACCTGCCACTGGAGGAAGCGGAGCCGGTACGGGAGGCGTTTGCCGCAGCTGGGTTGGCGCTGGTGCCGCTGGTGGCGCCGACGACGCCGGCCGAGCGGCGAGCGCGGATCTGTGCGGCGGCGCAGGGGTTCGTCTACGTGGTCTCGACCGTGGGCACCACCGGCGAGCGCGATGAGCTGCCGGCGGAGCTGAGTGAGCTGGTTGTCGCGACGAAGGCCGACGCGGAGGTCCCGGTGGCCGTTGGCTTCGGCATCGGCACGCCGGATCAGGTGGCGCAGGTGGGCAGGGTCGCCGATGGCGTCATTGTCGGCAGTCGTCTGGTTCGCGCCGCCGGCGAGGCGGGTGGGCCGGATGCCGCGACCGAGGACGTTGGCGCTTTTCTGCGCGATTCCCGCGCCGCACTCGCCGGCTGAGACGGCAACCGCCCGAATGGATAGGATGCGCGCCGCATGGGAATGGTGATCACACTTTTTCTCGCCCTCGCGACCACGACCGTCTTCTACAGCGTGCTCGGTCAGGGCGGCGGCGTTGCCGGCCTCGTCTTCTTCGGCATCCTGATCATCGGCGCTTCCATCCGAGTCCTGCGGCCGAGCTAACCGGCGCATATCGGCGTTTTCGGTCGCTCGCGTGCGAAGCACGCCGCGCTCCCTGCGTCCTTGATCTGCTTGGTTAGCTCGCCCGCGTCGCGATCACTTGTAGATACTCGGGTTCGAGTACGAAGGCGCGGTCCCCGGCCGTGTTGCACTTGCCGAGCTGCTCGCGCAGGTCTGCCTCCAGAGCAGCTTCGCCGTCCGGGCCGACCTTCTCGAAGGCGAGCTTGATCGGGCCGAAGTAGTTGCGGAAGATCTCCAGGTAGTGATCCATTGAGCGGAACGGCTGCCGTGAGACCTTGCGTTCGAAGCGCAGCTCTGTGACGCCGTCGCCGAAGAGCTCGCGCACGTGGTCCTCGGTCCCCCAGAGCACCGGCGGCGTGAAGCCCGGCGGCGGTGGCACGTGCTTGGCGACGATGCCGAAGAGCTGGCTGACCGGCCCGTCGGGCACCCAGTTCGCCATGCCGATGCGCCCGCCCGGCTTGCAGACCCGCAGCAGCTCGTTCGCGGCCTGTTGCTGGTCGGGAGCGAACATCGCGCCGAAGACGGAGCTGACGACGTCGAACTCGCCCTCGCCGAAGGGAAGCTCGGCGGCGTCGCCCTCGACGAACTCGGCGTCGAGGCGTTCGGTGGCGGCGCGTTCGCGCGCCCGCTCGAGCAGGGCGGGGACGAAGTCGGTGCCAACCACGTTGCCCCAGGTACGCCGCGCCGCGGCGATCGCGGCGTTGCCGCTGCCGCAGGCGACATCGAGCACGCGCTCGCCGGGAACGACGTCGAGCGCTTCGACCAGTTCCTCGGCAACCATCATCACGACGGCGGCGACGATGGCGAAGTCGCCCTCCGACCAGGTCTTCTGCCCCGCCTCGCGCAGGGCTTGCATGTTCACGGCGTCGCTCATCGTCCTTCCCTCCGGTCTCGCTCGGTTGACTTAACGAACCTAACGGGTGGCGGCGCGGCCGTCACGGCTAATCTGAGGTCGATGCGGATCGGCGTGCTCACCGGCGGTGGCGATTGCCCGGGACTCAACGCGGTGATCCGGGCGATCGTGCGCAAGGGCGTCGAACAGGGCAGCCACGAGTTCGTCGGCTATCGCGACGGCTGGCGCGGCCCGCTGGAGCGCGACAGCCGCCCGCTGGGTGTGCCCGAGGTGCGAGGCATCCTGCCCCGCGGCGGCACGATCCTCGGCGCCTCACGGACCAACCCTTTCAAGGAAGACGGCGGGCCCGAGCGGCTGGCCGGGAACCTGAAGGCGGACGGGGTCGACGGGCTGATCGCGATCGGCGGTGAGGACACGCTCGGGGCCGCCTCGCGGCTCTTTTCCGAGCACGGTGTCCCGGTCGTCGGCGTCCCGAAGACGATCGACAACGACCTCGGCGCAACCGACTACACCTTCGGCTTCGACACCGCGGTCAACATCGCGATGGAGGCGATCGACCGCCTGCACACCACGGCCGACAGCCACCACCGGGTGCTGATCGTCGAGGTGATGGGTCGCCACGCGGGCTGGATCGCCTTCCACGCCGGTCTCGCCGGCGGCGCCAACGTGATCCTCATCCCCGAGTTGCCCTTCGACCTCGACCGCGTCTGCGAGTTCGTCGGCCGCCGCTTCGAGCACCACTACGCGCCGATCCTCGTCGTCGCCGAGGGGGCCCAGCCGGTCGGCGGCATGCCCGAGACCAAAAGCGAGAAGCTCGACCAGTTCGGCCACGTCGCCCTCGGCGGCATCGCCCACTGGCTCGAGGGCGAGATCGAGCAGCGGACAGGCAAGGAGGCACGGGCGACGGTGCTAGGCCACGTCCAGCGGGGCGGCACCCCGACCGCCTTCGACCGGGTGCTGGCGACCCGATTCGGCCTCCACGCGATCGACGCCGCCGATGCCGGCGATTGGGGCAAGATGACTGCACTGCGGGGCACGGACATTCAGCTAGTCGAACTCAGTGAGGCAACTGCCAAGCTCAAGACGGTTCCCGCCTCTCTCTACAGCGAGGCCGAGGTCTTCTTTGGGTGAACACGGAGGCGGGGGCGAGGGGCGGCTTTCGCTAGGCAGGGAGGGTCTGGTGCGTCCTCCCAAAACGAGCGGCGGGAGCCGCTCTTGAGTGTTTTGGGAGGACGCACCCGACCCTTCGCCGTCTTGCGCAAGACCGCACTCGCGGCGGCCTGCGTTCTGCTCACAGGAGCTGCTGGCTGCGGAGGAGGTGGGGGGGTCTCAAGCGACGCAGTCGTCACTGCATACGTCGACGCGCCGTTGTGTGCCGCCGCTGACCTGGAGCTTATGAAGCACGATGGTCGTGCCGGGGATCTTCGAGTGCGGGCCATCTGCCTACCCAGCCCCCGCGAAGCAAAGAAGCTCAGCCTCGCAACACTCGGCGCCAACGCTCGCCGAGCCACGGAGGACTCAACCTCGGTGGCCTACCTGGAAGCCCCCGACCCGAAGGCCTCTCGCTTCGTCCACCCGATCCTGGAAACCGCCCAAGTCCCCTGGGTCCTGGCGAGCTCGGGTACGGTGGCGATGAGGCGCCTTCTCCAGCTGATTGAAAAGGGTGACGGGGGTCCGCCGCGAGAGTCGTTGAGACAAGCTCTGGGTCAGGGCTAGCCATTTCCGAGCAGCCTTGACATTCGTCTCTTCCGTGAGACCGTTGAGTGGCTAGTCAAATTCCTTCTAGCAATCGCAACTAATCGCGGAAGGAGCATCGTGAAGCAATCACGGCTTGAATTTAGGGTTCTTGGCCTATGCGCTCTTGCAATTAGCATGGTGATTAGCACGAGCGGCGTCGCCAGGGCTGAAGTAGGCGCAAACTGGATGGTTAATGGATCAAATATCAGCAGCACGTTACGTCCAATCGTTGAAACAAGCCTTGAGAATAAAACCGGGAGCCTATTAACCACAATATTGGGTATCCCTGTAAAAGTTTTATGCAAGGAAATTAAACTGATAAATATCCAGCTGCTTAAAGAAGGCGCCGTCTCCTCTGGCGCAGCTTTTTTCTACCAGTGTGCGACCTTTCTCGAAGGATCAGCGTTGGCATCCGTACCATGCTTACCAAGGTCCGGAGGAGGTGTTGATGAAATCGTGACTCACGCCGTCGGCTTACTTGTCTTAGTTGGCGGCGTAGGAGAGGTCTTATTTAAATCTCCCAGCGAAGGGCCACTGACTACTATTGAATCGACGGCAGAATGCGCCGTTGGGCAAAAAATAAATATCCAAGGCGAGCTTATAGTAAGAGATTGCCAAGTCGGTATAAAAGAAGAATTTGTAACGCACTTATTCGAAGCGGACAACGTCAATAGCACGCTCAAAGCGTCTGGCCAAAAAGCAACGCTTGATGGCAGTGTGAACGCAGGATTTATTGATTTTCCTGAACATCTGGGTCTCAGATGGAGTGGTTTACCCGCGTAACGAAATGACACGTTGAGGGCCAACGGGTCACTGGATCGGCCCGAGTCGTGCCTTTACGCACGGCCGGGCCTGACCCAGAGCAGGATGCTGATTTCGTCGGCGAGCTGGATAGAAAACGGACCTGCTTGACGTCCGCTTTGGGTCGTGTCCTGTGGTGGCCGGCCGGTGTCCCCGCTGGGCCTCCTTTCTTGACTTTGCTACCCGGCATGAGAGTATGCTCAGGAACTTTCGTGCAACCGTAACTAAAGTGAGAAGGAGAGATCATGAGACGGCTTCGGTTCAGAATCACGGCCTTGGGTCTGTGCGCTCTAGCGCTAGGAGCGCTGGGATATTCAATCAGTGGTGCTCAGGCCGAAAAAGGGGCGGCTTGGATGATCAATGGATCCAACATCAGCGGAACATTAAAAACCCTGCTGCAAGGTGCTCTGGAGAATGAAGTCGCCAGCCTTTTAACGACCATCGTGGGTACGCCGGTGAAATTTTTATGCAAACAAATCGCTTTCACCACTAGCTTGGGCCTCGAAGGATCCGTAAAAGAAGGAAAAGTTAAGCTCTCTGGATGTGCGACCTATCTGGAAGGTTCATCTACGCCGAACGCAGCATGCTTACCGAAAGTTGCAGGCGTAAACGACATCATCGAAACTAACTCTATAGTTGGTTTACTTGTCTTAGCCGGAGGCGTTGGAGAGATATTACTTAAGGCTGCGAAAGAAGGAAGCCCTGTGGCAACGATTGAATCGAGCGAAGAATGCAGCGCTGCGCAGAAAATCAACATCACCGGCGAGCTTTTTTTGAAGGACTGTGAAAACAGGATCACACAAGAACTCGTTACGCACTTATTCGAAGCCGATAACACAACCAGTACGCTCAAGGCGAGCGGTCAGAATACGACGCTCGATGGCAGCATCAACCTCTCCCTCGGAGGAGAACACATGGGCCTCAAATGGAGCGGCTTACCTGCTTAGCCTTACGACACGCTTAAAGAGGTAAGTAATCAGTGGTCGACCCAGAGGGCGCGTCGCGCGCTCCGGGTCAATTCGCTAAAGGAGGCTCGCGAGCGCCTTGTCGACTTCTGAGTGCCTGAACTGGTAGCCGAGGTCCTGGGCCCGCCTGGGCATTACTCGTTGCCCGCCCCTGAGGACCTGGCCGAACTCTTTGCCATACATCAGGTCCACTGTTAGCCCCGGAACTGGGATCACTGCGGGCCTTCCCAGCACCTTGCCCAACGCCTTCGAGAACACCTTGTTGGTCACCGGATTGGGCGCCGTGGCGTTGACCACGCCGCTGACCTTCTCGTTGTCCAGCGCCCAGAGCAGGATCCCGATCTCGTCCTCGACGTGGATCCAAGAGACGTACTGGTTGCCGCCGGCCAGTGGGCCGCCTACGCCGAGCTTAAAGGGGGTTAGCTGCGGGCCGAGGAAGCCGCCGCGGGGGTCGAGCACGTGGCCGGTGCGGACGATGACTAGACGAACGCCGGTCGGATCGACCTCGTGCGCGGCCTTCTCCCACTCGACGGTCACCTCGGCGTCGAAGCTGTCGGCCGGTTTGGTCGACTCGTCGACGATCGCGTCGCCGCGGTTGCCGTAGTAGCCGATCGCCGACTGGCTGACCAGCACCCGCGGCTTGTGCTGCAGGGCGGAGATCGTGCCGACGAGGTTGTGGGTGCCGGTGCGGCGGCTCTCCATGATCCGCTCTTTGGCCTCATCGGTCCAGCGCTGGTTGATCTTCTCGCCGAGCAGGTGGATGACCCCGTCGACGCCCTCGAAGGCGGCCTCCGGCGGTCGTTCCAGGGTCGGCTCCCAGGGGTGCCAGGTGACGCTGGGGTTGGTGCCCCGCGCCCGACTCGGATCGCGGGTGAGGCCGACGACGGTGTCGCCCCGGATCAGCAGCGAGTCGCAGAGGGAGGACCCGATGAAACCGCTGGCTCCGGTGACGAGGACCTTCACAGGGCTAGGTGGCCTCCACGGTCGAGAAGGTGCCGGTCTCCTCGTTGAAGCGGGCAATCCCCTCGCGCTTTGCCTCCTCGACCACGGCTTCGGCCACCTTCGGCGCGACTTCGCGGTTGAAGACACTGGGGATGATGTAGTCCTCGGAGAGGTCCTCCTCGTTGACGGCCATCGCGATGCCCTTGGCGGCCGCGAGCTTCATCTCCTCGGTGATGCTGGGCGAGCCGGCGTCCAGAGCGCCGCGGAAGATGCCGGGGAAAGCGAGCACGTTGTTGATCTGGTTCGGGTAGTCCGAGCGCCCGGTGGCCATGATTCGCACGTAGGGGGCGGCGTCCTCGGGCATCACCTCGGGGGTCGGGTTGGCCATCGCGAAGACGATCGCGTCGTCATTCATCTTGGCCAGCGAGGAGGCCTCGATTAGGCCGGGGCCGGAGAGGCCGATGAAGAGGTCCGTGCCCTCGATCACCTCGTTGGGGCCGCCGCTGAGCTGTTCGGGGTTCGAGTTCTCCGCGTACCAGCGCTTGATCCCGCTCATCTCGCCCGACTCGTAGTCGGCGCGGCTTGTCGAGAGGGCGCCCTGGCGGTCGCAGCCGACGATGTGGGTGACGCCTGAGGCGAGCATCATCTTGGTCACGGCCACCCCGGCGGCTCCGAGTCCCACCATCAGCACGCGCAGCTCCTCGATCGGCTTGCCGACGATCTTCAGTGCGTTGAAGAGCGCCGCCATGGTCACGATCGCGGTGCCGTGCTGGTCGTCGTGGAAGACCGGGATGTCGAGCGTTTCCTTCAGCCGATCCTCGATCTCGAAGCAGCGCGGGGCGGAGATGTCCTCGAGGTTGATGCCGCCGAAGGTCGGCGCGATCAGTTCGACCGCCTTGATGATCTCCCCGGCGTCCTGGGTGTCGAGGCAGATCGGGAAGGCGTCGACCTGGGCGAACTCCTTGAACAGCATCGCCTTGCCCTCCATCACTGGCATCGCCGCCTCGGGGCCGATGTTGCCGAGCCCGAGCACGGCGCTGCCGTCGGAGACGACGGCGACCGTGTTCTTCTTGATCGTGTACTCGAAGGCCTTGCTGCGGTCGTTGTGGATGTCCTGGCAGACGCGGGCTACTCCCGGCGTGTAGGCCATCGAGAGGTCGTCGCGGGTCTTCAGCGGGTACTTGTTCTCAACCGAGATCTTGCCGCCGCGGTGCATCTGCATGGTGCGGTCGACGTAGTCGAGCACGCGGGCGCCGCGGGTGCCGCCGATCGCCCGCAGGATCCGCTCCCAGTGTTCACGGTCCTGGGCGTCAATCGTGAACTCGCGCACCCGTTTGCCCTCGCCGCCGGCGCCCGGGACGAGGTCGACTCCCTGCAGTTGGCCGCCGGCCTCGGCGATCGAAGCGGTCAGCTTGCCCAACGGCTCCTGCCGCGCGTCGAGCTCGACGCGGATCGTGACGCTGTACTGGGCGCTGACTGCCATAGACAGCTATCGAATCAGATTCGCGCCGCGCGCCCACGCTTGCTGATCCCTCGAGACTGAAAGGTCAGCGGGGCCGAGGCCGTCGCCGACCTTGGGCCAGAAGCTTCCACCCGTGGAGGGCGCCCGCCTTCGGGCCTGGTTGTGCGGTCGGCATCTCCTCCAAAAACACTCCAGCGAGGCTCCCGCCGAGCTTTTTTGGAGGGGATGCCGACCGCACTTCCACGCCTGATGTCCCGCGCTGCTCCACTCCGAGCGGATGCCGCCCGGCCGCATAGAGTTGGCGGCGATGGCGGAGAACGGCCACGAGCTCTTCCTGATCGACGGCAACTCGCTCGCCTATCGGGCGTTCTTTGCGCTGCCGGAGTCGATCGGGACCAGCGATGGGCGGCCGACGAATGCGATCTATGGACTCGCCTCGATGTTGGTCAAGATCATCGACGAGCATCATCCGGCCGGGGTCGTCGTCGCCTGGGACGCGGGGATGTCGGGTCGCGAGGTCACCTACGACCTCTACAAGGCGCAGCGCAAACCCCGCCCGGACCTGTTGCGCGAGCAGTGGCCGCACCTGATGCCGCTGGTCGAGGCCTTCGGCTACACCAATGTCAAGGTCGAGGGCTATGAGGCTGACGACGTGATCGCCTCGCTGGCCCGCCAGGCGCGCGCGGAGGGGATCGCGGTGATGGTCGTCACCGGCGATCGCGACGCCTACCAGATGGTCGGCGAGGGAATCCGAGTGATGAGCACCTCGCGCGGGATCACCGAGACCAAGATCTACGACAGCGACGCGGTTACGGAGCGCTACGGCGTCCCGCCCGAGCTGATCACCGACCTGATGGGGCTGCGCGGCGACACCTCCGACAACATCCCGGGCGTCCCCGGGATCGGCGAGAAGACCGCGACCCAGCTGCTACAGCAGTTCGGCACGCTGGAGAAAGTGCTGGAAAGCGTCGATGAGATCTCCGGCGCCAAGCGCAAGCAGAACCTGGTCGAGCACGCTGACGACGCCCGCATGTCGAAGCAGCTGGCGACGCTGCAATACGACATCGAGACCGGCGTCGATCTGGGCGCGGCGCTGTCGTCGCAGCCCGATCGCGGCGCCCTGCGTGACTTCATGCGCGAGTTCGAGCTACGGGCAGTGTTGGAGCGCCTCGAGGACGCGCTGCCCGAGGGAGAGGCGCTGCCCGGTCGCAGTGTCGAGACCGAGCTCGCGGTCGAGGCCGAGAAGGGCAAGCCGACCGATCTGAGCGCGGGGGAGGGGCCGGTCGCGCTGGCGATCGACGGCGATCGCTGGGCCGCCGCCGAGGAGCAGCGCACGCTCACCGGTTCTTCGAGCCTGGACGAGCTCGCGGTCGCGCTGTCCAGCCGCAGTGTGGTCTCCCACGACGTCAAGTTGCTCGGCGGTGGCCGCCACGGCCTGCTCGCCGCGGCGGCACGCGAGGGCATTGAGCTGGCGCTCGATCACGACACGATGCTTGCCGCCTACCTGCTCGAGCCGCAGCGCCGCACTTACGAGCTGGCCGAGCTGGCCGCTGACGCCGGTATCGGCCTCGCCGCCGAGGCGACGCCGGCCAAAGACGAGGACGACGGCCAGCTATCCCTCGACGGCGATGGCGAGGCCGGCCTGGAGCCGGCCGAGGAAGCGCGCCTTGTTGCTGCCCTTGCCGATACCCAGCGCCCCCGCATCGAGGAGCTTGGCCTCGAGCGCCTGCTGCGTGAGATCGAGCTGCCGCTGGTCCGCGTGCTGGCGGCGATGGAACGGGAGGGGCTGAAGCTCGACGCGGAGCGCCTGGCCGAGGTCGGCGCCGGCTTCGGCGAGCGCATCGCCACGCTGGAGAAGGAGATCTACGAGCTCGCCGGCGAGGAGTTCACGATTGGCTCCCCCCAGCAGGTCGGCCGCATCCTCTTCGAGAAGCTCGGCCTGACCCGCAAGCGGCGTGGCAAAACCGGCTACTCCACCGATGCCCGGGTGCTGGCCCAGATCAGCGACGAGCACCCGATCGTCGAGAAGATCGAGTCCTGGCGCGAGCTGACCAAGCTGAAGAACACCTACCTCGACTCGCTGCCCGGCCTGATCGACCCCGAGACGGGCCGCGTACACACCACCTTCAACCAGGCGGCGACCACAACCGGCCGTCTCTCTAGCACCAACCCCAACCTGCAGAACATCCCGATCCGCACCGAGATCGGCCGCCCGGTGCGGGCCTGCTTCGTCGCCGAGCAGGGCCACGAACTGCTCTCCGCCGACTACAGCCAGGTCGAGCTGCGCGTGCTCGCCCACGTCGCCGACGAGGACGTGCTGAAAGAGATCTTCAAGGCGGGGGAAGACGTGCACGCGGCGACCGCGGCCGAGGTCTTCGACATCTCGCGCGAGGACGTCGACGTCGGCCAGCGCTCGAAGGCGAAGATGGTCAACTTCGGCATCGTCTACGGCCTCACCGGCTTCGGCCTCGCCGACCGGCTCAACATCCCGCGCAAAGAGGGTGAGGAATTCGTCTCGCGCTATCTGGAGCGCTTCCCGGCCGTGCGCGCCTTCCGCGAGCAGGTGGTCGAGCGGGCGCAGGAGGAGGGCTACGTGACGACGCTGCTGGGCCGTCGGCGCTCGATTCCCGAGCTGCGCTCGGGCAACCCGAACACGCGTCGTCTCGGCGAGCGGCTGGCGGTCAACACGGTGATCCAGGGCACCGCGGCGGACATCATCAAGATCGCGATGGTGCGCTGTCAGAACGCCCTACGCGAGGCCGGCACAGAGACCCGCCTGGTCTTGCAGATTCACGACGAGCTGCTCTTCGAGGGCACGCCGGAGGAGATGGACGGCGCGGTCGAGCTGGTGCGGCGCGAGATGTGCGCCGCCTACCAGCTCGACCCTCCGCTAGAGGTGGACGTCGGCGTCGGCCAAGACTGGCTCGACGCCAAGTAGTCAGCTGCCCAGCTCGACCTTCTCGAAGGTCGCGGTGCCGTTCTCGAGGTGCAGCTCGGCCTCGTGCACGGTGGCGCCCGGGGTCAGGTCGGCACTGGTGCAGGTGACGCCGGGATTGCCGGGGCCGGAGTTGTCTCCGCCGTTGTCGTCTCCCGGCTCTTCGCCGTCGTTGCCGTTGTCGTCGCCGGGCTCTTCACCGTCGTCGCTGCCTGACTGTTCGCCCTGGTTGTCGCCGCTGCCATCTTCACCCTGCTGTCCCTGCTGGGCGTCGGAGGCCGAGGCGGAGCCGCTGTTCGAGCACTCGATCTCGGTTTCTTCGGTGACCAGGCCGGTGACCGTTTCGCCGCCGAAGAGGTCGATCGTCAGCTTGCCGGTCGTGGCGTCGAAGGAGGCGATTTTGCCGGCGTTCTCTTCGCCGTCGGGAATGCCGTCGCCGTCGCTGTCGGCGTTGCGTGGGTTGTCGCCGGCGAGGAACTCGGCGCGGTTGCGCAGGTGATCGCTGTCCTGGTCGCGGCGGGCCTGATTGACGGCCGTCGAGAGGTGGTGGCGCTTCTCCCAGCGGTCGGGGATGCGGTCGTGGTTGCGATCCTTGGCCGCGGCTGCCCCCGGCAGGGCGAGCAGCGCGAGGGCGCCGAGCGCGGCGGCTGCGCAGGTCGTTAGTCGGCGGGCGAGTGTCATGGTTCCTCCTGGGTTTGGGGTTGCGTCTGCACCGAGAACCCGCTGCCGCCGTGAGAATCACCCGAACTTTCGAAATTCGACGAATCATCGCCGCCTCCGCCGCCTGGGCCGCTGTCTCCTCCTCCGTCCCCGCTCGAACCCGAGCTGCCGCCGGAGCCGGAGCCGTCGTCGGAAGGAGTCGATTCCGACCCGGACCCCGAGCTGCCGTCAGATCCAGACGTAGAGCCTCCGTCAGATCCACCGCCATCATTGGACGAGCTGCCGCCCGAGTCTGAGGAGCCGGTAGATCCACCGCCCGAGTGGCGACCACTGCCGCTGCCCTCTGCCCCGTCATTCGCTGAGGGGCCCGGACCGCTACCGCTACCGCTGCCGTCACCGTCACCGGGCTGGGAGTGGTGACCGCCGCCGTGGGTGTCGTCTCCGCTTTGGCCACTGCCAGTACTCAGACCGTTGCCGTTGTCACTGGCGTGGTGCTCGCCCCCCGATGCTCCGCCGTGGCTCTTGTCGCCGTGGCCGCTCCCTGACCCAGAGCCATCGCTTCGCCCGGACTCGTTCGACGAGCCATGCGCGCTCGTCGTGCCGGAGCCGGCTCCGGCGCCGGCTGCGGCGGGCGCAACGGAATCGTCGGCGACGACGCTGCTGATTTCCGCCGGGGCCGAGTGGTGGGGGTGGCGGTTGTGATCGATCGCTACGCCGGCGCCAACCGCACCGGCGACCAGGACCGTCGCCGCGGCAGCCTTCAGGGCTACCCCTGCGCCCGCCACCCCACCGACGCCGGCCGCCCCGGCCGTGGCCTCGACCGCCGGACTGCCGGCGCCGGCGGCCCCCGCCAACAGCGCTTTCAGCAGCGGCAAGGGCAGCAGCATGCCGGCGCCGTCGCGGAGCGAGCGCCGTGCCCGGTAGATCGCCTGGCGGGCGCCGCCGTCGCTGAGCCCGAGCGCGCTGGCGATCTCCTCGTGACTGAGACCTTCGAGCTCGCGCATCACGATCGCCGCCCGCTGCGCCTCGGGAAGCGACTGCAGGCGCCGCATCAGGTCGGCCAGCTCGTCGCGGCGCTCCAGCTCCTCCGCCGGGTTGGCGCCACTTGCGATCACCTCGGCCAGGGCCTCGGCCGAGGGCGGGCTGTCGCGCAGGTCGTTGAGGGCGGTGTTGCGGACGATGCGGAAGAGCCACGGCCGCAGCTCGATCTCGTTGCCGTCGCGGCGCAGCGCCAGCAGGGCCTTGCTGAAGGCGTCCTGGGTGACGTCCTCGGCGCGCCCGCCAACGATCGCCGCCGCGTAGCGGGTCAGCGGCTTGCCGTAACGGCGGACGATCTCCTCGAAGGCGTGCTCGTAGCCCTCGCGGACGAGCGTGACCAAGCGGCGATCCGGCTGCGTGCGCAGGGCGGGACCGATGACGAAGCGGGCGGCGAATCCCTCGGCTGGTGGCGGCATCTGTGGTTCGATGGTCCCTTCGGCTTACTGGTATGACAGCAGGACGGTTCAAACCGGCCGGCCCGTATTGATGCAACACGGACGAATAGACAAGATCACGCACGAAGGGGATGGATCCAATGGATAGGGGGCTCGCGGTGCTGCTGACGGCTCTCGCCGGCGGGCTGATCGCCCTGCAGGCGCCGATCAACGCCGGCCTAGGGCGGTCCACCGGAAGCCTTCCGGCGGCGCTTGTCTCCTTTGCTTTCGGCACGGTCGCGCTGGCGGCGATCGTCGTCCTCAGCGGCAAGGCCGGTGGCGTCAGCTCGACCTTCGACGTCAGCTGGTACTACCTGCTCGGTGGCTTCCTCGGCGCGATCTACGTCACCAACGCGCTGATCGCGGTCTCGGCGATCGGGGCCGGGGGAGTGGCCGCGGCGACGATCACCGGCCAGCTCACTGCCTCGGTCGCGATCGACCGGCTCGGGCTATTCGGCCTCGACCAGGTCGCGCTCACCCCGGAGCGCGTCGCCGGGGTCGTCCTGCTGCTGGCCGGCACGGTTCTGGTCGTTCGCTGAGCCGCGGGCGAACTCGGGCGGCGCGATCTGCAGGTAGTGGCTGAAGGACCACTCGATGAAGCGCTTGTTGCCGAGCAGGCGGACCAGCGGGCCGAGCATGCGCGACGGGATCTTCGGCACCAGCTTCTGCACGCGCAGCATCCAGCGGAACTTCCACTCGTGCGAGTCGTTGAACTCGGCGTAGCGCGCCGCCGCCGCCTCGCGGTCCTGCCAGCCGTCGACGACGCCGCGCAGCTCGCGGCCCAGGGCGATACCGAAGTAGAGCGCCGTGCGGATGCCCTCGGCGCTGAGTGGCAGGCAGTGGCCGGCGGAGTCGCCGGCGAAGAAGACGCCACCCTCGGTGCCCTTGCGCAGCTTGTGCGGGATCCAGTTGCCCTGGTAGCGGACCCGCTCGGCGTCGAGATCTTCGGCCAGTAGCTCGGTCGTCTTGCGAACGTGGAAGCGCGGGTCGAAGGAGCCGACGCCGATTCGCAGCTCGTCGCGCGCCGGGAAGCTCCAGCCGTAGCCGGCGGGGACGTAGCGGCGGTCGATCCAGATCTCCAGGTCATCCCCCTTGCCCTCGGGGTGAACCTCGAGGCCGCGCGAGAGCGGCGCGTCGGGCGGCTGGTAGCCGTCGCCGTTGGCCAGCATGCGGCGCCAGCCCAGGGCGTCGACGACGAGCGGGGCGGAGATCGTGCCGCGGTCGGTGTCGATCGCGATCGCATCGTCGTCATTTATCGCGGGCGCCCGGCCGTTGACCTTGGCGGTCTCGAAGCGGGCATCGCAGTCGCGCCAGAGCAGGGCGCAGAGCTCGCGGTAGTCGAAGGTGGAGAAGGTGAAGGGAAGGCGGTAGCGGGCGTCGCCGTGAGCAGTGTGCATCAGTAGCGAGTCGAAGCGCTGGCGCTCGGCATCCATCAGGCCCAGCGCTTCCATCCACAGTGTGGGGATACCGCAGGCCGAGGTCTGGCGCTCGCCGATCTCGTAGCGATCGACGACCAGCACGTCGGCTCCCGATCCGGCCAGCTCACGGGCTACCGCGAGGCCGGCGAAGCTCGCTCCGCAGATCAATACGTCATGAGTTCCGGACAGCGGCGTGCGTTCGTCGCCGCGTTTGGTTGCTCGGATCGGCACCCCCGCAGCGTATCTACACCGGCACCCCCGGACGCGGAGGGGCCAGTCGCGAGATCGCCGGTCATGACTAGCGCGACTGGCCCCGAGCAGAGGAGGTGGCCGTCCTGTTTTCTGCAATCATGCGCCGCTGTGTCCGTGACCGATACGACCTTGACCCCTCCTGCTGACGCTCCCACCGGTTCCCCGGTTGAGGGCTCGGGCGGCTTGCTGCTCGAAATCGACGGCAAGATCGTCCCCAACTACGCGGCGACGATGGTCTCCTTCGAGGAGGGCGACGTCGTCAAGGGCAAGGTCGTGCGAATCGACAAGGACGAGGTCCTGGTCGACATCGGCTACAAGTCGGAGGGGGTCATTCCCTCGCACGAGCTCTCGATCCGCAAGTCGGTCAATCCGGCTGACGAGGTCGAGCAGGGCGAGGAGGTCGACGCTCTCGTCCTAACCAAGGAAGACGCCGACGGTCGGCTCGTCCTCTCCAAGAAGCGCGCCCGCTTCGAGAAGGCCTGGCGCCGCATCGAGGCCGCCGCCGAGTCGGGCGAACCGGTCGAGGGCAACGTGATCGAGGTCGTCAAGGGTGGCCTCATCCTCGATCTCGGGGTGCGCGGCTTCCTGCCCGCCTCGCTGGTCGACATTCGCCGCGTCCACAACCTCGACGAGTTCATGGGCCAGACGCTCGAGTGCAAAGTGATCGAGCTCAACCGCAGCCGCAACAACGTGGTGCTCTCGCGGCGCGCCGTGCTCGAGGAAGAGCGCAAGGAGGTGCGCGAGCAGATCCTTGGACGCCTCGAGCCTGGTCAGGTGGTCGAGGGCAAGATCTCCAACATCGTCGACTTCGGCGCCTTCGTCGATCTCGACGGCATCGACGGCCTGATCCATATTTCCGAGCTTTCCTGGAGCCACGTCAACCACCCATCAGAGGTGGTGGCGATCGGCGACACCGTGCGGATCAAGGTGCTCGACATCGACCGCGACCGCCAGCGCATCTCGCTGGGCCTGAAGCAGACCCAGGAGGACCCCTGGCAGCGCGTGATCAGCGCCCACCGTCCCGGCGACGTGCTCGGCGGCACGGTGACCAAGGTCGTCGCCTTCGGCGCCTTCGTCGAGATCCTGCCCGGCGTCGAGGGCCTGGTCCACATCTCCGAGCTTGCCGACCATCACGTCGAGAGCCCCAGCGAGGTGGTCGAGCCGGGCGCCACCCTCGACGTCAAGATCCTCGAGATCGACGAGGAGCGCAGGCGTCTCTCGCTCAGCATCAAGCAGGTCGAGGAGCAGAAGATGCCGATGGGCGATCTCGGGGCGCAGATTCAAGAAGCGTCTGAGGGTTCAACTGACGAGGACGCAGACGGCTCGGCCGCGGGTCCTGTCGCTGCAGGGGACCCACCACCCCCTGCGGTCGCTGAAGCGTCCTCGGGGGCGGTACCCCCTACAGCGCCACCCGCGGACGAGGCGGCCGGGTCGACGTCTGAGGAGCCCACCGCCGAAGCTGAGCCCGCTGCGGCCGAGGAGGCCCCTGCGGCAGAGGTTGAGGTGGAGGAGGCTCCAGCGGCTGAGGAGGCTCCCGAGACTGAGCCCGCCGAGGAGCCCGCTGCTGAGGCGGCTGAGCCCGCCGACGAAGCTTCTGAGTCCTGAGGCCCTATCCCGGTAGGGGTGGAACGTCTTGCACTTTTTCGTCGTGAGCTGGGAGGCGTCAGCCCCACCACTCTCCACCGAAAAAGTTAAGTGGAACCCCTACCGGGATAGGGCCTGAGCACCATGCCGCTCACCATTGGCTTGACCGGTGGGATCGCGGCGGGAAAGTCTGAGTCCCTCGCTGCCTTTGAGCGACTCGGCGCGGCGACCATCTCAAGCGACGCGGTCGTCCACGAGCTGCTCGATTCCGAACCCTTGCTTGGCCGCCTGGTCGAGCGCTGGGGGCCCGAAGTGGCTCCCGAGGGGCGCGTCGACCGCAGCAAGATCGGCGAAGTTGTGTTTGCGGACCCGGAGCAGCTGAAATGGCTGGAGGCGCAGATCCACCCGCTGGTCGGCGAGCGGATCGGCAGCTGGCTCGCTTCGCTCGGCGACGAAGTCGAGGTCGCTGTGGTCGAGGTGCCGCTGCTCTTCGAGTCCGAAATGGAGCCCGTCTTCGACACCACCCTGGCCATCGTCACCCCCGACGAGGTTCGCCGTGCTCGCGCCGAGGCGCGCGGACACGCACTGGTCGGCGAGCGCGACGCGCGCCAGTTGGCCCAGGAGGAGAAGGCGGCCCGCGCCGAGCATGTGATCGAGAACGACGGCACGCTCGAGCAGCTCGAGCAGCGGCTGTCCGCTCTCATCGCGAAGCTGGCTGGATGAGCCGAGCGAGAAATCGCCCCGTTACGAAACGGAGAAGGCGCCGTCTGGCGATTGGCGCGGTGGTGATTTGCGCGGGTATCGTCGCCGGCGTGTTGCTGGCACGGGGGACCATCGACAGGGCGATCCAGGAGCTGACCCTGCCGCTCAAACACGAGGACGTGATTCGCCAACAGGCGCACGAAAAGGACGTCGACGCCGCCCTGATTGCCGCTGTCATTTACTCCGAGTCGAAGTTCAGCGACCGCACCTCGAGTGCCGGCGCGCGTGGGCTGATGCAGATCACGCCGGAAGCCGCCAACGAAATCGAGCGACGCAGCGGCGGCACGACCTTCAAGCTCAAGGACCTGAGCGATCCCGAAATCAACATCCGCTACGGCACCTACCTGCTGCGCGAACTGCTCGATCGCTACAACGGCGATGAGGTCGCCGCGCTTGCCGCCTACAACGCCGGGCCGGGCAACGTCGACAAATGGGGCGGCAGCGACCTGAGCGTCGGGGAGATTCCCTTCCCCGAAACCCGTGCCTACGTCGAAGAGGTGCTCGACAAGCAGCAGGCCTACCGCGACAAGTACCCACGGGAGCTGGGCTACTGAGCGCCGAGGCCCCCCGACCCCGCGTTGCGGCGCTTGCGCTAGCCGTCGGCCTCGTCCTGGCCGACTCCTCGATCGTCGTCCTGGCGCTGCCGGATATTTACCGCCAGCTGGACACGAGCGTCGCCGGCGTTAGCTGGGTCCTCGTCTCCTTCAACCTGGTGATGGCGCTCGCCGCGGTGCCCGCCGCGCACCTGGCGCGCCGCGTCGGCCCCGGCCGCGCCGCCGCGGTCGGACTCGCGATCTTTGCGGGGGCGGGCCTCGCCTGCGCCGTTTCGGACCAGCTCAGCACGCTGATCGCGGCCCGCTGCGTACAGGCGATCGGCGGCGCCCTGGCTGTGACCGCGGTGCTGGAGTTGCTGCCGGCCACGGTCGGCTCCGAGCGTCGTGCCGCCGCCCTGTGGGCGACCGCAGGGGCGACGGGGGCGGCGCTGGGCCCGGCGATCGGCGGCCTGCTCACCGAGCTGGTCTCCTGGCAATCGATCTTCTTGATCCAGGTGCCGCTTGCCCTCGCTGCCGCGGTGCCGATCCTCGCCGTCGCCCGGCACGAGGCGGCCACCGGAGTGCTCTCGACCGAGCTGCGCCGGACCGGAAGGCCGCACCTCCTCGCCAACCTGGCCCTCGCCCTTGTCTCGGCGGCGATCGCCGGCGCCCTCTTCCTGCTCGTCCTGCTGCTGATCGAAGGCTGGCGCCTGAGCCCGATCGGCGCCGCGATCGTGGTCAGCGTGATGCCGCTGGCGGCGCTGCTTGGCAGTCGCCTCGACCGGCTCGTGCCTAGTGCCCGGGCGCGCGCCGCCGCCGGGGCGATCCTCGTCTCGGGCGGGCTCGGTGGGCTGGCGCTGCTGCCGAAGGCAGAGGTCGCGCTCACGCTGCCGCCGCAGGTGATGATCGGGATCGGGCTTGCTCTGGTGCTCTCGGCGCTCACCGAGACCGCGCTGAGCGGGCGGGCGCCGCAGGCGATTCACGGCGGCTGGACGATTTCCGCCCGCCACGCCGGCGTCGTCATCGGGATCCTCGCGGTGACGCCGATCTTCACCCACGACATCGCCCAGCAGCGCCAGGACGCGATCAATGCCGGCACCGCGGTGATCCTCGACTCGGAGGCGCCTCCGCTGCTCAAGCTCGACCTGGCGCAGAAAATCGAGAGCCGCCTCGAAGAAGAGAAGGGCAAGGTACCGACGATCGGCCCGGCCTTTGAACCACTGCCCACCGATCCCGAAGAACACGATCAGGTGGTTGAACTGCGCGAAGAACTGCAGGACCAGCTCAACCGCGGTGCCACCCACGCCTTCAGCCCCTCCTTCGGCCTCGCCGCCCTGATCGGGTTGCTCTCGCTGATCCCGATCGGCCTGGCGCGGAGGGTGGAGCTATGAGCACCGAGCGGCGCTCGCTGGCCCTGGTTGGTGGCGCGATCGTCTCCGCTGTGCTCCTGGTCGGCATTTACCTGGCCGCGGGTGGGGCGTCCTACACGCCGGAGAAGACCCAGGACCCGTGCAAGCACCGCGCCTGGCGCAACCCGGAAGGCCTGCAGCAGATCGCCGAGCAATTCACGCTCTCGGCCTTGGATGGCGCGGCCTGTCAGCTCGGCGTCAGCCGTGAGACCCTGGCCCAAGCTCTGGCCACGCCCGAGGCGCGCGAACGCTTCAAAGAGCGTTACAACATCAGCGACGCGAAGCTGGCCAGGGCGGTAAGGGCGGGCCTGTTGCGCGCCGTCGATGACGCCGAAGAAGCCGGCGCCCTGAGCCCGTTCCTGGCGGGTCCGTTGCGCGAAACGCTGAGGAGCATCCCGCTCGACCAGGCGATCGAACTGATCAACAACGCCGAATCCCTGCTCAACAACGTGCAGGGGTTCCTCGGGCCCGCCCAGGAACTGCTCGAAGGGTTCCTGCCCTAGCTACTTCTTGATTTGGAATTTGCTCCTGCCGGGCAGCCAGGTAACGCCCTCGCAGAGCTGTTCCGGGGTGGTGTCGAGCGAGCCGGCGAGCTTGACGATCGTGCCCAGCCGCGGCTCCCGACCGCCGCGCTCGAGCAGTGAGATCTCGGTGCGGTGCAGGTCGCAGCGGAAGCCGAGCTCCTCCTGTGAGATTGCCTTCGCCTTGCGCGCTTTACGCAGATTAATTGCGAAACGTTCGCGTGGTTTCATTCGGGCGATTCTCTGTCTGCGAAGACAGAAGGGCTACAGCCAAAAACATTCGCAGACAAAACCACATGTTTATATACGGATCAGTCGCGCGTCGCGCGCCAGACCCAGAGCATCGCCAGCGGCTGCAGCGGCAGTCTCGCCCAGAGCGCCCAGCGTGGGACCCGGCCGAGGTCGAGCCCGCGTACCTGCTCGGGGTTGACCGCCATGTGCACGTTGGCGGGGAAGACCGCGGCGAGTAGGGCGAGCAGCCACCAGCGAGCGAAACGACGCGTTGAGGGCATGGCGACCGCCAGACCTCCGACGATCTCGGCGACGCCGCTGACGGCAACCGCCTCCTTGTGCCGCGGCAGCGAGGGCGGCATCATCGCTTCGTAGCTGCGCGGGATGACGAAGTGCAGGGTCCCCGTAAAGGCGAAGAATCCGGCGAGGGCCTTTTGCGAGCGCGTCATCGGCGGGGCAGTGTAGTGCGCTCGCTATGGTCAGCGCGTGCCCGAGTTCGAGCTCAACCCCGCCTACACGCCGACCGCCGACCAGCCGAAGGCGATTACCGGCCTGGCCGATGGCCTCGCCGCGGGTGACCGTTTCCAAACCTTGCTCGGCGCCACCGGCACCGGCAAGACCTTCACGATGGCAGCGACGATCGCCGCGGTGCAGCGGCCCGCGCTGGTAATCGCCCACAACAAGACGCTGGCGGCACAGCTCTGCAACGAGTTCCGCGAGTTCTTCCCCGAGAACTCGGTCGAGTACTTCGTCTCCTACTACGACTACTACCAGCCCGAGGCCTACGTCCCGGCACAGGACCTCTACATCGAGAAGGACTCCTCGATCAACGACGAGATCGACCGCCTGCGCCACGCCGCCACCGCGTCTCTCTTCGCCCGCCGCGACGTGATCATCGTCGCCTCGGTCTCCTGCATCTACGGGATCGGCTCGCCCCAGGTCTACAACGAAAAAATGCAGCTCTTCAAAGTCGGCGACGAGATCGACCGCGACGAGGTGCTGCGCAAGCTGGTGAAGATGCAGTACCAGCGCAACGACTCGGTGCTCGGCCGCGGCGCCTTCCGGGTGCGCGGCGAGGTGTTGGAGATCATGCCGTCCTACGCCGAGTCTGCCTACCGGATCGCCCTCTTCGGCGATGAGATCGA
>Ga0207687_10000491_pt1 | contig 26658 bp, 19 predicted proteins | sample KBSM54metaG_FD_184399 | JGI IMG/M metagenome (GOLD analysis project Ga0207687, IMG submission 184399) | Miscanthus rhizosphere microbial communities from Kellogg Biological Station, Michigan, USA - KBS M5-4 metaG (SPAdes) (version 2) | ecosystem: Host-associated > Plants > Roots > Rhizosphere >...
CTGCCGGTTGTGTGAGGAGCGTGTATTCGCCGACGACGTGGTACCAGGAGCCCGCCATGATGACGCCGGCGCCCGGCTGCCAATCGGCGCCCGAACCGAGTTTGGCGGTCGGGTTGAACACGTAGGCCGAGAAGCGGTTCGGGCGGTTCGGGACTTCTTGAGTCGTGGTGTCGTACATGCGCGCTTCCCACTCGCACGTGGCGCTGTAGTGCTCACATTTGCCGAACCAATCGACGTAACCGCTGGAGCCGTCGTCGTGCGGGAATTGCAGCACGTCGGGCCGCAGCCACGCTTCCCACGTCAAATTGCCGGTGGTTGGGATCGAGAACGCGGCGTTCGAGGGGACGGTCAAGTATTGCTTCACGCCGTCGAACACGACGACGGAGTCGCCGTTCGGTAGTGCCGCATGGGGCGGTGTTGGGTTTCCCGGATACGAGCCGTCGTGGCCGTGCCCCGTGAGGTCGGGCTCGGACTTCGGTGCTTGGTTCACGGCCCAAAAGGCGATCGGAAGATCCGCGAGCACCGCGGCGTCGTAACTGCTCGCGCCTCCGCCCGTTCCGCCGCTCGCGCCACCCGTGTTGCTGCCCGACGTCCCTGCCGAGGACGTGCCCCCGTTTGTTTGGGTGCCGCCGGAGGCAACCACGCCGCCTGCGCCTCCGCTCGTTGCCCCCGCCGTCGGATTGCCGCCGCTGCTCGTCGAGCCTCCGCCGCTGAGCGCGCCGCCTCCTCCGCCGTGCGACGTTTCAGTGCCGCCTGCGCCGCCCGTCGCGCCAGCGCCCGGCGTGCTGCTGCTCGAACAAGCGCCGGCCGCGCCGAACAGGAGCACCCCCAACCAACAGGAACCACGGCGGAATGAGGTGCGCATGATTGGCAATCTGACACCTCACGGGCGAGTTTGAATAGGGCCTTTTTTCGCTGATTTGCCGCGGGCGCGGGTTTTCGCGGCTCACTCGGGTGCGAGCCGAAGCGCGGCCTCCAGCACCGGATCGGCGTCGCGCCGAGCGCGCCAGCAGGCAGTGATGGGAAAGCGCGTACTCGGCCCACGCAGCGGAATCACGGTAACTCCGCGTACGCGTGGGCCCCGCGCACTCGGCCAGGGAATGAGCGAGTAGCCGAGGCCGGCGGCAACGAACGACAGAATGCTGGCCACTGATGGCGCTCCGGTGATCCGCTCCGGTGAGCCGCCCAGCGCACGCAGCGCGCCCAGCTGCAGCTCTCGCTGCGATAGCCCGGCGTGAAAAGCCACGAACGGTTCTGCCGTGAGCTCGGAAACTTGCACTGCCTTTCGCCCGCGGTGCTGTCCCCCGGTAGGCAATACCAAGAAGCTGTGGTGCATGCCGACCACGCGCTTCTCGATCCCGGGCGGCACTTCGGCTTGATGCTCGACGATCAAATCGACCTCGTCGTTGACCAAGCGACTCGCGTTCGGTTCTTCGATCTGCCGCAGCTCGACCTCGATTTCTGGGTGCCGCGCGCGGATCCGCCGTACCCACGCCGGGAGGATCTCTTGGATCTCGAGCGCGCCGGCTTCGATGCGCAGGCGCCCCGCGCCGGATCCGCGCCGAACCGCTTCTGCGACATCCGGCAAGCGCGCGAAAAACGGCCCGCAAAAGTCGAGCAGCTGTCGCCCAGCGCGCGTGGGCACCATGCGATCTTTGGCGACTTGTTCGAACAGACGCACTCCGAGCTGCTCCTCGAGCTTGCGAACTTGTGCGTGCACTCCAGGTTGGCTGATCGGATACGGGAACTCGCGCGCCGCACGCGCGTAGTTTCCCGCGGTGGCCACGCGATAGAAGCCCTCGAGCTGGTGGAGTTGAATCACTCACCCACAGTATACGATTCGATAAAAACTAATAACTGGCAGTAATCGACTCCGACGCCAATGCTGTGTGTAGCGAAACTGAAACCCAGGATTTCCGCGCATGTTCAGCAAAAATCATCGTACTTCCGCGGGCTTTGGTCCGATCCTCAGCGCCGGCTCGCTCGCGATCTCGATCTCCTTTGGCTTCTGCCCTGCGGCTCACGCACAAGCTTCGGCGGGGGTGCCAGAAACGGCGAGTCCACTCGGGCGTGCCCGCGAGTCGAGCGCTGCCGAAACAACGCGCTGGTACGGCTACCAACCGGCGATCGCCGACGCCGTGGCCATCGGTTCGATATTCGGGGCGGCGGCGACCCTGTGCCTTTCCTTGAGCGACACCCCCCCTCGCTGCAGTCAGGCGCCTTCCACGATGTTTCTGGCGACCGCAGCGGTTTCCTACTTCGCGGCCGCCCCGGCGATTCACCTGGCGCACGGACACTGGGATAAAGCCGGATTGAGCCTTGGGATTCGCGTCGTGCCCGTGCTCTTGACGGCCGCGCTGAGCTCCACGCGCGATCGCGGTTCATCGACTCCCGATGCCGTTGCCTTCTTCGGCGCCGCAGCCACCGCGATGGTGATTGACGACGTCTTCATCGCGAGCGAGACGGTTCCGAGGTCGGCATCCAGCTCGTGGTACGTGGCGCCGGCCGTCGATCCCAAGCAGCACGCCGCGAGCCTCACGATCGGCGGGCTATTTTGAGCGAGTTCGTCGTCGGTTCGTCGTTGGGTTGCGGTCGCCGTGCAATTCTAGCGCTGCAGGCAACAGAAGCTGAGCTGCCGCGGGCTGCCGCCGCCATCTACGTCACTGACGATGAGCGCACGGACGAGTTTTGGTCACTGGATCGCCGTTTGTTTCGCGATCTGCGTCAGCTCCGCTTGCAGTGATTTCGGCGCCACGCGCGAATTGGAAAGCGCGCCCGTCGGCTCCTTGGTCTCACCCGTTTCCACGGGGATTTCTTGGCCCGCTGAGCAGCTGCTGCCGAGTTTTCCAGCGCCCGCGCCGAGCCAGGACCTCATCACCCTGCACGGGCAAGCGCAACATTGGGAGGCTGAGGGCCGCGGCTTGAGCCACAAGATGGGCCGCGCCGAAGCCGATGGCTGGTCGTGCCAGGTGGGGACTGACGCCGCGAACGACCACATGGTTTACGGCCCCTACGACACGACGGTCCCCGCAGGCCACAACAACGCCGAATTTCGCGTCATGGTCGACGACAACACCGAAAACGATGACCCGGTGGTCCGGCTCGAGGTGAACGACAACAGCGCGGGACAGCTCTTGGCCAGCCTGACGGTCACCCGCAAGCAATTTGCCGCTCCTGGGCAATACACGACGTTTTCGGTCCCCTTCGATCTCGGGGGGGATAACCACGCGCTCGAGCTGCGCGTTTTTTGGTTTGGCGCTGCCTACACGAAGGTGGATTGGGTCGGCGTGACGCGCAGTCAGGCGGACGACGAGATGGTGTTGTTCGCGTCGCTGAAGGGCATCGTGAACGCCAAGCAGCCGCGGATCTTTTCGTACGAGGGGGACGCGTTCGCCGAGGGGCCACACGCTTGGCTCGAGTCTTTGGGCCTCAGCTGGAACGAGGTTGCGAACAACTGGGATCTGCTCGAAAAGTACCAAAGCGAGCTCGCCGGCATCATCGTTTACGACAACTCGCAGCCGGATACGCTCAACTTGGCGACCACCCTCGCGGGTAGCAAGAAGGCGTTGCTGGTCGCGCCGAGCTTGGTCGCGCGCCTCACCTCGGCGCCCTACAATCTGCCGGTTTTGCTCGATTTACGCGGCAAATTCACGAGCAAGCTCGATGTTTACCAAACGCTGTACGACAACTATTGGAAAGATTTGCCGCACCGCTTGGCCTTCGGCCTCGATCCGATTGCGGTCCGCGCCTCGGTGCGTGAATACGCGACGGCCGTCGGCGCCGCTAGCCTGTGGCTGAATCCCGAGGTGCCGAGCGAAGCCGCGCTGCTCGATCGTTTCTTGTCGGAAATGGATCCAGGCGCCAGCTGGATGGGTTGGTGGCCTTCGGAGGGGCCGGGCGTTGCCGCGGCGTCAGCCTATGGGGTGGCCACGATCGCGAGCGACTACGCTTCGAACCTCACGTTGCACAGCGGCATGCCGCGTACCATCCACGTGAAGCCGATGCCGCCCAAGCCGCCCCTGCAGAACAAAATCTACGTCGCGTTCATCCTGAGCGATGGCGACAATTTGCAGTACGTCGAGCACCTGATGCGGAAATTGTGGAGCAATCCGGACCGCGGCAAGGTGCCCATGGGGTGGACACTATCGCCGGCCATGATCGATGCCATGCCTGGCGCGCTCGACTACTTGTGGACGAGCTCGACCGACAACGATTGTCTGCTCTCGGGGCCCTCGGGCTACGGCTACACGTATCCGAATCTGTGGACCGACTCCGCAGCGCTCGACCGCTTCGTCGAAAAGACGGAGCGCTACAATCAGCGCGCCGGCCTGCGCGTGATCACGGTCTGGAACACCATCGTTGGCGGGATCGACCAAAAGGTGGGCGAAAGCTACGCAAAGCACGCAACGTCGCTGCTCGGCGTGACCGCTCAGAACACGGGGGGCGGGCTCTCCATCTACGACGGCAGCCTGCCGGGCATGGCGCTCTCCTGTAACTACTGCACGGGTGAAGATACGATGAAGGAGTTCATCGCTTCTTCGTCACAGGGGTGGTCGGGTAGTGAGCCGCGCTTCTTGATCATTCAAGCTCAGCCCTGGCAAGACGTCAGGCCGACGAGCTTCATGAACGTCGCCCATTCGTTGAACGGTGACTATGTGGTGGTTCGGCCCGATCACATTTTTCAGCTGATCCGTGAAGCGAAGGGGCTGCCGCTCAATCCCATCAGCCACTACTCGATCAACGCTTCCGCCGACGCACACGGCGAGATCAGTCCGAGCGGCACGGTGCAGCTCGCGCAGAACGCGAACCAAACGTTCACGTTCGTCGCCAGCCCCGGCTATCGCGTCGACACGCTGTTGGTCGACGGCAGCAGCGCGCCCACGGACGCTCCTTACACGTTCACCAATGTCACGGCTGATCACACGATCAACGTCACCTTCGCCGATACTTCGCCTGCCGCGGGTGGTAGCTCTGGCGCCGCGGGAAGCTCTGCGGTCGGCGGCACCGCTGGCGTTGCTGGCGGCGTGTCTGCGGCGGGTAGTGCAGGCGGTGCGGGCGTTCCGATTGCGAGAACCGAGCCGGGGAGCTGCAGCTGTCGTTTGCAGCGTCGTTCGGACGCTGCGCCTGCCGATTTTGGCGTCCTCGCGCTGCTGGGCCTCGCACGGCGTCGGCGCGCCGCGCGTCGCCGCTGGCCGCGGGTCTGAGCCGAGCACGCAAGACTTCGACAGATCGGGGAGCCTGGTTCGTTTCCCCCCCGTAAGGCGTAAAGCGCCAGGAACGGGCGTGTCTGCGCGCTCGTCAGGAGGATCTATGTCCAGTCGTCAGGTTCATCGAAAAGCCCCTTCGCCGCGAAGCTGGGCCCGTTTTTCCGTGTTGCTCGCTGCGGCTGCTGCGAGCGTGCTTGGTTGCAGCTCGGCTGCAGACTCGACTCAGCGCGGCGAGCAGCGCGAAACCGCATCCACTCAGGAGAGCCTCACGACTTCGCTCGGGGCCAGCGCCGATACCTATGTGCGCGATGGTTCGTCCGCAGCTGCGAATTTCGGAACGTCCAACACGCTCGCCGTCAAGAAGTCGACGGCGGGTTTCAATCGCGAATCTTACTTGCGCTTCGGCCTTTCGTCCTTCACGGGCAGCGTGCAGAGCGCAAAGCTGCGCGTGTTCGGCTCGGCGAGTAGCAGCGACGCCGTTTCCGTCGTCGCGCAACTATTGCGGGACAACTCGTTCACCGAAACGGGCACGACTTACAATACTAAACCCGAATCGTTGCCGATCGAGCTATCGCGCGTTTCAGTGACCGGCTCGGCCGCGGCTTGGTACGAGTTCGACGTGACGTCCCTGGTGCGCGAGAAAAAGCGTAGCGGGAGCGGGAGCATCGAGTTCGTGATGCGCAGCGAAATTGCGTCCAATTCGTTGTTCACGTTCAACTCCAAGGAAGCCGCGAGCAACGCGCCGCAGCTGGTCGTGAACACGGCCACGGCGCTGCTGGTCGTCGGCAATACGACGCTGAATGCTGGCGACGCGGCGGTGAGTGCGCGTCTCAATTCGTTGGGATTTGCCGTCACCACCAAGGCTGCGACGGCGTCCACCAGCGCGGACGCCACGGGCAAATCGCTGATTGTCGTTTCGTCGACCGTGACGAGTGGTGACGTGAACACGAAGTTTCGCGACGTCGCGGTGCCCGTCGTCACCTGGGAGAACGGGATCTACGACGATATGAAGATGACCGGCCTCACCGCCGGCACTGACTACGGCACTTCGACCAACCAAACCAATCTCACCATCACCAACGACAAGCATGCGCTTGCTGCTGGGCGGCAGGGGTCGGTCAACGCGGCGGCCTCGACGCCGCTCACCTTCGGCGTCCCGAGTGCGAGCGCGCTGAAGATCGCGGCGTTGCCGAATGACGCCAGCAAATCGGCACTCTTCGCTTACGAAAAGGGCGCGACGATGGTGGGCATGACGGCGCCCGCGCGGCGCGTCGGCTTGTTCTTGGGCGATAGCACTGCGGCCTCCCTCACGCGCGCGGGCTGGGCGTTGTTCGATGCCGCGACCAACTGGGCTTCCGGTTCGAAGCCGTTCACGGTGAAGAAGGTCTACGTCATCAACTACGATCCCATTCTCGAAGCCCAAGGTGGCGTCCGCACGTCGCAGTTCCTGGGGTTCGGCGATGGCCATTCGCTCGTGCAGCAAATGGTGACCGACATGGCCGAATCCAGCGGCGATTACATACGTTATCAGGTGACGAACATCGTCGACCGCGACGAATGGCCGCTGTTTACCGACGGTTTCCGCTACACCGACGCGACTTACCTGGCCGATTGGAACACGCAAACCTTCCACGACGCCTGGCTCGATATCCCGACCCTCATGAGCACGTGGAACTTCGATGCGGGCGTGAATGCGGGCACATACGACGAAGTCTTCATCGTCTCGCCGCGGGGCAATCCGCTGCCCGAGTCGTTCATGGTGGGGCCCAATGCTTGGTTCGTGAATGGCGAGCCAGTGCTGCCGCCGGCGACGGCCGCCACGCGCAACTACGTGGTCATGGGCTTGGAACCGACGCGCCCCGCGGCCCTGCTCGAGCACTCGTTCGTGCATCGGCTAGAGTGGACGATGCGCCACGTGTACAGCAAGTTCTACGGGCAAGACGGCATCATCGGGCCGCCCAGCAACTGGAAGACGACGCCCTACGACCAGCCTTGCTCCTGGGCGAATAACCCCACCCCGTGCGCCGTCACGCGTCGCCACTTTTGGGACAATTTCACGCTCGTCGATGGGGTCGCACAGAACCTGCGCAATCACGGTGATGCCACCGCGGTCGCGGGTGTCGGCACGGCGCACTTCGTGCCGAACGCAACGGATCAAGTCGCGCACAACTACGACTATGGTCAATTCTGGATGCCCGCGCTCTCGCCAGTGCTCTCGAACGCCGACGATTGGCTGTACAATTTCCCGAACCTCACGGGCGAAAAACGCTTGGTTTCGCCGGCAGAATGGCCTTTCGAGTCGTCCGGCGAAAAGGAGCAATCAGGGTACATGCTCTGGTTCAACAATCATGTTCCGCGCGTCGCCGGGCGTTACACGGATAGCGTGCTCAACAATTGGTGGGAATATGTCGTCAACTACAACGATTATCCCGAAGCGTTGTAAGCGCGAAGCGCACTAGGCAGCGGCGCCAATCCGGTCGAACGGGTTGGCGCCGTTTCTGTTTTTTTCCCGGGCGCGCTGATTACGGCGAGCAGCTCACTGGATACGATGCGTCCGGCAAACAAACGCGCGGTGGGGCGCTGTCGTTGCAGCCGCACACGCCGGAGATGCAATCTTCGGGCACGACGCACGGCGCCCAGCTCGGTGCCGGGCACGCGCTGCCGCCCACAGCGACGCACTTCATCGAAGCACCTTGGCAAGCGCAATGGGTGGACGCGCACTGCGAATCCGTGGCGCACGGAGCGCCCAGCGCGTAGCCGGGCTTGCAGCCGTTGCCGGCGCAAGTGGGCAAACGGTCGTCGTAGTCCGCGATGTATTGCCACCAGTTGTTGCAAGTGTTGCCCGAGGAGCGGCCGGCGGCGTGTGGAATGTGCTGGGCGTACCAGGTTTGAAAGCCATCGTTCGAGCAGTGCCACGCGCTGCAATCGATGGTCTTTTTCGTGCCGGTGAGCGCCGGGTACGCGTACCAATCGTCCGCGCCGGAAAGGACGGGAGTGCGGTTGTCGTAGTTCCAGTCTCGATTGGTGCCGGCGTCGAAGCCGAGCCCACCGTTCGGCGGGTATGCCGGCGTGCCGACCTGCGCTTGGCCCGGATTCGCGAGCGCATACTGCCGGAAGCGTTGCCACGGGTTCGGCGCGTCGCTGGGTAGCGCAGAGTTCGTGACCAGCGACATGACCTCGTCGATGCGCGTGTTGTAGCTGCGCAGCGAATCGCCGATTTCGGCGGTGTAGAGCGAGCCCATCACCCACAAAGTTCGCCCGCAGTCGGGGATGTTCCGGCGGCGTTTTTGGTAGTTGGCGAGGTCATCGGCGGTGGCGCCCGCCGGAAGCTCGTCCTTCGCAAAGCGGTAGGCGACGTCCGTGAGCCCGAAGGTCAGGTTGGTGTCGCGATTCCAGGCGCCCCAAATCCAGATCTCGGAAATGTCTTTGCTCTGCACCGCTTGGCATAGCTTCTGACTCTCGAAGATCGCGGCGTAGTCCGCATTCCCGGTTTCGTATTGCGTGTAGTTGCCTTGCGGAGGGCCGCCGAGAAATGTCGACTCATTGAGCGGCGCGGCACCGGCCAGCTGCGGCGGCCAGTCATTCAGCTCGCGCATGTCCACGATCTTGTAATTGATGGCGCCGCCGCTGACGTTTTGGACGTGTTCGGTCCAGCGTACGGCCAACGATTTGGCGTCGAAGCCGGCCAAATGCGAGCGCAAATCTTGATTCAGATCGGTCAAGAACGGATTGTAATAGAGGACGAGAACATTCGAGATCTTCGGCTCTGCCGAGCAACCGCGCGGGTCTGCGGTTTGGCCGCCGCCAGCTTCCGCGGCGCCGCCGAGCGCGTCTCCCGCAGCGCCGCCGGAGCTTTCGCCCGCGAAGCCCGCACTCGAAGCGCTGTCTCCGCCGATGTCCGTCGAGCCGGCGGAGGCATCCGGAGTCATTTGCGACGCGGGGCAGCTCTGCCCGTTCGCGAAGCACGCGTGCGAGGGTTCACAGCACGTGAACCCTTGCGCGCACGGACACGGCTGATTGCTCGTCACCGAAAGCGGTGACACGCAGGCCGCGAAGGCTGCCACCGAAAGCCAGCGGAGGTGCCTAAAAATGGCCACGAACCTCGACCGCCGCCCGGCCTCGTGCCGGATCCCAAGCTGCAGCTGCGGGCGCATCCGGCCACAAAAGCAGCATCAAACCGCTGATTGTGGCTGCGCCAGCCACTCCGAGGCCCACGCCTGCCAGCGTGTTGCGCGTACTCACTCGCTGATTGGTATTCACGCGATCCACTTGCGACGCAGCGGAGCTCTGATCCCGTTTGAGCGCGCGTGCTGACTCGTAACTGTACACGGCACCGCCCAAGCTGAGGGTTGCCACGCCGAGCAACGCTGCTCCCGCGTAGAGACGAGCGCGCGGGCTCGCTATGTCTGCGCGCGGTCCGTCATTGGCGCTGCTGGGCGGGGTAGCGAAGCGAAATTGGTCCACCACCGTGCGATTGAACGGCAAACTGAATGCCGACTGAAATGCGTCGTTCGCGGCTCCGCGCGTGACGGTTCGCGGCTCTTGTGGCGTGAGATCTGCGAGCGCGATGGGCCCTGACGAGAGCGGAATCACGAATTCTGCGTCGTCGCTCAAGCGGCGTAGGTAGAGGCGGCCCGCGTTCAGCGGTCGCAAGAAATACGCGGGTTGATTGTCGTCGTTGTGGAAATCGGCAAAGCGCACGCCGCGGCTGTCTTCCAGCAAATAGTGATCGCCGTGCGCGCCGCGCACATCCACCCGCGCGCCCACGCGATTTTTCAGATCCATCAGCACGTTGGTATTCTTGGGCGGGTGCGCAAACACGTCTGGGCGATACTGTTCGTTCGCGATAGAGGCGTTGGCTTGGGCGATGAAAGCAGCCATTTCGCGATAGCTGACTTGCCCATCGCCGTCCGCATCCGCCGCGCCAGACAAGCCGGAGCGCACTTCATGACTGAACACGCCCGCTTGAAAGCCCGACCACTCGTGGCTCTCTTTCGCGGACGAGGTCGACAACAGGAGCCCCACGGAATCCCGCGCGGCGAGCCCGCCGAGCTCCGTGAAGCCGTGTAGCCCGCGGCGCTCTCCGCCCGGACCACGACCGATCGCCAAGAAATACGAGTAGCAAGCATCGACGATGAAGTGGGTTTGGTCGGCCTTGATTTTGCCCAAGATCTTGGCTTCGAGCTCGGCACCGTAGAGCCGAGTGTCCTCGAGGCTGATGTAGCCGTGCCCATCGGCGATGTTGCCGTGCCCCGCGTACACGAAGTAGAGCACCGTCTTCACGTTGCGCCGCCGCGCTTGAGCGACATCCGAAATCAGTGCTTCGATTGCTTTCTCGTAGTCCGCACGAACTGGCAGCTGAGCTTCGGCAGCGACCTGCGGGTGGAGCCGCAGCGTGTTTTCGTCCAGCCGAGCCAGCACGTAGCTGCGGGCGCCCAGCGCGCGGAACAAATCGAGATAGCGCGCGGCGTCATCGTCCGCGTAGCGCAGCAGGCCCGCCGAGGCATCGACGCTCTTGTTCACGCCGATGATCAGCGCAAAGCTCGCGTACGCATTGGGGTCCGCGCTGGCCCGCGCTGCAGCAAGCAGGATCGAGCACGAAAATAGTGCGGCGATGAGCGCGCGAAGCATCGACTATTCCACCTTGAGCGTCGTTTCGAGCGAGTGGGCCATGCCCGACGGACAGCCGCTCTTAGCATCATCCTTTATCGATTGCTCGACGGCTTTGACCGACAGCTCCTCATTGCTGAAGATCGAGCAAATCGTCAGCTGGTGGCCGTCGAAGGAGTGATGAATCGCTTCGGGCAACTCGCGCACCTCGGTGCCTGCCACGATATCGATCGCCTGGGGATTGTCCTCCGCGCGCAGCCATGCCGGGTGATACCAGTAGACGTGCCGGTGTTCGTCGATGCCGAAGATCATCAACTTCCGGAAACCATTCGGGTTCGTGTAAGCGAAGGCGAGCTCGTCCGTGGCCCGCACGCTGTCACCGGCGGCCTTGGCTGAGTGACCCGGCTCGACTTTGTAGACCAGAACCTGGGCCGCTACTGGCGTCGTGCCCCGCGCGCTGTAGCTAGGTGAAAGGTAGGCGCGTGCGGGGACGAGCACGCACAGCGCGAGCGCTGCGGCGGCCAGGCTCCAGAACATCGGGGCGCGCGAGGTTCGCTCATTGGCCACCGCCAAGCCGAGCCCCTTGGCAACTCGCTGTTCGTACGTGGGCGCGCTGGGGTCGAGTTCGGCGAGCATGCGGTGGCGCTCGTACTGGGCGTGGCAAGCCGGGCAGTCGGAGAGATGCAGTCTCAGGCGTCGCTCGTCCGTGGGCGCGATACGCAGCGCGAAGTGCGCGCGAATCAGCGAGCGAGCGGCAGGGTGCGAGAGGGCCTTCACGGTTGCACCGCCTCTAGAAAATAACGACGCAGCAAGGTGCGCACGCGAAACTCCTGATAGATCAGCGTCGTCCGGCTGACGCCCAGTCGGCGCGCGGCTTCGGATTGATCCAATTGCTCGACGAAGCGAGCTTCGAACACTGGGCTCCATTTCGCGGGCAAGCATTCGGCGCGAAAGCGTTCGACCATCAACTGCGCTTCGACGCGGCTGTCGATGGTGGTGGCGTTTTCGACGTCGTCCGGCATGTCGCTGGGCGAGCCCATGGGGGTTTCGAGCTTCCTTCGTCGCCGGTAGTCGATGGCTTGGTTGCGCGCGACTGTCGAAATCCAAGCGCCGAACGAGCCGCCCGTGAAGGCGAGCCGCAAGCGTTCATTCGTCATCAGCCGGAAGAACACGTCGTGGACCACCGTCTCCTTGTCCGCGCCGTCGAGCACGCTGCCCACTGCCCGATCCACCCTCGCAAAGTGATCGCGATAGCAGCTCTCAATCGCGCTCTGTGCGCCCACATGGAACTGACCGAGCCAACCGTCGCCCTCGGGCGAAGGCCTATCCGTCGGTGGGGGGAGACCAATCTCCATGGGCATACGGATCAACACCAAACTCGAAAACGAAGCAGGGTGCCGCAACTGTCGAATCCGAATGAAAAAAAAACGAGCAAGCCCCGGGATTGCCAGAAAAGCGTAAGAATAACAGGAGGCTAGCTCGATGGTCCTTCGAGTCGGTCGGAGCCATCCGAGTTCCGGTGCCTCAGCTCTTGAATCACAGACACTGTAACGGTCGGTTTCACTGAAACGCGTGACAGCACGCTGCTGTGCGAAACGCACAAAATGTCAGAAGCGCGCAGTGGGCTCCGCGTACCGTTCTTTCACACCGAACGAGGAGCCTAACGATGAATCAAGATCAAAAAGCGGTTTGGGACCGGTACGCAACTGCCTGGAAAGCGCCGACTCTGGCGGAAAAACAGGCCATTCTGGGAACCTGCGTGGCGCGTTCCTGCGTCTACACCGATCCCTTGGCGGTGGCGCGAGGCTGGGATGAATTGACGGCCCACATGAGCCAATTTCAAGAGCAGCTTCCGGGCGCCTACTTCATTACCGAGTACTTTCTGGCGCATCACGGCAAAAGCATTGCTAGGTGGAAGATGATGAAAGATGACGCGCAAATCGGCGAAGGCATGAGCTACGGCGAGTACGATGCTGACAATCGCCTGGTTGCGATGACCGGCTTTTTCGAGGGCGCAGCGGGCTAAATCGTGAGCGGCTACCTCGAGCAAGTGCAGCGTGGTGTCGACTACATCGAGACGCGGCTCGACGAAGAGCTGTCGTTGTCCGACGTGGCCAAGGTTGCGGGCATCAGTCAGTGGCATTTTCAGCGCATTTTCAAGGCGCTGACGGGTGAGACGTTGAAAACGTACATTCGCTCGCGGCGCCTCGCCAACTCGCTCGAGCACCTGCTCACGAGCAACCTGCGCGTGCTCGACATCGCCCTGCTCGCGGGGTTCGAATCCCAAGAGAGCTTTGCGCGTGCGTTCAAAAAGGCGTTCGGACTCTCCCCGCAGCAATACCGGCGCATGGGCGACAAAAGCTTGTTCCTGAAGAAGGTTCAGTTCGACCCGGAGTACCTGCAACACATCAACCAAAATGTGTCGCTCACGCCCGAGATCTACGAACAAGAGCGCATGCTGCTCGTGGGCATGCGCACGCTGTTTTTCAGCGTGGATTCGGAGAAGAACAACCTGGGGGAGAAGCTCATGCCGCTGTGGGCCGAGTTCGTCCCTAGGCTCGCCGAAGTCGAGCGTGCGGTGCCCGGTGTTTGCTACGGCATCGTGCGCCAAGCAGAGGCGGACGGTGAGCAGCTCGAGTACCACGCTGCGATCCAGGTCACGGACACGCGCGCGTTGCGCCCATTGCCTGAGGGCATGGTGGCCGTCGAGGTGCCGGCGGCCACTTACGCCAAGTTCACGCACCGTGGCCCCGCGCCGCGCGTGGATCACACCGTGAATTACGTCTATTCCACCTGGCTCGCGCAGTCCGGCCACCGGCACACGTATGGCCCGGACTTGGAAGTGTACGGCGCGGCCTACCACCCAACGAACGAAGACTCCGTGCTCCACTACGCGATCCCGATCGCGTAGTGAGCGGGGGGTTGCGCGGCTTCGAAGCAGCTCAGAACCGGAAGCCGAGCTGCAAACCGCCGCCGGCGAAGCGGGCGCGTTCACCGATTTCTGGGTGTGCCAGCAGGTTCGCGAAGACTCGCACGGAAACGCGGTAGTGCAATTCGACGCCGAGCTCGGCGCCGAGTGCGAGCGGATTTCTGGTCTCGGGCAAGACACCAGGCAGATCCGCCTCCAGTTTGAAGCGTGAGATACCTACTTCGGCGCGTGCGTACGGAGCGAGAAAACTGAGTGCCGGATAGCGAACTTCGGCGAGCGCGAGCGTGCTAAAGCCCGAGTGGATCTCGAGCGGATGGTACTCCACGCCGCTATATCCCGCGTGAAACAGCTGCTGTGCGCCGACCGCGAAGTAGGGGTTCAACGAATAGGCGAGATCGAAGCCGCCACTGACGCCTGACAAGTGCGAGGCGTCCCAACCTGAACCGCGGAGACCAAGGCTCAACGGGTGCTCTGAGTCGTCACGCAGGTGGCCAGTGTCCGCCGTTTGAGCGTGTGCGGTGGTGGTGTGAGCGGCGACCGCCGCCAACGTTCCGATGCCGAGTAGTAGCGTGGAGAGAGTGCGTTGAATCATGTCCGTCGAAGCCATCAGTGAATTAGGTTGGACTTGGAAAGCGTCAGTGTGGTCGAGCAGGCACAGGTGCTCTGCGAGCGATGCATCCGAAACAGCCCGAAATTTTCGGCGCTTGGCCGGGAGTTTTCGAGCTTTCGCGAATGCATGCCCCAGCTAGAGCAAGGGCCGTGCCGCGCGCACTGACTCGTCGTTGGCTTCCTTCGTCACTGAGCGGCGCGCGCGGGTACCTCCACGCGCCAGGCGCCGTGCTCCTCCTCGTGTACCAGAACGGAACAGCCGAGGAACAATCGGAGCAGGTCGACCTGGGAATGAAAGTGGGGTGTGGGCCGCAACGTGCGAAATACGCCTCCGGCTCCGAGCGCGAGTGGCAACAGCAATTGATCGGCCAAATGTTCGCCCACGGGAACGTCCGCGCTTAGGTAGCGCGTGGTTTCTCGTGCCACCGCTTCGGCGATCGATTCGCCACTGACGCCGCGTTCGCCGAAGCCAGTGATCACCTCGGTGATCCGCTCGCATTCCACGATGGCCACGAGCGCGTTACCCGGACCTTGCGAGCGTTGAACGACGTGCGGCCGGCACCGCGCCGCATCCCAGCCGAGCCGCGCACTCAACACCTCGAGCTCGCGCAAGGAAACCGCGGGCGGGAGCTGAGCGATGAGCGCGCACGCTCGCTCCGCGCGAATTTCCCCGCGCTGCAACAGCTCCAGGCGTTCGAGGGCTGGTGTGGGGTGAATCGTGACCGACCATTTTCCACCGCCGGCAGGGTAAAAGCCGTGGCGGTAAAAAGCCGTCTCGATACGCGCACCGAGGCGCGCCAAGATCGGCAAGAAGGCGAGCTCGAGAAAGTCGAACGGCGGTGCCATGGGATTGTGCGTTCCGCCCTCGAACGAAAGGGTCGAAGGCGAAGCCGCTCCCAACAGCAGCGGGCACAACACCGTTTGGAACACGAGCGTCGTGCTTCCGGCGCCACCGATCGAGAACTGGTAGTCACCGCCTTGGATCGCCTGCGGCTCGAAAGTGAGCTCGGTCGAGCCGATCTCGGCACCGATCACCGTGGCGGACCCGACCGCCGTCGCCGCGTTGACGGCGACCAAGTGCTGCCGCATCAAGCCCGGGCGCGACCGGCGCGCCCGGATCCCAACGATGCGAAACGGAGTGGTGGTGAGCAAAGAGAGGGCGAGAGCGGAGCGCAGAATTTGCCCTCCGCCTTCGCCGAGCGATCCATCAATCGTGAACATGGCCGTACTCCGTTTGGATGTGAGTCGAGGGGGCTGATGCTGCTTAGTCACTTGTCTTTAACAGGATGCGCCCGAGCTGGCGCGAACGGGCGCCGGTCTCGCCGGTTTACTCTCGTTGGGCTGGGGCTACTCGCGACGATCGTGATCTGTCGTCCGAAGAGGTGACTAAGTAGTGCTAACCCTTGACGCACACCACCTGTCGCAACGTGTGGACGATTTCCACGAGATCACGTTGCGCGTGCATCACGTCATCGATCGACTTGTAAGCGGCGGGTGTTTCGTCGATCACGTCTTCGTCCTTCCGGCATTCGATACCCGCTGTTGCCGCTGCGTGGTCCTGCAACGTGAACGCCTTTTTCGCGGCGTTACGCGACATTTTACGCCCCGCACCGTGGCTGCAGGAACAGAAGCTCTCCGGGTTTCCCTTCCCGCGTACGATGAACGATTTCGCGCCCATGCTTCCGGGAATGATGCCGAGGTCACCCTCGGCCGCGCGCACCGCACCTTTGCGAGTCACGAGCACGTTTTCACCATAGTGGTGCTCACGCGCTACGTAGTTGTGGTGACAGTTCACGGCCAGATCCGTCAGCTCGAACGTCGGCAATCGCCCACTCGTCCGCGCCGCAGACACGACCGCTTTCATCATCAACTCACGGCTTTTGGCGGCGAACTTTTGTGCCCAGCTCACGGCCTTCCAGTATTCCCAAAAGTGCTCCGTTCCCTCGGGTAAATAGGCCAAATTCTCATCAGGCAGATTCACGAGCCAGGTGCGCATGTCTTTCTTGGCCAGCTCGATGAAGTAGCTTCCGATGCGGTTTCCGACTCCGCGCGATCCGGAGTGGAGCATGAACCAAACTTGGTCGGCCTCGTCCAAACACACTTCGATGAAGTGGTTTCCCGTTCCGAGCGTTCCCAGATGGTTCGCCGTCGTTCCGCGCGCGAGCTTGGGAAACTTGGCGATCATCTCTTGGAACCCGACATCGAGCTCGCTCCACGCGGAAGCCACGTCCGTGGGCAGATCTCCCCACGCGCCGCGATCTCCGGGCCCACCGTTGTTGGTCCGACCGTGCGGGACGGCGGCTTCGATGGCCGTGCGCAGCTCACTCAAGCTATCCGGCAAATCGGACGCAGACAGCGTCGTGCGGGCCGCGATCATTCCGCATCCGATATCGACGCCCACCGCAGCCGGAATGATCGCGCCCTTGGTGGCGATCACGCTTCCGACCGTCGCGCCAATCCCGACGTGAACGTCCGGCATCACGGCGACCCACTGGTGCACGAAGGGCAAGGCGGCCACTCGGCGCAGTTGGGCTTCCGCTTCGGCTTCGAACGGCACGCCGATCGTCCACGCCTTGATCGGCAGACCCGCGGTTTCGAGAGTGAGGTGAGTCGAGTCAGTCATGAGTGGTGGCTAAGCAGGAGTAATGCCAAGCCGGCATTTGCTTGAAACCCGAGATTTGACGCCATTTCACGCGAGGAGGCGCGCGTCGGGGTTATCCTATCGTCTAGAGCCGATACTATTCGCTAAGATTGGGGAACATGGCACGACGAAAGCAAGTGGTCATCGGCTTTTTGGGCACGACTCTGGATGCCGCCCGAGGCAATGGCCGTTGGGATCGCTGGCGCCCGACGGTTGCGCTCACTCAACACGAGGACTTGCTGGTCGATCGCCTCGATCTTTTGGTCGGCAAAGAGGGCAGTGAGCTCGCGAAGACCGTCAGTGCGGACATCGCGCACACCTCGCCGGAAACACGCGTCGTGCAGCACGTGATGGATTTGGCCGATCCTTGGGACTTCGAGCGCGTCTACGGCAAATTGCTCGATTTCGCCGCTAGCTATCCCTTCGATCCGGACAAAGAAGATTACTTGGTCCACATCACGACGGGCACGCACGTCGTCCAGATCTGTTTGTTCTTACTGACTGAGTCGCGTTACTTCCCGGCGCGGATTCTGCAGACCTCACCCACCGAGAAGGGGACTCGCCGCGCTGGTCATGGCAGCTACGCCATCATCGATTTGGATTTGTCGAAGTACGACCGCTTGGCGTCGCGCTTCAAGAAGGAACAAGCGGAGGCGCAATCGTTCCTGAAATCCGGCATCGAGACCAAGAATGCCGCTTTTAATCGGCTGATTGAGCGCATCGAGCAAGTGGCAATCGGGTCGCGGGCGCCGGTTCTCCTGACAGGCCCGACTGGCGCGGGCAAGAGCAAGCTCGCGCGACGCATCTTCGAGCTCAAGAAGGCGCGACGTCAGATCTCCGGCGCCTTCGCCGAAGTCAATTGCGCGACCCTGCGCGGTGATGCCGCGATGAGCAGTTTGTTCGGGCACACGAAAGGGGCATTCACCGGAGCCACGACTGATCGTCAGGGGCTCCTGCGAAAGGCCGACCAAGGCCTGTTATTCTTGGACGAGGTGGGTGAACTGGGCGCGGACGAGCAAGCGATGTTGCTGCGCGCAATCGAAGAAAAGGTGTTCTATCCCATGGGCTCGGACAAGGAGGTCAGCAGCGACTTTCAACTCATCTGTGGGACCAACCGAGATCTGCGCGCGAGCATCGCCCGTGGCAAGTTTCGTGATGACCTGTTCGCTCGCATCAATTTGTGGACTTTTCCATTGCCTGCACTCCACGAGCGGCGCGAGGACATCGCTCCCAATCTGGAGTTCGAGCTCGCTCAGGTTTCGGGCACGCTCGGCATCAACATCACCATGAACCGGGAAGCCCGTCAGCAGTTCCTCGCGTTTGCACAAAGCTGGGCGTGGCCGGGAAATTTCAGGGATTTCGACGCCGCCATCACGCGCATGGCCACCTTGGCCAGCGGTGGGCGGATCACCGAAGCCGTCGTCACCGAAGAAGTCTCGCGCCTTCGGGCTTCCGCCAGCGATGCGAAGCTCGAGGGCAATGACGGCGGTATGCACGTGTCGCGCGTGCTCGGCGCGGAGCGCGCTCAGCGGCTCGATCGTTTCGATCGGGTGCAACTCGAGGACGTGCTCGCGGTGTGTCAGAGCGCTCGCTCATTGTCCGACGCGGGCCGCACGCTGTTTGCGAATTCTCGTGCCGAACGCACCAGCGTCAATGACGCGGATCGGCTGCGAAAATACTTGGCGCGGTTCGAGCTCGAATTCTCGGACGTAAAAAATGCGTGAGGCGCGCTTTCGGCGCGCCTCACGCCCCCAAAAAAAGGCCGACGAGGGGTGCAAAGACGACGCTGAGCGCCCGAAGGCAGACCCCAGCTCATTTGGTTGTAGTCTTTGCGGCATTCGGCCCGAAAAACGAGGTCGACGAGAGTTCGTGAGACGGTAACATTAACTATGTAGTCTCACGTGCATTCGACCTCTAACTCTTTTGCTAGATGGCGACCTTCTCGATCTCGCCAACCCAATGGTCAGCGCCCAGCTCGCCCTTCGCGAATTGCGACAGCAGCTCGAAGACGACGTCTGAGAAACCGCCGATATTCAAGATGTCGTCAGCTTCTCGAGCCTGTGTCGTTTCGTTGGGGACGAAATCCAAACAGACCAAGCGCGCCGCGGGGTTTCGAGTTTTGAAGGTTTGCCATTCGTGCATCACTCCCGTCGCTCCTCGCGCCGCGCGCTGCGCGCCCAGCCACGATTCGTTATCCGAAACGAACACGACCAAGTCACCCTTGGCTCGCTTTGCGTTCAAGAAAGCCAACGGCGCGCTGCAGTTCGTGCCGCCGCCACCCACTGCCGCCAGGCGATCCGCGTTGGTCATCACACTATCACGCGGGTTCAGCTTCAGGTTTTCGACCACCTGGTGTTCGAAGGGAACGATTTCAGCGCTCGGATTCTTGCGTAACAGAGCCGCTGCGACCAAAGCCGCGGCGTCGATGCAGCGCATGGCCGACGTGGCACCCTGTCGATGGCCGGTGATCGGCGAGGCCATCGAACCCGAAACATCTACCAGGACGTAGATCTTGCCAGCGATGGCCGGCACGTTTTCGAGTGCGATTTCCAGCGCGTCTTGCAACGCTGCTTTGACGATCGCGGGAACTTCTTCGGCAACCGAGCGAAACGCCGCCAACAACTGATAAGGGAAGGCGCGCGCTTTGCGAATCGAGTTCCGATCGGCAAGTCGTGCAGCGATCAGGGAGTCCATGCCTGCTTCGGAGAAGACTCCGTGGCGTGCGAAGGTATTCAAGTTCATGCGCGTCATCTGCCAGCCTGCGTTCTGTGCGATGGCCACCCACTGCGCTTTCGCGAGCGGGAGGGCGGTGAGCATCTGAAACGGCACATCGGGCACGACGCTCGTTTGCCCGGCCTTGAAAGCCTCGAACTGCTTGACGATTTCCGGCAATTGCTCGGCGTCGTGCGGGCGGTTCAACAAATACCCGTAAAATGCCCGTCGTGCGTCCGTCGCGGGCTTCGGGTGAACCATCTTGATCACGTCGACCAACGACGGGCTTTGTCCGACCGAGGCGCGAAACAGTTGCTCTTCGGTGCGAGCGTTCAACCAGGCCGTCACGAGCCGCTTCGGTCGTGTACCGAGGGATTTCCGGCCCACGACACCCGAGCGGATCATCTGCACGAAATTGCGCAGCTGCTTGGCGTCATCGATCGCGTGCGGGAAGGCCGCCGAGCACCACTTGGATTCGCTCGTCGACAATGCTGCACACAGCAACGCCGGCATGTCCTTCATTGCGCCGCGCTGACGACAGAACGCGGCCGTCTTCGCCAAAAACTCCGGCTCGACGCTGCGCGCCAAGGTCAGCACCTGGTCGAGTTGTTCCTCGGCGGAGGCGTAGAACGTCGCGTTGAAACAGCCGGTCGCCGCGTACTGGGCGAGGGCGTGCTTCGCCGAGAGCGAGTAAGCGGGCGCGCCAGCGCGGTTCACGGCGTTCGTCTTCGGCGATAATTTCCCGACGAAGCTTCGGAAAGTCTGAATGTTGGCCATGATGACCGAGCCCTAGAGCAGGGTTCGTGCCATCCGGCTGAATGCGTCATCTATTGCCTGAATTGCCGGAAAAGGAGCCGAGCGCCGATGGGAATTCTTATCGGAATAGATAGGAAATTATCCCAGGCTATCATTCGGGCGCCTTCTTGCCGCGTTTGCCTTGGGCGATCGGAATTGCCGTCAGTGCGGCGGGTGTCATCGCCGGCGGCGCCCGCTGCGTTCATCGGGGCGGTATCCGGTAATCCGCCAGAGAATGAGCCGCTAATAGTGCAGCGAAGTGTCCGCGGCCAAACTCGAGAACTGCGCGGCGTCTACTTCGCGATGGGTGGCATCGACGTCGACTCCGACATAACCGAGCGGGTGCCGGCCGCCGGCAAAGTAGTTGGCGATGGCGAAGCGCACTGCCGGCAGCATGCTTGCGGGATCCAAAATGGTGACGGCCACGAGGTACTCGCCACTGGCGAGCTCCGCCGGAAGCGGTAGGGAAATGCTGACTTGGTTGCTCGGGGCTGGGGTCATGTAGCGCTGCGCGGCTGCGTCCCACGCGTCGCCCGGTAGCCAGGCGCGCACGTCGACGGAGTCTGCAATGCCCTTCCAAACCGGGAGATGCGACGCGCTGTCGAGGAGACTCACTTCAAGGGGGAAGCGGTAGTAGAATGGCGCCGAGCCGGTATTCGTGATCTGTAGCGTCAAGCCGAGCGAGCTGCCGGCGTGTGCGCGCGCCGGAAATCGGGCCTCGTCGATCACGAAGCGATAGCCGAAGGCTTTTTGAAGCGCGTCGGTGCCTGCCGCCGTCTCCGATTCGTAAGGCGCGTCCGCGATCCAGCCGAGTGCCGTGGTGTGAAAGTCACGCACGAGATTGACGATCTTGCTCGTGTTTTCGGGCTTCGATAGATCGTCGAGCGGGCTTTGTCCGGCGGGTTTGCAATAGTCGTAGGCGATCTCACCCTCGTAGGGAGCGCTTGCGTAGCGCGAGCCCAGGGCGTGCATTTGCGCGTTCTGATCGCAGCCAAATGAATCCCAATAGATGCCCCAGGGCTGCGAAAACGCACCGGGGTAGCGGTTCTCCAAGAGCTTGTGCGGAAATGCGCTCGCGAATGCGGCGCCCATCTGCGCGGCGAGATCGCCCGTGGGCGCGGGATCGTGCTGCTCGCCCCATTGCCCGATCAATCCGGTTTGGATGAAAGCGACCCGCGCGTCCTTGTCCCACACCTGCCCGAGGCGCGTGATCAACCGAACGAGGCGCGCTTTGAAGGCGGCGCTCGTGAAATCGCCGCTGGTCAGATCCGACGGCCAATAGCTGCCGCTTCCTGGCCAATCGAGATACACGCGCGGGATCACCTTGGCATTCTTCTGCGGCAAGTCCTTCCAAGCGGCGTCACAGAAGGCTTGGATTTTGTCGACGCCGTCTGACTCACTGTTCTCGAGTTCGTTCCACTTGATGTACTGACGAAAGAGCGTTGCGTAGTGGTTCGAGTTGCCGAGGTCCGGGCGGAAACCAGCCAGCGGATTGGCAAAGGCTTCGTCGCTCGGGCGCGGCTGGATCACGATTTCTTCACCGACACTTCCGCCAGAGCCGCCGGCTGCGTTTCCGCCGGAACCTGCGCGGGGCGTGTTTCCACCGCTGCTATCGGCGCCTGCCGATCCACTCGCGCCGCTCGCTCCGGCTGTCGCCCCGCCTCCGCTCGCAGCGCCTGCCCCCGTGCTTCCCGCGAGCGACGAACTTCCGCCCGCCACCATTCGATCCGCAGCGGACTGCGAGGAACAACCGCTTTCCGCACCCGCCCATGCGAAGCCCGCGATCACCGACCAGGAAGCCCACCCGAGTCGTGGAGTGCGCGGGATACGAGGGCCCATCCGGTGATTCTAGCTCAGCGTCGCAAATCGCGGGGGCTCCACTCAGCCTAGTTTCACGCGCGTTCATCGCGACCGAGCTCGACGCCGGGCCCGCATTGAGACAACTTCGTCGCATCGATGGCTCGCGCTTTGATCGGAATCGTCCTGACTTTGCTGGTGCTCTTCATCGTCAGAGGGCGTCGTCGCCCGGCGCTTCAGCAGTTGGAGGATCCGAAGCAGATCGTGGATTCATTCGTTCGTCAGCACGGTCGCGAGACACTGTGGGACTACCTGTGCGCCCATCCGGGCCGCTCTTTGCTGGACGTCGCCAATGAGATGGGGGGCTTTCCACCCGCGGCGCTGTTGTGGGCGATGGTTTACCGACATTGCCTCACCCAGCGGCTCATGCCCGAGTTCGTTCGTGATCAGATCTCGCGCGAATTTCACCGGAGTTTGCCGCGTGGCTGGGGCGCGAGCAGCGCGCAGGAACGGAGTCAGCTGTTCTTCGTGCCGAGCCTCCGCGAACCTTACCGATCCCTGATCGGCCACATGCAGCGCATCGTCTGTGATGAAGCACCGCCACCGGAAGCGTGGTCGCCGAGTTCGCCCGACGATCCCGTGCTGGTCCAGGCGTGGGAGCAAGCGTTTGCGGCGTTACCCGCGGAGTCGCAGCAGATCGTGCTGAAGGGTGAGCAAACGGCCCATCCCGGTGATGTCAGCCGGCAAGCGATCGAGCCTTTTTACAGCGCCGTCAGCATCTACGACAGCCCCGAGGTGTTCAGCGAGCAGTTCGCCCAAGTGCCGGAACACATCGGCCACGTGCTGTCGGCCGAATGGTGTGAGTCCGAGGTCAAAAGCGGCGGGCTCGCCAAGTTGTTTTCCAATGCCGCCGGGGTGCTCGTCCCCGAAGCCGTGCGGGGTTTCGCCGCGATGGGCATGCCGCGTTGCAGTGAGCTCTTGGCTCAGGCGATGAAGCTCTTGGGGGAGCCCTATCCTCGCGAGCGCGCCGCTCGACTGCGCGCACTGCAAGCGCTGCTCGACCCTCGCGCAGCGAGCCCATTCGATGCTTTGACGAGCGAGCTGCGCGGGTCTTTGGCCGATGAAGCGGGCGGCTTCGAAGTGGCGGCCGACGCCTACATCAATCGGGCGACACGGTGAGTTGATCGATATCCAGCGAGGTTTTGCTGCCTTTGCTGGCGTCGAAGTACAGGCCGATCGTGCTCTTGCCTGCGGGCAGATCCGCGATTGATTGCGCGCTCGTCCACGCTGTCCAGCTGGGGGTGGCGGCGAACGCGAGGGCTGGGGTTTGGGTTTGCCCGTTGACGATCACGCTGCGCACGCCGGCACCTTCACCGGCAGTGTACAGCCAGGCCAGCACGTATTTGCCCGCTTGCGCGACGTCGATAGCGATCGAGACGCCCTGTTTGTCTTTCGTGAACGCCGAGACGTAGCCGAGCCCGATGAATCCGCGACCTGGCGTGGCTTCGAAGTCGACATGATCGAGCACGCCTTCCTCCGCTTGGTAAACGCCCTGCGGCCACGGATGGGGCGCCGGATCGGCGCCGCACAGCATGGCGTACAGATTGAGCGCCATGGTGCCCGAGCCTTGCGCTTCGACGCCTGCAGTGGTTGGCGCAGGGCCAGCCCAGTTGCCGGAGAACAGGTTGCTGTCGGTGTTGCGGGCGAGTGTCCAAAGGGCGTTCACGCTGCTCGTGAGCACGTTGCGGTAGTCGGCGTGCGTCGGATCTTTGCGATAGAGCTCCGCCAAGTAGCGATAGCCGATCCCTTTCCACGCCGCGCAGTCCCCATTGCACGTCGTCCCGTCGAACAGCACGGGGCCGGCGCTCGTCGTGCGCGTCGCGTTCGTTATCAAGTAGTGCCCGAAACCGTGGGCTTCGGTGAGGTAGTGCGCTTCACCGGTGGCGGCGTTCAGCTCGAGTGCCGCGCCGATCATCAGGCCATGATTGTAGGTGAGGGCGCCCGGCGCGCGGGTGCCATCGGGGGACAGGTGATCGTAGATGGCATACGTTTTCTGATCGACCATGTCGCTCATCCAAAACGCGTACACTTGTTTGGAGAACGCGAGGTATTCGGGCTTCTTCGTGCGCTGGGCGAGGCGCGCGCCAGCCAGCGCCGGCCCTGCGTTGGATGCCGTCGCTTTTTGGGTCTGCTTTTTATCCCACCAAATGCCGCCCAAATGCGTGCCGCAGCAAGTGGTGTCCCACTGCTTCATGATGTCTTGGTAGATCGTCTCGGCGGTGTCGAGGTAGCGCTGTTCGCCCGTGAGATCGAAGGCGCGCATCAGCGCCAAGGTGAGCCACGCTTCGTCGTCGAAGTAGTCGACGAGAAAGCCGCGCGCCGACCGCCCTTGGTAAAAGGCTTGGACCAAGCCACCGAAGCGCTGACCTTGAGTGCGTTCGACGCCATCGAGTATGGCATCGAATACTTGCGCGTACGTCCAATAGCCCGTCAGCGTGCCGTCGCTCGGTGCCAAGGCTCGCAGGTACTGATCGGCGCCGCTCCAGAAATTCGAGAGTGTGGCGCCGAGTTCGGTATCCGCGTGGGCGTGCGCGGTGGCGATGTCGCAGCCGTCGATGAGTGGCGGAAACTGTGCGGCCGTTCCAGCGCTGCCCGCGGCCCCGCCCATCGTGATGCTCGAACCGCCGCTGCCTCCCACGCCTCCGAGTCCCGCGCTGCCCGCGGCGCTCGCTCCTCCGGAGCCACCGCTCGCGTTGTTGCCGCCGCCGGCGCCGGATTGGGATTGGGCTCCCGCCATTCCGCCCTGAGCCGTGCCGCCCGTGGCGGGAGGACTCACTGGCAGAGAGGCATCGGAACTGCAGCCGACCACGGGGGCGATCGCCGCCAAGCCGAGCAATAAACGAAGGAGGGATGGCGGTGGACGCGGGAACATCACGGATCAGTGTGCACCACGCAGCGAGTTCGGTCAGATACCGCGCAGGGCGGATCTTTCTACGGCCGGAGCCGCCGCGGCCTCAGGCCGTCTCGAAAATCGAACGCACGACGCGGAACGCCGTGCCCAAGCGCGGCGCCGCGACGAAGGCTCGTTCGCGCCAGCGCCCCGCTGTGTTCGTCGCGTAGCGATTGGGCAGGAAGGTGATCTGGCCGCCGTGCGCTCGATACGGATCATCGAGGGTGCTGCCGCCGTCCTCGTAGCTCAGCGCCAGCATCGGCCGCGCCTGGGAGCTCGCATTCGGCATCCCCCGGTGCCACAAGGCCGAGGTACGGATCAAGACATCGCCGCGTCGCATACACACTCGCTGACGCTCCGGGCGATCGAGCAAGAGTTGCCAATACTTGTAGGTCTTGCGGTGTGTGCCCGGTAAGACTTCCATCGCGCCGTTCGTGAGGTCAGTGTCGACGGCGGCGATGTTCACGACCAAGAACGCCTTGGCCGCATAGCCATCGACGTGATCGTTCTGCTCGCTGCTTCCGGGAAGATTGAGATTGCAGCCCACGTTGGGCATCCGGAGCGGCTCCCGAGACAGCGTTTGCACGGCGTCGAGCACGCCGTTCGCGCGCAAGCTGTCGTAAACGAAGCGCGACGCTTCGCCGGGAAAGCAATTGAGGTGTCCGCTCACGTTCCCGCCGCCTTCGAACAGCTGCCCGAGCAGTTTGACGCGCGCGAACTCCGCTAAAATCTGGCTGTACAGGTCGGACAGGCGCTGCGCATCGACGGCGCCTCGGACGAGCAGATAGCCATCGTCGGCGAATGACTGGAGCTTGTCTGCGGCGAGCGTGAAATGCGAGATGGTCGAGGAGGATTCGGTCATTCGAGTCACCTGACTCTTTCGGGGTTCGGGGCTGCGGTTGCAGGCGGCCGGAGAGCAAGCGCGGTGCCAGCGCTCGGACGCCGCGGATCGCGGTCGAACCTGCGCGCCGATGCTCGAGAGGCCGCGCTGTTTGCGCGCCTCGCGCAGAATTTGCGCCGACCGCGAGTTCGAGCTCGTGGATGTTGCGGACTCTGCTTGGCACGGTCCTCGCTCACGGCGGCGCATGAGCGAGACGGAACGAGTGGTGGTGATCGGAACGGGGCCTGCGGGGGCAGCGGCTGCCGTGTTTCTGAGTCGGTCCGGCGTGGAACCGCTGCTGCTCGAGGCCGGCTCGGGCCAAGCGGCGCTAGGGCTCACCGCGCGCATTCGCGGCGTGACCGTGGCCAAGCTCAAGCCCCCGCTGACTCGCCGCGAGGATCTGACCCAAGTGCGCGATCCGTCGGCGGAGTTGTTCGAGGTGTTGAACCCGGGCGGCCTGTCCAATCATTGGGCCTGCGCCGTGCCGCGCTTCGCGCCGGAGGACTTCGACGACGCCGCCCGAGGGGG
>Ga0207687_10000493_pt1 | contig 26610 bp, 15 predicted proteins | sample KBSM54metaG_FD_184399 | JGI IMG/M metagenome (GOLD analysis project Ga0207687, IMG submission 184399) | Miscanthus rhizosphere microbial communities from Kellogg Biological Station, Michigan, USA - KBS M5-4 metaG (SPAdes) (version 2) | ecosystem: Host-associated > Plants > Roots > Rhizosphere >...
CGACGTCGTCCGCGATCACGACGCTTCCATCGTGCTCGATGCCGCCGGCGCCGAGGGTCGTGGCGACGATCGGCTTGGCCAGGGCCATCGCTTCGAGCACCTTGATGCGCATCCCGCCGCCGGCGAAGAGCGGAGCGATCATCACCGACATCCCGCGCATGAACGCCGGCGCGTCGTCGACCTGGCCGCGAAGATCGACGCCGCCCGCCTTGCGCCGCAGCCAATCGGGCGGCGAGCTTCCGGCGATCGACAGCCGCGCCTCCGGCGCTCGCGCGACGACGCGCGGCCAGAGCCGGTCGATGATCCACGTGACGGCTTCCTGATTCGGTAGAAAGTCGAGCGAGCCGATGAAGCCGACGGTTCCCGGCACCGCCTCACCGACCTCGGGCAACACCACGCCGCACGGCACCACATGCATCGGCCGCGTGCATCCGCGCTCGCGGAAGTCGTGCGCATCGTCCTCGGAGATCGGCACGATCGCGTCGACCTTCTCCATCTCCCGCAGCTCGTACGTCCGCAGCGACGACGCGACGCGACGCAACGCCATCCGGCGCAACGGATTGCGCTCGTTTGCCGCGAGACCTTCCCAGATCCTGAACTCCACGTTCAGCGAACGAAGGACGGTGATCGATCGACAGAATTCCGCATACGGCAGGAGGAACGGACTCTCGATCTGCACGACGTCCGGTTTGAACCGCGCCAACGCCGCGATCAGCGCGTCGCGAAAACGGCGCGAGATGAATCGCGCCACGACGTACGGAACGCGACGCGACGGAATGACGAGCCGCGACGTGTTGATGTCGACCGCCTCGATGGGCAACGGCCCGCCCGCCACGCCGCGATGCTTGCGCGGGTTCAGCGAAAGAATCTCCACCTCGGCGCCGCACGCCGCGAGCGACGCCGCCAGGCGCGACATCGCCACGCGTCCGCCGTCGGTCGGCGGCCACGGAAGGCGCGGCGTCAGAATGAGGATACGCATGTTAGTTGGCAGTTGACCGCTGGCAGTTGGCAGTTGGCAGTTGGCCGTTCGCGGATTCGTAGATTCTGCCAACTGCCAACGACCAACGGTCAACTAACTCTGGTACCCTTCCCTCGCCCGCGACTGGTCCGACTCGCGTGAAAGTATTAATCCTCACATCACGGTTTCCGTGGCCGTGCTTTACCGGCGATCGCCTGCGCGCCGCCATCTGGCTGGCCGCGCTGGAGAATCAGGCCGACGTCGCGCTCGTGTCGCCACCCGGTAACGTGCCCGCTGACGCGCCCCGCTTTCGCTTCCACGCCGCCGCATTCTCACCGGCGCGCGGCATCGCCGGAGCGTTGCGCGTCCTCGGCGGCGCGCCGGCGCACGCGCTGCTCGCCGCGCCCTACGACTGGTCCGCCGCGATCGAGCGCGCGCAAAACGACCTCGGCGAATTCGACGCCACCGTCGTGCTGCTGTCGCGGCTCGATCCGTGGGTCCGACGTGTTCTGCCGAAAGGGCTGCACGTGCTCGACGCCATCGATTCGCTGCGCGGCAGCATGATCGAGCGCGCGCGCGAAGCGTCGCTCCTGACGCGCTGGTTCTGGCGCGCGGAGTCGCGCCGCGTCGCGCGCGCGGAGCGGGACGCCGTCGCCGCCTACGATCGCGTCGTCGTCGTCAGCGCGAACGACTCCGCGGAGCTCGACGCGCTGGCGATCTCGAACGGCGTCTCCATCGCGCCGCTGGCCAATGCGCCGCGCGCGTTCGACTTCGGATTCTGGGGACGCCTCGCCTACTTCGCCAACGCCGACGCCGCGTCGTGGCTGCTCGATGAGATCTGGCCCGCCATCCGCGCGCAACGGCCCGGCGCGACGCTGATCGTCGCCGGGGCCGACGCTCCCGCACGCATCCGCGCCGCGCACGGCCGCGACGGAATCAGCGTGCAATCGCCGGTCGACGACATCGCGACACTCGCGCGCCGCGTCGGCGTGGCGCTCTTTCCGGTGCGCTACGGAACGGGACAATCGAACAAAGTGCTGGAGGCGGCGGAGGGCGGCTGCGCCATCGTGGCAACGACGATGGCGATGCGCGGACTGCCCGAGCTCGAGCAGCACTCGCTCGTCGCGAATGACACGCGTTCGTTCGCCGCCGCGGCACTGGCCGCGACGCCGAAACCGGAACTTCGCGCGGTGGTCGAAGCGATCTACGCCCGCCAGACGACGCTCGATCGCCTGGCCACGATCATCGACACCGAGGCCGCGGCGTGATCCGTCCGAGCTCGAAGGAACGCGCGTTTCGCGTCATCGTGCTGATCGCCGGCGATTTCCTCATCGGCTGGGGCGCGCTTCTCGCCACGGCGAAGTTGCTGCCGCCGCCGTGGAAGTTCGCGCTCGACGCGCCGATCGTCATCCTCTTCGCGCTCTCTCTGGTCGTCGCGCTTTCGCTCAGTGGTTTCAACAACGACCGCGTCACGCCGCGCACGCGTCCGTCGATCGTCACCGCGCTGGTGATCCAGGCCGCGCTCATCGCGCTCGGCGGCGTCGCCCTCGCGCGCCCGCTGCGCCGCACCGTCTTCCTCGCCGTTCCGCTGCTCGAGCTGATCGCGGTACCGGCCTGGCGCCGCCTCCTGCGTACTGTGGCGCCGATTCGGGGACGCGACACGTTCCTGGTCGGCGATGTCGACGACATCGACGAAGCGCTCGACGGCCTGCGCCTGATCAGCGACCAGCGCATTCGCGTGATCGGCCGGATGAGCGGATCGTTCGATTCCGCGCAACTTCGGGACGCCGAGGAGGTGATCTGCGTCTCACCTCACATCAACGCGCGGACGCGGCTCGAGCTGCTGCGGATCCGCGGCCCGCGCGGATTCCTGATGCTCGCCTCGCACGCCGACGCGCTGCTCGCTTCGCGCATGCTCGGCTGGATCGGCGATCAGCCGCTGGTCGAGGTCGGCGTGAGCTGCGGCTACGGCATCAGCGCGGCGGTGAAGCGCTCGATCGATCTGGCCGGCAGCGTGCTGATGATGATCGCGACCGCGCCGCTGTCGATTCTCGCCGCGATCGCCATCAAGCTCGACGACGGCGGCCCGGTCCTCATCCGCCAGAGCCGCGTCGGCCTCGGCGGCGAGCCGTACGGCATGTGGAAGTTCCGCTCCATGGCCAACGATCGCGTCACCCGCGCCGGCGCGTTCCTGCGGCCGTATCACCTCGACGAACTGCCGCAATTGCTCAACGTCTTCAGCGGCGACATGAGCCTCGTCGGTCCGCGGCCCGAGCGGCCGGAGCTCGTCGCGGAGATCATGCGCGACGTCCCCGACTTCGATCTCCGCTGCCTGGTGCGCCCCGGCATCGCCGGCCTGGCGCAGGTCTCGGCCGAATACGACACGCGCCCCGAGGTCAAGCTCCGCTACGATCTGATGTACATGTGCGACTGGTCGGTGTGGCTCGATTTCCGGTTGCTGCTGCGCGCCGTATCGACGTCACTGGCCGGCACCGGGCGCTGAGTAGAGGGCGAGGTATTTCTTCGCCGCGTCCTCGGCCGTCGCGACATGTGGGGAGCGGACGTCTCGTCCGCCGTCCTCTCTATTAATGATGCCGGCAAGTCCCGCCGCTCCCGACTCGAGCGGCGCGAGCCATCCCCCGCCCTGCCGCCGAATGCGCTCGGCGATCGCGCCGTGGTCGAACGCCGTGACGGCCGCGCCGGCGAGCCACGCCTCCGACAGCGCCAGCGAGTACGCCTCCGGCACGATCGACGGAAGGATGACCCGTCCGATGCGATGCCGCGCCAGCAGCGACGGCAGCGTGCCGGCGCGGTAGTAGCTGTGGATGACGATGTTCGGTACGCGCCGCAGCGCGCGGAAGAGATCCTCGTCGCCGCCGCCGAAGACGTGCAATTCGCGATCGAGCAGGCGCGCGATTTCAGGCAACAGGTGCGCGCCCTTGTGACGCTTCACGCTGCCGGCGAACGCGACGCCATCACCGCCGCCGCCATGGACGGCGATCGAGTCGACGCCCGGTTCGATGACGATGCCCTCGGTCGCGTAGGCGTCGCGCAGGTAGCCGGACGGAAAGATCACCGCGGCCGCCGACGCGAGCAACTCCGGCGCGGCCGACAAGTCATGCACGCTGACGATGTACGGCACGTGCAACCGCGCGATCTCGCCGGAATCCACGCCGAATGTTCCTTCGATGTGCAGAAGCTTCGCGCCGGTGAGCGCGAGCGCATCGCGGATGCTCGTGACGCGGCGGAGCCGGCCGTTGACTTCGAGTCCGTTCGGATGCAGCAGAGCGACGTTGCGATGACGCCGCTCGACCCGAAGCCGCGCGCGGAGCTGGATCGCCACACCGCCGATGCGCGGCGCGACACTCATCGCGCAGTAGTTCAAAACCGCGGCATGCAGCGATCCGCCGCGCATTCGCATCACGCCGTGCTGCAACGCTTCTTCGACCCGTTCGCCCGCCCGCCGCAGCGCCGAGGCAATGCCTTCTCCGCGAACGACCGCCGCCACGGTGCGGATCATCGCTGCAGCACCGTTCGATAGACGCGCTCGATCTCGACGGCATGCTCCTCGTCGCCCTTCGGCACCCGCAGTTGCGCCGAGCGGCGATCGATGATCGATGGATCGTCGATGAGGCGTTGGATGCTCGCGCGCAGCGCCGCTGCGTCGCCGGGCGGCACGAGCTCCGCGCCCGGCAACTCATCGAGCGCGCCGCCGGACGTCGCGATCACCGGCACGCCGCAGGCCATCGCCTCGCGCGCCGCGAGACCGAACGATTCGAGTCCGATCGACGGTATGAGCAGCACGTCCATCGAGGCGAAGACGCGCGGCTTTTCGCCCTCCTCGAACTGTTCGAAGACGAGCAGCGCCGCGTCGCTCGGATCGATTCCCTGCATCGCCTCGACCGCGACGTGCATGCCTTTGTGCGGCGCGCGCGAGCCGATGTAGCCGAGGCGGATCGGCCTTTTCGCGGGCCCCCGCTGCTCGCGCGAGGGGCGAATGGCGACACCGTACGGGATGACGTGAAACGGCGCGTCGACGAGCTGCGAGTAGTCGTCGCGGATGGCGTTCGATCCGGCGATGTACGCGTCGGCCGCGCGGAGTGCGGAACGCGCCGCGAATCTGCGGATGGCGTGCAGCAGGCGATTGCCCGGAAGCCGCGTCAGCGTCGCGCAGCTCGCGCACTTCGCGGGCGCCGGTCCGCTGCATCGCCTGCCGTCGCGATCGAAACGATTCACGCGCGCGCAGAGGAACCACCAGTCCTGAACCTGCAGCACGATCGGGATGCGCAGCCGCCGCGCGACACGCATCAGCGAGAACGCGTGGCCGGCGAGATGGTGCACGTGCAGGAGGTCGGGCGACTCGTCCTTCAGGAAGCGCTCGAAGTCGCGCTCCAGCGCGCCGTCGCGGATGGCGTTGCGCCGCAGCGGATTGCGTGCCGTGAAGTTGTTCGTCACGAAGCGCACGCGCACGCCGCGGTCGTCGAGCTCGAACGCTTCGCGCTCGGCGCGCGCCGGATCGCCGGCCCGCGTGTACACCGCGACGTGATGCGCTTCGCGCTGCCGATGCACGAGCCAGTACGCGTACAGCTCCGTCCCCGCGTGTTGAAACGGCGGCCAGCCGTGGACGAGGTGGACGATGCGCAGCGCGCCGATCCGCCTGCGCACCGCGGCGAGCGGATCGCGCTTCATGAACGCGGCGATCGTCGCCATGTACCGCGGATGCAGTCGGCTCAGCGTCCGGCCCGCGGGGCGCATCTGCGACCGGCGCGATTCACCGAAGCTGCGGTGACCGGCGTGATGGATGAACGTCGCGTCGTCGCACACGTGCAGCCAGCCGCGATCGAGCGCGCGCAGGCAGAAATCGTTTTCCTCGCCGTATCCGAGGCCGAAACGTTCGGCGTCGAAGTCGCCGATGTCGTCGAGAAGCGCGCGGCGGATGTAGAAGCAGAAGCCGACGCCGGTGGGGAGCAGCGGATACGCGCGTTGCGATACGCGCTCGACGTGAGCGGCGAACGCGTCGATGTCGCCACTCGACGGCATGGCGATCGAGCAGATCGTCGCGTCGTTCGAGAGCGGAGTCACCGTGCCGATGTCGCCTGATGAATACGCGGCATCGATGAGCTTCTCCAGCCAGCCCGCGGTGACGATCGTGTCGCTGTTCAGCAGCACGACGTCTGACCTCGATTCGCGCATCCCGCGGTTGACGCTGTGAACGAACCCGAGGCGTTGATCGTTGCGGAGGATTGTGGCGGGAAAATCGGGAACAGGCTCCTGCGGCCCGTCGAGCACGATCAGCACGCGATGGCGCTCGAGATCGATGTGCTTCGCCACGCTGTCGAGGCAGCGCCGCAGATCATCGGCGGCGCCGTAGACCGGGATGATCACGTCGACGGATCGCGGCCGCGCGGCGGGCGCGCGTCCGGCGCCGCGCGTCCAGTCGAGTGGTTGCTTTCGAAGAAGGCTCATAGAGGAGTGCGGACGTCTCGTCCGCGCGCGAGGCGGACGTTCATCGGCGCTCGCGCGCCGATCGTGCGGACGAGACGTCCGCACCCCTCTGATTGTAGAGTGCGCGCCGTGTCGACATCCGTGATCGAGCGCCGTTACGTCGCAGGGCGGCCGCTGCGCTGGCGCGAAGAACTCCGCGACATCTGGCGCCACGCGGCGCTGCTCTACGAGCTCGTGCACCGCGACCTCACCGTCCGCTACAAGCGCTCCCTCCTCGGATTCCTCTGGACGATGCTCCATCCGCTGCTGCTGATGCTGATCTTCGTCGTCGTCTTCTCCGCCATCTTCCGCGGAAACTCTCCGCACTACGAGACCTACTTCCTCTCCGCGTACATCGCCTGGAACTTCTTCGCCCAGACGACGACGAACGCCATGGCCGCGGTGGCCTGGAACGGCCCGCTGATGAAACGCGTGCGCGTGCCGCCGTCGATCTTCACGCTCTCGACCGTCGTCTCCGGCCTGGTGAACGTCGGCCTGTCGCTCATCGTCCTCTTCACCATCATGCTCGTCGTCGGCGCGCCGCTGCGCGCGTCGCTCTGGTTCCTGCCGGTCAGCCTGCTGCTGGTCGGCGTCTTCAGCTTCGGCGCGGCGCTGGCCCTCACCGCGATCTCCATCTTCTTCGGCGACGTGCGGGAGATGGTGCAGGCCGGCATGCCGGCGCTGATGTACCTGACGCCGATCATCTATCCGCTCTCCATCGTCCCGGAGCGCTACCGCTGGCTGATCAAGCTCAATCCGCTCGTCTACATCGTCGAGATCGTCCGCGATCCGATCTACTACGGGATCGTCCCCGCGCCGCGGACGCTCCTCGTGGCCACGGTCATCTCCCTCGGATCGCTCGCCGCCGGCTGGATGATCTTCCGCCACTCCGCGCCGCGCTTCCACGCGCACCTCTGAACATGAACGTGATCGAACTGCACGGCGTGAGCGTCCGCTATCGCGAGACCAGGATCCGCAGCCTGAAGGAGACGGTGGTGCGCGGCCTGAGCGGGCACGGGCGATCGCCCTGGTTCTACGCGCTGCACGACGTCTCGCTGGCCATCCACCACGGCGAGGCGGTCGGCATCATCGGACCGAACGGCGCCGGCAAGTCGACGCTGCTGCGCGTCGCCGCCGGCATCATTCCGCCCTCGGCCGGCGTCGCCGTCACGCGCGGCACGGTGGCCCCGGTGATGGAGCTCGGCACCGGCTTCGAGGCCGAGCTCTCGGGCCGCGAAAACATTTTCTTCAACGGCGCGCTCCTCGGATGCTCGCGCGCCTCCATGCGCTCGCGCGCCGACGAGATCATCGACTTCTCCGGCATCGAGCCGTTCATCGACGCGCCGCTGCGGACCTACTCCACCGGCATGGTGGCCCGCCTCGCCTTCGCCGTCGCCACGGCCATCGACGCCGAGACGATCCTGCTCGACGAGATCCTCGCCGTCGGCGACGCCGCGTTCCGCAGCCAGTGCAACGCGCGGATCGCGCGCTTCGTGCGCAACGGCGCGACGGTGGTCGTCGTGTCGCACGAGCTCGAGCCGCTGGAGAGTCTCTGCGCGCGCGCGATCTGGGTGGCGGAAGGACGCGTCGTCGCTGACGGCGCGGCGATCGACGTGATCGGACGCTATCGCCGCCAGAGCTCGGCCGCGCTGTCGGCGTAAATCCGCTGGAAGCCGGGCGGCGCCGCGCACTTGCCGCGCGAAATCAACAGGTAGCGCGTATTCGCGGGCATCGAGGTGTACGGCCCGATGACCTCGCCGGCGAGATCGTCGCCGCCGTAGTATTTCAACTGCTCCGCGCCGCAGACGTAGATCACGCCCGCGCCGCGATGCTCGAGCGCGCGGTACTCCGGGATGTGCCGCTCGAGATACGCACGGCGTTGCACCGCGTTCATCGGCGGGAGACCCTGTTTGATGACGCGATATCCGGCGTAGGCGAAACCGGGAAGGATCGCGATCAGCGAAATCGCCACGACGTGCTTCCGGGGAACGGCCTTTGCCGCGATCACACTCGCCAGCGGCAGCAGCGGCAACAGATACCGCGAGTCCTGCGGCAGGAACATGAAGATCGCGATGTAGCCGACGCACACCGCGGCCGCGAATGCCGCCTTCCGGTTCCGCGTCGCGGCGATGAGCGTGATCAACAGCGAGACCGCGAACAACGGCGAGTACGGCGGCTGCCAGTTCACATGCTGGCGCGCGAACGTGATGTCCCGGAAGAGCCGCCAGGCGTTCCCGCCTGCGTGCACGAGGTGCGGATTCCACGCCGTGGAGCCGAAGAACGGAAAAACGGGATTTCCTCCGAGATACGTGATCACGCCGTACATCGGGAGCATGCCCGCCGCGAGGCCCGGGAGATAGCGCGGCGCTTTGCGCCAGGCGTAAATGAGTCCGGCCGCCGCGAAATACAGCCCGAGGTACTTCACGCTGCACGCCGTGCCGAGAAGAAATCCGGCGGGCACGGGCCACTCCCGATCGAGGCAGTAGAAGCCGGCGGCGACGAACAGCATCAACGCCGCCTCGACGTACGTGACCGATCCGATCTGCATCACGATCGGATTCCCCAGCACCAGCGCCGCGGCGAGCCACCCTCCCCACTCGAAGACGATTCCCGCGAGCAACACGATCTCCACCACCGCGACCAGGTGCGTCGCTGTATCACCGAACGCGAGAAACAGCGGCACGCAGAGCAGCTCCTGGAGCTCCGGAAAGACAGGCCAGCGGAGATCGGAAAAGAAGCGGATCGCCCCCGACCGCGCGATCGCCCGCACCATCGGCAGGTGATAGAGCGTCTCGTCGAATGCGATCGGAGGATAGAGCGCGAGCGCGACCAGCGGCGGCGCGGCGATCAGCGGCTCCCAGCGCATTTTTGTCCCGCGCACGGCCAGAATCACAATCACTCCGAGCGGGAGGAAAAACCATGCGCCGACCGCCCCGACGATTCCGAGGAGTACGAGGAGCTGGCCCGCAATCGCCAGCCCGAGCGTCAGACGGAGAGGGAGAGACAAGGGCGCGATTATCACCCGCCCGGAGCGGACGAGACGTCCGCTCCCCTCTTTTACAATGCGGCGCCATGCGCCGATTTCTTTTTCTCCTCGCCATCACCCTGCTCCTCTCTCCGCTCGCGGTCGCGCAGCGGCGACGCTCGTTCGCCGTCGGCGAGACGATCGTCGTCGGAGGTCTCTTCTCGCTGACGGGCGATGGGGAGACGCTGGGGAAGGCGAGCGAGGCGGCGCTGGAGCTGGCGGCGCGCGACATCAACGCGGAGCTGGTGGCGCTGCGGATTCCGTATCACGTGCAGACGGTCATCGCTGACACGAAGCTGACGCCGGCCGGTGCGGTCGATGGGATCCAGTCGCTGAAGGCGGCGGGAGCGACGATCGTGGTCGGTCCGCAATCGAGCGCCGAGGCCGCGGCGATCCGGCAGTTCGCGACCGACAACGGCATCATCCTGATCAGCCAGGCCAGCACCGCCTCGTCGCTCGCCATCGCCGGCGACAACCTCTTTCGCCTCGCGCCGAACGACAAGCTGGAAGGGGCGGCCATCGCGGCGCTGATGCACGCCGACGGCATCGACGTGATCGTCCCCGTCTGGCGCGACGACGCCGGCAACGGCGGCTTGAAAACGAGCACGTCGCAATTCTTCACCGCGGCCGGCGGCACGGCGGCGGCCGGCGTCTCGTACGCGCCGACGACCACGGATTTCACCGCCACGATCGCCGCCCTCGGCACGGCGGTCCGCGCCGCGAAGAGCGCGAATCCGTCGAAGAAAATCGCGGTCTTCATCGCCTCGTTCGAGGAAGGGGCGTCGATCCTCGACCGCGCGCGTCTCGACTCCGACCTCGCCCTCAACTGGTACAGCGGCGACGGCCTGACGCAGAGCCGCGCGCTCCTGACGCCGTCGTCGGTCGCGACGTTCGCCGCCGCCGCGAAGTTCACCGCGCCCGCCGTTGCGCTGAGCGAAGAAACACGCGATCGCTGGGAACCGTTGAGCGCCGAGATCCAGGCGCGCGTCGGATTCCTGCCGGACGCGTTCTCGCTCTCGGTGTATGACGCGGCGTGGGTCGCCGTCCTCTCCAGCATCGAGGTGCGCAATCAGGCCGACCTCCGCCGCGCGTCGTTCATCCGCAACGTGGAGCGCTACTGGGGCGTGACCGGACCGCTCGCGCTCGACGCCGCCGGCGACCGCCGCTTCGCCGACTTCGATTTCTGGACCGTGATGGAGAACGGCGCGGCGATCGATTGGAAGAAGACGGCGGCGTACGCGGGCGGACGGGTGGTCAGGTGATGGCTAGTCCCCGAGGAACGCCTCCACCATCGCCACCTGCGGCGCGCGCCACTCGACCATTTTCATGTGATCCGCGCCCGGCATGATCGCCAGCTGCGCGTGAGGGAAGAGGCGGTACATGTCGACGGCGTGCTCGAGGCGGATGACGTCGTTGTCCGCGATCATCACCAGCACCGGCGACTGGATGGCCTTCAGCGATTCGGACGGGATGTCCTTGAACTCCAGCATCCGCCTGACCGACTTGTCGTGGAACGATTGCAGCTGTTCCGGGTGTGGGGCGAGGCGCAGGTACGTCTCCTTCAGCTCGGCCGGCATGTCCTTGAGCGAGGCGTGCTGCATCATGTCCCAGAACCACGGGTACATGCCGTCGCGGCGGTAGTTCGACGACATCAGCACGAGCCTGCGCACGAGCTTCGGGTGGCGGATGGCGATCTGCATGGCGATCGTGCCGCCGTTGCTGTAGCCGATGAAATCGGCCTGCCTGACGCCGAGGTGCGCGAGCAGCGCCGCGGTGTCATCGGCCGACTGCTCGAAGCTGAACGGACGGTCGAGGATGTCGGCGGTGCGGCCGTGTCCCTGCTGATCGAAGGCGATCACCTGGCGATGCCTCGCCAGCTCCGGCAGCACCGGCGCGAACGACGTCTCGATCGTCGAGCCGCCGCCGTGCAGCAGGACGAGCGGCGGATTGGCGCTCGGTTTTCCGTGCACCTCGTAATAGAGATGGAGGCCGTTCACATCGGCGTACTCGCCGGCGAACGCCGCGGGCGCGAGCAATAGCAAGGTCAGGAAGCTTTTCATCGTTCAATCTCCCGCGCGAGATTCTCCAGACCGGCGCGCGTTCCTTCGTCGCGGCCCGCGACGTCGTCGGATCCGTCGAGCATCACCACCTGCTCGGTAAACGTCAGCAGCGTCTTTCCCGCGCGTCCTTCGAACAGCACCGTCGCCAGCGAGACGGAGATGCGCGTCTCGCCGAGGTACATCTCGTAGGCGTAGACGATCCGCTCGTCGGGGACGATGTCGTAATACGTCGCGCGATAGGCGTGCACCGGACCGCCGCCGGAGGGATACGTGTCGAGGCGTTCGCTTCCGCCGGGGCGGAAATCGAGCTGGTGTCCTTCCGATCGCCAGTCGTCGTGGCAGGCGAACCAGCGCGCCTTCGCGGCGGGGTCGGCCCACGCGGCGAACGCACGCGCCGGAGTGGTCGCATACGTCCGCTCGATGGTGAAGGTGGAGTGATGAGTCATTCGTGTCCTTTCTCCAGGTAGTCGCCGAGGCGGTCGAGGCGGCGCTCCCAGGCCGTGCGGCGGCGGGCGATCCACTGTTCCGCGGCCTGCAGCGCTTTCTTGTTGATGCGGCAGGTCCGCACCCGGCCGTTCTTCTCCGAGATCACCAGCCCGCTCGCCTCCAGCACCTGCAGATGCTGGAAGACGGCCGGCAGCGACATGGCGTGCGGCTCGGCCAGCTCGCTCACCGACGCCGGCCCGCGGCAGAGCCGCTCCACGATGTGCCGGCGGGTCGGATCGGCAAGCGCGACGAAGACGCGGTCGAGTGCGGATTGGTTAAGCAATCGCTTAACTATCGCATGGCGCGTCTTCGCGCGCAAGCGGTTGAGCTTTTGAGCGATTAAGCTGTTGAGCTCAACCGCTTAACAGCTCAACAGCTCAATCGCTCAATCACCAATGTCAAAGTCGATCCAATTCATCATCCGCTTCTGGCTGCCGCTCGCGGCGACGTGGTTCATGATGGCCCTCGAGGGGCCGTACGTCGCGGCGATCGTGGCGCGCATGCCGGAGGCGGCGTACAGCCTCGCCGCGTTCGGCGTGGCCGTCTCGCTCGCCTGGCTGATCGAGTCGCCGATCATGATGCTGCTCTCGGCCTCGGCCGCGCTGGTGCGCGACCGCGCGTCGTACCTCGCGCTCCGCCGCTTCGCCAACATCCTCAACGCCATCGTCACCGCCGGCATGCTGCTGCTCGCCGTGCCGCCGGTCTTCGACTTCCTCGCCGAGCGCCTCATCGGACTGCCCCACGGCATCGCCCGCCTCACCCATATGTCGACCGCCGCGATGATCTGCTGGCCGGCGGCGATCGGCTACCGCCGCTTCTACCAGGGGATCCTCGTCCGCCATCACCTCACCCGGCGCGTGGCGTACGGGACGATCGTCCGCCTGACGACGATGTCGATCACCGCCGCGCTGCTGGCGTTCGTCTTGCGGCTGCCGGGCGCGCTGGTCGGCGCGCTGGCGCTCGTCTCCGGCGTGGTGCTCGAGGCCATCGCCAGCCGCTTCATGGCGCGGCACATCGTCCGCTCGATCCTGGAGAGCGGCGACATCGCGGAAGGGACGCTCCTCCGCCAGCGCCACATCGCGCGCTTCTACTTCCCGCTCGCGCTGACTTCGATGCTGGCCATGGCCCTCGGTCCGCTCGTCACGTTCGGCCTCGGGCGCGGCCGCGCGCCGATCGAATCGCTCGCCGTCTGGCCCGTGGTGAACTCGATGATCTTCCTCTTCCGCAGCGGCGGCGTCGCGTTCCAGGAGGTCGGCGTCGCACTCGACAGCGATCGCGAGGTCCGCCGCGCCGCCCTGTACCTCGGGACGCTCGCCACGCTGGCGCTCGCGCTCGTCGCATGCACGCCGCTGGAGCTGCTCTGGCTGCAGCGGCTCTCCGGCCTGACGCGCGAGCTTGCGTCGTTCGCGATCTGGCCGGTGCGCATCCTGATCCTCTATCCGCTGCTCGAATACATCGTCTCGATCCAGCGCGCGCGGTGGATCCTCGACCACCTCACCGCGGCGATCACGATGTCGACGGTCGTCGAGTCGGCGCTCCTCGCGCTCACGCTCTTCGTCACGCTCGGCGCGTTCCACATGACCGGCGCGGCCGGCGGCGCGCTCGCCCTGCTCGCCGGACGCATCGGCGCGAACGCGTACCTCTATACACTTTCGCAATGGCGAAGACGCAGCAGACAGCCATCGAAGCCGCCGGCCGCGAAGTGATCATCACCAATCCGGAGAAGGTCTACTTCCCGAAGTCCGGCTACACGAAGCTCGACCTCGCGCGCTACTACGCGGCCGTGGCCGAGGGCGCGCTGCGCGGGATCGCGAACCGTCCGATCGTGTTGAAGCGCTACGTGAACGGCGCGGACGGCGAGCCGTTTTTTCAGAAGCGCGCGCCGGACAAGCGTCCCGACTGGATCGACACGGTCGAGCTGCACTTTCCGTCCGGCCGCACCGCGCGCGAGATCGTGATCAACAACGCGGCGCAGCTCCTCTGGATCGTGAACCTCGGCTGCATCGATCTCAACCCGCATCCGGTGCGAGCCGACGATCTCGATCATCCCGACGAGCTGCGCGTCGATCTCGATCCCGGTCCCGGCGTGCCGTTCGACGACGTCCGCCGCGTGGCGATGGTCGTGCGCGACGTGCTGGAAGAATGTGCGCTGCACGGCTGGCCGAAGACCTCGGGCTCGCGCGGCATTCACATCAACGTGCGCATCGAGCGGCGCTGGGGGTTCGACGACGTGCGGCGCGCCGCGCTGGCCATCGCGCGCGAAGTCGAGCGGCGCGTCCCCGACATCGCCACGAGCAAGTGGTGGAAGGAAGAGCGTCACGGCGTCTTCCTCGATTACAACCAGAACGCGAAAGACCGCACGGTGGCCTCGGCATGGTCGGTGCGCCCGATGCCCGACGCTCGCGTCTCGATGCCTTTGACCTGGGACGAAGTGCCGTCGGTCGATCCCGCCGCGTTCACGATCGTCACCGCGCCGTCGCGCGACGACGCCTCCGCCGGAATCGACGAATCCGCCGGCTCCCTCGACAAACTACTCGCACTCTCGGAAGCCTCCGGCCTCGGCGATGCCCCATGGCCCCCGAACTACAAGAAACAGAAAGGCGAGCCCCCCCGCGTCGCCCCCTCCCGCGCGAAAAGGTAGTGGGGTCGCATCTGGACAATTAACTTAACGTGCGGGCGGGGGAGCGTTAAGTTAATTGTCCAGATGCGACCCCACCGACCCCAAAGACCCGGGCGAGCTCGTAGGCGGGGGTGACTTCGAGCTGGTCGTAGCGGCACTCCTCCGGCGGCTTGTCGAAGCGCCAGCGGATGAAGTGCGCGGCGTGGCGGAAGCGCGTTCCCTGCATGTGGTCGTATGCGACTTCGCAGACGCGCTCGGGTCGCAGCGGCTCCCAGCTCAGGTCCTTGCCGCGATTCCAGCGGCTCGACGCGCCGGGCATCCGCTGCTCGCCGGCAAAGTCGGCCCACTCTTTCCAGGGATGGTTCTCGCGCGCGTTCACGCGCAGCGGCGCAAGCTCGTCGACGAGCTCCTTCCGCACGATGTTCGTGAACGCCGAGGTGACGCCGACGTGCTGCAGCCGGCCGTTGTCGTCGTAAAGACCGAGGAGCAGCGATCCGATCATCGTTCCCGGCCCGGTCTTGTGCCAGCGGAATCCGGCGACGACGCAATCAGCGGTCCGCCGGTGCTTGACCTTGATCATGGTCCGCTCGCCCGGCCGGTACGGCGAGTCGAGACGCTTGGCCATCACGCCGTCGAGTCCCGCCCCTTCGAACCTCCGGAACCAATCCTCGGCCAGCGCGCGATCGCGCGTGGCCGGCGAGAGATACACCGGCGGCTTCAATACTTTCTCCAGCTTCGCGCGGCGCGTCTCGAGCGGCACGTCGACCAGATCCTCATCGCCGATGGCGATCAAATCCCACGCGACATACGACGCCGGCGTCTCCGCCGCGAGCAGCTTGACCCGCGACGCCGCCGGATGAATGCGCAACAACAACGCCTCGAAGTCGAGCCCGTGCGCGCCGGCGATGACGATCTCGCCGTCGACCACACACCGCTCCGGCAGCCCCGCCTTCAACGGCTCGATGAGCTCCGGAAAATAGCGATTCATCGGCTTCTCGTCGCGACTCTGCAGCACGAGCTCATCGCCATCGCGAAAGACGATCGTGCGGAAACCATCCCACTTCGGCTCGAACAGCCACCCGTCACCCGTAGGCAACGCGTCCGCCGCGGTCGATAGCATCGGCTTCATGTTGCGGAATGTTACGACGGAGGACGACCGGAGCGCCTCCCGGCGGGGCGGGCACGGCCCGCGGCGTTTGTTTTCGCGTCAATGGCGATTAGCGCGACACTCGCGAGTTCAGGCTAGGCCAACAGACGCTGCGGGCCGTGCCCGCCCCGCCGGGAGGCGCCCTCGTCGTCCCCCCGTCAGAACTTCCCCCGCACCGCGAACGAGTAGATCGGTCCGATCTGGCGGCCGCGATGCTCGATGAACGCCACCGGATCGGTGCGTCGTCCCGTGTACACCGTGCGGTCCCACATGCTGTCGGCGAGGACGAGGTTGTACATGCCGGCGCGCATCGTCAGGCCGTGCACGTTCTTGTGCTCGACGTACAGGTCGCCCCAGATCGGTCCTTCCCACTGCCGGCCGACCTCGGTCAGGCGATAGTTCTGCGCGTTCCACTGAAACGAGTAATCCGTCCCCCACGCCCAGTTCGACTTCGGGATGTCGTGGCGCAGGCCGAAGCTTGCCAGCTCCTGCAGGCTGTTGCTGATCGGGCGCTTCCGCCCCGTGAGCGGATCCTTCACCTCGCTCCCCTGCCACTGCAGCTCCGCGTCAACCCGCACGCCGTGCCAGCCGAAGCGGTCGAGATTCAGCGTGCTGCGCGAGCTGACGCCGTACACCGTCGCCCGATCGAGATTGCCGGGCGACTCGCCGCTCGCGCCGATGGGGATGTAATCAATGATGTCGTCGATGACCTGCCCGTAGAGGCGCAGCGTCGTCGATCCGAGCGTGCCGAGATTGCGCACTCCTTCGACGTCGAGGTCCCAGCTCTGCTCGGGGACGAGATCGGGATTGGCGGCGTTCTCCACATCCGTCGCCACGTCCACCGAGGCCAGGAAATCGAAGAAATTCAGCTGGCCGACGCGGCGCGCCAGCTTCACGTTCACGTCCGTGCGCGGCGAGACCTTCCAGGCCGCCGACAGCTCCCCTTTCGGGCGATGGAACGTGCGCGTCGTGCCGCCGGCGCCCGCCTGCGCCAGGCGTGAGAACTCGCCGCCGGCCGACAGCTTCATCGTCAGGTTCTTCGTCACCGGGCGGCCGTAGCTGCCGATCACTTCGTAGCGATCCTCCTCCACCTTCGCGATGCCGCCCGGCAGCGGGATCTCGTCGAACTGTCCGTTCGGCCGCATCTCGAAAAGGCGCGACGTGTTATCGAGGCTGTTGAACGCACCCTCGGCCGAGAGCTGCCACTCCGCGCCGCGGCTCTTCCAGCGATACTCGCCGCGGCCGATCAGCTCCTGCTCGTCGCCGACCTGCGTGAAGCGGTTGCCGGCGGACGGCGAGCCGTCGAGGAAGGTCGTCACCACCGTGACCTCGTCCGGAAAACGGTTGCCGCGCGCGACGCCGATCAGCTTCAGCCGCCCCTTGCCGAAGCCGAACTCGTAGTCGCCGCCGGCCTCGTATTCCTGGCCGTGCTGGTCTTCAGTCACGCGGCGCAGGCGAACGGCTTCGGACGTCGTTCGCGTGCCCGTCTCCAGGTAGTCGTACAGCAGCCGGCTGTAGGAGAGATTGAGATTCCCCTTCGCGTCGCCCGGCGCGTCGAAGACGAACCGGCCGCTGAGGCGCGGGCGATCGGAGTCGCTGCGCCACTGCTCGTCGCGCTCCTCGCGCAGCGTCCGGTCGGGGTTGTAGATCCAGGTCGGACCGCCGGCGCCGCTGCGATTGCCGCGGTTGTCGAGGCCGAGCGTGTACTGCACCGGCCCGTTCGTTCCGCTGACCGAGACCTCGAAGCGGCTCACGAGCGGATCGGTGTAGTACGAGCGGAACTCCGGCCGGTAGGCCCATTGCCCGCTGATGCCGCCCGAGCGGACGATCACGTTCGCCACCTGACCGGAGAGCCCGGGGATATTGAGCGTCGCGCCGTCGACGATCTCGATCCGCTCGACGTTCGTCGCCGGGATGCGGGTCAGCTCCGTGACCACGTCATTCGACTTGCCGGAGACGCGCTGGCCGTTGATGACGACGTTCCCCGTCGCCTCGCCGAGGCCGCGCTCGAGGTTCTCTTCCTTGATGCCGAAGCCGGGGACGCGAGTCAGCATGTCGTACGCCGTCCGCGGCGCGAACTGCGCGAAATCGGCCGGCACGTAGGTCCGAGCCTCGGGGGCGGTGGTCTGGGCCAGCGCGGACAAGGCGAGGATGGAAAGCAATACGTTGACGGCTCGAAAGTTCATGCGCATGGTTCCTCAGACGCTCCGGATCGGGAGAAGTTGGTAGCCTACGACATCTTTCGTAGAGATCGACGAAAGGTTTCGTACTCAGTGTCATTTTTTCGTCAAAATTTTCCACACATACGTTTCGAATTGACTCTCTTCCTCCCTGCACTGACAATACCGCCGGGTCCGGTCGGCTTCGTCCAGCCGACTTCCAGCAATTGACGTGCGATCGGTGCGCGGCGAGCGGGTGCTCTCCGTCCATGCGATCTCTCCATGCCGAGGCAAAAGAACTATGAAATCAGCGTTTTACCGTGTGGCCGTTCTGCTCTCCCTCATCGTCGCCATCGCCGTTCCGGCGAGCGCCGCGCTCACCGCGACGCCGCTCACCTGGAACATCATCGGGCTGGACAGCAACAGTCCGACCGCGGGGCCGAAGTACTTCCCCGTCGGCGCGCGCGTCTGCAGCGACGTGGCCACGACGAACATCGCGGTCAACTTCGTATTCGACACGGCGAACGCGAACGTCAACCTGCGGGCCGGATCGCCGAGCACCCTCAACATCGCCTCGATCGGCGCGGGGAACTGCTCCGACGCCTACTTCGAGGTCGAGGTCAACCAGGTCGCCGGCGCCTACGACACGGCGCGGCGCTACCACATCACCGCGACCGACTTCAGCGGCACCGCCTCCACCGTCACGCCGCGCGACCTCTACGTCGAGCACCTCATCTCGCAGAGCCGCAACTCGATCAGCGACGTGAAGTTCGGGACGACCATCCTGAACGCCGTGTCGGTCGCCTCCGGCGGCTCGATGAACATGATCGTAGGCAACACCTACGTCGTGCAGCTCTACGGCGGCACGGCGACGCAGGGCTACAACCAGTTCGAAGCGTTCATCAACTTCCCGAACACCATCTTCCAGATCCTCTCCGTCTCGACGACGTATTCGGCCGACAACTCGCCGTACGTCCCGAACCCGAACGACAAGCTCTACGCCGACGCCTGCGGCTGGGAGAACGATCCGAACAGCCCGAACTACCGGAGCTGCGTCGGCGGCGACTTCAAGGCGGGCGGCAGCAACGTCGTCACCACCTACACGATCAAGGTGATCAGCGGCGGCGGCACCAGCCAGCCGCTCAACACGCTGCTCTACGACTTCTCCGGCAGCAGCTATCACTACAACGCCGACTTCTCGACCGGCGCGCGGATCGCGAACGTCATCGATCCGACCAGCGCGAACATCTCCAAGAGCTTCAGCCCGAACCCGGCGTCGATCAACGGCGTCTCCGCGCTGACCATCACCCTGACCAATCCGAACGGCGGCACGCTCAGCGGCTACAACTTCGTCGACAACCTGCCGGCGAACCTCGTGGTCGCCACCCCGCCCGCCGCCACCACCAGCGGCTGCGGCACGCCGACGCTGACCGCCGTCGCCGGCGCCAGCTCCATCACCTTCTCCAACGGCACGCTCGCCGCGAACAGCAACTGCGTGATCAAGGTGAACGTCACGCCGACGGCCACCGGCGCGCTCACCAACACGACGAACAATCTCTTCATCGACGCCATCAACACCGGGCACAACGCGTCGGCCATCCTCAATGTCAACAACGCGCCGCCCCCCGGCACGGGACTCTGCGGCGTGACGCTCGCGAACTGGTCGGTGCCGAACGGCACGGTCGCCAATCCTCCCGATCTCACCGGCGGCGTTCCGACGGTGAAGGCGGCGAACGTCGCCACCGCCACGCTGGCGGCAAACGTTCCGGGCAGCGCGGCGATCGTCGCCACGGGCGGGCATATCGACACCACGTCGTGGCGCACGAACGGATACAAGAACGCCGGCCAGTTCGTCCAGTTCACCATCGACACGACCAATTACACCGCGGTCCAGATGAGTTTCTGGGTGTCCAACCCGAGCCCGGCCAACGGACCGACCGCGTACAACCTGACCATCGACAACGGCGGCGGGTTCGGAGCGCCCATCGTCCTGGCCGTTCCGCCGATCGCGTTCACGAACTACACCTTCGATGCGACCGGCCTGACGAACACCTCCGGAAATACGATCTTCAAGCTCACGGCGACGGGCGCCAACAACGACGCCACCGGCGCGTCGCTCAACTATGACGACATGGTGTTCACCGGCTGCACGACGGCGGTCAAGCCGACGCTCACCAAGGCCTTCGCCCCCGATCCGATCGCGGTGAACGCCGTCTCCACGCTGACCTTCACCCTGACCAACACGAACGCCGCGGCGCTCACCGGCGCCGCCTTCACCGACACGCTGCCGACCGGCCTGCAGGTCGCGGCGACGCCGGCGGCGGCCACCACCTGCGGCGGCACCTGGGCGCCGGCCGCGGGCAACACCGCGCTGACGTTCAGCGGCGGCACGATCCCGGCCAATGGCTCATGCACGGTCGCGGTGAACGTCACGGCCACGACCTCCGGTCCTCACCAGAACATCAGCGGCACGCTCTCGACGACCGAGAGCGGCACGACGACGACGAGCGTCGCCTCGGCGTCGCTCACCGCGGTGCTCCCGCCGTCGATGGCCAAGCAGTTCGCGCCGACGCCGATCCTCGCCGGCGGCACCTCGACGCTCACCTTCACCATCACCAATCCGAACCAGAATAACGCCCTGAGCGGCGTCGGCTTCAGCGATACGTTCCCGGTCGCGCCGGGAGCGATGGTCGTGGCCGCGATTCCGTCCCCGAGCACCAGCGGCTGCGGCGCGCCGACGTTCGCGCCGGTCGCCGGCGCCGGCTCGATCTCCTTCTCCGGCGGTTCGATCGCCGCGGGCGGCAGCTGCACCGTGTCGGTCAACGTCACGGCGCCGGTCACCGGGACCTACAACAACACGAGCGGCGTCGTCTCGCACGTCATCAACGCGGTGACGGTGAACGGCAACACCGCCAGCGGCTCGCTGGTGGTCAATCCGCCGAATCCGTCGATCAGCCTCCTCAAGCAGGTCGGCCTCAGCCCGACCGGGCCGTGGACCTCGTACCTGCCGGTGACCACCGGACCGGTCTACTACCAGTTCACGGTGGAGAACACCGGCGACGTTCCGCTGAGCCCGGTCAGCATCACCGACGACACGCTGAACGTCTCGACCTGCAACGCCGGCTGGTCCGCGATCACGCTGCCGGTGGCGGTCCAGGCCAACGACAATCACATCGTCACCTGCGTGGTCGGCCCGGTCACCATCACCTCCGGCTCGCACACGAACACGGCGCACGCCACCGGCACGTTCAGCGGCGTGCCGCACAATTCCGACGACTCGACCGCGACCTACGCCACGACCGGCCTGACGCTGGTCAAGAGCTCGGCGCAGAGCACGTTCACCAACGCCGGCGACACGCTGAACTACAGCTACCTCGTCACCAACAGCGGCTTCGCCACGCTCGATGGACCGGTGACGGTGACGGATGACAAGGCCACCGTGACCTGCCCCTCGCTCACCACGGTCGGCGATCTCGACAACTTCTTCGATCCGGGCGAGTCGATCACCTGCACCGCGTCGTACGTCATCACCGCCACCGACGTGCTGAACGCGCAGGTGACGAACACGGCGACGGCGCATGCCGACGGCGTCAACTCGAACAACTCCAGCAAGACCGTTCCGCTCTCGACCTCCGCCGACGTCTCGGTGGTCAAGACGTTGATCACCGCCGGACCGTTCCACGCCGGCGACTCGATCCAGTACACGCTCTTCGTGGCCAACGGCGGACCGTCGACCGCGACGAACGTGCAGGTCACCGACACGCCGACGAACCTGACCATCACCAACGTGAGCGGCGGCGGCTGCGTGGCGCTCCCCTGCACCATCGCCTCGCTGGCCAGCGGCGCGAACGCCACGATCACGGTGACGGCGACGATCAACGCCGCCGGCGCCTTCGACAACTCGGCGACCGTGACGGCGACCCAGCCCGATCCGAACCTGACGAACAACACCGACAACACCGGCAACAACGGCACGGCGATCGCCTCGGCCGACATCTCGGTAGTCAAGACGTTGATCACCGCCGCCCCCTATCACCTCGGCGATTCGATCCAGTACACGCTCTTCATCGCCAACGCCGGCCCCTCGACCGCGACCAACATCCAGGTCACCGACACGCCGACGAACCTGTCGATCACGAATGTGAGCGGCGGCGGTTGCGCGGCCCTGCCGTGCATCATCGCCTCGCTCGCCTCCGGCGCGAATACGACCATCACCGTGACGGCCACGATCACCGCCACCGGCACCTTCGATAACAGCGCGTCGGTGCTGGCGAACGAGTTCGATCCGAATCTCGGCAACAACACCGACAACACCCTCAACAGCGGTACCGCCGTCGCCTCGGCCGACGTCTCGATCGTCAAGACGTTGATCACCGCCGGACCGTTCCACGTCGGCGACTCGATCCAGTACACGCTCTTCATCGCCAACGCCGGCCCTTCGACCGCGACGAACGTTCAGGTCAGCGACACGCCGTCGAACCTCTCGATCACGAACGTCAGCGGCAGCGGCTGCGCGGCGCTCCCCTGCACCATCGCCTCGATCGCCAGTGGCGCGAACGCGACGATCACGGTGACGGCGACGATCACGGCCACCGGCGCCTTCGACAACTCCGCCTCGGTCGTGGCCAACGAGTTCGATCCGAACCTCGGCAACAACACCGACAACACCGGCAACAACGGCACGGCGCTCGCCTCGGCCGACATCTCGGTGGTCAAGACGCTGATCACCGCCGGACCGTTCCACCTCGGCGACTCGATCCAGTACACGCTCTTCATCGCCAATGCCGGCCCCTCGACCGCGAACAACATCCAGGTCACCGACACGCCGACGAACCTGTCGATCACGAACGTGAGCGGCAGCGGCTGCGCGGCGCTCCCCTGCACCATCGCCTCGCTCGCCTCCGGAGCGAACACGTCGATCACCGTCACGGCCACGATCACCGCCACCGGCACGTTCGACAACAGCGCGACGGTCGACGGGGATGAAGACGACCCCAACCTCGGCAACAACACCGACAACACCGGCAACAGCGGCATCGCCGCGGCGCTGGCCGACATCTCGGTGGTCAAGACGCTGATCACCGCGGCTCCGTACCACCTCGGCGACTCGATCCAGTACACGCTCTTCATCGCCAACGCCGGTCCGTCGACCGCGAACAACATCCAGGTCACCGACACGCCGACGAACCTCAACATCACCAGCGTCAGCGGCGGCGGCTGCGCGGCGCTGCCGTGCACCATCCCCTCGCTGGCCAGCGGCGCGAACACGACGATCACCGTGACGGCCACCATCACCGCGACCGGCACGTTCGACAACAGCGCCACGGTCGACGGGGATGAAGACGACCCGAACCTCGGCAACAACACCGACAACACCGGCAACAGCGGCTCGGCTTCGGCATCGGCCGACGTCTCGGTGGTCAAGACCTTGCTCACCGCCGGACCGTTCCACCTCGGCGATTCGGTGCAGTACACGCTCTTCGTCGCCAACGCCGGTCCGTCGACCGCGACCAACATCCAGGTCACCGACACGCCGACGAACCTCAACATCACGACCGTGAGCGGCGGCGGTTGCGCCGCGCTCCCCTGCACCATTCCCTCGCTCGCCAGCGGCGCGAACACGACGATCACCGTCACCGCGACGATCACCGCCACCGGCACCTTCGACAACAGCACGACCGTCAGCGCGACGGAGTTCGATCCGATCCTCGGCAACAACACCGACAACGTAGGCAACAGCGGCAGCGCCGCGGCATCGGCCGACGTCTCGGTGGTCAAGACCCTCGACACCGCCGGACCGTTCCACATCGGCCAGTCGATCCAGTACACGCTGCTCATCGCCAACGCCGGCCCGTCGACCGCGACCAACATCCAGGTCACCGACACGCCGACCAACCTCAGCGTCACGAACGTCAGCGGCAGCGGCTGCGCGGCGCTCCCCTGCACCATCCCCTTGCTCGCCAGCGGCGCCAACACGTCGATCACCGTCACCGCCACGATCAACGCGGTCGGCGCGTTCGACAACAGCGCCACGGTCAGCGCCACGGAATTCGATCCGAACCTCGGCAACAACACCGACAGCACCGGCAACAACGGCACGGCTTCGGCGTCCGCCGATGTCTCGATCGTCAAGACGTTGATCACCGCCGCCCCGTACTTTGCCGGCGGCTCGGTTCAGTACACGCTGACGGTGGCCAACGGCGGTCCGTCGACCGCGACGAACATCAACGTCACCGACAGCCCGTCGAACCTGACCATCACCAACGTCACCGGCGGCGGCTGCGCGGCGCTCCCCTGCACCATCCTCTCGCTGGCCAGCGGCGCGAACGTCGTCATCACCGTCACCGCGACCATCGACACCGCGGCGCAGTTCAACAACGCGGCGAGCGCGAACGGCAGCGAGTTCGATCCCGACAGCAGCAACAACGACGACCTGGTCAACGGCGGCAGCGCCGATCCGGCCGCCGACGTCTCGGTGACGAAGACCTTCGTCACCGCCGGCCCCTACACGCTCGGCCAGTCGATCCAGTACTCGCTCCTCGTGGCCAACGCCGGCCCGTCGACCGCGACCAACGTGCAGGTCACCGACACGCCGACCAACCTCACCATCACCAACGTCAGCGGCGGCGGCTGCGCGGCGCTTCCCTGCACCATCGCTTCGCTCGCCGGCGGCGCGAACGTCGTCATCACCGTCACCGTGACCATCGACGGCAGTCCGTTCGACAACGCGTCGTCGGTTTCGGCGGACGAGTTCGATCCGAACGAGACGAACAACACCGACAACACCGGCAACGCCGGCCTGATCGGCGTCGCCGCCGACGTCTCGGTCGTGAAGACGCTCGACACCGCCGGCCCGTTCATCCACGGCCAGACCATCCAGTACTCGCTGCTCGTGGCCAACGCCGGTCCGTCCACCGCCACCACCGTGCAGGTCACCGACACACCGACCAACCTGACCATCATCAACGTCAGCGGCGGCGGCTGCGCGGCGCTCCCCTGCACCATCGCCTCGCTCGCCTCGGGCGCGAACGTGACGATCACCGTCACCGCCACCATCAATGCGCCGGGTGCGTTCGACAACAGCGCCAGCGTCGCGGCGACGGAAGCCGATCCCGACCTGTCGAACAACACCGACAGCGCCGGCAACAACGGCACCGCCGCGGCGTCGGCCGACGTCTCGGTGGTCAAGACGTTGATCACATCCGGACCGTTCACCATCGGGCAGTCGATCCAGTACACCCTCTTCGTCGCCAACGGCGGCCCGTCGACCGCCACGAACGTGCAGGTCACCGACACGCCGACCAACCTGACCATCACCAACGTCAGCGGCGGCGGCTGTGCGGCGCTGCCGTGCACCATCCCCTTGCTGGCCAGCGGCGCGAACACCACCATCACCGTGACGGCGACCATCGTCGCTTCCGGCGCGTTCGACAACAGCGCGACGGTCTCGGCCACCGAGTCCGATCCGAACCCCGGCAACAACACCGACAGCAGCGGCAACAACGGCGTGGCCGGCGCGCTGGCCGACGTCTCGATGGTCAAGACGTTGATCACCGCCGGTCCGTTCGTCGCCGGTCAGTCGATCCAGTATTCGCTCTTCGTCGCCAATGCCGGACCGTCGACCGCCACCAGCATCCAGGTCACCGACACGCCGACGAACCTCTCCGTCACCAACGTCAGCGGCGGCGGCTGCGCGGCGCTGCCGTGCACCATCCCCTCGCTGGCCAGCGGCGCGAACAGCACCATCACCGTCACCGCCACCATCAACGCCGCCGGCGCCTTCGACAACAGCGCCACCGCCACCGGCACGGAAGGCGATCCGAACCCTGGCAACAACACCGACAGCATCGGCAACGGCGGTACGGCGGCCGGTTCGGCCGACGTCTCGATGGTCAAGACGTTGATCACCTCCGGTCCGTTCGTCGCCGGCCAGTCGATCCAGTACTCGCTGTTCGTCGCCAACGCCGGACCGTCGACCGCCACCAGCATCCAGGTCACCGACACGCCGACGAACCTGACCGTCACCAACGTCAGCGGCGGCGGTTGCGCGGCGCTCCCCTGCACCATCCCCTCGCTGGCCAGCGGCGCGAACGCGACCATCACCGTCACCGCGACGATCGTGGCCGCCGGCGCCTTCGACAACAGCGCCACCGCCATCGGCACGGAATCCGACCCGAATCCGGGCAACAACACCGACAGCATCGGCAACGGCGGCACGGCCAATCCGTCGGCCGACGTCTCGATGGTCAAGACGTTGACCACCGCCGGTCCGTTCACCGCCGGACAGACCATCAGTTACACGCTCGTCGTCGCCAACGCCGGTCCGTCGAACGCCACGAGCATCCAGGTCACCGACACACCGTCGAATCTGAGCATCACCAACGTCAGCGGCGGCAACTGCGCCGCGTTGCCTTGCACGATCGCCACACTGGCCTCGGGCAGCAGCGTCACCATCAACGTGAACGCGACCATCACCGCGGCCGGTTCGTTCGACAACAGCGCCACCGCCACGGCCACGCAACCCGATCCGAACCCGGGCAACAACACCGATAACAGCGGCAACGGTGGCACCGCCGGCGCGGCTTCGCTCGACGTCGGCATCGTCAAGACCGCTCCGGCCTCACCGGTCGTCGCCGAACCGTTCGATTACACGCTCGTCGTCACCAATCAC